>JGI24188J35168_1001982_pt1 | contig 11537 bp, 11 predicted proteins | sample YNPBryantNP2012_FD_35168 | JGI IMG/M metagenome (IMG submission 35168) | reverse complement strand
ACCGCGCCACGGAGTGTCGGCGCAGGCCGACACCCGGCGTGAAACGCCTGAAGAGGCCGATTTCAATCGGGCGGCATCCAGCGTGTAACGCAAAGCGTCAACCAATTGTGAACCATCCCGCTTTCACAACCGGCAATTATAGCACCCCTGGCCCAGGTTTCCAAATCGCTCCAGGCTGGTGTCAGACCTGTCCCGACCCTGGGTGTTCGAAGCAGAACATGGGCGTGGGGCACCCCATTGCTGGGGGGCCGCCGGGTCACAGACCTGGCGGGGGCAGCAAACCGTAGGACAACTGCTCGCAGTTGCCCTACTTGCGCTTTTCGGCATCTTCATTGCCCGGCGGGGGGCCGCCGGGTCCCAGACCTGGCGGGGGCAGAGCCCAGTTCTTCTGCTTCGAAAGCCCGCCCTTGCCTCAATTTGGCGAATGACCGGCCTTGTGGTAGGATATGGGTAGATCAATAACCTTTGGTCAGGACTTGTGCAATGGATGGCATTTTCAATTCTTCGTGTCCGGGTGCCTTTGTGGTAAGCCTGCCGGGTCAACTGCGTCACTCCTGTCATGGCCTGATCCACCCCGGGGGCTGAAAGGGGGATACCAGCAGATGGGGAAAAAGGGGCGGTTGTTTCTGCTACTCCTGTTATGCCTGTCCCTGGGCCGGTGCGGGGGAAAAGCTGGGCCGACCGACACACCCCTTCCCTCGCCGACGCCTGCCGTGACTCCCCACCCCCTGCCCACGCTCACAGCCACGCCAACGTTTCCCCCGACCTGCACTCCCACCCCTACACCACTTCCGCTGCCACCCCCTTCCATCTTTGGCACGCAGATGAGGAAGGCAGATATGGCCGCCAGCCTGGACCTGGCGCTGGAGGCCGGGGTACACTGGCTGCGCCTGGCTGCCTTTCATTGGGACCAGATCGAACCGGTCTACACCGACCCGCCCACCTATCGCTGGGACAGGGTGGATGAGGCCGGCCTGCGCCAGGCGGCTGAAGCCGGGCTGGAGGTCATTGCCATCGTCCAGTTTACGCCCGAATGGGCGCAACAGATACCTGGCGTAGCGTGCGGGCCGATCCGGGAGGAGAGCCTGCCCGCGTTTGCCCGCTTCTTGCAGGCATTGGTGGCCCGCTATGGCCCGCCGCCTTACAACGTGCGCCACTGGGAGCTGGGCAACGAGCCGGATGTGGCCCCCGACCTGGTTCCCCCTCGCGCCGTTTTTGGTTGCTGGGGCGATGGGGAGGATGAATATTACGGGGGGCGATACTACGCCCGGATGCTCCAGCTCGCCTATCCGGCCATCAAAGCCGCCGACCCCCAGGCCCAGGTGCTGATCGGCGGGCTGTTGCTCGACCGCCCGGCCGGCGGTCAGGACAGCAGCCCCCGCTTCCTGGAGGGCATCCTCCAGGCCGGGGGTGGGGATTATTTCGACGGGGTGAGCTTTCACGCCTACAGCTACTACGGCGGCAGGCCGGGATTGATGGGCAACCCCAACTGGCCCGATTCGCCGACGGTGATGCCGGCCAAGGTCGCTTTTCTGCGGGACCTGCTGGCCCGGTACGGCTACACCGACAGGCTGCTGTTCAACACGGAAGCGGCTCTGTTGTGCCGCCAGGCCAGCGATGATTGCCTGGAAATGCAAGCCGCCTACCTGCCCCGCGTCTATGCCGAGGCCTTGGCCCTGGGGCTGACAGGGCAGGTGTACTATGCCTGGATCAATGAGAACTGGAACCATACCGGCCTGCTCCTGCCTGACCCGGCGGGCCAGAGCCTGACGCCCAGGCCGGCCTATCATGCCTACAAGGCGGCAGCGGCCTTTCTCACGGCGGTCTGGTACGAGGGGCAGGCAGCCGGCTACCCGCCCGGGATCGAAGGGTACACCTTCCGCCGGGATAACGGTCGTGGCTTTCTGGACCTGCTATGGTCGGCCGATGGGACAGCCCGGGACCTCCCCCTGCCGCCGGGCGCTGCCGCTTTCGACCCCTATGGCCGGCCCATTGCCGCCTCGCGGACGATCACGCTGGATTACCGCCCGGTGTACGTCACCAGGCCCTGATCGCCCGGCCCAAGGGTTTCCATGCACGAGCTGACCGTCACCCAGAGCATCCTGGATATCAGCCTGCGCCATGCCATGCGGGCCAGAGCGCGGCGCATCCTGTCCATCCATCTGGTCATCGGCGACCTGACCGGTTATGTGGACGATTCAATTCAGTTCTACTTTGATTTTCTGTCCAGAAACACCCTGGCCGAGGGGGCGAGGCTGCAATTCGAGCGGATTGCTCCTCGCGTCCGGTGCCGTGCCTGTGGCACCGGGTATACCCCGCCCGACAGCCGCCTGTGGACCTGTCCGGCATGTGGCGCGTTGGGCGGGGAGATAGTCGCCGGGCGAGAGTTCTCGGTCGCCAGCATCGAGATCGAATAGGAGGGCACCGGGGTCTGGAACAGGAGGGGAGCGACGTGGCTGCGGAACTGCCTGTGGTCGAAGAGATCCTGAGCGCCAACGACCGGATCGCGGCCCAGAACCGAAAACTGCTGGACCAACATGGCATTCTGGCCGTCAACATCATGGCCTCGCCCGGCGCGGGCAAGACCCGTGTCATCCTGCGCACCATTGAGGCGTTGCGGGGACGGCTGCGGATAGCGGTCATCGAAGGGGATGTGGCCGGCCGGGTAGACGCCGACAAAGTGGCCGAGACCGGCGCGCCGGTGGTTCAGATTAACACCGGCGGAGGCTGCCATCTGGACGCCCCCCAGGTGCAGCGCGCCCTGAGGCAACTGCCCCTCGACGGGACGGACCTGCTGCTCATTGAAAATGTGGGCAACCTGATCTGCCCCACCGGCTTTGCCCTGGGCGAACACCTCAAGGTGATGATCGCCAGCGTGCCAGAGGGCCATGACAAGCCGCTCAAATACCCCGGCATGTTCACCGTGGTGGATGCCCTGGTGCTGAACAAAACCGACCTGCTGCCCTACCTGGATTTCAACACCGAGGCTTTCCGCACGGCAGTCCGGGCCCTCAACGCCGCCGCGCCGCTTTTTGAGGTTTCGTGCCGGACGGGAGAGGGGATCGAGGCCTGGGTGGAGTGGCTGAGCCGGCGGCACGCCGGCCAGCAGGGCAACTGCTCGCCGTTGCCCTCCATTTAGAAAAACCGTTCGCGGCGTGGGCGGCGGCGCAGGTCCCAGGCCAGGGCAGCCGCCACGATCAGGATCGCTGCCCCCAGGCCGGCAACAGGCAGGACCGGCAGGGCAGGGGGGGGAGCCGCGTTCACCTCAAAGGCATCCACGTTGCCCGAGGCCTGCTGATCATCGCTCAGGGTCAGGCGCAGCACATGCTGGCTGGCCACCAGCCCGCTGGCAATGGGCAGCCGGGCACGCCACACACTCAGCGGGGCATGAAGGTCAAGATAGGAACGCCCCCTGTCGTCGGTGGGCAGCCCGGCGACGTTGCGGCCGTCCAACGTCACCAGCAGGCGCCCATCCTGCGGGCTGCGGCGGGCGATCAGGTCCACCGCGTGTCCCCGGAAGGTGAAGGTCAGGCTGCTGCCCGGTTTGCTGCTCTCGAGCAACCCCCGACCGCTGGCTTCAGCCGCAATGACCCCATGCCAGCCGGCATCGGCTGCGACGGCCGGGTTGGTCTCTTCCAGGTGCCCCGCCGAGGCGACAAACAGCGCATCGGTGGCATCCTGCACGGCGTCGTATACCCGGCGCGGTGTAAAGTCCACATCCACCATGCGGAAATAGTAGGCCGCCTCATCGGGGGTGTATTGCTGCCCCGTCTGGCGGAAGTACCAGATATTGAACACGCCGGCCCACGGCCACTCCCGGCGGGCCAGCTCGATCCCCTGCAGGGTGTACTCGGCCTGTTGCTCCTCGCTCACCCGCTTCCAGATCAGAGCCTCGTCGCTGAAAGAGTCGGGGGCCGCATTCCAGCCATACTCATTGAACCACACCGCCTTGTCAGCGTCGCCATACTTTTCCATGATGGCCCGTTGCAACTCCACGCGCCGAAAGTTCAGCACATCGGGGCGGGGCGGGTCCGCCGGCGGCCGGTCAAAGCCGAAGGCGTTGGCCGACAGGATGTCGAAATAGTCGCCCGCACCGGCCTGGTACATCGCCTCCAGAAACTCCAGGTCAGGCATGGAGCGCCATTTGCCCGGTTCGGGATGGGGTTCGCCCAGGGTGATGGCCAGCGGCGCAGACAGGACATAGACGTTCGGATCGGCTTCCTTGGCCCGCCGGTAGGCGATCTGCAACATCCGGGTATAGGCTGCCGGATCCACCGCCTGTTCCCCCCATTCCGGGTAGATATTGGGTTCGTTCCAGATCTGAAGATATTGCACCCGGCCGCGGAAATGGTCCACAAAGGCATAAACAAAATCGCCCAGGTCCTCGAAATGGGTGGGAGGGGTTTCTGGGCGGGTATCGGGCGGGCGCGCCCAGGCCGGGGCACGGTCCAGGCGGACGATGACCTGCAGGCCATGCTCACGGCACAGGTCTACAATCTGGTCAAACTTGGCCCAACTGCTCTCGCCGCTGACCTGGTCCACAAACTCCCCTTTGCGCAGCGGCTCGATTTCGGCCCAGGCGAACTGGAGCTTGGCCCACCCCAACCCCGCCTGCTGGGCCATGATGACCGTCCGTTCCCTCTTCCAGGGTTCAACCTCGCGGGCCAGGAAAAAGTTGGCTCCGTAGGGGTTCACATCGGTGTTGGGCACCGTCCGGGCCGGCGTCCATCCCTCCTCCGGCAGGCGGGCCGCAAGCGCATAGCGGATCAGAACCAGGGCCAACAGTCCGATCAGGACAACCAGGACCCCAATCAAAATAGTCCGACGGTGCAACGCCAGCCTCCCGGCTCAGGTGCTCCGCTTCCGGCAGAGTCGTTTTCCGGCGCTCACAGCCCCCCCCATGTTAGAGCCGGTCTGAAAAGCTTACCACAAAGACACAAAGGAACACGAAGGAAACGAATAAAAGCCGCATGGGGCTCCTGGTGTCCTTTGTGTCTTGGTGGCTTTCAGACCCGCTCTTACGGCGACGACTCGACAGGGAAATGGGCCCGTTGCCAGGCACCAAACCCGCCCAGCAACGCCTTGACCTCGGTGAATCCTTTTTTCAGGAGACTGTCTGCCACACGGGCACTCTGATTTTCCTGCCCTCAAGTGCAGTACAGGATCAGCTCCTTGTCGCGGGGCAGTTCGGACAGGCGGGCCTCTATCTCCTCTTCCGGGAAAGAGAGGGCCCCCGCCGCGTGCTGACTGTCGTAAGCCTGTTTGCTGCGCACATCAATCAGCACCGCCTGACCCAGCTCCACCTTTTCTTTGGCCTCCTGGATCGAAATGCGCGGCACGTTGGGGAAAGGGGGCTGGTTGGTCGGCTGGGGTTGGACGGTGATCACCGGGACCGAGAATGGGCTGTTGGCCGACGCAGCCGGCCGGTTCTGAAAGGACAGGATGACACCGGCGATGATGGCGACAACCATCAACCCGACCACGACGGGAATGGCCCATCCCTGCCGGCGTGAAGGTGAACGGCGGCGAGTCGATCGTGTCTGTTTGTTCATGGTCCCTTGCTACAACAAAAAGTCTCGCAGTTTGCGGCTGCGGCTGGGGTGGCGCAACCGGCCCAACGCCTGAGCTTCGATCTGGCGGATCCGCTCCCGTGTGACCCCAAACTTCTTGCCGACCTCTTCCAGGGTGTAGCTATAGCCATCCACCAGACCGAAACGCAGTTGCAGAATTCGCACTTCGCGGGGGGTGAGGGAGGCAAAAATGTCGTCAATCTGCTCCCGCAACAGTTGCAGGGAGGCCTGATCGGTGGGTGAGGGCGCATCGCTGTCCTCGATAAAATCCCCCAGGAAGCTGTCATCCTCCTCCCCCACCGGCATTTCCAGGGACAGAGGGCGTTGCGAGACCTTGATGATCCGCTCCACCTTTTTGGGACCAACCCCCAATTCCTCGGCGATCTCCTCCACCGTCGGATCGCGGCCCAATTCCTGGACCAACTGCCGGGAGACCCGCGCCAGACGGTTGATCTGCTCGTACATGTGNACCGGGACGCGGATGGTGCGGCCCTGGTCGGCAATCGCCCGCGTCACGGCCTGGCGGATCCACCAGGTGGCATAGGTAGAGAACTTGTAGCCACGGCGGTAATCGAACTTTTTGACGGCGCGGATCAGGCCGATATTCCCTTCCTGGATCAGGTCCAGGAAGGGGACCCCACGCCCCACATACTTTTTGGCGACACTGACCACCAGGCGCGAGTTGGCCTTGATGAGATGCTCCTGCGCTGCCTTCCCATCCTGGATCAGCCGGCGCAGATGCTCGACCTCCTCGCGGCTCAGGTTGCCATCCTTGCTGATGCGGCGCCGGGCGTTGCGGCCGGCCTCCATGCGCTTGGCCAGCTCCACCTCCTGTTCGGCGGTCAGCAGAGGAATGCGCCCGATCTCTTTGAGATAGAGGCTGATCGAATCGTCCACGTCAATCGCCGACAGGTCAAGGTCCTCCCCGCTGATTTCGAGAGGGATGGCCTTTTCCCGGCCTGTCTCTTTCTCGATCGGTTCTTCCAACTCACCATCGCTGATCTCGATCCCCTGCTCCATGAGAATGGCCAAGGCATCCTCCAGTTGCTCGATATTCAGTTCAGCTTCAGGAATTGCCTGCATCACGTCATCGTAGGTAATGTAGCCCTGGCTCCGACCGAGGCTCAGCAACTGCTCGATTACGGTCAACTCCTCTTGCGTTTGCCCATTGGGCCTGCTGGCATGGTCAGGCATGTCCATCTTTTCCGTCATCCTGAATGCATCCTCCCATTCAGCTCACAGACCGTCCAGACCCCCTGATTTCCCTGATCGGACAGGCTTCCGGACAGGCCTCACATTCTGGCTGGCATTTTGATCCGGCTCATGGGATGGGTTGAGCAATCGGTGCGGTCATCCGGTCGGTATGGCCATTGTACGCCCGGCTGAGGCCTGGGATCAGTAAGTTCCATCACACCTCCCCCAGGCAGGCCCGNCCCGATCCGGTGAGGCACAGCCGATTGTCAATCATGGTTTCTCCTTCTCCACTGGATCATGTCCTGGTTGCCGCCCCTCANCCCAAGTCGGGGATGTCGGCGATTGCTTTATTATACCACAAAATTCGAAAATGTGTACCCCCCAATTTGACCAAAATGAGAAATTCACCCGCTCCCCTCCCGCAGGTTAGAAAGTGGCCGGCAACAGGGCGAACAGCCCATTGCGGCGCACTTCAACCCGGAGATGGCGCCCAAACCTGCGGGAGGGCAGGCAGTTACGGGGGCTCTTTGATTTGCAGGGGCTCTATTTGACTTTTCCGACCACCTCGAGTAGAATAAGGCCCGTTTTGGGCACGGAGGCCGGTCGTGGCCGGCCGGCTGTGCCGGCACAAGGGAGAAAACCCGCCTCAGGCAGACTGCGGTCTGGTGAGGGCGGTTTAAAACCCCATCGAGGAGGACGAACTGTATGGCAGAACTGAGCAGGTTAGAGCAGAATATGCTCTGGGGTGTGATCGTCGTGGCGCTCATCAGCCTGTTGTATGCCTACTGGCTGTGGCGCAACACCTTGCGGCGTGAGAAGGGCGGTCCTGAGATGCAGCGGGTCTGGACCGCCATCAAGACCGGCGCCAACGCCTATTTGCAGCGGCAGTTGCGGACCATTCTGCCCATTCTGGGGCTGCTGGCCGTGGTGCTATTCCTCAGCGTGTATGTGGTCAAACCCAGCCGGGAAGCGCTGGCCATGTTCCACAACGACGTCAGGGCCGCCCAACTGGGGATCGGCATCGGGCGGATGGTGGCGTTTATCGTGGGCGCTTCCTTCTCTACCCTGGTCGGGCAGTTGGGGATGCGCGTGGCCATCGAGGGCAACATCCGGGTGGCGGCCAGGGCCGAGGCCGAGGATTACAATGGGGCGTTGACCGTGGCCTACCGCGCCGGCACCTTCACCGGCATGCTGACCGATGGCCTGGGCCTGTTGGGCGGCACGATCATCTTTATGATCTTTGGCAAGGCCGCTCCCGATGCGTTGCTGGGCTTTGGCTTTGGCGGTACGCTGGTGGCGTTGTTCATGCGCATCGGCGGCGGCATCTATACCAAAGCGGCCGACGTGGGGGCCGACCTGGTGGGCAAGGTGGAGCATGGCCTGCCGGAGGATGATCCGCGCAATGCCGCCGTGGTCGCCGACCTGGTGGGCGACAACGTCGGGGACTGCGCCGGCATGGCAGCCGACATCTTTGAAAGCTACGAAGTCACCATTGTCTCGACCCTGATCCTGGGGCTGGTGCTGCTGCACGAAACCGGCAATACCTTCTGGATCGTCTATCCGCTCATTGTGCGGGCCATCGGCGTCATTTCCTCCATTCTGGGCACCTTCACCGTGCCGGTCTGGGAGAACTTTCCGCTCAAGTTCCTGCGGGCCAGGGACGCCGAGGAAGCGATGTTCCGCTCCTATGAAGTCTCCTCGATCAACACCGTCTTTTGGGCCTTTATGTTCTCCCTGTTCTACGCCGGCGAGTGGCAACTGGCCCTGCTGAACGGCATCGGCGTTGGCCTGGCGGTGGTGTTCAACCCGCTGACCTCCCTCTTTACCTCGGCCAAGCGCCGGCCGGTGCAGGAGATTGCCGAATCCACCCAAACCGGTGCGGCGACGACGATCCTCTCCGGCCTGGCGGTGGGCATGGAAGCCAGCGTATGGAGCCTGGTGGCCATCGTGGTGGCCCTCAGCGCCAGCTTTATTGTCTTTCACAACCAGCCGCTTATCTACATGCTCTACGGCGTGGCGATGGTTGGCATTGGGATGCTTTCTCACACCGGCAACAATGTGGCCATGGACTCCTATGGCCCCATCTCCGACAACGCCAACGGCATNGGCGAGATGGCCGGGGTGAGCCAAAAGGCCTGGCATCTGCTGGCCGAACTGGATGCGGTCGGCAACACGACCAAAGCCATCACCAAGCAGGTGGCCATCGCTTCGGCGGTCGTGGCGGCCACCTCGCTGTTCTTCTCCTTTGTGGCCGACGCGCTGTCCCTGTCCCACCCTGACATCTCGGTGACGGAACTGCTGAACCGGGGCATCCCGGTCTCGACCCTCAACGGCACCATCGGCTTCCTGTTGGGAGGCGCGCTGCCTTTCCTCTTCTCGGCCTTTTCCCTGCGAGCTGTGGCCCGAGGCGCCAACCTGGTGGTCAATGAAGTGCGCCAGCAGTTCAGAGTTCCCGGCGTGCTGGAAGGCAAAGTGACGCCGGACTATGGCAAGGTGGTAGGCATCACCACCGCAGCCGCTCAGAAGGAACTGATCAGCCTGGTGGCGTTATCGGTGAGCCTGCCGTTGCTGGTCGGCATCATCTTCCAGGTCGAGGCGTTGGGCACTTTTCTGGCCGGCGTCATCCTCACCGGCCAGTTGCTGGCGGTCTTTATGGCCATCGCCGGCGGTGCGCTGGACAACGCCAAAAAATATGTGGAGGATGGTCATTATGGCGGCAAGGGCTCACCGGCGCACAAGGCCGGCGTCGAAGGGGATACCGTGGGCGATCCCCTCAAGGATACGGCCGGCCCGGCACTGAACCCGATGATCAAGGTGGTCAACCTGATCAGCCTGCTGGCTGCGCCGTTGATGGTCGAAAACCGGGGCAGGCCGGGGATGTGGGGGGTGTTGGTTATCCTGGTCGCCCTGATCCTCTGGGCTCTGTGGCAGAGCAAGCGAGAGGCCAGGCTGGGGGCAGGATAAAAGGAGGCAGGAGGCCTCCTGCTTCTTTTCACCCGACCACAACCCGATGGTAGCGTTTCTTGCCGGCGCGAAGCAGGATCGCGCCGTCGGTCAGGTGAGCAGAGGTGACCAGATCGTCCACACTGCTCACCGGCACTTCGTTGATATAGGCACCTCCCTGCTGGATCAGGCGGCGGGCCTCGCTGCGTGAGGGACACAGGCCCACCCGCTGGAAAAGCTCCGGGACCGGGACCCCGGCCTGAAGTTCNGCGGCGTCGAGCACAGTGGTCGGCACGGCGTCGGTGGCCAGGCCCCGGCCAAAAAGCTGGCGGGAGGTCTCGCGGGCCTGGGTGGCGACCTGTTCGCCGTGGACCAGGCGCGTGACCTCAAAGGCCAGCACCTCCTTGGCCTGGCGGATGTCGGCGCCTTGCAGCCGGCCCAGCTCCCGGACGCGCTCCATCGGCAGGAAGGTAAACAGCGCCAGAAAGCGCTCCACGTCGGCATCCTCGACGTTGATCCAGAACTGGTAGAATTCATAGGGCGAGAACAGGTCGGGATCGAGCCACACGGCTCCCCCGGCCGTTTTGCCCATTTTGGCTCCTGAACTGGTGGTGAGCAACGGATAGGTCATGGCGTAGACCTGTGCTCCTTCAACGCGGCGGATCAGGTCCACGCCGGCCAGGATGTTGCCCCACTGATCGTTGCCTCCAGCCTGGAGCAGGCAGCCATACTCGCGGTAGAGGTGCAAAAAGTCATAAGCCTGAAGCAGTTGATAGTTGAACTCAAGGAAGTTCAGCCCCCCCTCGCTGTCATAGCGCCGTCGGTAGCCTTCGGCGGCCAGCATCCGGTTGACACTGAAATGGCGGCCGACCTCCCGCAAAAATTCCAGATAGTTCAGCGGCCGCAGCCAGTCGGCATTGTTGAGCATCAAGGCCCGCCCTTCGGAAAAGTCAAGCAGGCGGGACATCTGCACTTTCAGCCGGGCCACATTGGCATCAATCTGCTCCACGCTGAGCAGCCTGCGCATCTCGTCCCTGTCGGTGGGATCGCCGATCAGGCCGGTGCCGCCGCCCATGATGGCGATGGGCCGGTGGCCATGGCGTTGCATGTGGGCCAGGGCCATGATCGGCACCAGGTGGCCCACGTGAAAGCTCGCGGCGCTGGGATCAAAGCCGATGTAGCAGGTGATGGGCCGCTCCACAATGGCGCGGATACCCGCCTCGTCCGAAACCTGCTCGACAAACCCTCGTTCTTTCAACACGTCGTAGACATTTGTGGCCATGGCTCTACTCCTTCTCAGGTTTCACCCCAGACAACCCCGGCCCCGCCAGGTGCTCCTCGAAGGTGACCTGCCCGCGCAGCATCTTGTGCACCTCACACTGCCGCGCCGCATTGAACAGGATCCGCTGCTGGCGCGCGTCCAGCCCTTCGCCCAGGTCCAGGTGGCTGGTAAAATGGGTGCTCGCCTCCCGCTCCACGAACCGGGTATGGCCTTCCACCGTGACGGCCAGGCGGGTGATGGGGATCTGTTTGTGGTCGGCGACCGCCGCCATGGTGAGCACCATTCAAGCTCCCAGGGCCGCCGCCACCAGCTCCAACGGACAAAAGCCGGCCCCAGGCCGGTCGGTGTGGGTCCGTTGATCGGCCTCAAAGCTGCGCTCCCCGGCCTGAATGCGCACCCGGCTGTTGCCCAGGTAGGTCGTCGTCACCTGGTTGGTCAGCGTCAAATCCTCCATGTCCCCCCATCCTGCCCATCCCCCACCCCTTTCCGGGCCAGGGGGTGGACCTCACCCTATCCCCCAACCCCCTTCCCCTCTCCGCCACGGAGAG
>JGI24188J35168_1001978_pt1 | contig 11562 bp, 9 predicted proteins | sample YNPBryantNP2012_FD_35168 | JGI IMG/M metagenome (IMG submission 35168) | reverse complement strand
CCGAAGGACGGGTGCAACCGATGCATTTCACGCTGAAGCATTTCGGGAAGTAGTTTCAATCCTCACCCGTCCCGAAGGACGGGTGCAACTGTCGCGCTTCCACGGTCTTCCTGATCCCACTGATGTTTCAATCCTCACCCGTCCCGAAGGACGGGTGCAACCTTCCTGGTCGAGCCCAGCGGGAAGTTCGAGGTTCTTGTTTCAATCCTCACCCGTCCCGAAGGACGGGTGCAACTCAATGTAGTTGCTGCCGCCACCGGCTATGACACTTGTTTCAATCCTCACCCGTCCCGAAGGACGGGTGCAACGATTTGGGAACAGTTCAAGCCTCATAATCTTGAGAGTTTCAATCCTCACCCGTCCCGAAGGACGGGTGCAACGTGGATGGCGGGGTGGTCGTGTCATTCGAGCAGGGTTTCAATCCTCACCCGTCCCGAAGGACGGGTGCAACTCAAGCGCGGAGCTGTGGAGCTCCGCGATATAGCAGTTTCAATCCTCACCCGTCCCGAAGGACGGGTGCAACTATCTGGAGGTGGCAGTTTTGAAATTGAAGCTGGTGTTTCAATCCTCACCCGTCCCGAAGGACGGGTGCAACGTGCCCACTGCTGCGGAGATGAACACGCGCGTGCTGTTTCAATCCTCACCCGTCCCGAAGGACGGGTGCAACTCAGTAAAAATTTTCTCCGGCACGGTGTTGGAAGGGTTTCAATCCTCACCCGTCCCGAAGGACGGGTGCAACGTCGGGCTTGCGGCTGTGCTCCCGCCCGGGAGCAGTTTCAATCCTCACCCGTCCCGAAGGACGGGTGCAACCGCGATTAATCAATCCTAGGGGGGTGTACCATGAAGTTTCAATCCTCACCCGTCCCGAAGGACGGGTGCAACTTGCTGCGGTTGCTCGAAGGACAAGGGCGGTGGCTTGTTTCAATCCTCACCCGTCCCGAAGGACGGGTGCAACATGCCTGGGGTCTCCTGCCGGGCGGCGCGCTTCCGGTTTCAATCCTCACCCGTCCCGAAGGACGGGTGCAACCACACGTTGAACATCTCCGCCGGGGAGGAGAAGTTTCAATCCTCACCCGTCCCGAAGGACGGGTGCAACGTTCCAGCGCGAGTTTCCCGTCGCTCTGCCCCGTGTTTCAATCCTCACCCGTCCCGAAGGACGGGTGCAACTGTTACCGTAGTGCTCCCGCAGCAACTGCTCCAGGTTTCAATCCTCACCCGTCCCGAAGGACGGGTGCAACGAACCGTCGGGTTGCACTTGTTCCTCTGCCACGCGTTTCAATCCTCACCCGTCCCGAAGGACGGGTGCAACGTCGTACAACCGCGCTAAACTCAACACTGTGGTCGAATTTCTCCGTCCTTTCACCGTGCTGAACGGCGCAGCCGACGACTTTCACCCTCATTATACACCCTTTTTGCATGCGTGTCAAGCAATCTGACCTACGTCCATGCCCGCGAACCTCACGCTTGGAGCGTGATCAATTGGGGTTCGCGGAAATCTAGTGCTACGAAATAACGCCATTTTGGGCGAAACTCTAGGGGTATAATCATACTGGACAGTGTGCCGTGGGAGCAAAGTGCCAAAAATTGTCACTGAAAGGGTCAAATCCTGACACCGACAGCGGGATGGGTAATCTCGCAGACCCTTTGTGCTTGCTGTGGNTGGCAGCAAGACCACAGCCACTGCNGAAGAACAGGCGGCATCGGGAGGCACGGTTTGACGGGAAAACTGGTGGTCGGCATCACGGGGGCTAGCGGCGCGATGTACGCGGTGCGCTTCCTGCAGTACGCGGCTCAGCACTTCGAGCAACTGCTGGTCATCGCTTCGCAGCACGCGCTATCCGTCGCGCGGACGGAGCTGGGTTTGGATGTTCAGCCTGAAAGCCTTTGCGCCCAAAGCCTGTTGGGTCGGGACTATCCTAACATCGTGTTCTTGAATCCGAGGGACTATTTCACTCCGCCCTCCAGCGGTTCGTTTCGGCACGATGGCATGGTGATTATCCCCTGCTCGATGGGCACTGCAGGACGCATCGCGCACGGCGTCTCGGACGACCTGCTCACGCGGGCGGCGGACGTTTGCCTGAAGGAAAGGCGGAAGCTGATACTGGTGGTGCGGGAGACGCCGTTGAACCTGATTCACCTGCGCACGCTCACTGCGCTCACGGAGGCGGGTGCAGTGGTGCTGCCCGCGGCGCCCGCGTTTTACCATCGTCCGCGCACGGTGGAAGAGCTGGTGGATACCGTCGTAGCGCGGGTGCTGCAGCAACTGGGGGTAGAACAGCAGATTGTCAGCCAGTGGCAAGTCGAAGAGTAACTGCACCGCTTTGCAGGCAAAACACGGGCAGGAAAAAGCACCCCGGAGGGGTAAAATGATACCATAAGCACTCATTATTCCCTTTCAAGGAGGCATTACTACTATGTCCGCACGTTCCTTTCGCTGGACGTTGACGGTGTTGCTCATCATCCTGGGGCTGGTGGTGGGGTATCAGTCCACGCCGTGGTTTATCGAGACGTTGAGGCGGCTGCTGCCGGCAGGGGCGGGTCAGCCCGACACGCCCAACATTTTGGACGACCGTCGCTTCCAGCTGACCGTCCGGCTCGCGCTGACGGTGGTGGGCGGTCTGGTCGGCGTCATCCTCAGCTCGGAGATATTCCGCTTCGTGCTGAACGTGCAGAAACAGATTGAAAGCGCGTCCACCCGCGAGAAAATCGCCCTGACCGTCGGCGGCACGTTTGGCGTGCTGTTGACCGTGCCCTTTGCCGTGCTGTTCAGCCGATATGGGCTTATCGGTATTCCGCTCACTCTGGTGGTGGGCATCACCTTTGTGTATCTGAGNACCGTGGCGGTATTGAGCATGAAGGACCTGCGCNTCGTGCTTCCCGCCGTGGAAGGCGAAGCGGCGACCGGAGTGCCCAAAATCAAGATTCTGGACACCAACGTGATTATCGACGGGCGCATCGCGGACATCTGCCGCACGGGCTTTATCGAGGGACCCATCTACGTGCCCGGTTTCGTCATCGACGAACTGCAGCATATCGCCGACTCTGCCGACTCGCTGCGTCGGGCGCGGGGCAGGCGTGGGCTGGACATTCTCAACCAGATGCAGAAAGAGCGGCACCTCGAGGTGCGCACCTACGACGACATGGTGGACCCCAACGAGCCGGTGGACAAGCGGCTGGTGAGTCTCGCCAAGAGCATCAACGGCGTGATAGTGACCAACGACTTCAACCTGAACAAGGTCGCCGAGCTGGAAGGCGTTCAGGTGCTGAACGTGAACGAGTTGGCGAACGCCCTCAAGCCGGTGGTNNTNCCCGGCGAGGAGATGCGCGTGCGCATCATCAAGGAAGGTAACCAGCCCAATCAGGGCGTGGGCTACATGGACGACGGCACCATGATTGTGGTGGAAGGTGGGCGCGACTACATCGACCAGGATGTAGATGTTCTGGTGACCAGTGTGCTGCAGACGGTGGCGGGCAAGATGATTTTCGCCAGCGTGAAGGCACAGGAGAGCGAAACCAGCGAATGGACAGACCGCAGCGGTCTGCGCCTGCCGGCGGCGCGTGTGCGTCGGCGACGGTAGGAAGTGGTGGACGTGGCAGGCACTTGCGCCCTGATTCTGGCTGCGGGCAAGGGCGAGCGGTTCGGGCGCACCGAGGGCAAGGTGTGGTCGCTGGTGGGTGGTGTGCCCGTGCTGTGGTGGGCGGTTCGCGCCTTCCAGAAGCATCCTGAGGTAGACCGCATCGTGCTGGTGGGCAAGGAGCAAGACCTGCCCCGCCTGCGCGAGCAGGCGGCGTCGTTCGACAAAGTGATAGCCGTGGTGCGGGGTGGGCGCGAGCGGTGGGAATCGGTGCGCTTGGGGCTCGAGGCGGTTCCCGATGAGGACAGGTGGGTGCTGGTGCACGATGCGGCGCGGGCAGCGGTGTCGGCGGAGCTCATCTCCCGCGTGCTGCACACCACCCGCCAAACCGGTGCAGCCATCCCCGCCCTGCGCATACCCGATACCGTCAAATGGGTGAACGCCGCGGGCGTGGTGCAGCAGACCCTCCCCCGCCACAGGCACGCCGGCGGCGAAACATGGCAGCTGATGACGGTGCAGACGCCGCAGGGTTTCGCGGCGGACATCCTGCGCGAGGCATACGAGCGTTACGACTTTCGCGAGGGCGCACCGACGGATGATGCGATGCTGGTGGAGCGTTTTTATCCGGTGAACGTGGTGCCGGGCGACCCGCGCAACATCAAGTTGACCTATCCCGAAGACCTTGCACGGCTGGAGGCGATTCTGCTGGAAGGCGTCGAAACACGTATCGGTTTCGGCTACGACGTGCATCCCTTTGCGGAAGGGCGACGGCTGATGCTGGGGGGAATAGAGGTTCCCAGCCCGAAAGGACTAGCCGGTCACTCCGATGCGGATGTGGTGTTGCACGCGATTACCGATGCCCTGCTGGGCGCGGCGGGCATGGACGACATCGGCACGCACTTCCCCAACACCGACCCCGCCTACCGCGACGCCGACAGTGCGGAGCTGTTGCGCCTTGCGTGGGCACAGGTTCGAGAACGCGGCTGGGGTTTGGTCAATGTGGACGTGACGGTGCTGGCAGAAACGCCCCGCCTGCGCCCACACGTGCCCGCCATGCGCGAGCGCATCGCCACGGTGCTACAGGTGGACGCCGACAGGGTGAACATTAAAGCCACGACCAACGAGCGGATGGGCTTCATTGGTCGCGAGGAGGGCATCGCCTGCTACGCCATCGCCACGCTGAGGAGGTGATACCTGTGTTGCAGGTATTGCTGGTGACGCTGTTCGCCATTGCGATGGGCTACGTGGAGGCAGCAGTGGTGGTGTACCTGCGTGCCCTGTATTACCCCGACGGCTTCCCGGTACCGGTGAAGCCGGGTGCCCTGCCGATANGCTTCACCCGCATTCCCGAGTTCGAGAACCGAATGCCCCCGAANATGTTGCGTACCGAGATGTGGCGCGAGGTTGCCACCATCGTCATGCTGGTATCGCTGGCTGTGCTGGTGGGAAGCACCCCGTTGCAGATGCTGGGGGTGTTCCTGCTGGCTTTCGGCGTGTGGGACATCTTCTACTACGTGTTCCTGAAGTTGCTGATTCGCTGGCCCGNGTCGCTGAAGACTCTGGATGTGCTGTTTTTGATACCGGTGCCGTGGATTGGCCCTGTATGGCTGCCGGTGACCGTTTCCGCCGTGATGGTGGTGTGCGGGGTGTGGCTGATAGTCGGCTTACTGCCACCGCGCTGAGTCCAGTTCCTGCGTGCTGCAGATACCCCACTCGCTGCCGTGCCAGTGCAGGATAAAACCGCGCTGTACCTGCGATATATGCGGACAGGTGGGCGAGGTCATACACGCTCGCGGATCTGGCGTGCCTAAAGCCACCTTTATCTCTACGCCGTGCGTGGTGCGTTCCACCCCGAGCGGTGCCAGACCCTGCACCGCGTAGTGCCACAGTTGTTCCAGCACCAGCGGGGGAAAATCCTCCGGCAGAGCAACCTCCGGCAGGTGATGGCTTGCGTAGGCACGCAAAAACTGCGACAGAGCGCATGTCAGCAGGGAACGCTCTTTGCAAATCAGGTGTACGCCACAGTCGCTTCGTATCTCGGCGTACAGAAGGTTACCGATGACTGTGTCCACTACCTCGTGCCACAGCGGAGAGGTGAATGTGTCAACCACCAGGCTGTCCAGGTGGAGGGGTTGCAGCTCATCCGGCAAAAGGGGGGTGTCTGCAAACGTCAGGCGCGGAAGCGACTGATAGGGCAGATGGTGCATATGCTGCGCCGGCACGAGCAGGAAGGAAGAAGCAACAGGGTATGCTTGCAGAGCGCGTTCCTGAAGCCACTGCATTGGCACGGGAGTGAGCAGTAGCAGATGCCTTCCCTGCAGATGCTTCTGGAAGATGTCCACGCAGGGACGCAGTGAGAGGGGTGTGCTGTATAACGCGAACACACCTTCCTGTGCGCGCAGATGAAGATGTACCGGCTGGCGGGAGATATAGTCGGGTATCTCTCCCTCGCCACCGGATGTGTCGCGGCTACCTGTCATACAACAAGGTCCATCCTTCCTTTCCAAAGGTGACAACCGGTGCGTTGTGACAGGGGGTCCAGCGTGGGACAGTGAAACCAGCAACTCACCGTGAAGGAGATAGTGAGCATAGTATAGCATAATCTTGTTATGTCTGCAAGGCTGTATCGGGGTTTTCCATAAATCTGCCAACCCCAGCCGGAGGGCGAGCTCCTGCCGACCTGTTGGAAGACTATCGGCTACGTTTCGCGCTGGAACATGGCTTCCATCTCATCGCGGGTGATGAGAATCTCGCGGGGTTTCGCGCCGTCCAACGGTCCTACGATACCCCGCTGTTCCATCATATCGATGAGCCGTGCGGCGCGGGTGTAGCCGATTTTGAACCGTCGCTGTAGCAGACTGGTGGAAGCGTGCCCGTTCATCACCACGAGGCGCACCGCCGGCTCGAAGAGCTCGTCCTCGTCTTCTTCTTCGATGTCATCGCGCGCGCTGAAGCCGCTGTCGATGGGGGTCAGCGTATATTCGGGCACGCCCTGTTGTTTCAGGAACTTGACCAGCGCCTCGACCTCCTGCTCGCTGATATAGCACCCCTGAATGCGGGTGGGTTTGGAGGCGTCGATAGGCAGGAACAGCATATCGCCCCGCCCGATGAGCCGCTCTGCGCCAGCCATATCCAGAATGGTGCGGCTGTCCACCTGCGAGGAGACCGCAAACGCGATACGCGACGAGATGTTTGCCTTGATGGTACCGGTGATAACGTCCACCGAGGGCCGCTGTGTGGCGATGACCAGATGGATACCCGTCGCCCGTGCCAGCTGAGCCAGACGGCAGATAGAGGTTTCCACTTCCGCCGCCGCCTGCATCATCAGGTCCGCCAGCTCGTCCACCACAATGACCACGTAGGGTAGTTTCTCCTCCTCGCCCACGCGGGAGTTGTAGCCGTCGATGTTGCGCACGCCGGTGCGGGAGAAGAGGTCATACCGCCGCTCCATCTCCTTAATCGCCGCGCGCAGGATACCCGCCGCCTGCTTAACGTCCTTCACCACGGGGCACATCAGGTGCGGGATGCCGTCAAACAGGGACAGCTCCACCCGCTTGGGGTCGATCATGATGAACTTCACTTCGCGGGGCGTGGCGCGGTACAGGATGCTGGCAATCAGCGTGTTCAGACACATACTCTTACCGGAGTTGGTGGCTCCTCCGATGAGCAGGTGCGGCATCTTGGCAAGGTCCGCGTAGCGGTTCTCGTTGCCCACGTCCTTGCCCAAGGCGAAGGTGAGCAGCGACGGCGCGTTGCGGAACTCATCGGTGTCGATCACCTCGCGCAGGGTAACGATGCGCGGGTTGTCGTTGGGCACTTCCACGCCGATGGCGGATTTGCCCGGTATCGGCGCTTCCACGCGCACGTCTATCGCCGCCAGAGCCATTGCCAGGTTGTCNGCCAGGCTGACGATTTTGCTCACCTTGATGCCGGGCGCGAGCTGCACCTCGTAGCGGGTGACTGTGGGACCGTGCGCGATTTCCACCACGTTCGCGCCGATGCCGAACTCGTCCAGCGTCTGCTCGAGGATACGGATTTTTTCGGAAAGCTCCGCCTGAATGCGTTTGGGCGGCGGCGCGGGTTCCTTCAGCAGCGAGAGGGGTGGGTACTCGTACTCTTCCACCATCTCACCGTTCACCGGCGCGACCACCGTCATCTCCTCCTCAGCCGGGGCGGGTTCGCGAGCGAGCCTCTGCTGCACCGCCTCGATCAGGTTGGGGCTGCGCTTGGGAGCCTCTTTGGCGGGAGCAGGNGTCTGTGCCACGGCGCGATNGTCGCTGCTTGCCAGCGTGCGCTTCACATCCTCTTTACCCGCTTTTCGTGCTGCCCGTGCAGTGCGAATCGCTGCCCCTTTCTCCTTCACCGTGCGCGCTCCCTGCTGCGCCAGCTGGAAGCCCTTCACCCAGCCTGCAATCGTGCGCCGAGCGATGTCCACAAACGGCAGGTCCACAATCAGCAATACCGCGATGACGGTGAGAGCGGTCAGCACAATGTACACCGCAGCCAGATTGAGCAAGGAGTGCACGATATACACGATAACGCCGCCGATGTAGCCGCCGCCCATGCGCAGGCTTTCGGGGGAGAAGTTACGCTCGAAAGGCACGCGCAAGACGTGCGCCCATCCCGTAAACGTGAGAAACAACAGCACCGCGCCCCAGGAGGTGTTGGTGAAGGAGAAACGCTCGTAGCCGATAAGGAACAGCGTGCCCAGCAGCATCAGCAACACCGGCACGGCAAATGCCCCAAGCCCTGCCAGCCGGCGCAGTAACTCGCTCAGCCATTGCCCCAGATAGCCGTTCTCGGCGGTGGTCAGGCTTACCAGCACCACCGCCCCGAGCNNGAACAGCACGATACCCACGATATCATACACTCGCCGGCTGATGACCACCGGAGACACCGGTTCCGGTTTGCGAATACGGGTGGACATACGGCAATGCCCCCTTCGCGTGCCGAAGGTGAAATTGGATTACTATTACCGCTATTATACCGACATCTGGCGTTTCCCTGCATCCTTTGACAGCACAGACCAAACACGGTACAATAGGCGTCGAAGTTCGGTAGGGAGGAAGTCGGTGTATCTGAAGCTCATCGCCTGTGAAGTGCTCACCCGCGAGGTTTGTCGTCACGTGGCAGACAGCCCGCACACGATAGACCTGGAGTTCACCCCCAAAGGAGCGCATGACGACAGCGAGACGTTGCGCGCGCTCATCCAGTCGCACATCGACGAAGCGGAAGCCTCGCCGCGCCACTACGAGGCAATCCTGCTGGGGTATGGCTTGTGCGGCAACTCCACGCTGAATCTCACGGCGCGCCGCACGCGACTGGTCATCCCAAGGGCACACGATTGTTGCACGCTGTTCCTCGGCTCGCGCCAGAAGTTCCGCCAGCACTTTGCGGATGCACCCAGCACCCCATTCAGCGCACTGGGCTACATGGAGCGCGACGGAGCGTACACCCGCGAATCGACGCTGAGCAGCACAACCGGGCTGTACGCCACACTGGAAGAGTATATCGCGCGCTACGGCGAGGAGAACGGCAGATACATCTTCGAAACGCTTTACGGAAGCATGAAAGCCGCNGAGGGCAACCGCGTGGTGTNCATCGACCTGCCCGAGACGCGGCACCTGAACGCACTGGAGCGGTGCCGCGCCCTCGCCGAAGCGGAAGGCAAAGAACTCGTGGTGCTGGAAGGCAGCAGCCGACTGTTGCGCAAGCTGATTCACGGCGAATGGGATGACGAATTCCTGGTGGTACCGCCGGGCAAGCGTGTCGTCGGCGTGTACGACTGGGAAGAAGTGGTCCGCGCGGAGTAGACAGACCGCCTATGGCGTCACCACGTTCATCCCTATCTGTGCTTTGTCGCCCGCTTCGTTGACGATGCCCTCCTGCCCGCGAAAGCGGTTGCCCGTCACTATGGCGCAGTCTATGCCAGAGCCCAACCGGATGTACTTCTTGTCCCTGTCCATGAAGTCACAACCGATGACGGTGATGCCACCTCGTTGTGCGTCAATGCAGGGCGCACCCGTCTTCTTGCGGTCCCAGCCGTTGAAATGGCAACCGTTGAAGAAGGTGTGCCCTTTGCCCTTCAACACCACGTGGCTCTCGGTGGTGTCCACGCCCCAGAAACCGCAAGCCGTGAACTTGACGGGTCCTGGGTTGGTCTCCTCGATCTCGATCCCAGCCATGAACTGTCCGTTCACGAACGAGATGCCCGCGTGTTCCATGACGTGCTCCACCCGCACAGCGAGGGGACCCACGTCGGAACCGCACTGCGTGAGCAACACGTTTGCCGAACCCGCTTTGGTGCGGATGAAGTGGAAACCGATTTTGTAGCCGATGCAGAAGCAGTTGCTCATATACTCCCAGTCGGTGCGCCCGATGATGAAGGCGATGCCCTCACGCTCGGTGAAGTGCTTGAGCGGCGTCTGCCACACCTCCCAGAAGGGCCAGATGTGTAGGTTCTCCACCCTACCGATGTCGTAGCACTGGTCGATGTACAGCCCGCGATACAGCGCCTGCATCCCCACGTTGCGGATAAAGTGCCTGCCAGCGGGGAAAGTGCCGAAATCGATGCCCTGATAGGGGTTCACAAGTAGCACGTCCACCAGCGTGCAGTTATCGCCGATGCCTCGAANCGTCCAGGGATAGGGATGCGGCGGGTCTTGCTGCACCTGTTCAGGATAGAAGATGGTGATGCCGTGCAAGGTACCGTTCTGGCGCAGGGTGATGAAGGGTGTGCCATCTATCTGTCCCTTGCCCGCCACCGCTAGCAGGGTGCTTCCCTTCAGATGCGATTGCGTCGTGGGTCCGCGGAACACGCCCTCCAGCACCACGTTCTCGCGCACTTCCAGCGTGCCTGCAATCAGGTAGTCCCCGCGCGGAACGAACACGATATTTCCGCCCATCGCGTGCGCGGCATCGATGGCTTTCTGGAAGGCCTCGGTGTCATCGCTTTTGCCATCGCCCTTCGCGCCGAAGTCCCGCACGTTCAGCACGTTTTTGGACGCGTCCTCTGATTGAACGTCTGCCCGAACCATGTGCATCCCTGCCCCCTCTGTGAAGGCGGTCAGCGCCGCCAGCGAACCGATGCCCTTCAGTAAACTCCTGCGCAGGAAAGCGAAGTCATCCATCTCCACATACTCCTCAAGGCGGTACTTAGCATCTTATTCGCCAGCGGTGAGCCGTTTCCTGTGCCACTTGCCCCAACGGTGATAGGCAGGAGATCCATGACGCGGCTCACGTATAAGAATCTAATCATCTCCGACCGTGCCGAAAGTTACCCACAAGGACCCATCACTGATACCGAAAGTGGTATCATACTTGAGGCTATACCGGCTAACCCGTGAAAAAGAATGGTTGCGCTGGGCGCAGCGCGTGCATCGTTTCGTGTGGAGTGGCTGGGACGAACAGCTGGGCGGAGGCATCTACTGGCACCAGAGCCGAAAGAGCAAGAACACCTGTTCTAACGGGCCCGCGTTGGTTTCCGCGCTGGAACTCTATGCACGCACCCGTGATGCACGTTATCTGAGGCAGGCGGAGCAAATCCATGCTTGGGTGTGCCAACATCTGCGAGACCCTGAGGACGGACTGTTCTGGGACAATACACAGATGGACGGAAAAGTGGACCGTACCAAGTTTGCCTACAACACCGCTCTGATGATAGACGCCAGTTTGTGGTGGCATCGCCTCACCCGCAAAGAGGATTACTTAGCCGAGGCAACACGGCTGGCACGGTCTTCACAGAGATGCTGGCTGGGTTGGCGTAGCCGGGCTATAGAGGGTTACGCGCCTTTCGTGGTGAAGCTCTGCTCGGCATATCGGCATCTGGCGGAGGTGGTCGGCGACAGTCGGTGGACGGTGCTGATAAGCCTCACAGCGCAATGGGTGAAGTCGCTTCGCTCACCAGAAGGAGACTATCCCGAGGACTGGTACGCCGAGCGAAAAAACCAGCCCGTGTCGAGCCTGATGGCGCTCGCCTCGGCAGCGT
>JGI24188J35168_1001975_pt1 | contig 11568 bp, 8 predicted proteins | sample YNPBryantNP2012_FD_35168 | JGI IMG/M metagenome (IMG submission 35168) | reverse complement strand
CCGGTCTGGGCCGCCTGGAATTCGGGCAGGATCCCCGCCCCTTTGAGCAGTGCGGCGAGCTCCACCCGGTTCATGAGGAACACTTCGTCTCCGTACCCCTTCTTGGTCAGTTCGTACGCGAAGGGGACGAGATCCTCGATCCGCTCCGCGTGGAGGAAGAAGAGTTTCTTGGCCTTTGGAAGGATCTCGCATTTGATGCTGGCCCAGGTAGCGATGCCCATCGTGCCTTGGGCTCCCTGCACGAGTCGGTGGTAGTCCACCTGGTGAGGCCCCAGCGGGAATTTTTGGGCGCCGCCGATCCGCCACTGGGCTTCGAGTCCTCCGGGCCCGGCTGCCTCGCCCGTGCGGAATCTGTCGCCGGACCCGAAGACCACTTCCAGGCAGCACAGAGGGTCCGAAATGTCCCACTGGTATCGAGGCATGAGCCCGGGCTCCCGTTCGAGCACGCTGGCCAGGACGGACTTGTTCGGTCGGGGCAGGAGCGGGCCGTTCAGCCTAAGGCCTTCCCTGGCGAGGGCGGGGACGAGCTCGCCAAAGGTCACGCCGGGCTCGATCACGGCCACCCGGTTCCTTCGGTCGATCCGCACGATCCGCTTCATCCTCTGAAGGTCCATCACAGCGCCCCCGAGCCTCGGGATCGTGTCCCCCCGGAGGCGGGGCTCGCCGGAACTGACCGGGACCAAGGGCGTGCGGGTGCGGTTGGCCCACCGGACCGCTTCCTCGAGTTCTTCCGCGCAGCCGGGGCGGGCCACGCACTGGGGCATGCGGGGGGAGACGAAGCTGTTGTCCTTGGCGTACCCTTTGAGTTGCTCGTCATCGGTAGCCACCCAGGGCTCGCCGACAATCCCCGCAAGATCGCGTATGCAATTCGCGTCCATGGGAATCGGCCCTTTCTTGAGGGAGGGTTTGTTAAAGCGAAAAAACAGAAAGTGGAACTCGACACTCTGTTGGTCTTTTCTGTATAGAAGGATCCGGATTGCCCTGTCAAGCAAAAATTTGTATAGGACATAGGACCTGAATAGCCTCTGGGAGCTGGAACCGAAAGAGAATTTTACCCCCGCCGAAAGGCAATCCATGGAAAGGTGCAACAAAGAAGAAACCCGACCAGGCAGGGCTCTTGGATCAGAGGAAGATCCGGTACGAGCCGACCCCGAGGTTCCCGGTCAATGGCTCCTGCGCCGGCCCTGGCCGGAAGAAGGCGAAATGGAGCCTGGTGCCTGGATGGCGTCGAGCCTGCGCTTGCTCAAGAGCCTCTCCGCGGTCTTCGGGCTTTGCGGCGCGCCGGGTGAGCCTGTGGGCCGGGTGGAGGTCGTCCCTGGATCCGAAAGTCCTCTGTCCGTCGGGACAACTCCATGGTCCCTGGGCGCTGGGCCAGCACCGGTGGTGAAAGTCCCGGAATCCTTCCTTTCGTCGACCTCTCGCGCTCAAGAAGAAACCTTGCAACGGTTGCTCGCCGCCGTGGATGGCCGATCTGAGAGGGAAGACCGGAAAAAGCCCGGCCGCCGCCCTCGTTCCTGCGGGCCAGGGCGAGAGAGCCGGGTTCTTGTGGCGTTCGTGAATCCGGCATCGCTTTCGGAATCTCGCGAAAAGGAGTTCACGGGAATCCCGCCCGCGGCCTTCTTCATGGCGCCCGCCCTTCTGCGCAAAGGGTTTCAGGTCGAGGTTGACACCCTCGTGCTGGATCCTTTCGCCGAGCCCGACCTTTGCCCGGAAGCCGTCCGCAGAGAGGTCTGGACCGCTCTCGATGAAATTCTGGACCGCAGCCCCTTTTGCATCGCAGTTACGGCTATGGACCTCTACGCGGACTCGCTTAGAGCCTTTCTGCATGTGGTTCGGACCCGGGACCGTGATGTGCTCCTGGCCGTGGGAGGCCCCATGGTTACCCTTTACGGAGCCAGGGCGGCCGCGCATCTTCCAGAGGCGAACATTTTTCTCCGGGGCGACGGCGACCTTTCTTTTGCGCGGGTCCTTTCAGCTCTTGCCGGTCAAGGCGCCGCCCAGGACCTTGGAGACCGTTCGGTGCGCCTTTTGTCGGCCGAGGACGGCCTCTTGATCCGCTGTGGGACCACTCTGTTTGCAAGCCGTTTCGACAGAACCAACCACGTGGAAGATCTTGATTCGGTCTTCCGGGCCCAGGTCGACCTGGGGTACGTGAAAAAAAGACATCTCCGGAGGGGCTTGTCTCTGCACACGCTCAGAGGGTGTCCCTACCGGTGCGCTTTCTGCACGAAGGTGCACGGCTCAAGGGTCAGGAGGCTGGGACTCAGGACTCTCCGGAGGATCCTCGAGGCCCTGCAAAAAAGGATAGAAGAGATTGCCGGCGCAGAGGGTCTCACCGAGACCGAAAGGCGCCAGGCTTATCGCCTCCGGATCACGGACGACGATTTCCTCCTCGATCAGAAGAGAGCAAGGCTCTTCTTCCGCGAGGCAGCCCGGTTCCCTTACGTCCTCGAAACCGTGCCTGCGGGCATTCCGTCGTTTCTTGCGGCCGGACGGGAAGGAAGCGGACATTTTTTTCATCGCGGCCTTGCGGCCTGCCTCGAGAATTGGCGAGACCGGATTGGTTCCTTCGAAATCGGCACGGACGATGTCTCGCGAGTGGAACTGGACAGGCTGGCCAAGGCGCAGCCTGCCGGTTACGGCCCTGAAGAGATTCGGGAGGTCGTGTCCGTCTTGGACACCCTGGGGATCCGGAACCGGCACTTTGTTCTTCTGTCCAATCCCGACACCCGCTGGCCGGATCTTTTCGAGAAGATCGTGACCCTCGAACAATGGAGCTGGGAGTATGGCCGGTTCCTTGTTGATCCGAACCCCTTTGTCCTCGCGCCAGTCGGCACGGCCTTGTTCGAAAATCTCGCGGCAAGAGGCCGTCTGGGCTCGATCTTGAAAAGAGTCTTTTCAGTCGAAGGATATCCTGAGTTCACCCACTGGGCCGTCAATCTGGCCCTTCCGGACGAGGCTCTCTTTTCTTCCTCCTTTCTCTCCTGTCGCCGGTTCTTCGAAAGACTCTCTGATCTTCTCAAAGGCCCTCAGCGATTCTCGGTTTTCAACGATGTGTATCTCCAATACCTGCTCTGGCGCCGGCACGGTGACCTTGTGAGGGAGAAGCCTGCGGAGAGGGCGGCCGTATGGCGGCAGGTCGAGCGAGCGGTCAGGAACCGGCTGGCGAGGCTCCGTGCCTGGCTGTGGGGGAGCCCTTTCCCAAGAGACGCCGAGGAAGACCGTTGCCGCCGAGAGAACCGGATGGTCGAAATCCTTTGGGGGCTTTGTCTCGTTCGAAGAACGGTTGAAGAGCTTTTTCCCGAGGCTGGCCTTGCGTCGGAGCGGAAGGACCTGGAAGAGAGATTGGACCGATGGATTGTCCCGGCCGATCTGCCTGCCACTGGAGAAACCGGGCCGATTCCTGAGCGGAGCGCCGAGTTCCGAAAGGCAGCCCGGCTGGCCGAAAACCACGCTGATTTGGCGCTGGATCTTGCTCCGGGGCGTCTGGGACGGGATTTTGCAAGGCGTTTTGTTCTTAAAGTCCGCCAAGGCCTCCAAGCCAGAGGCTATGCGGCTGAGGCGGCCGAGTGGGAGGCTCTTTGCGCGTCAGGGGAGACTTTGGTCCGGCTGGAAGTCGGCTCGGACAAGAGGGAGGCGCGTTTCGTGGAGGATCCGAAGGCAATCGAGCGGGTGGCTGGATTGATTCGCCTTGCGAGGCCCGGCTTTCCAGGTTCCCGCGCCTTCCTTCCGTTTCTTCGGGCTGTGCAGGCTCTCGGACGATCGATCCAGGAGGATTTTCTGGACACTTCCTCGGAGACGAGACGCCTCCTCTACCGTCGGCTCGTGTCTGTTCCCGCTGAATTCCAGGCGCGATTCGGTCAGGAATTCGGGCTGTGCCCTTTTGCCGACAGAGACCGATATCTGGCGGTTCTGCTTGCGCGGGTTGTCGCCGGACGTGCGGTCTCCCATGACCGAGAGGCAATGGGAGCCTGGCTTTTCGAAGGACTCGGCCCGGTCTTCCGGGCTTTCGTCCCGGACGAAATCGAGCGGTTCGCTGCCTGGCTTCTCGATTCTACTTGCAGAACTTCTGAAAGCCGCTCAGAGAGAAATCATTGGGATCCATGACCGCGTAGTAACCCCAGAGATTGCGCGGGCTGGCGTCCTCGACGACAGTCGAGTGGTCCGCCCGGTCGTCCACGACCTGCTGGGTCGCCAGGGATGTGAACATCATTTTTTTGTCCTCGCTCTCGCAGCCCATGCTGGAGATGAAGAAGGTTTTCCAGTAAGCCCCGCTCTTGTCCCGGATGACTTTGAAGGCCGCTCCGTAGAGCTCAGTGTCGACCCAGAGTTCCTGGGGCCCGTAGTTGTAATAAGGGTCTTTGGGGATCATCTCGAGAACGTAGACGGGCCTCTTGACCCACACGAGATTCGTCGGGGCCCATGTGGCACCCTGCCACCCCTGTTTCTGGTATCCGAAGATGACGGGCTTAATTTCTTTCGTGGTGTACCATTCACCTTGCTCGTTCTGGACGATCCGGACCGGGCGCTTGTCCAGAAACGCGAGGAGGGCCTCCTGTTTTCTGAGCACCTTCCAGTCGAAGGCTGAGATCTTCCCATCGTAACCGTTTGCGTCGTCCACGGCAAAATCCGAGCCCATGAAGGCGTCAGACCGGTTTGCCGGGCTCATGCGGCGAACCCGGCGGATGGCTGGCACATAGCCGTAGCTCATGTCCTGTTTGGTGGCGTCCAGGTAACGCCAGAGCATGACGGCCGTTCCGGCGACGTCGTATGGCTTGAGAATCACGGTGATCGCGTATTTCTCAATCCGGCTCGGGTTGGGGAAATTCAGGGCGCCCGGATACCCGTCCATGGCCATCTGGAGCCAGATGGCTTCCGTTTCCCTCTCGTACCCTCCCCGGCGATCGATAAAGATGCCCTGATAGGGGAATCTCAGATTCCCCGGCAAGTATTGCATGTAATGATTGTTCTGCATGAGCTTGACTGCGAGCTTTGGATCATCGGGGTCTATTTTCGGGAAAGGAAGACCCAAAATGTGATCCGGGGGCTCACCGGTGGCTGCCTCGACGATGCTGTCGTCCTTGCCGATTTCGTACTTGCCCACGTTGGTCTTCATGGCCTCCTTGGCGAAAGGCGGGAAATAGTCGGCCGGGTTGTAATCGAGCTCTCCGACTTCGAGAATGAAATCCCCATTCTTGATCCAGTTCACCACAGGGTCAGGCAAAAGCCCTTGGGCCTTCTGCCAGCTGTTTCGGTCGAGCACGTCGCCGGGAGCCACCTCGGCCGCGACCGACTGAGCAAGAGACAAAACGGCCAACACGGCCAAGACGGCTGGAATCGAAAGTCGAGCTGCCCTCATGGGAGTACCTCCGTTTTCCCCGTTGAACGGAATGTCTAGTCATTTAATTAATAAAACGTTCCTTGGCCTCATTACAAGAAAAATCTTACAGGCCCGATCCGGAACGTCCCGGTTTGACAAGGCGCAAATTGTCGGCCTAGAGTTCCGGAAAACGGAGTGCTCCACCCGTTCAAGTCGAGCCCAACAGGAACGCCCGATGGAGAGGGAATCAGACGGTTTCCGGCGGATCGGAAGACGCGAATTCCTGAAGTTCTCGGGCGCGGTCTATCTCGTTGCCGCGACCGGATGCGCGCCCGAGAAGCCGCGGGAGCCTCCGGCTCCTCCCACGGAAGCGATCGATGCCTCGAAGGTGCCCTTTCCCCCGAGCGCTGCGTATCTCCTCGTGGACACGAGGAAGTGCCAGGGCTGTCTGAGCTGCATGCTTGCCTGCTCTCTCGCTCACGAGGGCCGGGAGAATCTCTCCCTGGCCCGGCTGCAGGTCATGCAGGATCCCTTCGAGCGGTTTCCTTTGGACTTGGCGCTCGAGACATGCAGGCAGTGCGTGGATCCCGAATGCGTGAAAGCTTGTCCGGTCGAGGCGCTCGAGGTGGACCGGGCAAGGGGAAACGTGCGCACAGTCAGGCCGGATCTGTGTCAGGGGTGCATGCAGTGCGTCGAAGCCTGCCCTCATCCGCCGAGCCGGGCCATCTGGAATTTCGAGGAAGGCAAGGCGACCAAGTGCGATCTGTGTGCCGATGCGCCTTTCTGGAAGGAAACAGGCGGGCCGGACGGGAAGCAGGCCTGCGTGGAGGTCTGCCCGGTGGGCGCGATTCGACTTGCCAAGGCAATCCCTCTCCAGAGGGGCGAAAGGGGGTACAAGGTAAATCTCCGGGGCGAGGCCTGGGCCAGGCTGGGATACGACGTGGGAGAGTGATTTTCTGAACAAAAGATCCGTGGTTGTTTTCTCGGTCTGAGAGAGTCTGGCATGAACGGGTATGCGGGCAGGATTCTGCGCGTGAATCTGAGCAGCGGGAAGATCTCGCACATCGAGACCCGTGCTTACGAGGAATGGGTGGGCGGTCACGGTATGGGGTCCGCGCTGTTCTGGGACCTGGTTCGGGACAAGACGATTGACGGGTTCCACGAGAGCAATGTCGTGACGATCCTCACGTCGCCTCTGACCGGCACCCTGGCGCCGGGCGGCGCCAGCCGGGTCGAAATGCAGTGCATCGGCGTGCAGTCCTATCCGATTGGGTGGTTCACTCGGAGCAACCTCGGCGGCCGGTTCGGGCCCATGCTGAAATACGCGGGCTGGGACGGCATCGTGATCGAGGGCAAGGCCGAGAAGCCGGTCTGGCTGGATATCCGGGACGCAAAGGTCGAAATCCGAGACGCCCGAAAGCTCTGGGGCCTGGACACCTGGGATACCCAGCGCGCGATCTGGCAGGAAGTGACGGGCCGGGTGACGAGCGGAGACTGGGTCGAACTGGGCGCAGGGGCTCACGGCGGCCGAACCACCCAAAGGCCCGCGGTCCTCGCCATCGGACCCACCGGAGAGCGGCTCTCCCGGGTGGCGGCGATCCTCCACGACGCGGGCAATGCCGCGGGGCAGGGAGGTTTCGGCGCTGTCTGGGGATCGAAGAAGCTCAAGGCCGTGAGCGTGATCGGCACCGGAAGCGTGCGGGTTGCGGACCCTGCGGCCCTCCTGGAAGCGCGTCTTTGGGCCAAGAAGCACTATGGCTTGGACCTCGGGCAGGTCGAAAAGCTCGACGATGATCGCAGCACGATGAGGGACATCACGCTGCGGAGCCTGTCCACGTTCGGGACCGCCCCTGTTCCTCTGGTGTTCTGGCAGCGCAGGCCGAAGTCCAGGCCTCAGGCCTGCGTGGGCTGCCCGGCCGGGTGCAGGGCCCGAAACGACACGGGTCTGGGCAACGAGTCGGGCTGCGCCGAAACGTACTTTTATTCCCACCCGGATCTCAAGCGGCACGGCGGCCTCAAGGTGAAGCTTGTGTCTTCGATTGTCGAGTACCTTGCAGGAGAAATGGCCGCATTGCTCTATTCGCTCAAAGAGGGAGACCAGACCCAGGCTTCCTACCGGGCCACGGACCTCGCCCAGAAGTACGGGATCAACGCCTTCGAGCTTTTCAACGGAATTTCATACTTGAGGAATCTCTACAAGATGGGCGCGCTGGGCCGTGGCTGCGCCATCCTCTGCGATTTGCCTTTCGACAAGTTCGGAGAAGTTGCGTTCATCGAGGAACTCCTGCGCAGGATCGCCTTTCGAGAGGAAGTGGGGGACGACATTGCGGAGGGATTCTTCCGGGCGGCCGAAAGGTGGGGCAGACTCGAAGAGGACACGGCCAGCGGCTTGCTCCGGTATCCCCACTGGGGCCTTCCGGACCATTACGACCCGAGGTTCCAGGTCGAGTGGGGATACGGGTCTATCTTGGGCGACAGGGACATCAACGAGCACGGGTTCAACATCTTGTACTGGATGCCCACGGTGGCCATTCTGACCCGGAAGGATCCCCTTGTCCCAGCCGAGGAGGCGGCCAGGATCTTCGCGGACCGCATGGAGCCTTTTGCGGGCGACCTCGAGATGGTGAACTACGGGGCCGAGAACATCTATTCGGACCACATGGCGAAAACCGTAGCCTGGCACCGCCGCTACACCCGGTTCTGGAAGCAGTCGGTTCTGTACTGCGATTTCCTGTTCCCGGACTTTCTCAACCCGAGCCGGGAAGACAGGCGGGGCATGGTGGGGATCGGCGAGCCCAAGTTCTTCAAGGCTGTAACGGGCAGGGATCTCGACTTCGCCGAGGGAATCGACATCGGCCGCAGGATCTGGAACCTCGATCACGCGATCTGGACCCTCCAGGGCCGCCACCGGGACATGGTGCGGTTCGCTGATTACATCTACACCAAGCCCTACGAGCCGCGCTGCTACATGCCCGGCGTGCGGGACGGCAGGTGGGAATACCTGGAAATCGAAGACCGGTGCCTGGATCGTGCCGCTTTCGAGAAATGGAAGACTCGCTTCTACGAGCTGGAGGGATGGGATCCCGAAACCGGGTGGCCGAGACGCCAGACCTTAGAGGCGTTGGGGCTGCACGGCGTGGCCTCGGAGCTTGAGGCCAGGGGCAAACTGGGAAGGGNTTGAGGATGAAGCTTCTCGAAGAACCCGGTGCAGAGCTTGCGGCCCGGATCCGCTGCGAAGTGGCCTTCGAGGACCGCCTGACCGGCTACCGGCTCCGCAAGCGCATGGGTCCCGTGCCGGTCGACCTGTACAGCTTTGAAGAGGTCTTGCGATTCCTTTGCGAGGACCTGATCCACCTCGACTGGGGCCGCCTGGAACGATGGCTTGAAGCCGTGATCGGGGATGCGGAGCTTGCTCGAGCTGTCGGCGAAGTGGGCAGGATCGAAGGAAGCGAGCAGGAGAAGACCTCCCGGGTACGGGAACTCATGGCCCTGAGATGGGTCCAGTGCAGGAAGACCGTCTGAAGACGGTCGTAAAAACATAAGAAAGTGGTTTACCATTTAAGGTGTAATGTATTGATTTTAATTCTATAAATTTTATGAATCTACCCATAGACATGCGGATCTTGAGTGGGGTGCGAAAGACGAGGAGTTTGCCCGGCCGGAGTCCCATGGCCAGGGCGCAGCATGGCCAGAAATACGCCAGAAAAAACTCGAAAGGGGCTGGCGACGAATCTCGCCAACCCCTTGATTTTCCTTGGTGCCGAGGGACGGAATCGAACCGCCGACACGCGGATTTTCAGTCCACTGCTCTACCGACTGAGCTACCTCGGCACGAGAAAAGCTACTTGAAACTAATAGTCCAAAACGCCGAGTCTGTCAACTCGATGCGCCGAGATTCGCTGAGATGCGAAAGATTCTTGGAGACGAAAACCACCCTTCAATCGACGCGCCGCCCTGGGGGTTCAGCCTCCGAAAGATCCTTGACCGGGTAAGCTGCCTGTCGAGGGTGGCTGCCAGCTTCCTGCTTCTGCTCTGGAAACCCGAAGGACGAGAGTCCCGGCGATCTTGTCGTGGAACCCCTGCTTGCGCGGATCGATGGCGACCCAGAGAAATCCGAGGCCCAGAGTCAGGCGGTTCAGATAATAGCCTGCTGTCCTTATGAGTGCCTGCCCGTAGGAGACTTCCCCGCCGTCGACCGTGACGACCCGGATTCCGCAGACCATCTTGCCCGGCGTCTGTCCGTACCTGCCGATGAAAAACGTAAAGTAGAGGAAGTTCATTAGGACCTCGAACAGCAGGAGCGGAACCAGAGGCGTCCAATCGAATTCCAGCAGACGGGAGTAAGAATCCGTGAACGGGTCCTGCTGGGCACCTTGGAAGTAGGCAGCCTGGAGAAGCCTCGTGGCGAGTCCGACGAGGATAGAGTCCATGATGTAAGCCACGGCACGGATCCAGAACCCCGCGAGAAGCGGGCCCTGCGTTGCCTGGCGCTGCCAGGGCGATGGGAAGCCGCTCGTCGGGAAGCCCTGTCCAGAGCCGACCGGAGGCTCGGCGCCAGGGGACGGGGCAGGGGGCGGCTCAAAGGATCGCCGGGAAGCGGCTCCCGGATCTGCTCCGCAGAAGCCGCAGGGACGACCGGCCTGGGTCGGCCGCCCGCAAACCGGACAGGAAATCGTGGAATCGGTTTCCATGAGGGTTCCTCCAATGGGAAGTTAACTGCTTTCCGACGGTTGCGGGACTGGGGGCCGAAGATCCCCGAACCTGTACAGGACCAGTCCCACGGCCAGAATCGCTGCGGTTTCGGCGCGAAGGGTGCGCGGGCCCAGACCCACGGGCAGGCAGCCGCTCGATAAGGCGGCCTGTTCCTCGTCTGGAGAAAAGCCTCCTTCAGGGCCGACCAGAACGAGGATGCTTCGCGGTTGCGCAAGTTCCGGCGGCGGCTCCAGCTCGCCCCGGGCCGCACAGGGGCCCAGGGAGAAAAGAAATCGCAAGTCGAAGGAATTCTTCCGCTCCAGGATGCGCTCCAACGTCGTGGGGAGATCGACTTGGGCCACTCGGGTTCTTCCGCTCTGCCTGGACGCCTCCCGAGCGATTTTTCGCCACCGGGCGAGTCTCCCTTCCCATTTTTGGGGTGCAAGGGAAGGAACGGTTCTGGACGTGGTCAGGGGATGAATCGCCTCGACGCCCAGCTCGGACACCTTCTGGATGACCAAGTCCATTTTGGGGGCTTTGAGCAACCCGATGCCCAAGTGAACCGAAACCGGGGCTTCGGTCTGGGCCGGTATCTCGCTCTGCACCGCGACTCTGGCGCGGCCTTCTCTCACGTCTTGAAGGACTCCCTCGGCTTGTCTTCCCGAGCCGTCACACAGGAGCAGGCGAGCGCCCGGCCTCAATCTGAGGACGTTGCAAAGATAATGCGTTTCCGCGCTCCCAAGCGGAATCTCCTCCCCCTGGCAAGGCAGGGTGTCGACAAAGAGCCTCCGGGACGTTCGGCCTGTCATTCCGGTCCCGCTCCTTTCCGGCCGATCAGGCATTGTTCCTGCCTCGCGAGGAGCAAAGCGATCCAACCTTCTTCGGCATCCCGTTTCGCCGAAAGGATCCGAAAGCTTTCTTTCTCGAATCGGGAAGCGACCCGGTGCTCTTCCCCGACGAGAAACCCTGNAATGACGAGACGTCCGCCCGGGGCGACGAGCAGCGCGACCGGGGAGGCTTCTGCCAGAAGGGTCGGCGCGTCCAGGTTCGCCATCACCAGGTCGAAAGATCCCCGCAGGCAATCCGGCGTTCCGACCGCGACGGACACAGAGCCCGCCAATGCCGGGTTGAGCGATAGATTCCGAACGCAGACGCGGACAGCCTCGGGATCCTTGTCCAGGGCTGTCACACGGCGGGCGCCCAGGGCGGCCGCGGCGAGAGACAAAATGCCTGAGCCGCACCCGGCGTCCAGAACCGNGTTCGGTCCGGACGGCCTGCCCGGATCCGAAAGGAGCTCTTCGAGGAATTCCAGGCAGTNGCGGGTCGTGGCGTGGCGGCCTGTTCCGAAAGCCATGCCAGGTTCGAGGACGATATGGATCTCCCCTGAGGCAGGCTTTGGCCTTTCCCACGGCGGCACGACCCAGATCCTTTCCGATACGCGCAGGGGCGGAAACGAGCCTTTCCAGTCCAGGGCCCAGTTGCGGTTCGGTACGCGCCGCAACCCCAGAAGCCGGGCCGCCGAGTCGGGAAAAAGGGCTTGGAGTGTTCTCTGCGTC
>JGI24188J35168_1001969_pt1 | contig 11600 bp, 7 predicted proteins | sample YNPBryantNP2012_FD_35168 | JGI IMG/M metagenome (IMG submission 35168) | reverse complement strand
GTCGCGATGAAAAATCCCCCCTCTTTGGAAAAGGAGAGGAATGAGCCTTACGCTTGGCCCGGCTGATACCGGTTATCTGTTTTAGAGTGATCGCGACGACAAGAATCGTCCCAGCATGCTGGTTACCACAATAGAATACCAGCGATTTATGCCAAATATTTTGAGCAGTTCATCAAAAATTGGCTTTATTATAAAAAAAAATTAAAACAGAATCAAGAACTTTTTCATGAATGTTATCGGTCGAGGTCGTTTTGAAAATTTCGCTTGATTTTTCGATGGAAAAAGTTTAATATTAAATTGAAGCAGAGATCAGGAGCCGGTTTCTACTGATCTGTCGTTAGTGATCAGTGGAGAGGAAGAGCAGGGAGAGGGGTAGATGGAATGGCGCATGTTGCAGGATAGGAAATTTGATGAATAAGAAGAGCGTTTGTCATTTGCAGGAATAAGAATCAATTGATTTTTGTTCATGTCTCTGCCCCTGGATGAAAAATGGAGTGCGGCTCGAGCTTGAACCATTGTTCGTTTATGGCAGATGATAAGCTGGGGCATTTCGAGAAAGTCTGAGAGCCGAAATTGGCAGGATGGGCAGTTCAGAGTGAACTGGAAGAGTGACGTTCACATATATGACAGCATTAGAGGAAAAACTTGAAAATTTGCCGCGATTGCCTGGGGTTTATCTGTTCAAAGATAAAAATAAAAAAGTGATCTACGTGGGCAAGGCGTTGGTATTGCGCCATCGCGTGCGGTCCTATTTTCAGAGCGGCCGAATCGATGATCCGAAGTTGCAGCGATTGCGATCGAAAATCCATGATTTAGAGACAATCGTGACCGACTCGGAGATCGAAGCGTTGATTTTGGAAGCCAATTTGATCAAGGAGTACAAGCCGCGGTATAATGTCAATTTGAAGGATGACAAAAGCTTCCCCTACATTCGGGTGACCAATGAGCCATATCCGCGCATTTTTCCAACACGCCGAATCATTAACGATGGCTCTAAATATTTCGGCCCCTATACCGATGTTCGTTCGATGCGCGAGCTGTTGAAAACGATCAAACGGATTTTTCCGATCCGAAGCTGCAACTTAAATTTGACGGAGGAGACAATTCGGGCGGGGAAGTTTAAGGTTTGCCTCAATTACCACATTAAGAAATGCATGGGACCATGCGAGGGGCTCATCGATCAGCAGGAATACGGGCAAATTGTCAAAAACATTATCGATTTTATTAATGGAAAGGATCGGGTGGTGGTTGAACAATTGACCCAGCAGATGAACCGCTACGCCGAATCGCTCCAGTTCGAAAAAGCGGCACGGATTCGCGATCAAATCAATGCCATCAAAGATTTTCAATATAAGCAAAAAGTGATCACCCCAGAACCGATCGATCGTGACTTATTTGCCGTTTATGCCGAAGATAACGATGCCTGCGCCGTGATGTTCAAGGTGCGCCAGGGCCGCGTCATCGGACGGCAGCATTTTTATCTCGATGGAGTGGAAGGCGAAACCATGGATCGGGTGTTGAGCCATATTTTGCTTCGATTTTATATGCACGCCGATTTCATTCCCAATGAGATTTACCTGCCCATCCAATTGGAGGAGAGCGCCACCATTGCTCAATGGCTCTCCGAGAAATCTGGTTCCCCGGTGCACTTGCTGTTTCCGCAGCGTGGCGAGAAGGCCAAATTGCTGAAGATGGCGGAGCAGAATGCCAAGTTGCTGCTGGAAGAGCTGAAGCTTCAGAAATTGAAGGACAAAGAGTACGTGCCTCATTCGGTCAAGGCGTTGCAGCGCGATCTGAGGCTTGCCAAACCGCCGCTGCGAATCGAGGCATTCGATATTTCGAACATCCACGGGACCGATGCAACGGCCTCGCTGGTCACGTTTGTGAATGGACAGCCGAGAAAATCAGACTACCGGCGCTTTAAGATTCGCAGCAAAGCCACGCCAGATGATTTTGCCATGATGGCAGAGGCCATTGAGCGCCGTTATCGTCGCGTGCTTGCGCAACAGGAACCGCTTCCAGATCTGATCTTGGTCGATGGGGGAAAAGGTCAACTTTCCGCAGCGCAGGAGGCGCTGGCCCGACTCCATCTGGACGAGCAACCGGTGATCGCGCTGGCCAAGCGGCTGGATGAAGTGTTTGTACCGGGCGCTTCCGAACCTCAGAATATTCCGAAGACCTCCTCAGGACTGCGGCTGTTGCAGCAAATCCGCGATGAGGCGCACCGTTTTGCCATTGAATACCATCGGAAATTGCGAGGACGGCGAGCAGTATCGTCGGAATTGGATAATATTCCCGGTGTTGGAGCCATCCGCCGAAAGCGTCTGATCACCCATTTCGGCTCATTAAAGAACCTCAAGGCCGCTTCGCTGGAGGAAATCAAGGAAGTAAAGGGGATCCCAGAAACCTTAGCAGAGAATATATGGCGCTACTTTCACGCCGAACCTGCGGCATAATAGTGTGGGCCATTTCCCTCGTCGCATCCCTTGCGGTGGACGATCCGGCCAATTTTCCCAAGCAGCAGTCCACCGATCCAACCACGCTGGTATTCCCAACGTTTCTCCATACCTACGGCATTCGGAAAGCGACCCGATTCCATTTGTTTGTCTTCACGCAGAACAAAGCCAAATTTATGGATCCGCAAGGCCTGGCTGTGGTGCGCCTGACCGCCTGGGAGGACACAACCACATCCAAAGATGACGATGAGGTGACNGTATATGGCGTTAACTCTGGCCAGCATTGCATTATNTACAATACATCGATGAAGTCCATCGGCGTTTATGGTTTGGATGAAACTGGCGAAAGCCGGCTATGTCGGCCCCGCGGTATTGCCGCCAACGAGCGGGGCGAAGTGTATTTGGCCGATACCGGCAACCATCGACTGGTCAAACTGTTTAATCCCGGCCATGAGCTGAAATTCCAGCGAAGCATCGGGAGATTGGGCGATGGACCAGGCTGCTTCAATGAGCCATCTGGCGTTGCGGTCGATTCGGAGGGGAACGTGTTCGTGACCGATAGCGGCAACCATCGGGTGCAGATTTTCTCATCTGAATTGGAATGGCGCCGGAGCTGGGGCAAAAAGGGACAAGCGCCGGGTCAACTGGATTATCCCACTGGCATAGCCGTGGTGGATATCAACGAGCCGTGGAACTACTTTCATGAAGAGCTGGTGGCAGTGATCGATCGCCATCATTCCCGCATTCAGGTGTTCACCCCCCAAGGCCAATTCCTTCATGCGATTTCAGTGCGCCAGTTCGGTTATCCTGATGCCCATCTGGCCTATCTAGCGCTGGATTATTACAATAACATCTATGCCACGGACACTAAAAATCACTGCATCCATAAGTTCGATCATCGCCTCAATTATTTGACCAGCTATGGCAGCTATGGCAGCGATGATAAGCAGTTCATTGAACCGCGCGGCATTACCATCTATCGCCGATTTGGGCAAGTGTTTGTCGCAGAAAAGTGGGGCGCGCAGTACTACTGGATCGGCACAGACTGTTTCGATTTTCAGGTGAACTCTCGTGCATCTCATGGCCTTTTGGAGTTCAAATATTTTCTCACCGAGCCTTCGTTCATCACAGCGGATATTCTGGACGACCGAAAGCAATTGGTGACGCGATTGTTCACACGACAATTTCATGGTTCTGGCTGGCAGAGTGATTATTGGGCGTGTCATGTCTGGACCGTGCCCGATTCCGTATTCAAAAATGAAAATTACAAGCCGTCCCCCGTCTATCAGCCCAAAAAGTCCATTCCTCCCGGTCGCTATTTCGTCAAATATAAAATTGAGCCCACGTACTCATCCTATCATTACTTTCACAAGATTATCGTTCAGCCGTTTACTAAATAATGGTGTGCTGGAACGTGGTCGCCTCTATGGACGGCAGGATGATTCATGGCAGGATGATGGATTGCAGGATAATTTTTAGCAGAATAATATTTGCAGGATGATTGGCAGCAGGATAATTTTTAGCAGGATAATTTCTGAAGGATAATTTTTAGCAGAATAATTTTAACCAGATGATCGATTTCATGATAATGAGTTCTCGTTCCAAAATTATCAAAACAAGTTAAATGGTCATGCTGTCCAGTAACTGGCTGATGGCATGACAGCGTTTTTTGGGGGCTAATTCTTGCAACAAAAGCTAATTAAGAGCAGGATAATCTGCAGCAGGATGATGAATAGCAGGCTGTTGGATAGGGGGGTGATGGATAGACGGAGGATAGAGGGCAGGATGATTTTCGGTGGGCTGAATAAGATACTGGTCCGGACCTAAATAAGTGACGCTGTCGGCCAGCCATCCGAGGGAAAGAAAATTATGCTTGACTGTTTAAAAAAAATTGATAGATTATTGACAATCGATGTGATAAGAGCGCGGGACACGGGAGTTGCATCCAGTAATTGGATTCGGCAATGGGGGTTAACATCACTTGGGTACCGGATTGCGTTTATTTTGTCAAGCGATGAGAAAGAGCAATCGGATTTAAGCGAATCATTCGCATCGAGCATTAACCTTCCAATAGGTGAATGTTTGGACAGACCAGATAATGAAAGGATGAGAAATAATGAAAATCGCATTGACCAGCATCTTTGTCGATGATCCACTCAAGGCGTTTCAAATTTATACGGAAAAGCTCGGATTCATAAAAAAAGTGTATATGCCTGAGGCGCAGTTGGCAGTGGTTGCCTCTCCAGAAGAGCCGGATGGAACAGGATTGCTGTTGGAGCCGAACAGCAATCCAATTGCGAAAACATATCAGGAGCAGGTTTTTCAGGCTGGTATTCCAGTAATTGTTTTCGGCACCGATAATATTCAGGCCGATGTCCAACGGCTCAAGCAGCGGGGCGTGGTCTTTCGTGGCGAACCGACCAAGACCGAATGGGGCACCCAGGTGTTGTTTGAAGATGGCTGCGGCAATCTCATTCAGTTGCATCAAGCGTGAGCCAGTGCCTGCAAAAATGTCAAGCCAATTGGTCGCATCCTATCGATCATAAAAAGAAGCAGTGCATTCCAGCCAGATCGCTGGCTAAACCGATGAGACCTTGGAATAGCTCGGGTGAATCACCATGTCGGATGGGGGCTCCATTTTGTTTTGAAACGACAGGCCTTAGGTCAGAGGAAATTTGCTGCGACCTGAATCATAAATTCAATCATTCCGATGGCTAACATCCCATTAGATCGCAAAAAAATTGCTCTTTACTTGCTATTCTTTTCTCTCAGCGTGCTGGACGTGAGCTGGTCACAGCCAAAGGTTTATTGCAATCCATTAAACCTGGATTATGCTTATTGCGCCATTCCGAATTTTGTCGAACAGGGGAAACATCGCGCGGCGGCAGATCCAGTGGTGGTTTTGTTCAAGAACAAATATTTTCTTTTCGCCACCAATCAATATGGCTATTGGTGGAGTGATGATTTGCTATCTTGGAAATTTGTCTCGCGCCAATTTCTTAAGCCCTATCACCAGGTGTACGACGAACTGTGCGCGCCAGCAGCCGCGGCGATCGGCGATACCCTGGTGCTGCTTGGCTCGACCTATACTGAGGATTTCCCACTTTGGATGAGCACGGATCCCACTTCAGACACCTGGAAAGAATTGGTCGACTCGTTTCGAATTGGCGCCTGGGATCCAGCTTTCTTTCTCGACGATGACCAGCACTTATATCTTTATTTCGGCTCCAGCAATGTGTATCCCATTTACGGTATAGAGATTGATCGGCATCGCTTTCAGCCGATCGGAGTGCCGCAGGAGCTCATTCGGCTCCATGATGATGTCCATGGTTGGGAACGATTTGGTGAACATGCGGACAATACTTACCTTGCGCCGTTTATCGAGGGTGCATGGATGAATAAATATCGTGGCAAATACTATCTGCAATACGCCGCGCCAGGCACTGAGTTCAGCGGTTATGCGGATGGTGTGTATATGGGCGATCACCCCCTTGGGCCGTTCCGCTATCAGCCGCACAATCCATTTTGCTACAAACCAGGTGGTTTTGCCCGAGGCGCTGGGCACGGGGCGACATTTCAGGATAAGTTCGGCAACTGGTGGCATGTCGCCACCATTGCAATTTCGGTCAAAAACAATTTTGAGCGCCGCATCGGCCTTTGGCCCGCTGGCTTTGATGAGGATGGATGGCTCTATTGTACAACTTCCTATGGGGATTATCCGCATGTTNTACCAGACCAAAAAATTGACCACAGCCAAACTCGCTTCACGGGATGGATGCTATTGAATTACAATAAACCCGTCACGGCCTCATCGGTACTTGGCGGATACGTTCCTAATTTCGCTGTCGACGAAAATATCAAGACGTATTGGAGCGCAGCCACCAGCGATAAGGGCGAATGGCTACAGTGCGACCTGGGATCTATTTGTCTTGTGAACGCCGTTCAGGTCAATTATGCCGATCAAGATGCCCAATGGATGGGAAAACAGCCCGGTGGTTACCATCAATATGTGATCTTTGCCTCTCTCGATGGGAAAAAGTGGCAAATATTGGTGGATCGGCGAACCAATCCCAAGGATGTGCCGCACGATCTTGTGACGGTAGTGCCCGGCCGTCACGCGCGCTATATTAAGATCGAAAATCACCACTTGCCCACCGGCAAGTTCGCGCTGAGCGGCCTGAGGGTCTTTGGCAAAGGAAGTGGTTCAGTTCCAGATTCTGTGAAAAATTTCGTGGTCCTTCGCGGCCAAAGCGAACCCCGAAACGCCTGGATCAAATGGCGCTCGTGCGATGAGGCTGTTGGCTATACCATCTATTTCGGTATTGCATCGGACAAGCTTTATAACAGCATTATGGTTTACGGGGCCAATGAATATTATTGTACTGCCCTGGAAAAAGGGCGCAGCTACTTTTTTCAAATCGAAGCTTTCAATGAAAACGGCATCGGCCCTCGGAGCACTGTGGTCAAAGTCGATTGACTGATGGCAAGAAATAACAAACGCCATGGCATGATGCTCGTTGGCCTGATTTTGGGTTGAGAGGGGGTTATATCTGGAGATTCCTGCCTTCGCAATGGTGACATTTTTGCATTGGCAAAAATGACGCTCATTATTACTGCGTTCGCGGGCGTGACCGTTAAGTTTTTGCGCGTGCAGGAGCATGAGTCGGGTTTCCTGCATCCGCAGGAATAACACGCATTATTTCTGCGTGCGTAGGATTGAAATTAAAGGAAACGAAGATGAAATGTGAGCTAACAAATGGTTGGCAATTCCGTCAAGCTGGGCAATCCCAATGGCGATCAGCCACGGTGCCAGGCTGCGTACACCTTGATCTCTTCAATCATCGCTTGATCGATGACCCGTTTTTTCGCGATAATGAATTGAAAGTGCAATGGATCGAAGATCAGGACTGGGAGTATCAGCTTGAGTTTGATATCCCAACTGAATTTTTTGCCAAGCATCACCTGCAGCTGGTGTTTGAAGGGTTAGATACCTATGCCACGGTGCGGCTCAACGGCCAGATGATTATTGACGCCGATAACATGTATCGGCCCTGGTCAGCCGATGTGACGTCGATCATCACGCCGACGCGCAACCTGGTGCACGTTTATTTTCGTTCACCAGTCCAAAAGCTGCTGCCCGAAATCGAAAGGCTAAGCGAGCCATTGCCAGCCGTCAATGAACGCAAAATAGCCACCAGTCCGTATGCGCGCAAAGCGCCCTATCATTATGGCTGGGATTGGGGCCCCAGGCTGGTCACCAGTGGCATCTGGCAGCCAGTGACACTGGAGGCATGGGATTATGCCAAAATAACGGATCAGCGCATCGCGATAGTGGAGTTGAATGAGGCCAGAGCCCTCCTAGAAATTACCACCGAGGTGATCGCTGATTTGGAGCGATCAGCCACGATAAAGATCTTGGATGAAGCGCACCAGCTTACAAAGCGCTTTCCGATCGAGCTCACCCCAGGGACCAATCGATTCGTTCATCACCTGCAGATCGATCATCCCCAGCTATGGTGGCCCAATGGCTATGGCGGCCAGCCATTGTACACTTTTCGCACCGAGCTTGAAATTAACCATACCATCGCAGATCAGATCACCCGGCGCATCGGGCTGCGCCAATTGGAACTGCTTCGAGAACCCGATCAATGGGGTGAAAGCTTTACAGTGATTGTGAACCGGGTGCCCATTTATGTCAAAGGCGCCGATTGGATCCCTGCCGATAGTTTCCCCATGCGTGTTGCCCCAGANAAGTACCGCTATTTGCTGAACAGCGCGGCTGGAGCCAATATGAATATGCTCCGAGTTTGGGGCGGCGGTATCTACGAGGCCGATCTCTTTTACGATCTCTGCGATGAGCTGGGCATATTGGTCTGGCAGGATTTCATGTTCTCCTGCGCGCTCTATCCGGGCGATGAGCGCTTCCTAAATTCGGTCCGACAGGAAGCCATCTATCAGGTGCGCCGGCTGCGANATCATCCCTGCATCGCGCTATGGTGCGGCAATAATGAGATCGAAATGGGCTGGCACGATTGGGGCTGGCAGGAAAAGTACTCGGCCGATATTTGGGAGGATTATCTCAAAATATTTCATGGCGTCCTACCCGACGTATGTCGCAAAGAAGATCCATCCCGAACCTATTGGCCATCTTCTCCAGCCAGCGATCTCGACGCCATTTTCGATCCGAATGATATGAGGCGGGGTGATACTCATTACTGGGGCGTATGGCACAAACATGAGCCATTTGAACAGTATCAGCATCACCTGCCGCGATTCATCAGCGAATACGGGTTCCAAAGTTTTCCAGCCCCAGAGACCATCTCCCAGTTTACTGCCCCAGAGGATGCCGATATCTTTTCTCCAGTGATGCTTCTTCATCAAAAACATCCAGAAGGGAATCAGGTGATCCATCGCTATATGGATCAATATTTCGTCGTGCCAAAAGATTTCGAGCATTTCGTCTGGTTGAGCCAGATCCTCCAGGCCGAAGGAATTAAGCTTGGTGCCGAGCATTTTCGCCGCATTCGACCTCGGTGCATGGGCAGCCTTTATTGGCAATTGAATGATTGCTGGCCAGTGGCCAGTTGGTCCTCCATCGACTATTTCGGCCGCTATAAGGCGTTGCACTATTATGCCAAAAGGTTCTATGCCCCGGTGCTGCTGGCTCCCAAATTTGAACACGGTGCTTATCATTTTTATATCATCTCCGATCTGCCAGATCCGATCCCGGCTAATTTATTCATTCAACTGATCAATTTTGATGGAACAATCCGCTTTTCCGAAAGCAAATCGATTCAGATCCAGCCCCATTCCAGCGCAGTGTACCATTCGATCCCGAAAGGCGATCTCGATCCAAAGATTGATCCAAGCCGATCCTTGATACATTGCAGTCTATCGGATAACGAATCGAAAACGTTATCTGAAAACGCTCTCTATTTTGATTGGCCCAAAAATCTAAAACTGCCTCGGCCGAGCATTCAGTATGAAATATCGCGAAATGGGAATAACTTTTTAATCACATTGACTTCAATCAATTTGGCTCGATCGATTATTCTTCAGGCGAGCGGGGTCCCAGGGGTGTTCAGCGACAACTTTTTCGATCTTTTCCCCAATCAGCCCCGACATNTCATTTTTCATCCGAGTCAACCATTGGACGAAAAAGAATTCCACGCTAGCTTGCGTATCGTAACGTTGTTCGATCTCATGGAGTTGAAATAGGCGGATCAATTTAGCACCCTATCGGGATGGCGACTGAGCGCGCAGCGACAATCAAATGATCACGATCTCAGCCCCTCAGCATGACTCCACAGGCGATCGAGGAATTTTCATATCATGGCATCTCCGGTGATCAATGGAGAGGGTGAGATCGAACCTGTCGGTTATCCTTACGATTGCGGCATCAGCATCCGCAGAAATTGAAAATAGAAAAAGAAAAGGAACCTCCAATGAAATTCTCATTTGCATCCTCCAAGCCCTCTGACGCCAAGCAGCGCGTCATCGAATTATTTCGAGACCATGTCTCCTCTGGCAAAGTANCCTTTTTTAAGAAATATGGGATGGATTTTGTGATGGGACGACGCGAGGGACCCTATTTATGGGATCTCGACGGCAAAAAGCGTCTGTTCAATTTGCATTGCAACGGCGGCGTGTTCAATTTGGGCCATCGCCATCTCGAGTTGATCGAGCTGCTCAAACGGACGCTTGATGATTACGATATTGGCAACCATCATTTGATGAGCGCGGCGCGAGCCGAATTGGCCAGCTACCTCGCCCAATTGATGCCCGGGGATCTGAACTATACGGTTTTTGGTGTGGCCGGGGGAGAAGCGATCGATCTGGCGTTCAAAGTGGCGCGGGCGTTCACCGGCAAAACCAAAATTATCTCAGCAAAGGGTGGCTATCATGGCCATACCGGGCTGGCACTGGCGGCCGGAGATCCAAAATATCGCCTTCCCTTTGGACCATTAGCTCCAGGCTTTCTCCAAGTGCCCTTTGGCCAAATTGACGTGCTGGTCGATGCCATCGATAACGATACCGCAGCCGTGATCCTGGAAACCGTTCCCGCTACGCTGGGTATCGTTGTCCCTTCCAAGGAATATCTCCAGGCCGTCCGAAACCTCTGCGATGAGCATCATGTCCTCCTGATCCTCGATGAGGTCCAGACTGGCCTGGGACGGACCGGAAAATTGTGGGCATTCCAGCATTACGACATCATTCCAGACATGGTGGTGCTTGGCAAAGGTCTGTCCGGGGGACTGTATCCCATCAGTGCTACGATCTTGCGCCAGCCGTTGGAATCGGTGTTTCATCCAGACCCATTTATTCACATCTCCACCTTTGGCGGCGCCGAGATCGGCTGCATCATCGCGAAAAAAGTCCTTGAAATTTCCTCTGAACCCGCGTTCCTGAATCATGTCAATGAGCTGGCTCGCTATATTGCTTCTGGCGTCGAACAATTGCGCGCAAAGCATCCCAGCTTTCTCCTTGGCCTACGGCAGCTCGGCCTGATGATGGGCTTAAAACTGAGCGACGAACTCTCCGGCCCAATTGTCACCAAAACGGCTTACGATCACGATCTGCTGCTCGTCTATGCCAACAACGATACATCGGTATGCCAATTCCTGCCACCTTTGGAGATCAGCTTCGAACAGGCGGATTGGGTCCTGAGCCAATTAGACCGAGCCCTGGCTGCTGCCCAACGACTCAAACCAGTGCTCAAAATAAAAAGAAAGATCGAAAAGTTGTTCTGATGGATGCTCGCTCTCCGGAATCTGGTTGAGGTGATGCGCGATCAGTGGATAAAGATCAGGAATCAGTGAACTGCTGGAATATCTCGATGGCAGATCGAAGCCGATGATGGGACAATTTCTGGCCAATTTCTTTGCAGGGACATGAACGCTCTCGACAAAAATAATTCGGCCCTGAATCATTGGATGCGAAATGAACTTGTGCACAATTATTTTGAGTGAAATCATCCTCGTGGAAAAGAACATCGCCAAAAACTATTCGTCCAAATTCGTCCTAAAAATTCACCTGACTCAGTGAGGAGTTGCTGATATGAAAATTGACCCAAATCTGCTCGCTCAATTCGAATCTCAACTCGATCCCCAAAACCTCGCTGGATCGCCAATTCCAGCCAAAATT
>JGI24188J35168_1001964_pt1 | contig 11608 bp, 7 predicted proteins | sample YNPBryantNP2012_FD_35168 | JGI IMG/M metagenome (IMG submission 35168) | reverse complement strand
GGGGCAACCGGGTTGCCCCATGCCCCCACCCGCGGGAGGGTTTGGGAGGGCGCAGCCCTCCCAGGACGTATGTTCATCCCGTCGGTGCGCGGCGCGAGCCGCATGGACGGCTACCGTGAACATAGGCCACTGGAGCAGGGGTATGGGGAAACCTGGTTTCCCCATACCCCTGCGGATTCGGGCCGGAGGCCCGCGCACCCAGGCCCCGGCCCACGGGAGGGTTTGGGAGGACGCAGCCTTCCCAGGACGTAACTGTTCACCCCTGGGGCAACCCACGCGCCTGGGAGCGCGGGCGTCCCGCCCGCGTCGCGTCTACGCGGGCAAGCTGCCCGCGCTCCCGGGAGACATGTGAACATGTACCCCCCCAGGCTCCGTACCCCCAACGTGAACGGGTACGGCTCTCATCTTCCCGTCAGCTTCCCTTCAGCCAGCGATCATGCCGCCGTAATCAGCCGCGCCCCATCTGNGCGCGCCGCCCTCGTTCGAGTCAGCGCAAGACGGATGCTGTGCTCATCGGATCGAGGTGCCGTATGCGCGTCAGACTCGCTCGTTGCTGGGTGCTGTTGCCCAGCGCCATACTCTTGCTCTTCCTCACCGCGTGCGGGGCCAGCCAGCCGGTGGCTGTCTCTGCGCCGGCGCTGCTGCCCACGGCCCGCATCCTGCGCCAACCTGAGCCCGAAGCGCCGCCGCCGCTGCGCCTCGGCGGCGCGCCCGAGGCGCTGGCTTCCGGCGTCGCCCCGGGCGGCAGTGTCCCCTCCACGGTGGATCCCGCTGCCGCCACCGCCGGCAGCGTCCCCTCGCCCGGCGCCGCCACAACAGTCGCTGCCGCCGCGCAAACGGGCGCAACCGCCCTCCCTGGTGCGCCGACCGCCGGCCCGGTCAGCGGAGGCCTGCCCGATGATGCCTGGGGGCGCCGCGGGCCCGGGGCCGGCGCGCAGACGGGGCCGGGCGCGGCCCCGGCCGCGCCCACCGGCCCCAACGACGAGATCGTTGTGCGCCTGCCCACACCCGGCCCGGCGCCCTCGGGCGCCCCGACCCTTCCCGCGGCGCCCACGCCCCCGGCCGCTCTTCCCACCCCCGGCGTAAGCGTGACCCCTCCGCCGCCGGGCAGCGCCACCGTGGCTCCGCCGCCGCCGCCGACCATCGCCCCGCCCCGCGATGGCCCCGGCGGCCTGCCCTACCCCCTCACCCTCACCCGACTGAACTTCGGCGTCGTCGGCCACCTGTACTACACCGACCGCGCCACGGCCCTGCGCAAGGCGCGTGAAGCCGGATTCACCTGGTTTCGCCAGCAGATCCACTGGCGTGACATCGAAGACGCCAGCGGGGCTTTCTTCTGGGGCGAGCTTGACAACATCGTTGCCGATGTCAACGCCGCCGGCCTGTTGTTGATGATCAACATCACCCGTTCCCCGACCTGGCACACCGCCAATGGCGCCGATGGTCTACCCCAGGACCCGGCCGCGCTGGCCCGTTTCGCCGGGGCCCTGGCCCGGCGCTACAGCGGTCGGGTGCACGCCATGCTGATCTGGAACGAGCAGAACCTGGCCTATGAAAACGGCGGCAGCATCGGCCCTGGCGATCCCGGCCACTTTGTCGAGATTATGGCCGCCGCGTACACCGCTATCAAGAACGCGGACCCGCGCATCATCGTGGTAGCCGGCGCGCCGGCCTCCACCGCCACCAACAACCCCGCCGTCGCGATGGACACCCTTTCGTACCTGCGCGCCATGTACAGCTACAACGGCGGCATGATCCGCGACTACTTCGATGTCCAGGCGCTGCATCCCGGCGGCTCGGCCAATCCGCCCGAAACCCTCTACCCCGAAAACCCCAGTTCCGCCCAGGGTTGGACGGATGACCCTTCGTTCTATTTCCGGCATGTGGAGAACCAGCGCCGCGTGATGGAAGAAGCGGGGCTTGGCGATCACCAGGTCTGGATCACCGAGTATGGCTGGGCCACGCCGAACACCACGCCAGGCTATGAGTTCGGCAACCAGATCAGCTTCGAGTTGCAGCGTGACTACATTGTGGGCGCAATCTGGTACACCTTCAACAACTACCCCTGGGTCAGCAACATGTTCCTCTGGAACCTGAACTTCAGCGTCTTGCAACGCGAGAACGGGCGTGATCCCAACCACGAACAGGGGTCGTTCAGCATCGTCAACGCCGACTGGTCACCCCGCCCGGCCTTCTGGGGCATCCAGGAGGCCATCGCCCAGGTGAACGGCCTGCAACCGTAACGGGGCGCGCATCACCCCGCCGCCCGTCCGGCGACCAGGACGTGCCAGACCACGCCGGGGCGGCCCCCGTCGGCCTCGGCGGTCTGCTGCCACACCTGAAGGCCATGGCGCGCGCAGGCGGCGGCCAGCGCATCGGCGGCGAGGGGGGTATACAGACGCCCATCGGGTTCGCGGGGATCGCCGGTCTCGCTGGCGCGGTAAGTGATCAGCAGGCGGCCCCCCGGCGCGACGATGCGGCACAGCGCGGCCAGCGCCCCCTCGATGGCCTCCGCGGGCAGATGCATCACCACCGCGCTGCACAGGACATTGGTGAAGGCCCCGGCGGGGATCTCCGCCAGATCGGGGAGCGCGGCCCGGCGCAGATCGAGGTGCGGATAGGCCGCCCGCGCCTCGGCGAGCATGCCTGGCGAGGCGTCGTAGCCGATCGCCGGAAAGCCATGGGCCACGAGCCAGGCGGTGTCGCGGCCGCTGCCGCAGCCGATGTCGGCGGTCGGCGCGCCGGGAACGAAGACGCGCTCGATCAAGCGGTAGAGCGCCGCCGGCGTCTTGCCGCGTTGCGTCGCGGCATAGTCCGCCGCCCGCGCATCGTAGGTCTGAATGGTCCGGTGATCCATCACCCACGCCCCTGTTGGTAGAGATCCCATCCCTGGAGCAGCAAGCCCGGTTGCGCCAGGGCGAGACAGACCAGCAACAGGATGCCCCCCCAGCTCAACAGGCCGATCCAGAAGGGCGCCGCAGCGCGTATGCTCGCGACCTGGCGCTGGAGATCCTCGACCACCTTCTGGTACTGGTCCACGACTCCGCGGGCGCTGCCCAGGTTGGCGCTCAACGCCTGCAGGCCGGTCGCTACTTCCGCGAGATCCGTGGCGATCTCGGTCGTATTCTTCTGCGCCGTATCGATCCCCGCGGCGATCTCGGCAAGCGCTGGCGGCACGTCGTCCAGGGTCTCTGCCACACCCGCAATCGCGACGTTCAGCGGCACCTTGGGATCGTAGGGCACGCCGAAGATGCTCAACCCCCGCAGCATCGCGTCCACCGCCCTGGCCGTCTCCGCCGCGCTGTCCAGGGCCTGGCGGGTCGAGGTGATCGTCGCCGGCAGCCGCGTGCCGCTCAACGTCTCGAGGGCGGCCAGGCTGGGTTGCGTATCGGCAACCGCCCGCGAGGCGTTGGCGACCGTGGCGCTCAGGTTGCTTACGGTGCGCTCGGCCTCCACCAGCGAGGCCCCGGCGATGCTCAACCCCTCGCTCGTGGCGTCCAGCGCGCGCTCCAGCGCGTCAAGTTGCTGCCGCAACCCGGAGCGGAGCGTTACACCAGCGTAGCTTACGCCGATGATGCCCACCAGGCTGATCAGCAACCCCAGGACGGCGCTGGCCATCAGGAGCGCGCCGGCGACGCGCCGTTGGCGCGGGCCGGGTCGAAATCGTTTCATGCCTGCCTCGGGGTAGCCTGTGGATGCCGCTACTACACACATCCACACTTATCCACACACGTATGTGGATAAGTGTGGATAACCTCGCCTTGCCCCTATCGGTCTGGTGACCACGTACTGGCCGCGGCAATCGCCACCTCCACCTCGAGAGCGGCAACGGCGCAGATCAGCGGGCCGCGTTCGCCCGGGGAGAGAACAAACATCGTGCCGGGCATACCGGCGCCCGCATCGGCGCGCTGCGGATGGCGCCTATCGCCGGGAAGCCGTTCATGACAGGACTTACGCGGTGGAGGGTAGCGGGGGGCATCCCCTCCCCGCATCCCTCCGTTCCCTCTCGCGGCGGCCAGGCCACCTGGCGGAACACCTACGGCGCTCCCGCCGCGGGCGGGCAACAACCGGTTGGTGGAGGGCCGCAGGCCCTCCACCCTTCACCGCTGGAGGGCGACCGCGTAATTCCTGTTCATGAACTTGTCCGGCACGCGTGCGCCGTAGGCCTGCGCGCGCCGCCGGAAGGCGACCGCGTAATTCCTGTTCATGAACGCTGCCGTGTGTAAAAATTCATCCAGGGCGACTGAGCCTGCCGGCACCCGGCGACGCTCCGCGGCGTTGCGATGCACGGATCGGGTTCATAGCCGCTGGCGCGGCATTCAGGCCTTGATGGCGATTGTATCACACCGGGGTGACACATTCATCATCTGATTGCCAAAGGTTCAGGGCTGACGCAACCTCGGAGAAAACCTGTCAGGCGCGGGGTCTGCTGTGAACCTCTGGTTCTTGCCGCGTTGGGTCGCGGTCGCTACCATTGTAGATTGCGGATTGTAGATTGCCGCTCAAGGCAACAGGAAGCGCTCCAGCTCACGAACTTGCGGCGTCTCTATGACGCTTTGGATGGTCTTTGAGAAATTCATCCGCTCTCGCCCGCGCAGGCGGGCTTCGCATTCTATAGCCGAGGGCTTATGGTCTTTGAATACATACTCCGCTCTCGCCCGCGCAGGCGGGCTTCGCATTCTATAGCCGAGGGCTTGAGCCCCACGGCCAGGCGTTGCCCGCCCAGCCTCTCCCACAAAAGAGAAAGGTCCCCTGGACTCCCGTGAATGATCTGTCATTCTCTTGTCTGGAGCCTGTAAGCGAAATGTTTTCTGGCGCTGCTAGAGTCTTCCCACATGCTGGCCGCGCCTATCTATTGCCTGGGGCGCATCGCTGCCTGGTAGAACGGGAGGGTCTGGATGGGTGAAGCGGCCCCGGGGGGCCTCCTCCTGGCGACGAGGGCAAGCGACGTTGCCAACCGGCTATGCGCCAGGCGCGCACGAACAGGATGCAAAGCATGTTCCTGGCAAGGCGTAGCCCTCCCACTCCCTCCCGCGGGCGGTTTATTTTCACATCAGCCGTCCACGCGGCTGCGCCGCACAACGCCGCGATGAACCTACGGTTGTTCCTGGGAGGGCTGCGCCCTCCCAAACCCTCCCAGGGGCCGGGGCCTGGGTGCGCGGGCCTCCGGCCCGCATCCGCAAGGGGATAACAGGGTTCTCCTGGGAGGGCTACGCCCTCCCAGACCCTCCCACCGGGTGGGGGGATGGGGCAACCGGGTTTCCCCCATCCCCCTGCGGGACGCGGGCGTGGGGAAACCCGGTTTGCCCACCCCCCTCGCCGAGGGCGTATGTTCACGTCAGGAGGGGTGCGCCCCGGGAACCTCCGGGCGGGAGACGCCGGGGCCGGCGGCGTAGGGGCGGGGTTTCCCCGCCCCTACGCCGGCCCGTTTCCAGGCAGGGGGTGCGCCCTCCCAAACCCTCCCGCGGGCGGGGGGATGGGGGAACCTGGTTCCCCCATGCTCACGTTAGCAGCGCGGCGATCGCCGTATGGGGCAGCGCGACCAGTTCCACCGGGCTGGTGGCGACCACGCTGGCCGGGGCCGGGCCGCCGCGCAGGAGTTCTACGTCACCGAAGAGTTCGGCTGGTCCCAGNCGCGCCACCGCGCGCGGCGCGGCGTCTCCGTCGCGGCGAACCACGGCGACATGCCCCGCGACGATGACGAAGAGGCGCTGCTGCGCCTGCCCCTGCCGAACAATCAGCGCGCGCGCGGGGAGATGCAGCGTCTCGGCCTGCGCGGCGAGTCGGTGCAGGGTGGCCCGCGGCAGAGCCTGGAAGAACGGCGTGCGCTCGAGGGCGCGCACCACGGCGGTGAGATTCTGGCCGGCGCTGACGCGCGGAACGGTTCGCTCCAGGTCGGCGTTGCTCAGGAAGAGCAGCACACTGTCAACGCTGGCGCGATACTCGCGGGGCGTGGCGCGTTCCTCGTCATCGGCGGCGCCAAAGGTCGCGCCGCGGTGCAGTTCGGCCACCACGCGGCCCTGTTCGCGCACCACTACTTCGCCTGCCTCGACGATCCACTGCCCCTCCACTGGCTGTCCGCTCACCATGAGGCGCGTTCCGGCGCGGACATGGCGCCGTTGCAGCGCGTCGGCGAGGGCCTGAAGCTCGGCATCGTCGCAGGCGGCGAAGCGCTCCACCTCGCGCAGCAGGCGCAGGCGCGCCGCGCGGGCGTCGCCGAAGGCGCGCGAAAGCTGCCGCGCCCAGGGCGTGTGGGGAAAGCAGCGCCGGTCGGCCACCTCGCGCTCGGGCCAGGGCAGGGCGTCGTAGGCCGCCTGGACGGCGCGACGGGCAAAGGTGAGGCCGGCCAGTTGCTCGATTGCCGCCACGGTGTAGCGCAGGACCTCGGCGTAGCGCGCGCCCTGCGTGTCGAGGGGCGCGGCGGCGAGGCCCGCCCCGATGCGGGCCTCGTCACGGTCAAGGGTGACGTCCCAGTTGGCGGTGGCTGCCACGATGTCCAGGCGGTCATCGAGGGCGCGGGCGCGCCGCGCGCCGTGGTAGGCGCGGAACATCAGGTAGAGGCCGGCGTAGGTGTAGCGGAAGGCGCGTTGCAGTCGTTCGGCTTCACTGCTTTCGGGCGCCAGGGGCCATGCCCGCTCCTGGGGGCCGATCTGCCGCAGGGCGACCACGTGCGAGCACCAGGCCGCCGTCCACAGTCCCGCGGCCAGGATGGCGGCGCTTTGCCCGACCGGGGCGGCGCGCAGGCGCGGGTCGAGTTCCAGCGCATAGGTCGCCGTCTGAGCGGCAATGCCCAACCAGAGGAGCAGCCAGCTCCACAGCAGCCAGGAGGCGCGCATGTCGGCGATGAGCGGCAGCAGCAGCCCCAGGGCGGCCGCGCCGCCGTAGACCGGCGCGGCGATGATCACCTGCAGCGCGAAGGGATCGGCGGGTCGGGCGGCCTGCGCCAGCCCGATGGTGAGGCCGCCGCCGAGGAAGGCCACGACCAGCAGCAGGGCGCTGCCGGCCAGTTCCAGGGGCGAGGCCAGGCGCAGGTCCACGTCGAGCAGGGCGGTGAAGCCGGCGAAGAAGAGCAGGGCGAAGCCGGCGTTCTGCAGGAGCGACCAGAGCAGGGGCCGTTCTGGAAAGAGGAACGCGCCGCTCAACGCCAGGATTTCGAGGGCCGTAACCAGCAGAAAGGCGTCGAGGGCGCGGGCGAGGGTGGCGCGGCGGTAGTCGGCGTGGAGGGTGATCTGCGCCGCCAGGGCCGCGCACCAGAGTAGCGNNGCGATCAGGGCCGTCTCGACGCTGNGNCCGAAGCGCAGGGGCAGCGCGGCGAGGGCCAGAACGAAGAGGGTGAGCGTGAGGGCGACGAAGGCCGGGCTGCGCCCATAGCCGCGTCGGGCCAGGCGGGCGGCAGCGATGTGCACGAGCCACCAGCCCGCCAGCAGCAGGCCCAGACCCAGAGGCGCCACCACGGCGGCCATGATGAGGATCGCCGCCACGCGGTTGAGCGGCCCGCCGGCCCAGAGCGCGCCGAGGATCCGCGCCAGGTGCGCTTGCCAGAAGGCCAGGGCCAGGATCACTGCCAGGACAGTGTAGGCCGCCGCGAACAGGCCGTAGAGGGCGTAGAGCCGCTCCGCGGGGGCCAGGGGCGCGCCGGCGCGGAGTTTCCCCCACAACGGGCCGCTGATGAACCCCATGGCCTCGCGGCGCAGGTTCGGCCTCCCCAGCCGGTCGCTGAGGATGTGGTAGCCGTCCAGTTCCAGCAGCGGGTTGAGGTTGCACAACGCCGCCAGGTAGGCCGCCACCGCCAGGGTGTACATCGCCGCACCCGGGACGCCTACGGGCAGCAGGGCCGCCGCCAGGGCCGCCGTGGAGCCTACCAGCAGGTCGCACAGCGGCCCCGCCAGCGAAACGATCATGCGCGCGCGGCGCCCGGCCAGCCACATGTCGCTGGTGTCCACAAAGGCGGCGGGCATGCCGTAGTAGATCATGACGCCGCCGCGCGCCACGCGCCGCCCGAAGTGCTTCACCGCCAGGGCATGGGCCAGTTCGTGCAGCACAAACGATACCAGCAGCGCCCCCCAGAGGGCCAGCAAGCCCAGACCGGCGCTAGTGGCGTCCATCACCGCGTAGCGCCCGCTCCTGGCCACCAGGGCGAAGGCGCCGAAACCGGCCGCGACGAAGAGTGCCAGCACGATAACGAAGGGGCGGGTGAAGAACAGCCAGCCCCCACCACGGTAGAGCGCGCCTGCCAGCGCGTCAACCCCCGGGATGGAAATGGGATAGGCCCGGAGCGCGCTGGCGACGCGGCGGCCCCACCCCTGGAGGCTCCGCCCTTCGAGACGCTGCCGCAGCCCGCGGTAGAGGTCCGCCGGGGCGTCGTCGAGGAAGCCGCCGCGGCGCAAACTCTCAACCAGATCCAGCACCGGCAGCAGGCGCCCCGATTGCGTGAAGCCCAGCAGCGCCAGTTGCTCCAGGCTGTGTTCGCCATCCATGGCTGTCCAGAGGGCGTGCTCGGCGTCGGTCAGGCGCACATAGCCACCGGTGGGGCTGCGCAGGGCGACGAAGGTCGCGCCGTCCTCGACCAGCGTTTCCTCGGTAACGCCGGCAACCGGGCGGGGGCGATAGTAGCGCCGGTCGGTGCGCGTCCGCAACCCCGTCCAGATACCCGCCGGAGCTGGCGCCGCCGGCGCGCCAACCTGCCGCCTCAGGTCGCCATAGAGCGCGCCTTGAGCATCGGATGCGCCGATGCGCGCCGCCAGAGCTGCCCAGAAACCTCCGCGCCGCTGGTTCATGGTCGCGGGCGAATCATTGCTGCTATGTGATGCCATGAACCCTCCCAATCGCGCAGGGGCGCGGGGCAACCCCGTCTTCCTGCCGCAACCCGGAGGGTTGCGCTACCCCAGGTTCCGGCGGACAGGGCTGCGCGCGACCGTGCCCCTGGCCATCCTCACTCTCACCTACTTCTCATCAACGCTAGAGAACCGACAATCTGGTTGCAACGTCATGGTAAGAGAAGGTAGGCGGTCGCCTCCCGGCTGGCGGGAGGGTAAGAAAAACTCTTTTTTACCTTGTTGGTGTGCGGCGTAGCCGCATGGTGCCTAACGTGAACATACGCCCTCGGCGAGGGGTGTGGGGAAACCGGTTTCCCCACGCCCCTATCCCGGGAAGGTGAGGGCGCAGCCCTTGCGCAGGGGTATGGGGCAACCTGGTTTCCCCATACCCCCACCCGTGGGAGGGTTTGGGAGGGCTACGCCCTCCCAGGAAGGATGTTCATCCCGTCGCGGTGTGCGGCGCGAGCCGCATGGTGCCTGACGTGAACATCGTCTCCTGGAGCAGGGGTGTGGAGAAACCCGGTTTCCCCACACCTCCGCCCACGGGAGGGTTTGGGAGGGCCTGGCCCTCCCAGGAATAACCTTTCTCCATCCTGTTGGTGTGCGGCGGAGTCGCATAGACGCCTGAGAGGAACCAGAGAAGGAGCAACGATCATGCGTGAGGGTGTAGTGATCCTGACCGCCGATTTGCGCGTGTGGCAGGATGAGCGTCTGGGGCGGCGCTGGCGGGTGGCCTACCGCGAGGGTGACGAGGAGACGGTGGTCAGCTTTCCGGATACCGAGGCTTTGGGCGATTTCATCGCCGAACGCTTCGGGTTGACGCTGCTCGACCAGCCCGAGACGGCGCTGCTGGTGGCGTGAGCTTTAGCGTTGGTACACGCTCGGCAGAAATAACCAGTGGCGAACATACACGACATCAACCGCAAACACCCCCTGTCCGGACGGCCAGGCGGCCCCGTGTTCACTGTATCTCACGTGCTATAATTTCGTGAGAGCGACTTGCCACAAGGCCAGTACCCATGCCGTCCGTCATCACCGTTCGCGATGTTCTACGCCTGGCTCTCCCCGCGGGCACCGAGGTTGTCGCAGGGGGCGCCGGTCTTGGCCGTCAGGTCAACTGGGTGGCCACCCTCCGCGCCACGCTACCGGCTTTCGCCGAGTTACGGGGAGGCGAACTGGCGCTGTTGTCGGTCGAGGCGGCCCTCGCGCTCGACTCGCGACTCAACCTGGCGACGCTGGTGCGCCGGCTCGGTAGCGCCCCGGTGCCAGTAGCCGGCGTCGTGGCGCTCGGCGAAATCCGGCCCGAGGACATCGCGGCTGCCGAGGAGGTGCGGCTGCCCCTGCTGAAGTTGCCCGCAAGCGCCGATCTCCGCGATGTCGAGCGGGAAATCACCCGGCTGGTCACCGATTACGAGGCCCAGTTCGAACGGCGCAGCGCGCAACTCTACGATCTGCTCACCCAGCGCTCGCTGGCCGGGCAGGGGGTGCCCGGCCTGCTCGAGGTGCTGGCCGAGCGTACCGGCCAGAGCCTGGCCTGCTTCGCTCCCAACGGGGAACTGCGGGCGCAGCGCGGTCGCGGCTCGGCCCGGGTGGCCTTGCAAGCCCTGCGCCCCAATGGGCGCGGCATGATGACCTTGCTCAACCAGCAGATCTGGGTTGAGCCGATCGGATCGGGCGAGATGCCAGCAGGCTATCTGGCCATCGCCGGCGCGACCCTTGATGACTGGGACCGTGAGGCGGCGCAACGCGGCGCCGCGGCCCTGGCCCTGGAACTGGCCAAAGAGCAGGCGGTGCAGGCCGCCGAGGAACGCCTGCGCGGCGACTTTGTGGCCGGCATCCTCTTCGGGCAGCCAGGCGACGTGACCGCGGCGATGCAACGCGGCCAGGAGTTGGGCTACAACCTTGCCGCGCCGCACGTCGCCGTCATCGTGACGGTCGAAGACGCCAGCCCTGCCGTATTGGCCCGCTTGAGCGCGGCGCTGCAAACCGAGCTGGCGCGCCGGAACGTGAGCGCGCCGATCTCGCGCCGTGAGAGCAGCATCCTCTGTATGCTGCCGGTAGTGGGCGCCACCCGCCCGCGCGACCTGGTCGAGCAGGTGCGCGAGCGTCTGTCGGGCGCCTTTCCCAAACTGGCGCTGGCGCTTGGTACGCCCGCGTCCGGCCTGAATGAGTGGCGTCGCTCGGTCGAAGAAGCTGAGCAGGCTCTGCTGCTGGGGCGTCAACTCTTTGGCACCGGGCGCGTCCTGGCCTTCTCCGACCTGGGGGTCTACCGGTTGCTGGTGCGGCTCCGTGAAACCCCGGAACTGTGGACGTTCTATCGGGAGACCTTATCGCGCCTGGCTGACTACGACCATCGCCAGGGCGCCGAGTTACTCAAGACCCTCGAAGCCTACTTCAACCACCTGGGCAATCTGCGCGCCACCTCCGAGGCGCTTCACGTCCACCGGAATACGCTGCTCTACCGTCTTGAACGGATCAAAGAGATCAGTGGGATGGATCTGGACAATGCCGAGGAGCATTTCGCCCTCTGGCTGGCCCTGCGGGCCCACCGCATTCTCTCGACGCTGGAGGAGCCGGCGTAGGGTCGATTCGCACCCGCCCCTAAAAGCACTATCTTAATAGGAGGTACGCGGTCGCCTTCCGGCGGGGGGGTAGAGGGCCGCAGGCCCTCCACCAACCGGTTGGCGCCCGTCCGCGGCGGGAGGGCCATGGGGGTTGCGCCAGGCCGCCTGGCCGCCGCGGGCGGGAACAGGGGGGTGCGGGGAGGCGAAGCCTCCCCGCACCCCTCCACC
>JGI24188J35168_1001948_pt1 | contig 11635 bp, 8 predicted proteins | sample YNPBryantNP2012_FD_35168 | JGI IMG/M metagenome (IMG submission 35168) | reverse complement strand
CCACCAATGAACTTCCCATGGAGACGCCCTGAGCTGCCCAGAAGGTATTGGCCATGGCCCCACCTATAATGATTTTGTTGACCTTGGGCAAAATATTCTGAATGGCGCCAAGCTTGGTGGAGACCTTTGAGCCCCCGAGAATGGCTACCAGAGGCCTTTCAGGGGCCTTCAATGCCCTTTCAAAGTAGACCAGTTCGTTCTTCAGCAAAAAACCAGCCGCATACGCCTTGAAAAACTTGACGACTCCATGCACAGAGGCATGGGCCCGGTGAGAAACGGCAAAGGCATCATTGACATATACCTCGGCCAGACTCGCCAGGGCCTTGGCGAACTCAGGATCGTCCTTGGTCTCGCCGTTGTAAAAACGCAGGTTCTCCAGCAGAACTGCCTGGCCGGGCTGCAATACCTCCACCGCCGCCTGCACCTCCGGCCCGATGCAGTCCGCAACCAACGGCACCTGCTGACCCAACAGCTCACTCAAACGCAGGGCTACAGGTTTGAGGCTCAACTTTTCAACGCGCTGCCCCTTGGGTTTGCCCATATGCGAGCAGAGGATGAGTCTTGCCCCTTTTTCAAGTGCGTAACGCACACTGGGTAAGGCCGCCCGAATGCGGTGATCATCGGTGATCTCCAAGGCCTCATTCAAGGGAACATTGAAATCCACACGCATCAGGACCTTTTTACCCGCCAGATCCAGCTCATCGATATATCTGATCATTTCAGNACCTCCTGANACCGTCATCTACAGCATCGAATCCGCTATAGTTACCGCCCGTTCNCCCAACATNTTGGCATAACTGCCCAATTCATTGTCGTACCAGCCATATATCACGACCTGCGTGACGGGAATCTGAAGCGGAGCGCAGGTGATCTTGGCACCCTCAGGGCCTGAACATATCAGTGAGGGATCCACATTTATGGCCCCTGTGCGGGTATGTGTCTCCGTGCCCTCGATAATGGTCGCAGCCATCGGATAACCGATGATATCCGAAGAGACATTTTGTTCTTCCGTAAAGATCAAACGCCCCTTCATGGNCCCTTCAGCAGCATCTTTATATATCCCGTTTATGAGCTCCCTTTTAATAGGCGTCTCCAGACTGGTATCATGGATGGTCAAGACAAGTATAACTATGGAACCGGTGGATGTAGGGATGCGTACGGATTCGGCTATGAAACCGATCTGTTTCATCTCAGGCAAAACCAGGGACAAGGCCTTGGCTGCACCGGTTGTAGTAAGAATTATGTTATTGAAGACACTACGATTTTTACGAAGGTCCTTGGCACCTGCATCCGGCAGACGATCTAGGACCACTTGACTACCTGTGGCTGCATGCACTGTCACCATGGAGGCAGTTAGAATCCTGGAGACACCGAAATAATCCAGAAGAGGCTTGACCATATATGCCAAACAAGTAGTTGTACAGGAGGCCGCTGAGATGAGACAATGCCGGCTTGGAACATAGTCATCCTCATTGATACCCATTACAGTTGTAACAGCATCCTCAGGCATGGAGGCAGACTTGTCCTTGATCTTAAAAGGTGCGGAAAGAAGCACCTTAGATGCCCCTGCCTCTAAATGGCCGCGAAGGGCGCCCTTGGGACTGTCCGCAGGCACAGTGGGATCAACAAAGACCCCTGTGCTATCTATGACAAAACGGACATCATGTTTAGCCCACTGAATCTCTCTGGGGTTTCTATGCTCCCTCAAAATGGTCACAGGTATGCCGTTTATAGTCATNGAGCCAGTGGCCTCATTCAGATTCTCCACAGTAACCCCGCCCTTATAACCGTGCAGATATGTAGAAAGCCTGCCATAAGTGCTATCCCGTTCAATATAGGCAGCGACATCAGCCAAGGACTTGCCCGCCTGTCTACCTATATTGACCACGATTTCTGAAAAATTCCTGTTAGCTACATGGTTCCACAGGGTTAACTTTCCAATCCTACCCAACCCGTTGATGCCCAATTTCATGGGTCTTGGTGTTTTGCCCACTTCTATCATCTAAAATCCTCCTGGATTATGTCTTTTATCGAGCACAGCAGTCCAAACGGTCATCTGCACAAAAGAAGGCCTTGACAGCCATAATACTTATCTTGCAAGGGCCTGCCTGTATTACCTTGAAAGAATACGTTTTTCCCGCTGCACCGGATGTCTTCCCCAATATACCATGCCCAGTCTGCCGTCGATACTGATGTAATCCCCTGTATGTATATCCAATTCATTTATCTTTGCAAGCCCCTTATCCTCATACACCTTAAGCTGTTTACAAGCCACCACACAGACCTTATCCAGCCTAAAGGCTACTATGGAGGCATGAGAGGTCTGCCCACCCCTTGCGGTCAGAATGCCATCCGCTAAGGATATCTCTCGAATATCCTCTGGAACGGTATCCGAACGAATGAGGATCAAGGGCACATCAGGCTCCTCAGCCCTAAATCTCTCGATATCCTGCAGACTAAAAACAGCCCTGCCGGACAATGCGCCCCCGCTTACACCAATCCCCCTGGACAGATAGTTGGCATCCAATGACCTCCCAGGAACAAATATATTGACCGTCTCCTGTTTTTTGATGGCCATATTCCTGGTCTGGAGGATATAGAGCTGCTCCCTTTTGGGACCTTCAAAGGTGAACTCGATCTCCTGAGGGCTCCATTTCTTTTCATAGATAAGTCGATGGGCTATATTTAAAAGTTCTGCGTAGATCTCAGGAAAGGTCTCCTCCAGGCTGACATCCCCGCTTATGCCTCGGACCATCTTCTGTTCCTTTGAAATAGGATAGGTCAAGACCAGGCCACTTACGATGTCCTCGCCCTGATTGCCAGGGGTAAAATCGCCCCAAAGCGCCACCCTGTCCAGTTTTTTCGATGGGTTTGCGGTAAACACCACGCCTGTACCAGACTCCTCAGATATATTGCCAAATGCCATGGCCTGTATAATGACCGCCGTGCCCCAATAATCCGAGATCTCCATGATACTGCGGTAGGCCTTTGCCTTGGCGGAATCCCAAGAGCCAAGCACCAAACGAATGGATNCCAACAACTGTTCAAAGGGGTCATCTTCCACCACTAAACCATGTGACAACACAGTCTCCCTGTAAGACAGGGCCAATTCTCTCATGGCCTCCCCTGTAAACTCCCGTTTTTTAGTGACGTTGCACTGCCTCTTCTTCTTTATCATGAGCTCCGTAAAGACCTCTCGCTCCAGACCAAAGGCCATGCCCCAGGACTGCAGAAAACGGCGATAATTATCCCAGGCAAACCAGCTATTCTGGGAGGCCATTGCAAGCCCATGGACTATCTCCTCATTCATGCCCACATTTATGATGGTCGCCATCATGCCTGGCATGGAGATAGCTGCACCGCTGCGCACGGACAATAGCAAGGGATTGTTGCTGTCCCCGAATCTCTTACCTATCTGTCGTTCCATCTCTGTTATGGCAGCACTCAGCTGTGCCTGGAAATCTTCGTAAACCCTGGGAAAGGCCTGTAACACAGAATAACAGCGAAAGAGTTCGGTAGTGGCTATCACTCCAGGTGGAACAGCAAGCCCCTCCTCAGCCAACTTTACCAGATNGAAGCCCTTATTGCCGAGATAAATCAGGTTTTTAGTTTGAGGATTTGGATGATGTATGGAACATAAAACCCGTTCCATATCATAACTCAACAGGAGATCCAGCTCCCTTTGGCTCAAACGCTCCTTTTGCTCACCCATGACCTGATAGAGCCTGGACACGAAACGATCCAAGACCTGCATACCAAAGGTGCCGGCTATGAGGTCCCTGTAAAACCGCTCAGACACCATAGACAATAGATCGGCGCTATCCTTGGCGNATAAAACGCTGCGATATTTTGCAGACAGATGCTCTGGTCCCAACTGCCTCAGTACACGGGACAGGTTGTCCTGATGAGGGCTGATATAATGCACATGGATCATCTCTTTGACCCCTTCGGACAGCCCTCTAACTATATCCAAGTACTGGGAAAAACTGAATCTTTTTATCTCAAGAGACTGTTCCAACAGGGTCAGATGGGCCTCAAACCTCCGTGACCTCACCCCATTCAAACGGACCGCCCTATAACACAACTTGAGATATCTAACAATCTTTACAAAGAGCGCCTTTGTAACAAAGGTCAGTTCCAGATCCTCTATCAAGGACTCAAAATAGACCTGGGCCAGATTCTCTAAACGAAAGCTCAAGCTCAGGGCATCAAACTTCTTTTCATGATATTTTCCGTACATAGACGGGATATCCACGGCTATATGCCTTTTATAGTAGATATCTTCCCTTATCTCAAACTGCTGAGGGCTCAATATGACAGTCTGAAGCCATTCCAAGGTCTCCAGGAGGACCTGCAAACGACCTTCCAGGTCTAAAGGTGAAGTCCCGCCAATCTCCTGGCCATTTTCCTGCTCAAGCATTTCAATTACACGCTCAAGCCCGTTGAACCCCCAGTTTTTTGCCTCTTTTAGATGCCCTGATAGCTCTTGAACCCCCAATCTATACTTCAATACCTCCAGCCGATACATCTTAAAAAGCAGCCACACTCGCTTTTTTTCCCTCTCTGGCACATCGTCCATGGCAGCCAGGAGCTCCGAAACCCGAGGCTCGGAGAGGTCACACAACTCCTCCAACACATCACCAGAACTACGCCCATGCCCTTTCAGAGGGCAGCTCTCTGCCAATCTTACGACTATACTGTGCACATCATCAAAAAACTCACCACTTGGCTGCACGGATTCCAGCACCACATCGGGCACCCAAGGTTTCAGGACAGATTTATCTCCTGTATGCCAAAAGTGCAGAATGGCACCTATGAAATCCACTATGAGGTTATGGCTTTCTACATGGGCCTGTTTGCGCAAAAAATGTATGAGCTTATCTTGACGATTGGTCAATTCATCGAGCTCTGTAGAGACATCCCGCAACAGCCCTTCAGCGCCTATTTCATTGAAATAGACCGGCAAAAGCTTGGCAAACTGCTTAATCAGGGCATAGACTGGCTCTATATCCGCATTTAAAAGCTGAGTGACATCCTTTTGAAACAGGTCTGTATCCTTGATGCAAGTGCCGCCCAAAGAGAGGTTTACGATCAAAGCAGAAAGCAGAGTGCTGAATACCTTTGGATTTTGCCGAATGAGCCTGAGCCAGACACGNATATTCTGCAGATGAGCCGGATTGGAAAGCACATGCCATTCCACATCCACACCATGGATATCAGGGGTTTGAAACCCGAATTCCACTACCTGCTCCAAAAACAACTCCAGCAACCCTTCATTATTCAATCTGAATATCTCCGTCCCCAAGGCCTCAATGCACTGCAGGGCGGTCTGAGGAAAGTTTCCGATCTGCTGTTTGAGCAATCGAAAACTGCGGGGTAATATGTNATTTAACTGTTCTATCTGGGCGGTGTGCACCAGGCACAACAGCCTCTTGTTGATGTTGCGCAAGACCTCCTCGTGAATGGTGGAAAGGGCCTCGATCTCCACCATATGAAATAGAAAAAGTACGTGCAGATCTATCTCAAGCGGCCTGTTCTCTTGTGCAGTTGTTGTACCTTGTAAAGAGCAATAACGCTCTCCAAAAGACTGGGCTACCGCCCTATATGCCCTTACCATCTCCAGATGTGAGACAACAGAAAGGGCTTCTTGAATACAGGAACGTAGGTGGGCCACCCCTTCTAAAAGACTTTCCACTCCTTGCTCTAAGCTAAGCCACTTCACACAACCCTCACGTATTTTATGCACCCTTGCCAGCTCATGCTGTATTCGAGCCCTTGAAATGGGGTNCAGCAACTCATTGACATCCTCCAATAAAGACTCGGGCAAAAAGACGCCATACTGGGTTGTGGTGCGCTGAAACCATTCAAATGGGTCCTCCAATTTGGACCAATACTCCAAGGACAATTCATGGACTCGCAGATTCAAAGTGAGTACCCTGTGCCACAGGCAATATTCCTCCACCAGTTGCTCAGGATCCTTCTGCTCCGGGCCAGAGGCGGCAAATCTTGTGAGCAAGGTGGAGGTAATTCGAGACAATGGATGCAGACTGCGGACAACACCCATCAAAAGCGGCTCATCCAAATCTAATAAAGCAGCAAAACCCTGCTCTAAGACAGAAATCAAGCGATTTAATAAAGAGCTTTCTACGGTTGCGACAAGTTTTTCATAAAAGGCCAAAAAACCATCTATCACAAGCAGCTTTTGATGTTGTTTCGGCGCACAGGAGATAGTGGTCTTAAAGAGATCAAATACAACGGCCAAGGCCTGATCAGCAACGGGTGTTCTACTGATGACAGGCAGATTCTTCAAGGAAAACGAACGCAATTCCTCGATAAACACTCCCCAATTCACAAACGGATGATGGAGTTCATAGACCAGACGCTCTGCAGCCTTATAAACCCCCTGATATTCCCTCAATGCCTCCANCAGGTTATCGTAGCGGGCATCTATCAAAACGTAGCTTACGGCTGTTGCAAGCAGATTCTGCTGCAATGCATTGGATTCGAGTACCATTGTTGTTCACCTGCCTATATTAATCAATTTCCTATTAAGATACTTAAAAACCTTTCCTGTCCATCCCTAACCATATATATCTGATCTTAAAATGAGTTAACATCTTGAAAACTATCCCCAATATAATCTCCTATCCGCCACACTTCAATTTAACAGATGAGGGACTTACTTATTGCTGATACATAAAACAGGGAGCCCGCATTAACGGAGACCCTGGGCATGGGTACCCCCTCATGCCGTTTAATTCCCATGCCAGGGCTAATGGCCCTGAGGTAGTCAGACGGAGGCCATCCGCATAGCAGGCGATGCCACCACCTTCGGATTTAAGGCAGAGGTGCTTTTGAGGGACGCCATGGCCAAGGCAGGGGTGGCTGTGCCTGAGAAGATAGACCTGGAGCTGCCCAAGTATCTGAACAATCGCGGGGACAAGAAGCTCAACTTCAGACCCGAACAGGAACTCAAGGACCCATTCGGCACACAGGACAGGCTGTAGGCCTTTAACCTAAGGGAAGGGAGGCCACGAGCCCACCCTTCCCTTGCCACTTTGAGGAGGCGTTTATGTATCTTTTCAACAAAAACCAAGGCATCTTGTTGGCCACTTTTATCATGCTCTTCTTGTCATTTTTAGCATTTACCGCAGAGGCGAAGAGGGAAGCAACAAAAAAGGACACACATCCCATGGTCACAGAGCAGGACAAGCTCATGCCCTGCCATGAATGTCACAAGACCTCCACACCCCGAGTGTATCAGGAGTGGTTTGAATCGGTGCACGGCATAGGAAATGTCAAGTGTTACCAGTGCCATGGCACATTTGAAAACATGCAGCGTGTCCCTGATGTCAACCGCTGCGCCGTATGTCATGCCGAGGCCTTTGGTCACTCTGAAAACAAACCCTGCTGGCAGTGCCATAAGGCACACAGATTTCAGGTCTCAAAATAGAGGAGGGAAGAACCATGCTTACTCGTAGAGAATTTATCAAAAGGAGCGCGGCACTCACAGCCGCCTCTTTCGTGGGTATGAACCTGCCCTTTCAATTGGACAAGGCCTTTGCAGAAACCGAGGCCGACAAATGGGTGCGGGGCACCTGCCGCCTGTGCGGCACCGGCTGTCGAGTGGATCTGGGGCTGAAAAACGGAAAACCTGTGGTGATTCGCGGAGTGGCCGACTCCCGCACCAATCTGGGATACCTGTGTATGAAGGGCATGCTCTTTTACAAGGTCATGGGGCATTCGGACCGCCTGAAAAGGCCCTTGTATCGCGCTCAAAAGACAGAAAAATTCAAGGAGATTTCATGGGATCAGGCCCTGGATATAGCAGCAAAGGCCTTTGCAAAGGCGATTCAAGCCCATGGCAACGACTCGGTGGCATATTACGGTTCCGGTCAGGCGCAGACCGAAGAGACATATCTCTTTCAGAAGGTCTTTCGCGCAGGGCTTCGCACCAACAATGTGGAGGGCAATCCTCGTCTCTGTATGGCCAGCGCAGCAGCCGGCTACATGACCTCCTTTGGTGCAGATGAGCCCATCGGCGGCTACTCCAACATAGAAAAGGCGAGGTGTTTCTTCATCATCGGCAGCAACATGGCCGAGGCCCATCCAGTTGTTTTCCGCAGAGTGATGCGCCGTAAGCTGGACAATCCCAAAGAGGTCACGGTCATAAACGTGGATCCCCGAATATCCCCCACCTCCCGCATAGCCGACATGCACGTACAGTTCAGACCAGGCACTGACCTGGCCCTGTTAAACGCCATGGCCCATGTCATCATAGAGGAAAAACTCTATGATGAGGCATTTATCAAAGACTATGCAGTCTTTAAAAAACAGGGCGAAAAAGGGCCTGAAAACGTGGATTTTGAGGCATATAAGGCATTTTTAGCGGATTATACGCCGGAAAAGGCCTCCAAGATATGCGGCGGGAACGTCACGCCAGACCTTATTCGAAAGGTAGCCCGCGCCTTTGCCCAATCGGGCGCCACTGTCAGCATGTGGACCATGGGTCTGAATCAGCGTCTGCATGGCGTCTGGGCCAACAATCTGGTGCACAACCTCCACATCCTGACAGGACAGCTCTGTAAACCAGGGGCGGACAGCCTCTCCCTCACAGGTCAACCCAATGCCTGCGGCGGTGTACGAGAGGCCGGCGGCCTGTGTCATCTCTTGCCTGGCCACAGACTGGTAGAGAACGAAAAACATCGGGCAAGGTTAGAAGAGTTGTGGGGCGTGCCCGCAGGCCGTATTCCCCCAAAACCAGGCCTACATACCGTGGCCATGTTCCAGGCAGTCAATGAAGGCAAGGTCAAGGCCATCTGGATCAACTGCACCAGCCCTGCCCAGAGCCTGCCCAACGCTGAAATCTACAGAAAAGGCCTGGCAAGAGAGGATGTCTTTGTCGTGGTCTCTGACATCTTTCCCACTCGCACCACAGAACTGGCCAACCTCATACTGCCTGCTGCATTCCACTTTGAAAAGACAGGTGTCTATGGCTGCACCGAGCGCAGAAGCCAGCTTACTCCAAAGGCGGTGAATCCACCGGGTGAGGCAAAACCNGAGGTATGGATGGTGCGCGAATGGGCATTGAGATTGGCGAAGGAGCTGAACGATCCGGTCATTGCCAAGTGTGTCGAGCCATTTGTGGGGCTCAAGGAGGACTATGACCTGCCCAAGGCCATCTGGACGGAATACAGTCAAAAAATCACCGCCGATCAGGACAATGACCTGCGCGGGGCCACCTATGAGGTGCTTGCCAAAATGCCTGATGGCGTCCAGTGGCCTGCGCCCACGGAGGAATTCGCCCTTAAGGGCGGCACTGTGACCAAATTCCTTCGGGGAGCGGACCCAATGGCGGACAAAGAGGCCAAAGACGACAAGCCGTATCAATTTTACGGCAGACCTGACCGCAAACTGTATGTGTGGCTGCGGCCATACAAACCTGCCGCTGAGGAGCCGGATGCAGAGTATCCCNTGTATCTCTCCACAGGCCGCATCATCGACCACTGGCATACCTCCAGCATGACAGGCCGCATTCCCGAGCTCATGCGCGCCAACCCCTATGCCTTTGTGGAGATCAACCCCAAGGATGCCCAGAAAATGGGCATTGCCCCCAACGACATGGTGGAGGTGGAGTCCCGCAGAGGCAAGTGCGTGTTGCCTGCCAAGGTCTATGAAGGCCCCATTGAAGGCATGGTCTTTGTCTATTGGCACGATATGGCGGAGGAACGCATGATCAACAAGGTCACCAAGGATGCCTTTGATGCCATTTCAAAGGAACCTGAATTCAAGATCTGCGCCTGTCGCATTCGACGCCTATCAGGTCCGCAGGCATTGAAACCCTTTGTAGTGACCATGTAGTAGCGGTCTTATACAAGAACCCCAGGGGGCGGTTTTTTGCCGCTCCCTGCACAAAAAGGAGGAGCACCATGCCCATAGCAGGTCTTGTGATAGGAATAGAGCCTCAAGTCATGCACCAGGCCACACAGGCCATCTCGGCATTAAAGGGCATAGAGATATACGGATGGAACGAAGACAACATAGTGGCAGTGNTCGAGTCCAAGACATCCAATGAGATAGAACTGGCACAGAAGGAGATTCAACGGCAGCCTGGAGTGCTTTTCAGTGACCGTCACATATCTAAATGTTGAGGATGAGGTCAATCCATGAGAATATCTCGAAGGGGCTTTTTAAGCGCCGGCCTGGCCGTTACGGGTTGTTTTCTGCTGGCACCGCAAAAGGCCGTAGCCGCATCCCTTTTTCGCTCACCTGTTGCCACCAACATGCTGAGACCACCGGGAGCGGTAAAGGAAGATATCTTTGTGGGCAAGTGCATTCGCTGCGGCAGGTGCGTGGAGGTCTGCCCATATCGCTCCATACAGCCATTAAGCCTGAAATATGGCGTCTATGCAGGCACTCCCATGGTCTTTCCAGCGGAAATCCCCTGTTATCTCTGCATGAAATGCGTGGAGGTCTGTCCCACCGGCACATTGCTGCCCATAGCCAAGGAGGCAACTCGAATGGGCCTTGCGGTCATAGACCGTATGCGATGCGTCACCTGGAAGGGCGAGTCCTTGTGCCANACCTGTTATAATGTCTGCCCATACAAGGAACAGGCCGTTCGGCTCGATGAATTCAGGCCCGTGATCGACGAAAAGGCCTGCACAGGCTGCGGTATCTGTGTGCATGGCTGCCCTGTGAGCACTGAAGAAGGCAAAAAGGCCGTCAACATAGAGCCCATCTACAGCGGAGTGCGGTCATGAATGAACACAGACCGTCTTTGAGCAGGATTCGCCTTCTTATACAGGGCATGGCCTTTTCCCTCATTCTCATAAATCCATTTCTGAATTACTACCTGCACATCAATTTTGTGCAGGGCTGGTATCAGTCCCTGGGCATAGGCAAGCTCTGGTTTGTATCGCCATTGGAAGGGCTGGAGAGTATTCTGGTCTCAAAGGTCATTTATCTGCCGCTTGTTATAGGCATGCTATCACCCGTTATACTGGCCTTTCTGCTGGGCAGGGTCTTTTGTAGCTGGGTCTGCCCCATAAACTTCCTTTCGAGTATCCTGGACAGGCTGGCGGCTGTTCTTGCCAGGACAGGGCGAAAGGATCGCTGGTTGCTTTCGCGCCATGTGCTGTGGTTTGCGCTTCTATTGGAGGTGATTTTGGCCATGGTGATGGGNGCGCCGCTTTTCGTTTTTCTGTCTCCACCTGGGCTGGTTGGACGAGAGCTGATGCTTTTGGTCTTCTTTCATACCGTGGCCGTTGAAGGCATTATCATTCTCATTGTGCTGACGNTGAACCTTATAACACGCAGATTTTATTGCAGATATCTGTGCCCATTGGGCGGGCTTCTGGCCCTTTTGGGCGCCAAAAGACGGCTTCAAGTGCAGCAGGATGAGACAGCGTGCACAAAATGCAGACAGTGTGACAGGGCCTGTCCATTGGGGCTCGAACCCTCAAAGGGAGAGGGTGCATCTATCTATTGCTGGAACTGCGGGGACTGTGTGGATGCATGCAAATTCAACGCATTGAATTTTAAGTGGCAATAATGAATACAATCCCAAACCCCACGATTGAATTTGCCATAAGAGTAATAACTCATTGTCTAACCTTGATTTTTGTTTTTAGGG
>JGI24188J35168_1001942_pt1 | contig 11646 bp, 3 predicted proteins | sample YNPBryantNP2012_FD_35168 | JGI IMG/M metagenome (IMG submission 35168) | reverse complement strand
GATCAAAGCACGGCCAACACCGATTGGACCGAATACACGGGCGCATTGGTGTTGCCGCCAGGCAATGATCCCGACGAGATGTACATTACCCTCCAATTTGGCAAGAACGCCACGGGCACGGCCTGGTTCGATGATGTGGGCTGCGGTTCGGATCCCTGGACCATGTGGCCGTTCAACAGCGATATGGAAGTGCCATTAGGCTGGATGGAATGGCATGCGGGGCCCACCGAAGGGTATTGCAACACGATCAAAGGCGAAGCCCACAGCGGCGAATGGTCGGCTTTATTGCATGAATGGGACAACAATTCCGATGAGATGGTGTTCTATTCCGAGCCTGTGCCTGCCGAGCCCAACACCTGGTACAAGATCAGCGTCTGGGCCAAGTGGGATAGCGTCAATAGCGATCCNAAGTTCGTGGCCTCCAATGTGATGCCCGATCGGCTGGATGATCGGCTGGGCATGTGTTTCTTCTTTCACAAGGGCAATATCCAGCAGAGCTGGGATTTGACGGGTGGCGATCAGTTCTACTATTTCGATCAGCGAGAGACGGCTGGCGATTGGCGGCTGTACACGGTCATTGCCAAATCCCCCGATGATGCCACTGGCGTCTCCTGTCGAGCTCGCTTTACCTCTTACCCCGTAGGCAAGGTCTGGTACGACGATTTCGCCATCGAACCCATCGAGGCGCTGCCGACAGGCATCTTCGAACCCAGCAATTACATCCGAGCCGAAATTCCCAACGAATTCGAACTGGGACAGAACTATCCCAATCCATTCAATCCTGAAACTACCATTAAATACGCTGTGCCCAAAACAGGTCATATTCAAATCGACGTTTACAACATTCTGGGCAAAAAAGTCCGTACCCTATTCGATGGCACCCAGGTTGCAGGCAGCTATGAAATTCGCTGGGATGCTCGGGACGATAGTGGCTCGGCCCTGTCGTCTGGCGTTTATCTGATTACCTTAAGAAGCGGCAATTTTGTAACGGCCAAACGAGTCACGTTGTTGAAGTAAATTGAGGTTTAAAGTTAGTGATGTTCAACCCCAGAAACCCTTGCGAAGGATCACCGCCTTCGCAAGGGGGGGTAATAGTTCATCGCAACACTCATACGGCCCTTGATTTTTTGCAACAAGTGGGAAAAATTTCAGCCATCTCTCGCTTTGGTATTGCGGCGAGGTGGATATTATATCTTTCATCTTTGCCAAGGCGTCACGTCCTCATACGGATGCATCCATTAGCCTTTCAGAGACCAGTGGTGTCGCCAACCGTCATGCAGGTCTCTGATCTTGCGCCAGGGGGTGATAATGAATTTTGACGGATTATAGCGCCCAACTGATCGACCGATGAGCAATCCGTTAGGCCCTGTAATCAGTTGAAAATAACTATCTCCTGAATTGAGGCGTCAGCCTTTGATCAAGCTTCGGCATAATTTCTCATTCACCAAACGGAGAAAGGATACCCGAATGGGAAAACATAAAAATATTCTGCTGCTGCTGACTCTTGTCGCTTTTTTGCCGCTCACCCTTTATCCTGGAACTACAGGCAAAATTACGGGGCGGGTGATCGATAAAGAGACCCGCCAGGGATTGCCTGGGGTGAACGTGATTATCGAGGGAACGACGCTGGGCGCTGCCACCGATGCGAATGGCAATTTCATCATCCTCATGGTACCACCAGGGATTTACGCTATTCGAGCCATGATGATCGGTTACAGCAATTTCCGCTATGAAAATGTCAAAGTCTCGGTCGACCTCACCACCAAATTGGAGATCGAGCTTACCACGACCATTCTGGACATCGGCGAGGAAGTGACGGTGGTCGCCGAACGGCCGCTGATCCAGATGGATTTGACCTCGACCTCGGCAGTGGTGGGATCCGAAACCATTGCCAGGCTGCCTGTAGATCGTTTTGCCGATGTGGTCAATTTGCAGGCAGGTGTGGTGGAAGGACATTTCCGAGGCGGCCGAACGGGCGAGGTCATGTACATGATCGATGGCATCCCCGTGAATGATGCGTATTCTGGCTCCTATGCCTTTCAGGTGGAAAATAGCGTCATCTCCGAATTGGAGGTCATCAGCGGGACCTTCAATGCCGAGTACGGGCAGGCCATGTCGGGCGTCGTCAATATTGTCACCAAGGATGGTGGCAAAAATTACTCGGGCGAACTTTCGACCTACCTGGGAGATTACCTCAGCGATCGTAAAGAGATTTTTTGGAATATTGATAAATTGAATCCCACCTACAATTTCGAAGCCAGTCTGAGCGGCCCTGTTCCTGGCATCAAAGACAAATTGTCTTTTTACATCAATGGTCGCTGGTTCAACACCGAGGGCTATATCTATGGCAAGCGAGTGTTTGTACCTTCGGATCAATCCGACTTCTCTGCTCCTCAATCTTCCGATTGGAAAATCATGTCCCAGGGAAAAATTTATAATTACTCCAGAGAAGTGGCCCAGGAGTTGATCCAGAGCGCCAAGGCAGTACCCATGAATCCAGAGAAACAGATAACGGGGCTAATGAAATTATCCTACACTTTTTCGCCGTCAGATAAGCTGAGCTATCAATTGCTGCTTCAGGATCAATTCTATAAGAACTACGATCATCGCTTTCGGCTCAACCCCGATGGCGATTATAAGCGCTATAATAATGGTTACAACAACAATTTGATCTGGACCCATGTGATGAGCCAGCNAACGTTTTTCACCGTGAAATTGAATTCCTTTTTGACGAAATACCAGCAGTATGTCTACGAAGACCCGTTCGATCCCCGCTATGTCTCGTTGCGAAGATTGCAGGACGCTGGCGCCAATGCGTTTTTGAGCGGTGGGATGCAGATGTGGCATTTCGAACGAAGCACTACCACGGCCCTGGGCAAATTCGACCTCACCAGCCAGGTGAGCAATAGCCATCAATTGAAATTGGGCCTTGAAGCCAAGCGGCATCGGCTCTGGTTGCATGAGTTCGAGGTCGTCACCGACGGCGCCGAACGAATTCCACCGCTGTCCGCTTTCAACCATAATCGCTACACCCACTATCCGACCGAGATCTCGGCCTATATCCAGGACAAGATGGAATTTACGGATTTGATCGTCAATGCAGGGGTGCGATTCGATTATTTCAATCCCGACGGCGAAGTGCCATTGGACTATTCCAATCCCACTACTTCGGCGAGGCAGCGGGCCGATGCCACGGCGCAACTTAGTCCCCGCTTTGGTCTGGCCTACCCCATCACCAGCCGAGGTGTGATCCATGTATCCTACGGCCATTTTTTCCAGACACCCAATTTGGATTATCTTTATGTCAATCCAGAGTACGAGCTGTTCCTGCTCCAGAGCACGGTTTCGCCACCGCCCAATAGCACTCTGAACACGCTGGGCAATGCTTCCCTCAAACCCCAAAAGACCGTTATTTATGAAATCGGATTGCAACAACAGCTCTCCGATCAGTTTGCCCTGGACGTTACTGCCTATCGTAAGGACATCCGCAATCTGCTGGGCACCGAGGTGCTACGGCTGTTCACTGGCGGTTATTATGCCCGCTACATCAATCGGGATTATGCCAATGTCAAAGGCGTTACGATTTCATTTGAAAAAAGGCAGACCGCAGGGATCGCTGGCGTGGGCGCATCCATCGATTACACCTACCAGGTTGCCAAAGGCAACGCTTCGGATCCCAACGACGCCTATCTGAACACGCTTTCGGGGCTGGAGACGCTGAAACAGATGCGACCGCTGGATTGGGACCGCCAGCACCAGATCAATGCCACGCTGACTCTCGGCGATCCCCAGAGTTTCAATGTCAGCCTGATCGGTCGCTTGGCCACAGGATTCCCCTACACCTCGGTCTGGGGAACAGGCGCCTATATCGAAAATAACGCCCGTCGGCCGTTGATTTACACGTTTGATATGTATCTGGTCAAGAATTTCAAAATCGGTCGCTTGAGCTATTCGCTGTTCGCCCGAATCTTCAACCTTTTCGATCGGCTCAATGAACGAGATGTATTTCCCGACACGGGGCGAGCAGGCTATTCGTTGACGCCATACCATCTCGGCTATCTGCAACCCCGAGGGATCAATTCGCTGGAAGACTATTTCATCAGACCCGATTTCTACTCCAGCCCCAGGGAGATTCAGGTGGGGCTCAAAGTAGGATTTTAATTCGACAGGATAAATTTAATAAGACAGGATGAATAGGATTTTACAGGACGGACCAAATTGGATCTTGAAAGGATTTTGGAATGCATTGAGTGATGTTTGTTGCTCGGCTATTTTTTCGAGTTTACATGCTGGAAAAAACCTTTGATTGAGTGAAGGATGGATTGGATGAAATGATTGCCATGCCTGCAAAGGCAGGTAGAAAGGGCTGTCATGCCTGCAAAGGCAGGCATCCATTTGTTACTTTGCGCATGGGGAGATCAAACCAAAGATTCCTGCATTCCCAGGAATGACAGTTTTTCTTTGAATTTACATTTTTACAACGACCCCCCTTACCTCCAGCCTGCTAATGGCCATGAAGATTTGGTGGGAGGTTGAAATTTAATCTTGTAAGGATTATTTATTCATCGATTCCTGAAATCTTTGTGCTGCGCATCCTGTTCATCCTGTTAAGAAAGTCTTAAAAATCGACTCAACCAGATCTATTTGAGATCAAACTCAGAGGTAGAATAATGAACAAGAAACTTTTTCGACTGATACTGCTCTCAATCATCGCCATTCCCACGCTACTGCTGGCGCAGGAGGGCATTCAGCAGCGAGTACCTGACCCCAATACAGGCGATCTTTCCAAGCTGCGCACGGGCATCATGGATGGCAATCGCATCGCCACTCGCTTCAAAAATTGGGGCGAGATTGCCGAGCACCCCTGGAGCCCGTCCTGCGAATGGCCCCAAGGCACAGGACATGAATATCAGGACGGCGTGGCGCTGATTGTCTGCGTGGCGACCAACGATCGCAGTGGCCAGCGCATCCATCCGATGGAGACGCAATACCGTGAATTTGTGGATTACAATCCTGCCAGACCCAGCGAGCTCTGGGGTTGGGCACCGCTGCCAGGATATTTTAGTGAAGGATCGGATTCTCCTGCCATGAGCGACGATCCACGCACCTGGCCATTGCGCTGGCCCGATAAACCGCCCTCCTGGGATGGCTATTGGAACGGCTGGTTCGGCAAGGGCAAAACCCAGGCCGAGCTGGAGACCTATTTTGTGTTCGATGATGATCTTGACAGGGAATGGGATTTCTACCCCGATCCTGCTGATACGTCCCGTCGGGGCGTGGGACTGGAAGTCGCCGCTCGTTACTTTCAGTGGGCCCAGGTGCTGGCTCGGGACGCCATTTTTGCCCTCTATTTCATCACCAATGAGGGCAAAACCGATTACGACAGCGTCTATTTTGCATTTTACACCGACTGGGGCATGGGTGATCTGCCAGGCGAGGACATGGACAATATGGATGATGCGGGTTCCTACGATCTGGACCTGGATATCGCCTACGCCTGGGACAATGACTACAAGGGGTATCGGGGCTGGCAGGTGGGTGTCGGCGGCTTCGCTTTTTTGGAGAGCCCTGGCATCACCTATGACGGCCGTGACAACGATTCCGATGGCCTCATCGATGAAAGTCGGGTCAATTCTGCTGGCGTCTGGCTCGATCAATATCCGTATGGCATTGTCGATGTCGATAATTATCGAAAACACTACGGCCATGAACCTGCGCCCCATTGGTCGGGAGATGAAGACGGCGACTGGCGAGCCTTCACCGATGTGAATGAAAATGGCCGCTGGGATAAAGGCGAACCCCTTAACGATGATGTCGGCGAGGACGGTCTGGGACCCTACGATGCTGGTTATGATGGCCCTGACGAGGGCGAAGGCGATGGCCAGCCGACGCTGGGAAAAGGCAATTTGCCTGGCGAACCCAATTTCGGCAAGACCGATAAAGATGAGTCAGATCAAATCGGCCTCACGGGATTCGAGATTTTCAATGTGCATTATTATGAATTGACCAATGACGAGCAGAACTGGAATGTATTCCGACGCTCCAGGAATCCAGAGGAGGCGCCTCCGTCGCCCCTGGTGGGCGGCAATCTGGGCATGTTTTTCGCTTCGGGGCCCATCAGGTTGAAAGCGGGACAAACCGAAAATTACTCCATGGCGCTATTATTTGCCGATGATCTGGAGACGCTGGCTCGGCGCAAACGTACAGTGCAAAGCATTTATGACAGCGACTATCGCTTTGCCGTGGCCCCCAACAAGCCTCGGCTCATTGCCACGCCAGGCGATGGCAAAGTCACGCTGCGCTGGGATGATACCGCCGAAAAATCCTGGGACCCGTTCCTGCAGGAGTTCGATTTTGAAGGCTATCAAATCCTGCGCTCCACCGAGGCTAAGTTTCGGGAATCCCTGAAAATCACCAACGCCTACGGCGATGAATTTTACAATTTGCCCCTGGTGCAGGGCGGCGTATTGGCCCAATTCGATCTCAAAAACGGCATCAAAGGGCTCCATCCCATCGATGTCGAAGGGATCAAATTCAATTTGGGCCATGATACAGGCCTACGGCACATTTTTGTGGATAGCACCGTGCAGAACGGCCAGACCTATTTCTACGCTCTGGTTTCTTACGATCGGGGCACCGCTGATACCACCCTGAATGGCATCGAAGGCCTGGCCCCCATGTGGTGCACCAGCCGCATCGAGCTGGACCCCGCTGGCAATCTGGTGCCCGATATCAATTGCGCCGTCGTTACGCCCAATACCTATGCCGCAGGCTATCGACCGCCCTCCCTGGAGACCGATCTGTTCGGCAATGCCATCCGCAAAACTGGCCCTGGTACGGGGTTCATCAAAGTCGATTTTGTCGAGGACGATTCGGTCCGAAGCGGTCATGTCTATGAGGTCGTGTTCCGTGATACTTCGAAATTTCATTATCAGGGGACCGTTTTCTATTCCATCTATGATTCCACCGAAGGGAAGCTGTTATTTCCCGAGCAGGTTATCGAGAAGCAGGTCGAGACACCCGTCTTTCAGGGCATGGTGTTAAATATTCATAACGATCCAGAAGTCAAGATCAACTGGGATAAAACAGGCTGGTATCCTGGCGCCACCAACTACAAGACGATCGTCGATTTCGATCCTCGCTTCACCAGTGAATTCAATCCCCTGTTCAATATCACGATCCCCTACCCTGCCGATTTCGAGATCACATTTTCCGATAAGGTGATCGGCAGTTCCAAGGCAGGGCTGGGGACGTTTTTCCAGACGCCGACCAAATTTGCGGTGTGGAACGTGACCGAAAATAAACCTGCTGACTTCTTTTTCAATGATGATGTCAAAGATTCCACCCTCACGCCAGATACCAATGAACACATCATCATTTTTGTCCCCAATCCAGCGGTGAAGTTTTTCCGATTGAATACCACCTGGCGGATCACGTTTTTGACCGATACCCTGGAGCAAGTGATCCCGCCGCAGCCTGGCGACGTCTTTCGCATCACCACCACCAAACCGTTCCGTACAGGCGATGTGCTGCGGTTTACGGTAAAAGGAATTCATTTCGAAGCCGATCAGGCCAAATCGGAATTGGAAAACATATATGTGGTGCCGAATCCGTATGTGGCAGCCGCTACCTGGGAGCGGAGGAATCCGTTCTTGAAGGGCCGAGGCGAGCGCCGCATCTGGTTCTGCAATTTGCCGCAGAAATGCACCATTCGCATCTACACCGTGCGGGGCTATCTGGTAGATACCATCGAATACAACGGCGAGGCCTACAACAGCCCTGAATTCAGCACAGGCCAGCCGCTTTCGGGTACGCCCATCGGCGCTGTGCCCTGGAACCTGGTCTCCAAGGATGGCATGGACATCGCCTATGGGGTCTATATCTATCATGTCGATGCCCCAGGCATCGGCAAGCACATCGGAAAATTTGCAGTGATCAAGTAGGACAGGATGGCATCCTGTCCATCCTGCCTGCGCAGGCAGGCACACCATCGTTGCCTTGACTGGTAGCTTTCAAACTAAAAATTCCTGCATCCGCAGGAATGACATTGGAATTGGATTTTAATCGAATCAAATCCTGGAAAAATTCATGAAAAAATCATTGCTATTTTTGCTCCTGAAAGTATGGCTGTTATCGAACATCATTTTTGCCCAACAGCTCCCCATCAATCGCATCGAGCAGATGCCAAACCAACCTGCGCCCTATCTCATGCGCAACTGGAAGCAAGTGGCGATGGGATATGATTCGCTGGTGTTCAATTTCAATTTTGTTGGTCAATATCTGCCGCTCATCTGGTGGGATTCCAGCACGGTCAACTATCCCGAGCATCCCAGCTTTGGACTATACTCGGCGGTTGGCGTGTATAACCAGAGCGTTGGCGAAGCCATCAATGTCCTGCCTGCGGTCATTGGCGCCAGCCTGGTGGGCATCGATAAGAGCAGCCAGAATGGCGTCAATTGGGTGCTTTTATGTGAAGAATATTTTAATCGACGACCAGAAGAAAATGTCTATTTGAACTCGCCCATGGCCAGCAGCGGTTCGGACTGGTGGTATGATACCATGCCCAATGTCTTTTTTTATCAACTATATGATCTCTATCCCAACACAGGCGATTTCGGCTATCAATTCATAACCGTGGCCGACCGCTGGCTGGAAGCAGTGGCTAAAATGGGCGGCAGCACCACCCCCCTGGACCAGACCGTACATGAATTATCGAGCCTGGAAACTGGCGACCATGACCCCGCTGTCCAGTGGCGTGCCCGAACCCGAGGCTGCTGGGGCTATCGGCTGGTTGCTGTATCAGGCCTATGTCGAAACAGGGCTGGAGAAATATCGCATCGGCGCCGAATGGTNTCTGGAATTTCTGGCCAATCGAGGATCAAACCCCTCCTATGAATTGCAATTGCCTTATGGCGTCTATGCCGCAGCCAGGATGAATGCCGAGCTGGGCACCAATTACAACATCCAGAAGCTGCTCAATTGGTGCTTCGATGTCAATCCCCTGCGGGGCTGGGGTGCTACCCTCGGGAATTGGGGCGGCTATGATTGCTACGGCTTGATTGGCGAGGCAAGATACGAGGGCTATGCCTTTATCATGAATGGTTTCGAAATGGCGGCGGCACTGGTGCCCATGGTTCGCTACGACGATCGCTTTGCCCGAGCCATTGGCAAATGGATGCTCAATCTGGCCAACGCCACTCGATTGTTCTATCCCAATTATCTGCCCAATGACAAACAGGACAGCGAGGAGTGGTCGCATCAATACGATCCCCATTCCTATATCTCCCACGAAGCTATGCGGGAAAAATGGAATAACAGCAGTCCCTTTGCCACAGGTGATTTTATCATCAATAATTGGGGCGCCACCAATTTAACGCTCTATGGCGCTTCCCATGTTGGCATCTTTGGCGGCATCATCGACACCACCAATGTCCCGATGATTTTGAAATTGGATACTCGTAAAACCGACTTTTTCCAGGATAAGGCCTATCCCACTTATCTCTACTTCAATCCGTACGGCGACGAGAAAACGGTGGAAATCGATTTGGGCTGGGGAAGTTATGATCTTTATGATGCCGTATCGAACCGCTTTCTCAAAACCAATGCCAGTGGCATTGCATCTTTTCCGATTCCTGCGGATGCCGCAGTCCTGCTGGTGGTAGTTCCTGCTGGTGGCACCATCACTCATGATCTGGATAAGCTGCTGATCAATGGCGTTCCCGTGGATTATCGCTCGGGACAGACCGTGTCCAATTATCCGCCTAGGATCAAGGCGTTTGCTGCCCAACAGCAGGAGTTGGTTCTGGGCCAGAAAACAACGATCTATTGCGCTGCCGAAGATCGAGACAATAACCCGCTCACTTATACCTGGCAGGCTTCGGGCGGGCAGATCACAGGCAGCGGCAGCCAGGTGGATTGGACAGCGCCCAATTCCATCGGCAATTATATCGTCCAATGCATCGTGGCTGACGGCAATGGCGGCCGTGACACCGCCTCCATTGCCATTGCTGCCGTGGAATATATCAATCATGCGCCTGTCATCGAACGGCTGGCCGCCAACCCCCGCAGAATCGACCTGGGCGGATTGGCCACCATCACCTGCGCCGCTTCCGATCCTGATGCCGATAGTTTAACCTATACCTGGTCCGCCGACAATGGAAATTTGACCGCCAGCCATGCTACGGCAACCTGGATCGCTCCCTCAGTGCAGGGATTCTACTATATTTTTTGCACCGTGACCGACCCTCGAGGGGCTCAGGCCAGGGATAGCACGGTGATCATTGTTCAAGATTTTGCCAATCTGGGCACAGGAATTCCTGTGGCCTATTACCCATTCAGCGGCAATGCCCATGACTTCAGTGGCCTGGCCAATCACGGCATCGTCTATGGCGCTCAATTGACTCAGGATCGCTTCGGAAAAGATCGTCGGGCGTACTCCTTCGACGGGGTAAACGACTATATCCTGGTGAAGAACAACTCCGTGCTCAATTTTCAGGAAGAAATCTCGGTCAGTTTCTGGATGCGCATCGACGAGTTTTTCAGCCATCGGGAGGCCTACCCGATTTCCCATGGCAACTGGGAGAACCGCTGGAAGATTTCGATCATCCCCGAAAAAAACATCCGCTGGACGGTCAAAACCGACCAGGGAATCAAAGATCTGGATTCCAGAACCATTCCGCTCAAAGATGTCTTTTACCATGTGGCGACCATCTATGATGAGAATAATTTCGATATTTACGTGAATGGCCAATTGGATAATCATACGACGCATTCAGGACTTATTTTGCGAACGTCGATCGATTTGACCATCGGCCAGGTGCTGCCCAATAATACCAGCGTCAATTTCAAGGGCGTGCTGGATGATATTCGGATTTTCAACTATGCCCTGTCGCCCAATGAAATCCAAAATCTCTATCAGGAGAAGACAGCGATCTACCAAAATGATCTGCCGCAGCTCCCATCGGATTTCGATCTGGCGCAAAATTTTCCCAACCCCTTCAACGCCCAAACTGTTATTCGCTATCAGATGAAAGAAGCAGGAAAGGTGAAAATCGAAATTTATGACCTCTTGGGCCAAAAAGTCCGAACCCTCGTGGATCAACACCACGGCGCTGGCTTCTATTCGGTTCGATGGGACGGAACCAATGACCAGGGACGGCTGGTGGGATCGGGAATTTACATCTATAAAATGCAGAGCCAGGCTTTTTTGAAGAGTCGCAAATTGCTTTTGATCAAATAAAACAAACAACCCAACCACGGATTTCAGGCGTCAGCCTTTTATGCCAACCATTGGGATTTCAGGCGTCAGCCTTTTATCCAACCAATGGGATTTAAGGCGTTAGCCTTTTATACCAACCATTGGGATTTAAGGCGTTAGCCTTTTATACCAACCATTGGGATTTAAGGCGTCAGCCTTTTAAAAAAGTATCCGATTTAAGGCGTCAGCCTTTTAAAAAAATATCCGTTGGCTTCATTCATCCGTTGGGCATCAAAATTTTGCCCAACGGATAGATGAACCCAATGGATGAAAAATTTAACAAACGGGGGTTAAGGCGTTAGCCTTTTAACTTCGACTGTCAATCAAACAAAAGTATCCGTTGGCTTCATTCATCCGTTGGGCATCAAAATTTTGCCCAACGGATAGAT
>JGI24188J35168_1001938_pt1 | contig 11654 bp, 9 predicted proteins | sample YNPBryantNP2012_FD_35168 | JGI IMG/M metagenome (IMG submission 35168) | reverse complement strand
AGCACAGTACAACGGCGGCACGCATTGATCATTCCTCTGCGGCGACGCAACATTGCGTTGCTGGTCGATGCCGTGGATACGATTGTCGAGCATGCAGACGTTCAACCGCTGCCGCAGTTGTTGCGCGAGCGGTTGCACGAACCCTGGGCGACTGGCGTTCTGCTGATCGATGACCAGCCTGTGGTGCAACTCGATGTGCGGGCGATTGCACGCAGCGTTTTGTTACAGCGAACACGCGCTTCGGAACAGAAGTGAGCAGCGTTATGGAACAGGCATCGAATCATAAAATCTTTGCAAGCGTTATCACCAATCCGCAGAGTCACGACGAGGAACGAGCCAGAGTACTCACCCATCTGACGATAGTGTTTGGCGGAGTTGCCGGTGTTGGCAGCACACTATTCATCGTCCTCGCTCTGGTCGGCATTATGCCGCCGCAGGCTGTCGGTGCAGCAGCCGGGGTCATTGCAATGGTTGTCGTGATCGTGGGCGGCACGCTTGGCGCGTTGCGTCTCAGCACGGCGACGGTCGCGTCAAATATTTTCTTGTACGGTTCACTCATCTATGTTATTGGCATGATCTACCTGGGTGGCGGAGTCACAGGTCCTGCCGGGATAGCGTTTCTGTTTCCGGTGGTTGTTGCCGGTCTGTTTGGACGCGCTGCGGAAAGTCCTCGCCTGTTCGGTGTCGCATTGCTTGCCTACCTGCTCCTCGCGGTTGCCGAAACCGTCGGCGTGGTGCAACCACAGAACGACGTTCCCGGATTGCCGCGTACTGTGGCATTCGTCATCTTCTTCGCCAGCGTCGGTGGATTGCTCACCTATGTTGCATCGCTCTGGTCGACCAGCACCACGCGTTTTCTGGAGCAGACCCGTGCGCAATCGGAAGAGTTGTATGAAACCAACCAGCGTCTGATCGAAAAGAACATCCAGCAGGTCGAACTGGGAAGCGAACTCTCGGCAGCCGCTACTGAACTGCTGCGCGCCTCGCACGAACAGGCAAGCGGGGCTTCCGAGCAGGCAAGCGCCGTATCGCAGGTGAGCACGACGATTGAAGAACTGGGATCTACAGCGCGCCAGATTGCGATTGCCGCCGAGCAGGTGGCGGAAGCAGCGCGGCAGACGCTCGAAAACCTGAGTGAGGGTCAGGAAGCCGTTGACAAAAGCATTCAGGCGATGGATCGCATCCGCAGCCGCATGCAGGATGTGTCGGCGCGGGTGCTGAATCTCGGTGAGCGGTCGCAGCAGATCGGCGAAATCATCGACCTGATCAACGATCTTTCGGACGAGACCCATCTGCTCGCGCTCAACGCCGCCATCGAGGCCGCTGGTGCAGGTGAGCATGGTCGCCGGTTCGCCGTGGTCGCCGCTGAAGTCAAAAGTCTGGCGAACCGCGCGCTGGTTGCCGCCAAAGAGGTCAAGGGCGTGATCGCCGAAATCCAGCAGGCCACCAATGCTGCCGTGCTGGCCGCGGAGGAAGGCGGCAAAGAAGTGGCTGCTGGCGTCGAACTGGCGCACAGCGCCGGTCAGGTGATGGACGTGATTGTGATGGCAGCGGAGCGCACCGCCCAGAGCAGCGCCGAGATCAATCTGGCGACTGCGCAACAGCAGAGCGCCAGCGAGCAGGTGGTGGAAACGATGCGCGAGATTGCCGACGTGGCGCGTCGCACTGCTGCGGCGCACGTCAGGTGCAGGACGCCGCCCAACGTCTGACGGCGATCGCCAATCGGTTGCACGGACTTTCACAGGACGGCGCCGGTCGGGCGGCCTGAATCGGGATGCGAATGTCTGGTTGGGACATCGGATGAACTCCAACGGTATGCTTCACATCTATGGATCTGGCGTCGTTCTACAGTCAATTTCGTGATGAAACTGCGGAAAACATCCGCATTGTCACCGAAGGTCTCATGGCGCTCGAGGGCAACGGGCTGGAGGGAGAGGCGCGCCGTGAGCAGATCGACGCCATTTTTCGCGCCATGCACACGATCAAAGGCTCGGCGCGGATGCTGGGGTTGGAAGCAGTTGGCAAAGTGGCGCACACCTGTGAACATATCCTGGCGGCAGTCCGTGATGGACGGCGCTCACTTGATCGTTTTCTGACCGATGAACTGTTGAAGGGGAGCGATGCAATCCTGGAACTGGTCGCAGCTGCGATTGACGGCAGTCCTTCATCGATCGACGTCGATGCGCTGACGAGTCGGCTTGGGCGAGGCTTGCCGCAACCATCGCCTGCTGCCGAAAGTCCGGTTGCACCCCTCGTTGAACCACACCCGCCGGTTGACGAGGGTCCCTCGCCATCTCTGCCGCGCGGCGGGCGCGAACGGGCGCGTCAGACGGTGCGCGTGCGGGTGGATCGGCTGGATCGGTTACTGAACCTGGCGGGTGAACTATCGATCGGCAGGCAGATCGAAGAGGCGCATCTTCAGGCGCTGGAAGAAGTGAAAGCGCTTGTTGAGCGGCAGCAACGCGCACTGTTGACCCTTGAATCGGAGTTGCGACGGATGCGGCTATCGTCAGCCCAGCGAGAACTTTTTGACCGCGAAATGAATGTCGCACTCAATGCAGGCGAACGTGTCGGCGCGCTGGTCCGGATGCAACTGGAACGCATTGGACAGCACCACACCCATAAAGCGCAATTGATCGACGATCTCGAACAGGAGGTCATGGCGATCCGTCTGACGCCGGTTTCCACCCTCTACGCCAACCTTCCGCGCGCCGTGCGTGAACTGGCGCGCGATCTTGGCAAGGAAGCGACGTTATTGCTGGCGGGTGAAACGACTGAACTGGATCGCAAGGTAATCGAAGCGCTCGCCGATCCGATGGTGCATCTCATCCGCAACGCCATCGACCATGGCATCGAGCCGGTTGATGAACGCGAGCGGTTGGGGAAGCCGCGCCAGGGAGTGATCGAAATCACGGCGCAGGCGCATGGCGGCAGAGTGCTGATTACAGTGCGCGACGACGGGCGCGGCATGGATCCGCAACAGTTGCGCGAGACGGCGGTGCGCAAGGGTTTGATCAGCAGCGAAGCCGCAACCGCGCTCTCGGATCAGGAGGCGCTGGAGTTGATCTTCATGCCGGGGTTTTCGACGGCAAAACTGATCACCGATGTTTCCGGACGGGGCGTTGGGATGGACGTGGTACGCACCAACCTTGCCGACATCGGCGGCGAAGTGCAGGTCGAGTCGCAACCCGGCATCGGCACGAAGGTGACCCTTTCCCTGCCGCTGACCCTGATCACCACGCGGGTGCTGCTGATCGAAGCTGGCGGTCAACTGTTCGGTTTCCCGGCGTCTGGATGTCAGGGGACGGTATGGGTGCGGCGCAATCAGATCCGCACCGTTGAAGGGCGGGCAGTCTTCCAGCATCATCATGCGCTCACGCCGCTGCTCCGGCTGGACGAGTTGCTGGGAATTGCGAACGGTCACCCGTTTGCCGCTGCGACGCGCGCTCCAGCGCTGCTGGTCGGCGGCGCACGGCGCCCCATGGCGCTGCTGGTTGATCGTATGGTTGATGAACGCGAGGCAGTTATCAAACCGCTGGGACCGCTGCTGGAGAAGCAGCGCCGCTATAACGGCGCACTGCAGCTCGGCGATGGGAGGCTGGCGTTGCTGCTCAACCCGTCGATGCTCATCCAGCTTGGGCGGGGGACGGCGCTCATCGCGCCGACACAGGATCAAAGTGCGCGGCGCCGCGCCCGGTTGCTGGTCGTCGATGACTCGTTCGCCACCCGCGAATTGATCCGCAGCATTCTGAGCGCCGCCGGATACGATGTGGCGACCGCCGTTGATGGACTCGATGCGCTTGACAGGTTGCGCGCCGAAACCTACGATCTCGTCGTCAGCGATGTCGAAATGCCACGTGTGGACGGCTTCACCCTGACCAGTCGCATCCGCAACGAACTGGGCAAGACCGACCTGCCGGTCATTATCGTGACCAGTCTCGCGTCGGAGGCGCATCGTCGGCGTGGGCTGGAAGTCGGTGCGCAGGCGTATATTGTCAAAAGTCAATTCAACCAGAACAATCTGCTGGAGACGATCCAGCAGTTGATCGGCATGTGATCATTCCTGTCTTCTATCGTTGCTCGGGCCCGACAAGCCGGTTGCGACGCGAAAGGACACGAGGTTTACTATGGCGGAAAAGATCCTGGTCGTCGATGATAGCAAACTGGTCACCGATATTGTCAAGATGCGGCTTGGCATGTACGGCTACGAGGTGCGACTGGCGCATAGCGGCGAAGAAGCGCTCAAAGCGATTGAGGAAGAAGTGCCGGATCTGCTGGTGCTCGACGTCCATATGCCGGGGATCGACGGGTACGAAGTNTGTCGCCGGTTGCGCGANAATCCGGCATTCGATGATCTGCGCATCATTATGCTGACCTCGAGTGACGACAAGCACGCAGCATTCGAGGCAGGCGTCGATGACTACCTGAACAAAGATGTTGATCTCCTCAATCTTCCCAATCGGGTCAAGATGATCCTGGAGATGGACTAGCGCGTGCGGTATCGGGTCGGCATCGTTCGGATGCCGTGCAGCGCATACATCAGTGACATATCCTGGGTTTCAGTGATGCACCGCCGGAACATTCGGCGGCTTTCTGGCATGCACGCAGATTCTGTTATCGCGTGTCGTTTTCGTTGAGACGAAATGAGTTGACGCATGACCAGACCCATCCGTGTCGTCGTTGTTGACGACTCTGCCATGATGCGGCGTTTCATTACCGACATGCTGCAACGTGATCCTGCCATCCAGGTTGTTGGCGTGGCGTCAAACGGACGTGAGGCGATTGAGGTGGTGCAGCAGTTGCGCCCCGATGTGGTAACAATGGATGTGCGCATGCCAGTGATGGATGGGGTGGCCACGACCGAACACCTGATGGCGTATTGTCCCACGCCGATTCTGGTGCTGACGGCGTCGCTTGCAAGTTATGATGTGGACATTACATTCAAGATGCTCGGCGCNGGCGCGCTCGAAGTGGTCGAGAAACCGCGCGGCNGCGACCCGCAGGCGCTCGAACACGCGGCGCGCGATCTGGTGCGGCGCGTCAAAATCCTGTCGCGCGTCAAGGTCGTGACCCATCTGCGCGGTCGCCGCCGCGCTCTCAACGATGGATCACCGTCGCCGCCAGCGTCGCTCGACCATCAGGCGTTACCACCGGCAGCACCACCACATCCTGCGATCACGCCAGCACCCATTCCAGCATCGGTCAATGCGTCTGACGTTTCGCTCTGTCCGGTCGTCGTCATCGGCGCCAGCACCGGTGGTCCACGGATCATCCATCAGATCATTGCCGGATTGCCGCGATCATTTCCGGCGGCTGTACTGATTGTGCAGCATATTGCAGAAGGGTTCAGCGAGGGAATGGCTGAATGGCTGGCGAGCGCCGGTACGCTGCCGGTGCGCATTGCGCAGGAGGGAGCGCCGGTGCGACCGGGGGAAGCNCTGATCGCGCCTGACCGGCGCAACCTGCTGGTAACGCCCCGGGGAACGATCCACCTGAGCGATGCGCTGTTGCTTATGCAACGCCCGTCGATTGATATTACCATGCAGGCGGTTGCTGATGTCTACGGAGCGCGCGCGATCGGTGTGCTGCTGACCGGCATGGGACGCGATGGGGCGTATGGAATGCTGTCGCTCTACCGTCGTAACGCCTACACGATTGCGCAGGATGAGGCGAGTTGCGCGATCTTTGGCATGCCGCGCGCCGCCATCCAGCTCGGTGCTGTGCAGGAGGTGTTGCCGCCGACCGCGATTGCGCCACGATTGGTTGAACTGGTGGCGAGTATGGGTTTCAAGGTGAACGGTTGAATGCTCAATCACAGCAACAGGGCGACGGAGCATTCCGATCAATCTCTGCGAGCGTCTGCTGTGCGTGACCTATGGCAGAATCGGTGCAGGAACGAAAGGTCTGGATAGCGTGTTTCACGTGAAACACAGGAACATTGCNCAGGCTTTGGGACGTTCAGTTCACGATGATCAGGCGGTTTGTATGAGCGCAGCGCACGATCTCTTTCTTCCTCCGCCGGTGCGTCTGTCACAGGAGGCGTTTGATCGTTTGCGCAACCTGCTGGCGGATTACAGCGGCGTCTACCTCGACACAGCGCAGCAACGGGTGCTGGAGTCCGGTCTGGCGCAACGCCTGGCAGCGCTGGAAGAAACGCTCGAAGCGTATGAGCGTCGCATCACGGCGCCTGCGNGTCGAGACGAGTTGCAACGTCTGACGGAGCTGGTCGTCAACCACGAAACCTGCTTCTTTCGCAATGCTCCGCATATGAAGGCGTTGCGCGATACACTGCTGTTCGAGATGCACCGTCGCAAGCCCGCCGGTGAGCCGATCCGCATCTGGAGCGCCGGATGCGCAACCGGCGAGGAGGCGTATTCACTGGCAATCACCGCGCTGGAAACATTTGGGTCGACGATGATTCGACCGGTGGAGATCTGGGCGACAGATCTCAGCGATCTGGCGCTCGAAAAAGCGCGCGCCGGATTCTATCGCGGTCGTTCGCTCAACAACGTCGCACCGTCGCTGCTCAGTCGCTATTTTGTGAAACGCGGCGATGGCTTTCTCGTCGCGGACGCCGTGCGGGCGCTGGTGCGCTTTGACCGGTTGAACCTCCTCGAACCATTTCCGCCGATCGCATATCGGGTCGATGCCATTTTCTGTCAGAATGTGACGATCTACTTTCAACCGGAAACGCGGCGGTCACTGATTGAGCGNTTCTATCGCTGTCTGCCATCCCACGGTTTGCTGTTTCTCGGTTTTTCAGAGACGCTCTGGAATGTCTTCGACGGATTTCGCTCACGTGAAGTGTCGGGCGCGTATGTCTATCAAAAGGTCGAACCTCCACCCTCTCCCCCGCCACGCCGCCTTGCATCGCGCCGACCGCCAGCAACGGCGGAGGCGCCACGCCGCCTGGCGCCGGTCGCTGCCACGCCGCGCACCGCCTCGCGTGGACGACAGTCTCCGATTGCGCCGATCACGCCCAAACCAACCCCATCCGACGCCGATGCCGATCATCTTGATCGGGCGCAGGCGTTGCTCAACGCTGGCAGGATCGATGAGGCAATGGAGGTCTTGCGCACTATTCACCCAAACTCATCGCTGGCGCCACGTGCGCTGACGCTGGTGGCGCGGGTGCACGCCGACCGCGGCGAACTCGATCTGGCGATTGCTGAGGCGCGCCGCGCCCTCGAAATCGATGCGTTGCGCGACGATGCCTACCTTTTGCTTGGAACCATGTATGTGCGGCAGGGTCAGTGGCACGACGCGATTCAGGCGCTCGAACGGGCGCGCTACCTGAATCCCGACGCTGCGCTGGTCTCCTACCATCTGGCGATGGCATACCGTCAGGCGGGAAAGAAGGAACAGGCTGCCCGTGAATTTCGCAGCGCATTGCGCAAACTGGCGGCATACCGCCCCGAGGATCTCCTCGAAGGCGTTGAAGTCGGTTGGTTGCGCGCCACGTGCGAGCAGCACCTGGCATCGCCTGAGATATAGCACGCTATGCGAAGTCAACGCAAACGACCTTTTCACCACTTCACGCTGCTCAGCCATGCAGCGACCGGTCGACTGCGCCGCAGAGAGCGACCTGCGCAGCCGCGGCTCACCCCCGAGGAAGCGCGTCGTCAGGCGGAAATCGAGCACGAACTGCTCCTGGCGCGTGATATTCAACAAGGGTTGCTGCTCGAAGCGGTGCCACGCCTGCCAGGATGGGAAATTCACGCTATTTCGCTGCCAGCGCGCGATCTGGGCGGCGACCTGTACGATTTCCTGCCGCTCGGTGAGGGACGCCACGGGATCATGATCGGCGATGTTTCAGGAAAAGGGTTGCCAGCAGCCCTCCGTATGGCCGTTGCGCGCACCGTGTTTCGCTATGCCGCCCGACGCGGCGCAACGCCCGGTCCGACGCTTGCGGACGTTAATCGCGGGATCATCGCCGACATTCCACAGGGCATGATCACCATGCTGTATGCCGTGCTCGATCTGCGCCACGGTGTTGTGCAGGTGGCGAATGCCGGGCATCATTATCCGCTGCTGCTCAACGGGCGCGTCTGCGAACTGGAACTCTCAGGGTTGCCGCTTGGCGTCGATGGCGATGTCGATTACGAAGAGATATGCGCCGATATCGAGCCGGGCGCCACGGTGATGATGTACACCGATGGCGTGGTCGAGGCGACGAATAGCACCGGCGAATACTTCGGGTATGAGCGTTTGGAGCGACTGCTGACCGAAGGCGCAACGCTGAAACCGCGCGCGCTGGTTGCACGATTGTTGCACGAACTGCGCGCCTGGAGCAGTGCCGGTCAGGATGACGATATTACCGTTGTGGCGGTGCGACGACGGTTCGAACGACTCGCCGATGAGTTGTACAGCATTCTGCGCGATGTCCTGGGTGATGACCGCGCCGGGCAGGCATGGGAGACGTTGCCGCGTCCAGAGGACTACGAAGGCGCCGATGCCTGGACAGAAGCCTTGCCGGAGATTATCAAAGCAGTGCAGAGTCGTTTCGGGCGTGGTCTGGCGCGCGAGTTGAACGCACAGATCCGTCTGGCGCTGGAAGAATACCGATCATGACTTCGCTGCAAAAACGCACCGCCGAGACGCCGGGCGCGCAGAGAATTTCAAACATATGCGCGGCGAAGCGTGATGCGTTGGTGCGACTCGCTCTGGCATCGTCCTCTGCGAACGCTGCGCTGCTGCGGTGACATGCCCTTTTTGCAGTGGACTCGATCATGAAAAAATATGGACTAATGCGCTACTAAACTGCAATCGAGTCGTCTTTCAATAACGAAAGGGTTCGTAGTAGAATAGAAGAAGCGTCGATCTGGAGCGACGTGGACACGCCGACTGGTGAAGGGCACAGGTAGACGATGAGTTCGACAGAACCGCTCAATTTCATGCCGCTCGATCTGGACACGTTCAGCGGGAGCGAGCGATTCATGGCTGGAACGCGCCTGGGCGCGGCGTTCGGTCAGGGCATCCGCGCCTACCTGCGCGCTGACTACGCCAATGCGATCGAGCATTTCAAAGCCGCTTTGATTGCTGCGTACATCGAAGGTGAAGAACGCGCCCAGATATATGATCGCGAACGGGCGATCATCTATCTGTACATTGGCAATGCGCTGGCGTATCAGGAAGATTGGGAAGGGGCGCTGCGCGAGTATCTTGAAGCCGTGCAGACCGATCCGCAACTGGCTGAGGCGCACTACAATCTGGGGGTGGCATTTGCGGCGCAGGGGCGGCTCGACCGCGCCATTGCCGCGTTCAAGGAAGCTATTGAACACAATCCGCGCCTGTACGAGGCGCACTTCTCACTGGGACGCTGCTATCAGCGCCTCGATGATGCCGGTCGCGCGTACATTCACTACGATCAGGCGTGTCAGGCGCGCCCGCAGGCCGCAGAGCCGCGCTACTACATGGGATTGATGCACCAGAGCCACGGCGCGCACGAACTGGCGCAGCGTTGCTTTGCCGAGGCGCTGCGCGTCGAGCCGACCTTCGTCTCGCCAGAATTGCAGGACGAGGTGCTGGTCAACCGCTCGGAAGAGGAAGTCGCCCAGTGGTACTACCGCCTCAGCAACGATCTGAAGCAGCAGGGGTACGAGGAAGAGGCGGAACGGATCTACCGCGCCCTGCTCCAGTGGCGTCCCGAAGAACATTATGCCCGTTACCTGCTCGGCAATCTGCTGGCGCGCGCGCGGCGTCTCGATGAAGCGCTCGAAGCGTATGCCCAGATCCCGCCACAGGACAGGTACTATGTTGATGCGCGCATTCGGATCAGCGCGATCCTCAAACTTCAGAACAAGATGCGTGAGGCGTATGATACCCTGTTCGAGTGCGCCAAGCTGCACCCTACCAATGGTCAGTTGTTCCTGAACATGGGCAAACTGCTCTACGATATGAACAAACACGCCGGCGCTGTCAAAGCGTTTGAGCGCGCCGTGCAACTGCTTCCTAACGATCCGCAGGCGCACTACCTGCTGGGTTTCATGTACAACCTCATGGGGCGCGAGGGATGGGCGCTGGCAGCCTGGCGCAAGGCGGTGGAACTGGCGCCGGACGCGCATTCTCTGCGCTACGACCTTGGCTATATGTACGTGCGACGCAACCGCTATGACCTGGCAGCAAAAGAGTTTGCCCGTGTGCTCCAGTTCTGGCCCGATGATGTCGAAACGAACTTTATGCTTGGATTGTGCTACAAAGAACTGATGGAACCGGCGCGCGCCATTCCGCTGTTCGAAAAAGTGCTGCGCCGCAATCCGCGCCACGTGCAGGCGCTCTATTATCTCGGCGCTTCGTATCTTCAGATTGGCAATACATCGCTTGGCAAGGCGTATCTCAGGCGCTACGACTACCTGGCAAGCCAGGAACAGTCGAGTGCGCCCATGTCGCGCCGGGCAATGCGTCAGCGCAGTGTCGGCATGGTAGGATCATCGTAGATTGCGAGGAGTAACGGGTCCATGCAGCAAGTTCTTGTGAATATTCCATCTGTGCCGATTTTCGAGCGCGTCGTCCGCGCCAGCGCCGATGAGGTCGGGCGTGCGCTGGGGTTCAGCGCCGAACGGGTCGAGGATCTGAAACTGGCGGTGAGCGAGGCGGTGAATAATGCGATCGACCATGGTAATAAGCGCCAGCCCGGTAAACTGGTGGAGGTTGTCTTTGCGCTGCATAACGATAAACTTGAGGTACACGTCACCGATGAGGGCGGTGGCATCGATACTATCGATTTCTCACGGAAAGTCGTCGATGAGCAGAATCTCGACGCTGGCATGCATCGCGGCTTTGGTATGTATTTGATCAGCGCACTGGTTGATGATTGCGAGGTCAATTCGTCACAGTCGGGTACAACACTGACACTACGTCTCTATCGGAGGAACCAGGACCATGACGAATGAAACGAACGAAGTGATCCGCCGTGAGGAGTTTGGCGATGTCGCGGTGCTCCACATTATGACCAATAGCGTTGATGCCGTGTCGGCTAGCGCAATTGAGGCAGTCGCAACGGCAACTGCCATGCGCCCGATCACGGTGCTCGATTTTGCCAACGTGGCGTTTATCAACTCGGCAGGCATCTCGGCGCTGCTCAAGTTTGTCGTGTCGGCAAAGAAGTCAGGCTATACCCTGTACGCTATGAATGTAACCCCGCATCACCAGAAGGTCTTCAAGATGGTCGAGATGTCGCGCTACATGCCGCCCATCGAGGAGCGTGATCTGGCAGCGTATCGGTAGTGGGGCGCGAGTGAGGGGTTGTAAGGTTGAAGGTTGAGGGTTGAAGGTTGAACGTCCCCGATGCTTGCGGTCTTTGCCGTGGAGGTAGTTCCTGTCGTTGAACGTCGCTTGCAGAAGGGGTCGTGCCCATTCCGGGGATGTCGCCCGACCTCAAGGGTCTTCGGGAAGAGGTGAGAGATCAGAGGCGTAAGACAGGCGACGTTCCCGGTTCCTGGTTCTCGGTTCCTGGTTCTCGGTTCTCAGTTCCCGATTCTCAGTTCTCAGTTCCCGGTTCCTGGTTCCCGGTTCTCAGTTCCTGGTTCTCAGTTCCCGGTTCTCAGTTCCCAGTTCTCAGTTCTCAGTTCCCGGTTCCTGGTTCCCGGTTCTCAGTTCCCGGTTCTCAGTTCTTGGTTCTCGGTTCTTGGTTCCCGGTTCTTGGTTCTCGGTTC
>JGI24188J35168_1001934_pt1 | contig 11664 bp, 7 predicted proteins | sample YNPBryantNP2012_FD_35168 | JGI IMG/M metagenome (IMG submission 35168) | reverse complement strand
CACAACCGATGAAGATAACCGTTTCGGGCGACAGCATCCCTGCCACCTTCGATATGTATGTAACAGCCGAGCATGTCAATTTTCAATATTCAGGAACATATTCGGTTGGACAAATGATCATTCTGCCACCCAAAAGCGTGACCACGCTGGTCGGTTCCCTGGCTGGCGGTTTGACCCAGGTNCTGGATGAAATTACGACGCCNCAAAGCTATCGTCTTTATCAAAACTTCCCCAATCCATTCAATCCGACTACCAATATTGAATTCACCATTCCCAAACCTGGGGAGATCAAGCTGGTGATCTACAATCTCATGGGGCAAAAGGTAAAAACGCTGGTGCAGGGGCATTACCCAGCGGGCAGACATCGGATCGTTTGGGACGGCACCAATGACAGCCATGAATTGGTCGCCAGCGGCATTTATTTTTATCGATTCAAATCAGATAACTTCATCACGACCAGAAAGTGCATTCTATTGCGATGATCGAAAGGACAACATGAGAATTTTTCCAGAAGATTTTCTATGGGGCTGCTCTACCTCTGCTTATCAAATAGAAGGCGCCTGGAATGAAGACGGCAAAGGGCCATCGATTTGGGATGCATTTGTTCTAATTCCAGGGAAGATCCACAACGGCGATACGGCGCAAATCGCAGCCAATCATTATCATCGGATGCAAGAAGACATTGAGCTGATGGCCGCACTGGGGGTTAAAACCTACCGATTTTCGATCTCCTGGCCTANGATTCTGCCGTTGGGTCGCGGCCAGGTGAATAAAAAAGGCATCGAATTTTATTCGAACTTGATCGATCGGCTGCTCGATAAAAATATCCTCCCCTGGCCCACGCTGTTCCATTGGGATTTGCCGCTGACGCTCCAATTCGAGCGGGATGGGTTGCTCAATCCAGAAATTGCCGAGTCGTTTCAGGAATATGCCGATGTTTGTTTTCATCATTTCGGGGATCGCGTCAACTACTGGCTGACCTTCAACGAGCCTTTTGTGTATGCCATTTTCGGGCATGGCTTTGGCATCATGGCGCCAGGCCGTACGTCCAGGGATGAACCCTATCGGGTGGGGCATCATTTTTTGTTATCTCATGCCAGAATCGTAGACTTCTATCGGCAAAAGTATCAGTTCAAGCAGCACGGCAAGATCAGCCTGGCCCTGAATTGCGATTGGCGCGAGCCGCTGACTGATAGCNCTGAAGATCAGGCAGCGGCGCAACGGGCACTGGAGTTCTATCTGGGCTGGTTTGCCGATCCAATATTTTTGGGCGATTATCCAGAGTCGATGCGCAGGAATTTGGGCCCGCGACTGCCCTCTTTCACCGAAGAAGAGCGACGAATAGTCCACGGCTCCGCCGATTTTTTTGCCCTGAACCATTATACGACGTTTTATGCGGCCCAGGGAAAATCGGATAAGCCTGTCGATGATCCTTACTCCAATGGTGGATTTTACTCGGATCAATGGGTGGATCTTTCCTCAGACCCGAGTTGGGAAAAGACCACGATGGGCTGGAACGTTGTGCCCTGGGGGCTGAATAAATTGCTGCATTGGATCGATAAACGGTACCACCNTCCTGATATTTATATCACGGAAAATGGGTGTTCCTATCAAGATCAGCTCGAAAATGGTGCGGTGAACGATCCCAGGCGAATTGAATATTTGAGCCAGTATATTGCCGAGTGCCATAACGCCATTGCTGAAGGCGTGAAATTGCGATCCTATTTCGTCTGGTCGCTGCTGGATAATTTTGAGTGGGCCTACGGCTTCTCGAAGCGATTTGGGTTGCATTATGTCGATTATTCAACTGGGAGAAGAATCCCGAAGGCATCGGCGGATTGGTATCGTAAAGTGATTGCCGCGAATGGATTATGAAATTCAATGAGACCGCAAATTACGCTAATTGACCTAATTCCGCTAATGGTGTCATTCGCGCAATTCGAAAAATTAGCGCAATTCGCGGTCAAAATATTTTTGCTTTTTGGGCAAGTACTGAACTTTTTGGATACTGGTCTACCTTATCGTACTTAATGAAATCGCTTGAAAAAACCAATTGCTTTTGTTTCAGTTTATTGCCGTATTGGGCAAAATTCTGAAATGAAAAGCATATCATTTATTCGACCCTTTCAAAGGTTCGCAAGCTTTGAAATGGTTGAAATAGGAGTAGATATGGAAAAACTAACCATCAAAGAAAAACTCGGTTTCAGTACTGGGGAGTATGCTGGCAGCGTGGTCTGGCAGGCATTGATGTATTTTTTGCCGATCTTCTACACGGATACGTATGGACTGAGTGCGGCGACGGTATCCACGATGTTTCTGGTGATCAGATTCTTCGACGCCGCCAATGACCCCCTGATGGGCATGATCGCCGATCGTACCAATACCCGCTGGGGGAAATTTCGACCCTATTTATTATGGTTCGCCGTGCCGTATGGCCTGGGCACGGTGCTCATGTTCACCACACCCGACTTTAGCTATGCTGGCAAAGTGATTTACGCCTACGCTTCCTACGGATTGATGATGGTGATCTACACGGCCATGATGATCCCATACAATACGCTGGTGGGCGTAATTTCGCCAGACTCCAAAGAACGCACCAGTGTCGCCTCCTATAAATTTGTCTTCGCTTACGCCGCTGGCGCCAGCGTGCAGGCGTTCGTGATTCCCCTGGTGGATCAATTGGGCGGCGGCGATAAAGCTCGTGGCTATACATTGACCATGGCTATTTTTGGTGCCCTGTGTGTGATCGTTTTTATCATTGCCTTTTTGTCCGTCAAAGAACGTGTGAAGCCCGACGCCAGCCAGCGAACCAGGCTCAAAGATGACCTGAAAGATCTGACACGGAACCAACCCTGGTTGATCCTGGCGGCGGTTTGCGTGACGACCCTGATTTATGTGGCGATTCGCAGCGCTGTGGTGATGTATTATTTCAAATACTATATCGGCAACGAAGCTGCGGCTGGACCGTTTATGGTGGCTGGCACCCTATGCGTCCTGCTCGGCGTTCTGCCAACCAGATGGCTATCCAGCAAAATCGGCAAGAAAAAGCTCTACATCGTTAGCATGATCTTCGTGGTACTCTCCTCAGCAGGATTTTTTCTGGCGGGCCCGAAAGACCTGATCTGGATCTACGCCATGCAGATCATTTTCTCGCTGGCCTCGGGACCGTCCATGCCGTTGCTCTGGTCCATGCTGGCCGATGCGGCGGATTATTCGGAATGGAAAAACGGCCGACGGGCGACAGGGTTGGTTTATTCAGCAGCGACCTTCAGCCAGAAGATGGGCTTTTCTATCGGTGGTGCACTGGCGATGCTGATTCTTTCTATCTTCGGCTATGTGGCCGATGTTCCCCAATCGGCTGAATCATTATTTGGGATCAAATTATCGCTCAGCTTGATTCCTGCTGGCATCGCTTTGCTGGCAGTGATCGCCCTGCTATTTTACCCGTTGGATGATCAGCGTGTGGCTCAAATCGGCCAGGAATTGGCGCAGCGGAAGCTTCAAAAGGCTTGAGCGCATGTGAATGAGTCTGAACCCGAAAAGCGTTCATTGCCAATTTTGTGAAAAATTATGTTAACCAGTACTTCTGAGTCAGATTTAATCTAAACATCCCCCCTGGCCCCCCTTCAAAGGGGGGATTTAGGAAAGTTTCCTTTCAAAGGGGGAAATTTAGGAAAGTTCCCTTTCAAAGGGGGATTTAGATAAGTCCCCTTTCAAAAGAGGATTTAGGAAAGTCCCTCTTTGAAGGGAGAGTTAGGGCATCGCCGTCAGACTAAGGTTTTAACTTTTGAATATGTTAAAAATACATTCCGTCCCTATGGGACGAAATCTTATTTTCTTCTTTGGCTTTGTTATAAACATTCTGTCCCTAAATGGACAAGCTTTCTCAAAATTGCCATGTTATGCGAAAATCAGTTTTAAATCCCTTTAGGGATTAAATGTTTATAGAAAAAATAGGTTAGAAAGACAATCTTTGTCCCTTTAGGGACAAAATGTAATCTTTATAATTGCCNCAGCTTATCAGCTTAACCTAACGGTTATGGGATTTAGGGGAATGTCGAGTGGCTTGAATAGCGTAAATAGTATTGATCTTCTTAATCTGATCAAGGAGCATTAGTGTCCATCTTAAAGTCTGTAATTCCGTAACGCAAGTCATTTTTCGGATGATCAATGAATAGTTTGATCCACCAAAAGTGGACATCTTGCTTGCGACTTGGAGATTGGATTTATCTGACAAGTTAGAAGCTTGTGTTACGTTTTCGGAAATACACCAAAATTAGTGGCGCACACCCTCTGGAAGGATGGATTCATAATTTTCAATTTCATTAATCAAGGCTCTCGAAAACAAACCTGGTCCCATCAGACGGAGGCGGATAGTTTCGGTCTCGTTCAAGCAAAAAAGGAATCGGCATATTTATCCATGAGATTCAAAATTTTATTCCTCTCGGGGGGCTGGTTGCTTCTCAATTGTGCTGAACCACATAATTTGGAACGTCAGGCGCCAGGAGTATTCACAGACCCAAGAGACGGTCGAACCTACAAAACCGTCCGTATCGGCGACCAGGTGTGGATGGCGGAAAATTTGAATTATGGCCAACTGGTTAAAGACTGCGACCAGCGGGATAATGGTATCGTTGAGAAAACCTTTTATCAAAACGACTCTGCTCTTGGGGCTATTTATGGCAGCCTCTATACCTGGGACGAGGCCATGAACTATCACAACACAGAAGGCAATCAGGGAATTTGTCCTCCTGGGTGGCATATTCCCACGCTCTCGGAGTGGCGGCAACTGGCGCAATTCCTGGGCCCCGATTCGGCTGGCCAGCTCCTGAAGGCATCTCCAAATGACACCATCCCCTGGGATGGCAACAATCGCAGCGGATTTACCGCAATTCCGTCTGGAGCAGGGTATCGACAATCTTTCGGCCGAATGGGCCAGTGGGCGGTGTACTGGACATCCACAGAATTCGATAGCGCCTACGCCTGGTTCAGCCAATTGGATGGCTTCTGGTATCCACAGCCACCGAAATATAAAATTCTGTATCTGGGAAATTATTATTTGAAAGCCAATGCNTTTTGCATTCGTTGTATCAAGGACAAAAATAGATGAAACGATCCAGGTTGAGTCGTCGGCAATTTCTAAAAGCCACAGGGATTCTGGCAGCAAGCAACTGCTTTCGGCCATCATCGCTGTTCCGTTTCCAGGGGAAGCGGCCAAACATCCTCTGCATCACCTGCGAGGACATCAGCCCGATGCTCGGATGCTACGGGGATAGGGTCGCTCGATCGCCGAACCTGGATCGACTGGCCTCGGAAGGCGTCAAGTTCACGAAGGTATTTTCTTGTTCTGGGGTTTGTGCGCCCAGCCGATTTTCGTTGATCACGGGGATGTACCCTTCGGCGTGCGGTGCCAACAACATGCGCACCAGTTCCTATCTGCCCGAGGGCATTCCCCCGTATGAAGAGGTTCCGCCGCCGCAGGTGCGATGTTTTACCGAGTACCTGCGGGCATCGGGCTATTATTGCACTAATAACGTGAAAACCGATTATCAATTCAAAGTGCCCATCACCGCCTGGGATGAGTGNAGCCATCGAGCGCACTGGAAAAACCGACCCAGCGGGATGCCGTTCTTTGCCATTTTCAACCTGATGACCACGCATGAATCTCAGGTCTGGGATCGAGCCAACGATCCAGTGACCATTCGGCCCGAGGAGGTTCTGGTTCCACCCTATTTTCCCGACACCCCAGTCATCAGGCGAGACATCGCCAGAGTGTACAATAACATCACGATCATGGACCGAGAAGTGGGCGAGTTAATCGATGAGGTGAAGAAAGCGGGGTTGTTNGAGGAGACGATCATCATTTTTTATTCCGATAACGGTGGCCCACTGCCACGGGGGAAGCGGGAGCTTTACGACAGCGGCCTGCATGTGCCGATGATCATCCGATTTCCCAACCAAAAACATGCGGGCACCGAGGTGGACGACCTGATCAGCTTTGTGGATATTCCCGCCACCATCCTGTCCTTGGCAGGTATTCAGCCGCCCCACTACCTGCATGGACGAGCCTTCTGGGGTCAGTTCAAATCATCGCCACGGCAATATATTTTCGCTGCACGGGATCGGATGGATTCCGAATACGATGTTCGGCGGGCGGTGCGGGACAAACGTTTCAAATACATCCGCAATTATCGCCCAGACATCGGTTGTTATCAGGATATTGAGTTCAGAAAAAATCTGGCAAGCATGAGGGAACTGCTGCGCCTGCGGGATGCGGGCCAATTGAACCAGGCGCAGATGTACTGGTTTCGAAAGACCAAATCCCCCGAAGAGCTCTATGATCTGACCATTGATCCCGATGAACTCCACAATCTCGCCGATGATCCAGCCTATCGTGACGATCTCATTCGGTTGAGGAGTACTCTGGAGCAATGGCTCGACGAGGTGGGCGATCAGCCATTACGGAGCGAGAAGGAGCTGGTATGGTCGATGTGGCCAGGAGGGGTTCAGCCAATTACGGAAACACCAAAAATTTTCATACAGGGCGATTCCATCGAAATAACCTGTGCCACCCCAGGGGCATCCATCGCCTATCAGATTAACGGCAAGGGATACACCAAGGATCACTGGTTTTTGTACACGAAACCATTGAAAATTAAACCCAGCGATGAGATTACGGTTAGGGCAATACGAATCGGTTATCAACCGAGTGAAATCGTATCATGGAAAAATAATTAATGGGCAAACCAGTATGGATTTCGGAAACCGATGAAATCATCCAGGCGAAGGTTCCGAACCTTTGCTTGAATTAGAACCTGAATTTCTAAAATGAACCATGACGTTTGAAAATTACCCACGAAACACACGGAACGACACAAAATTCAAACAAATGATTTTCGCATATTGTCGGGGCAAGATTGATGATCCTCTCCATTTTAGAATTTCAGGTAGCATCCGAAATCTAATTCGTGAATAGTCGATATTAAAAATGGAAGAGGTTAGCATGGATGAACAACAATTCGAGCAACGATGGCAGCTACTCAATCTGGAATACGAGCGACTGATCCGCCGAAAAAATGAAGAAATCGCCTCGGCCAATGGGATTTATAGCCGTTTCAAATATCCTGTTATCACCCGAGACCACATCCCGCCGTTCTGGCGATTCGATTTTAATTATGCGACCAATCCCAATCTGCTCGAGCGGCTCGGGGTAAACGTCACGTTCAATGCTGGGGCAATGATGCTGAATGGAAAAGTGATTCTGGTTGTTCGAGTGGAGGGCTATGATCGCAAGTCGTTTTTCGCCATTGCGGAGAGTGAAAGCGGGGTGGATAGGTTCAAATTTTGGGACTACCCGATCGTGATGCCCCAAACCGATCCGCCAGAGACNAATGTTTACGATATGCGGCTGACNGNTCATGAAGATGGCTGGATTTACGGTGTGTTTTGCGCCGAAAGAAAAGATCCCGAGGCAGCNCCTNNCAATGAATCAGCGGCGGTCGCCAGCGCTGGCATTGCTCGCACCAGAGATTTGATTCATTGGGAGCGGCTGCCGAANCTGGTTACGCCATCGCCGCAGCAGCGAAATGTGGTGTTGCATCCTGAATTTGTGAATGGTAAATATGCCTTTTATACCCGACCGATGGATGGCTTTATTACCACTGGCTCAGGCGGGGGCATCGGCTGGGCGCTGTGTGAGGACATCGAGCACCCTGTCGTTACAGAGGAGAAAATCATCGACCGAAAGATTTATCACACCATCAAGGAAGAAAANAACGGCCAGGGGCCAGTGCCGATCAAAACCTCCGAGGGCTGGCTGCATCTGGCCCATGGCGTGCGGAACACTGCCTCGGGATTGCGATATGTGTTGTACCTGTTTATGACCGATCTTCAGGATCCNTCGAAGGTCATCTATGCGCCAGGCGGCTATTTTATGGCGGCGCAGGGCGACGAATACATCGGCGATGTGTATGATGTCCTGTTCTCCAATGGCTGGGTGTTGAAGGACGACGGCGAGGTGCTGATCTACTATGGTGCGGCTGATAGCCGTGTTCATGTTGCTCGCTCGCAGATCGATCTGCTGGTGGATTATGTGAAAAACACCCCGCCCGACGGCCTTTATTCTGCCGCCTGCGTCCAGCAACGCATCCAATTAATCAAAACGAAATCTGGAACTAATGAAGCAATTTGAAACCAATGGGAAATATTATGAACTGGTTAGCTAAACGGCTGGTGACCGTCCTGACGCTGGCTGTGATGGTGCCAGCGCTATTGGCTCAGGAAATTTATCGCTCGGCGGATCGACTTCGCAGCGGGATCGCCCATGGCGGTATCGGTGCAGGCGCCATCGAGCTGCGGAAAGATGGCCAGTTTTACAATTGGTCGATCTTCAACAATTACCCACGAGGCACTGGCCCGATTTTTAAACTGGCGACGCTGCCGAGATCGTTCGACGAATCATCCCTCTTGTTTTTCCTGGTTCGCTACCAGGTGGCAGGAGAAGCAGCCCGCATCAAATTGCTGCAACTCAATAATGAGTCCAATGAAGCGGCGCTGATCGGCATCGCCTATTATTACCCCTGGCTGACCGCCATCGAGCGGATCGAATATCAGGCCAAATTTCCTTACACCACCATGAAATTCACCGATGCGGACATGCCATTGGAGATCGAAATGACGGTGCACAGCCCTTTCATCCCGCATGACGTTAAAAATTCGGCACTGCCTGGCATCTATTTCGATTTTGAAGTGATCAATAGATCCGACAAACAGGTGAATGTATTTCTGATCGGTACGCTGCGCAACCTGGTGGGCTATGACCATCGGGAGAAGTACTTTACCTCAAAACTGGTCGAAGGCAAAGGGATACAAATATTTCGACCTCTCGGTAGAGGGAATGGATCACGAGCATCCCAGCTTCGGCCAGATGGGTCTGGCGTCGCTGTCCGAGGAATCGACTTATTATCTGGGCTGGGAGCACAAACATCCCTACTACGAACTGTTGGTGGTAAAGGATCGCTTTCCCAATATCGACGACACCGAGGGGAGAAACAAGATCGATCCCGCCACGGGCAAAAAGCACGGCAGGTACCAGTACGAGTCGTTCGATCAGCGCCATTTCAGCTCGATGGGAATCACCAGGGAGCTGGGGCCAGGGGAATCATTCCAGCATCAATTTTTAATGGCCTGGTATTTTCCCAATGCGTATGGTTCGCACAACACTACCAAAGAAGATGAATTCGCCACATGGAACGTAGCCAGCGATTATTGGGTCAATCAGAAGATCACCAAAAAAATTGGCAATTACTACAACAATTTTTTCGCCAGCGCCGCCGAGGTGGCCGATTATCTGGTCCGAAACCGATCCGAATTGATCGGCAGAACCAAACGCTTTTTCGATGACTTTTATGCCAGCGATCTGGAGCCGTTTCTCCTCGAACAAATCTCATCCCAGTTGAACACCTTTCGCACCAGTTCCATCCTCACACAAACAGGCCAATTTGGGATTCGAGAGGGGATGAGCGCTGATAAAAGCTGGGGGCCAAATAATACCTCGGATGTGGCTTATTACGGTTCGACCACCATCATCAGCCTGTTTCCCGAATTACAGCTCGCCAGTCTGCGGGCGCATAAAAAGGTGCAACAGCCCAATGGCGATATCGCCCACGGATTGGCTTACGATCTGGATTACACGCAAAGCGGCACCTGGGGCGTCAGTCATCGGGTCGATCTGGTGGGCAATTACATCCAGATGGCGGTACGGGATGNGCTATGGACCAATGATCGGGACTTTCTCCGTGAGATGTGGCCCTCGCTGAAATCGGCCTTCGACTTCGCCGTCGAGCACTGGGATTTAAACGGCGACCAGATGCCCGATATGAACGGCATCATGTCCAGCTACGATAATTTTCCGATGTATGGGCTGGCGTCGTATATTCATTCGCAATGGCTGAATACCGCCAGGGGGATGTCCGAACTGGCGAAAATTTTGGGTGATCGGGACNTGGAAAAGAAGGCCGAGGCGATTTACAAAAAAGCAGCACAATTGATGGAGCAGCACCTCTGGAACGGCCGCTATTATGTGCTGGCCAATGACTTCCAGGGCACCAGGGGCGTGGACGATGGCTGTTTGACCGACCAGATCATCGGCCAGTGGATGGCCCACCAGAGCGGATTTGGGCATTTNTTGAACCCCGATCATGTCAAATCCGCTTTGAAAAGNGTGCTCNAAATGTCTTTTAAGCCAGACTTCGGCTTGCGAAACTGCACCTGGCCCAAATATCCCGAGCTGTTTCCCATTCATGAAACCGAGCTATGGGTCGATCAGGCCAACACCTGCTGGACGGGCGTGGAGCTGGCGTTTGCCTCTTTTTTGATGTATGAGGATATGTACGATGAGGCCATGCAGGTGGCCCGAACCGTGGACGATCGCTACCGAAAAAACGGTCTGTACTTCGATCATCAGGAATTCGGCGGTCACTATTTTCGCCCGCTGGCGGCCTGGGGCATTTTGAACGGCGCATTGGGACTGGCGATCCAAAACGATAATTATTTCTTTTCGCCGTGCGTTCCCAGAACCAGCTATAAAATTTTATTTGCGGGCAATAAGGGCACTGCTTTTTTCATTAAAAATGATGCCGCCATCGAGCTTGAGGTTCGCAGCGGCGAATTTGAGATGGCAACCATTGCCATCGACAAGAAGCTGGCCGAATCAAAGAAAACGATTATGCTGGATGGCAAAAAGATGGCGTTTTCACGTGCGGATGATGGAATATTTGTGCAATTTCGGTTCAAAAAGATATTGCAATTAACAGAAGGGAGCAGGCTGGTGATCAGGTAGGGATAGCTGGGATTGGGGCAGCTTTTCTCTAACGGATTGAAACAACCCAACGGATGTTTCTCTGGGATTGGCATCCGTTGGGGCTTTGGAATCCGTTGGAGAGATGCGGTTCAAATAGGGGTGTCAAAAACTTTGCTCCAACGGATTGAAACAACCCAACGGATGTTTCTCTGGGATTGGCATTCGTTGGGGCGTTGGCATCCGTTGGAGAGATGCGGTTCAAATAGGGATGTCAAAAACTTTGCTCCAACGGATTGAAACAACCCAACGGATGTTTCTCTGGGATTGGCATCCGTTGGGGCTTTGGCATCCGTTGGAGAGATGCGATTCAAATAGGGATGTTAAATGCTTTGCTCCAACGGATTGAAACAACCCAACGGATGTTTCTTTGGGATTGNCATCTGTTAGGGCTTTGGAATCTGTTGGAGAGATGCGATTCAAATGGGAATCACAAAAGTTTTGCTCCAACGGATTGAAACAACCCAACGGATGTTTCAAAATCTAAAACTCAAACATCAAATTCCAAAATAAGCAGCAGGATGATTGATCGCTAAAAATAAATTCAATAATTCTGCTATAAATCATTCTGACAGCAAATTTGTCTGGTGATATGGAGCAATAAAAACAATTAGCATTCTTTAGAATGCTTGCATATTTTAGCCTATTGGTTCACCAATAGGCGATCCGTCCAAATAAAGCAAAGTCTGGCTATATGAAACAACAAAAACGATTAGCATTCTTTAGAATGCTTGCATATTTTAGCCTATTGGTTCACCAATAGGCGATCTATCCAAATAAAGCAAAGGATGCTTATGAAGCCAATT
>JGI24188J35168_1001932_pt1 | contig 11668 bp, 11 predicted proteins | sample YNPBryantNP2012_FD_35168 | JGI IMG/M metagenome (IMG submission 35168) | reverse complement strand
AGAACGTAGAGGCAGCTTTTCAAGCTGCCTGCGGGAAGTGGGGAGAACGTAGAGGCGGCGTTCCAAGCCACCTGCGGGAAGTGTGTAGAACGTAGAGGCGGGTTTCCAAGCCGCCTGCGGGAAGTGGGGAGAACGACGGGGCGGCGTTCCCCACCTGTCCGCTGGTATGTACTGTTTGCTTGCAATGTCTGGTATGATAAGGGTAAGTTCCTCTCGCGTTACTGTGCCTGGNTCGAACGCAGGGTCGCATGTCTGGTGACCGCCCATGGAATCTACAGCAAAACGTATCATAACGAATACCGAATGAAGACGCAGACAGCACTTGCTTTGACTTCGTACTCCAAGGAACAAATCCATGCTTGACCGTTGTGTTACCGATGTGAAGTTGAGAAAAGCCGATTACGACCAATTAGCTCCAGAGTTACAGGCCCGCCTCTTTGACCTCGAACAGATGCTGCTAGAGGCGCGTATTCCGACGATTTTCGTGTTTGAAGGGTGGGCCGGAACCGCAAAAGCTCGCACGATTGCGACCTTAACCCGTCGGCTCGATCCGCGTGGGTTTCGTGTGCATTCAATTACGCCGCCACGAACGTATGAGCAGCAGTATCCATGGTTGTACCGTTTCTGGTTGAANATTCCNAGTTATGGGCAGATGAGTTTCTTTGACCGCTCGTGGTATCGCGAGTTGCTGGCTTCCNACATCAGTGGTGGTGATCGCGATCAGTGGCGTACCCGCTGTGAAGACGCGGTCATCTTTGAGCGTCAACTGGCCGATGATGGCGCATTTATCATTAAGTTTTGGTTGCATATCACGAAAAAACAACAGGCGCGCCGCTTTGCAAAATTGCTTGCTGACCCACTCAACGCCTGGCGGGTAACGGATGAAGATCGGTGGCAGCATCGCCACTATAAACAGGTCTATCTGGCCGTCGAAGAGATGCTCTCGCGCACTGATACTGCCTTTGCGCCCTGGCATGTTGTTCCTGCTGCCGATAAACGGTACGCTCGCCTTACCGTATTGCAGATCATTGTTGGTGCGCTGNAGAGCCGCTTGGGGATAACGGCTCTTGATCGGGGAGCTAGTCTTGATGACAGCGGATCGGCCTTGCGGCGCTCTTACATCGAACTTCGGATGCCGGTACAGCCGGTGGCAGTAGAAACGAGTGTTGAGCGCACAATGTTCCTTCCCCAACCAGGTAAACCAACCCCAACACCGATTGTAACGGCGTCGGTTGCCCCGCTATTGCGTGCAGCCAGTCCATTACAGCGGGTTGATCTCAGTTTACGGCTGGACGACGAAACCTATCACCACGAATTGAAGCGGTTGCAGGCCAAACTTTATCTGCTCGGTTTACAGGTATACCATCAAAAGCGACCGGTTATATTCGTGTTTGAAGGATGGGATGCTGCCGGGAAAGGTGGCGCCATTCAGCGCTTGACCGCCGAACTCGATCCACGTGCGTATACCGTGCATGCCATTGCTGCTCCTTCTGGTGACGACAAGGCGNGCCACTATCTCTACCGCTTTTGGCGTCGTCTACCTCCCCGTGGTCAGTTTGCCATTTTTGACCGTTCGTGGTATGGGCGGGTTCTGGTTGAGCGGGTTGAGGGTTTCGCCCTGCCTGACGAGTGGCGGCGGGCGTATGCCGAAATTAATCAGTTCGAGCGCCAATTAGTTGATTTCGGTTCGATTATGGCCAAGTTCTGGTTGCATATCAGTCCTGAAGAGCAGTTACGGCGTTTTGAAGCGCGGCAACACGTACCCTACAAAGCCTGGAAATTGACCGACGAAGATTGGCGTAACCGCGAGAAGTGGCCTGCCTATCTTGAAGCAGCCGATGAGATGCTGTTGCGCACCAGTACACCATATGCGCCGTGGACAATTGTCGAAGCGGAAGATAAGAAGTATGCGCGGATCAAGGTACTGCGTACCGCCGTTGAGGTGCTCGAAGCTGAATTGGGGCCGGTAAAGCTAACGTAGGAGTTGTGTATGAGGCGTCGGTGGTTGTTCTGGCCTGGAGTTGTGATCATCGGCTTGTTCGTTGCCGTCGGGTTAGAGATAGTGCTTGGGAGTGGCGGCGCAGCGATGGGGATGGCGCTGAGTGTTGTCGTTGGAGGGGTGATTCGACACTGGCAGGAGCGGGTAGCCTTTTCGTGCCGGGTGAACGGGCCACGATTGCATCCATTGCAGGTAAGTGCGTTCGGTGTGATGGCGCTTGGGGTGCAATGGTATTATGGGCTGGGAGGTGGTGCCGTTGCCACGTTGAGCATGTACTGGCCGGTGTTGGGTAGCTCGTGGTTACCTTTACTGTTGGTCGGCGCCGGTGTAGGCTGGCTGGGTGTGCTCAGTGTGAAGAGCAGTTGTCGTGATGAACAGTTGTTGGCAATGATGGGTGAACACTATCGGTAGTAATACGAAATGAANCTGGGAAGGCCGGTACGTGTCGGCTGGGTAAACGGTTGTATAACGTTTGAGGCTCGTCATGATGAACACGATCTGGCATGCGCTTGCAGAGCAGGCAGAACTGCAACCTGATCGGATTTTGCTCAGGTTTGCCGACCAGCAGTGGCGTTATGCAGAAGCGGCAATGTTAGCACGTCGGGCAGCGGGTGTGTTGGGTGATCTTGGTGTACGACCAGGTGATCGAGTGGGGCTGATGCTCGGCAACACGCCAGACTATCTCTGGGCGTGGTTTGGGTGTGCCTGTCTTGGCGCAGTTGTTGTGCCGATCAATATCCACTTGAAGGGTGATGTACTTCACTATATCCTTGACCATGCCGGTGCAACGGTGCTCATTATTGAGCCGCATTTGTATGAACGGATTACTACGTTGCGCAACCGGTTGCCAACATTGCAACATGTGATCGTGCGGGGTGATGGTGAAGCGCTGCCCGAAGCAATCGCCTGGAATCAGGCACTCACTTCTGCGCAGCCCGTCGATCCCTCACCTGGTAACGCTACCGATTTGCATAGTATTCTCTATACTTCTGGTACTACCGGTCCACCTAAAGGTGTGATGCTCAATCATCATGCGTATCTCCATTCGGCAGCACTGTTTGCCGATGTTATGATTGGCGCGACCGCCGATGATGTGTTTGGTACCAGTTTGCCGCTGTTTCACATTAATGCGCAGGCGCACACGGTACTACCGGCCATCTATCGCGGCACGACCATTGCCCTGATCGAGCAGTTCAGCGCCTCTCGTTACTGGCGACAACTGGCCGATCTGGGAGCGACTATTTGCAACCTGTTGGCGGCAATGATTCCGATCTTAATGAAGCAACCGCCTTCGCCCGATGATCGTTCGCACCGGGTGCGGATTGCTGCCTGTGCGGCTACCCCACCTGATCTGTGGCGGGCATTTGAAGAGCGGTTTGGCCTGACTATCATTGAAGGGTATGGGTTAACTGAGACTACCGGTTTTTGTGTGGCTAATCCACGGGATGCAGTACGAGTCGGTACGTTTGGCAAGCCAATGCNGGGCTTTGAGCTGGCCATTGTCGGCGCTGATGATACCCCGCTACCGGCAGGTGTTCCCGGCGAGATCGTTATTCGTCCGCAACGAGAACATCTCATAATGATGGGTTACTATCGTCAGCCTGAGCAAACGGCAACGGCACTGCGGGGGGGATGGTTTCATACCGGTGATCTTGGTCAGCTTGACGAGGCTGGATACGCGATCTTCATTGATCGGCTCAAGCAGTCGATTCGTCGTCGCGGCGAGAACATCTCCTCGTGGGAGGTTGAGCGGGCAGTAAATGCACATCCAGCCGTGCTCGAANGTGCTGCAATAGGCGTGCCCAGTGAATTAGGCGAGGAAGAGGTCAAGGTTGTGGTGGTGCTGCGTCCCGGGGCAACGCTTGATCCGCTTGATCTGGTGCGCTGGTGTGAAGAGCGGTTGGCCTACTACGCGGTACCGCGCTACATTGAATTCCGCGAGAGCCTGCCCAAGACGGCGACTGAACGGGTTGAGAAGTACAAACTCAAAGCCGAAGGGATCGGCCAGGCATGGGATCGTGAGGCTGCTGGTTATCGGCTAAAGCGTTCGTAACGTAACCGGTGGTCTTCATCGTTTGCTGCCCCCTCTTGTTCTCATCAGATGAGTGCAAGAGGGGGTATGGCTTTGCAAAGAGGATCGAGTTCCCATACCTCCAACCGCCCCTTCCTCTTCTCATTGTGGGAGGAAGGGTGTAGCGTCTGACGTGCTCCACGGTACGCAACTGAGGCTGCTGAAGCATAGATTTGGTAGTCCACAACCATCAGCACGATAACAGCGCAGGTATTGTTGGCGACGTTTGTGAGTGGTAAGGTTCCTGTTCCAATCAGGGCTGACAAAAGGTGACAAAGCTATTATCGTACNCCTCTTCTTTTTATAAAGTTTCGTCATCCTTGTTGGGTAGGGTATGGCTATCTAACAGAGCAAACGCTGGAATGGTGAAACGATCGCATAAGTGACTTGCAAGGTACCACAATGGAAGCGCCAGCGGAAGTAGGGTATTTGCTTAGACGGTTAGGCTGTTGCTTACGCAGATCAAACTGTCAGACGTCAGCACCAGATGGTTGGTATGAACCGAAGAAGGAGCAAGTCAGTGCCCAATCAGAGGACGGTCGCTCATCACCCATTTGCTGAGATGGGTGTTATGGTAAAGTGGGATACTTACGGGTGGCGTATGTATCTACGTATTGGTACTGTTCGTAGCTGCTGTGCTCAGATTCAGTTCCCTCTCAATGATGGAGTTTCGCCATGACTCGGCATACTGGGCACTTGATGGGTATCGTATCTTGCAGGGAGATTATTATCCGTTAGTCGGTCAACAGGTTGGAAGTATTCGTTCATCGCTATATAACGGTCCCGCTCTATCCTACATAACAGCAATTGTATTTGCAGTATTCGGTTACAAGCCATTATTCGTTTCGGCACTGATTGCGACGCTAAATGTAGTTGGGGTCTATTTGGTTTATCTTGTCGGGTACCGTCTCTACTCGCGCAATGTTGGCCTGATAATGGCAACGCTTNCCAGCGTGTCACCATGGATTGTGTTGTACAGTCGCATGTTCTGGCCGCAGTCGCTGTTCCCCTTTCTCATTCCGCTCATGTTGTTGTGCTTGGTCAATGCGCTCGAAAAAGATAGAGTTATTGATTACATTTTGACCGGCATTTTACTCGGTCTAGGTGTCCAGTTGCACCTTTCAGTGCTGGCAATTGTGGGAACAAGNATGTTGATCTTGCTTGTCTATGGTAAAACAAAATGGAAAGTATCATTTTACGCTTTCAGGCTGCAATTGCAGTAATCTCTGTTGGTCCTAACAAATTTGAGAGCAGTGCCACACCGCAAGGTGGCGTGGCCGCAACATATTCGGCGAATAATTCAGCGACATAGCGCGTACCGATACTCTGCGCAACGATGAATACTCGTTGGGGGTCAATGCCAGCCTGATCGACGGCAGTACGATAAGCGGCCAGCGCATCAGTCGCTTCACAACAACCATATGTACCGGTGCTAGCGCCGGTGCCACGTTTATCGAAACGGAAAACAGCATAGCCGTCGGCTACCAGCAATTCGGCCAGATAACCGTAGGCATCACGGTCGACCGGTCCTGAGTGATGAATGATCACAACCAGCGCCGGACGTTCCTGATTGCGCGGCAGGGTCAACTCACCGGCCAGGGTTGTACCATCATCAGCCGTAAAGCGCACTTCGCGTCGTTCGGCACTGATCGGATCGAGCGCCGGTGTAGGTCGTGCTTCGGGTTGGTACGATACGGCACAACCCATAACCAGGAACATGATCAGGCTTATTGCCAGTCTATGGCAGGGTAGCCCGTTGCGGAGCAAGTGCAATAATTGCGCCATCAACACTCTTCCAATAGAGAACGCCGTTCTCATCAATCGCCGGTCCGAATACCGGTGGGGTGAAAAACAAGTCGTAAACTTGCGTCGTGTAGAAGTAGATGTAGAATCCTGGATCGAGCAGGTTGCCACGACCTGGGTCTTCGTGCCTTGTTCCACAATAATGTTGAGCGCTACTTAGTTGATCGCATGTGCCAGGCATAAGCGTATTGGTCACACCGACCAGTTTCGTGGTGAGAATTGGATTGCTCGCACTATCTCCACGACTCGGTGAACGATCAGTGATCTTCACTCCAGCCATAGCCATCCAGTGAGAGTAAAAAAGTGCATCACCTGCCATCGTCATTGAACCTAATTCGTCGACCGGCATCCGCCATTGCCAGCCATTTTTATCCACATCGATAAAGCGGATATTGCCCGTACTGAGGTCCATCTCGCCCACAGCGCCCTCTTCACGGCTGTCACAATTCGTTGGCGAGAGGCATGCCTGGCTACTCCGCCATGTTACATAGGCTACCTCGCTCCCGTCATCAAGCTGTCGAATGACGGCTTGAGGGGGTGTNGAGTAGTAATCATCATTGTTACCAATCCCGCCACCAAGCACTGGCGCCACATATCGNGGTTGACCGGTTGCCAGATCGAGGACGAAAAACGATTGATATTCTGGTTGCTGGGTCAAGAAGGCACGGATTTCTTCAAGCGTGTCAGTTTGATCGCGATCTGGCGCCCAGGTACGCTGCCACAGAAAGTACGAACGAATAATCACTACTCCCTGTGTCTCGGCAACTGCCGGGTACGTATCAGGAAATGCCGTCCATTGCCGTTGTGGGTCGCGTCCGGCATTGACTGATCTGCGCCAGACTTGGCTGCCATCACTGACACGAATAGCACGTACCGTCTTATCCTCGGTGGCAATGATGATCATTCCGCCATTCCGAGCCGTGTACGCTGGTGAGGCAAGAATGCCAGCGCCTGGGTTGAATGACCAGCGAAGACTTAGATCGGTTGCATTGAGGGAAACCAGCCGCCCACTGGTACCTTCGCCGTTATTGCGCCCCTTATCGATGATCGAGCCAACGTAGATGACATCATCGACCAGCAGGGGCGACATCTCGATCGGGCCGCCAATATCATACGAATTCATGATGGTACCGTCACTCGCCCTCAGACTGTAGATGCGACCATTGGTTGATCCAACAAAGATACGTCGTAAGCCGGGATGGTAGGCTACCGTTCCTAAAACCTTTCCCCCTACCGATCGACTCCAGGCCAGGGTGCCATTATCGACCCGAATAGCCCGGACAATACCATCGCTATGACCAACGAACACGAACCCTTCACCGATAACCGGTTGCACAGCTTTAGGTAAATCGAGGTGATCAACCGCGGGACCTGCATTACCACCACCCGCCGGACCATTCCAGATCCAACGAAACCGGAATGGTCCCTCAACCCGTATTGGTGTGTAACCAGTACGCTGCGGATTAGCGGCCAGTTGATACCAGCCAACTGTTCGTGGTGAGTTGACAATAAATGGTAAATAGACTTTCGATTGGTGTTGGACCGGTGAAATGGTCGAGGCTACGAGCGATGGTTGGGGTGCGGAATGGCTCAGATTGAGCGGGTGAAGACTCGTTATGAACACTACTGTTAAAGTGAGCACACTAACGGTTGCAATGAAGACGACCATCGTTTTCATATTTGCTCCCTGTAACTATTCAGCCATTCTAACACAAAGTTATTATCTCTCTATCATGAATCTTATACCAGNTGGTGATATCATCATTCTTGATGACGACACCTGTCCGCATACCCACTGCAGAAGAAATCCGTGTCCGCTATCAGCAGGGCAAAGAAGCCGTTGTGGCTGTATTCGAGCAACTGCTGGCGTTCATCCACGAGTTGCAGGTGTCGAATCAAGAGTTGCAGGTGTCGATCCAGGAATTACAGGCCAGGATTCAGGCACTGGAAGACCAACTGGCCAAAAACAGTCGCAACAGCAGCAAACCTCCTTCCAGCGATGGCCTGAAGCAGCCGAAGACTCGCTCGCTGCGCAAGGCCAGTGGGAAGAACGTTGGCGCCCAGCCGGGACATCCGGGACATACCCTGAAACTCGTGGCGCATCCAGACCATATCCAGGTTCATCGGGTGAGCCGTTGTAAGAAGTGCCATGCTTCCCTGGAAGAAGCGCCGGTGAGCCGTTATGAACGGCGACAAGTCTTTGACATCCCGCCGGTGCGCGTGGAAGTCACCGAACATCGTGCAGAAGTCAAAACCTGCCCCTGGTGTGGAGAAGTGAACGAAGCTGCCTTTCCCGAAGACGTGACGCAAGGGGTGCAATATGGGCCGGCGCTCAAGGCGCAAATGGTCTCCTTCAACCAGGTTCATCACATTCCGGTCGAGCGCACGGGCGAGATCATCGCCGACCTGTATGGGCAAGCGGTTGGGGAGGGGACAGTGATGGAAGCCGTCAAGCAGGTAGCAGCGGCGGTTGCTCCGTTCCATGCACAGGTCAAAGCAGCGCTGGTACAGACTGCCGAAACGGGACACCTGGACGAGACAGGGATGCGCGTGGCCGAGAACGTGCCCTGNGTTCANGGTGCCAGTACTCCCACGCTCACCTATCTGGAAGTGCATACGGGGCGAGGGGTGCAAGCGCATGATGAAAGTGGCATCCTGCCCAGACGCACGGGCTATGGAATACACGACGATGACGCTTCGTAGTTCAAGGATGAGCAGGCTCACCATGCCAGCTGGAATGCCCATCACCTGCGCAATGTGATCTTCTTGCAGGAGCGTTACCCCCAGCCCTGGGTGCAAGGGATGATTGACCTGCTATGGGAAATCAACCAAGCCGTAGCAACTGTCAAACAGGCAGGGCAAACGGCCTTGACCGCTGAGCAGATAGCCGACTGTGAACAACGCTATTGCGAGTTGTTGAGCGAAAGGGGAGAAGGCCAATCCACCGGTGCAAGCAGAGAATTCCCCCAAAAAGCGTGGCAGAACCAGACCAAGTCCAGCGCGGAATCTACTGCTTCGCTTATCCCGTCACCAACGGGCTGTGCTGGCGTGTATGGATGATGTCAAGGTACCCTTTGACACCAACCAGGCTGAACGCGACCTGCGCATGGTGAAATTGAACCAGAAGGTCTCCGGCTGTTTCAGGACACCGGATGGCGCCAAGACATGCTGTCCGATTCGCAGCGACGCCTCCACAGCTCGTAAGCATGGACAGAATGTGCTGCAGGCTGTATACCTTGCTATGCTTGGCAAACCATTCCAATGGCCTGATACTCAGTATCCAACCACCCCAGGCTGAATAGTTACGAACGCCGGAAACCGCTCACGCAATAGTTGCGTGCTGGGAGCGCGGGCCTCTGGCCCGCATCTTGATGGATGGAACAGGGGTGCACTGGTTGCAGCGCTGGTACTGCGGCGCACGGCTGGCGGCCCTCACCTTCCCCCCAGCCCCCTTCCTCTCCCCCGCTGGGGGCGAGGAAGGGGGAGGGCGCTCCCTCTCCTTCCCCCGGCCCCCTTCCTCTCCCACACGGGGAGCGGAAGGGGGAGGGCGCTGCCTCACCTTCCCCTGGCCCCCTTCCTCTCCCACACGGGGAGCGGAAGGGGGAGGGCGCTGCCTCCCCTTCCCCCCCAGCCCCCTTCCTCTCCCCCGCTGGGGGCGAGGAAGGGGGAGGGCGCTGCCTTCCCTTCCCCCTCGCCCCTTCACCGCTTCGTTCGTCGCTCGGCGTGCTCGTTCCCGCCCCTACCATACACTGACGACCTGATCGACGAGCGAAGCGTGGCGTGGGGAGACCGCTGACGGAACAGGAAATGTCACACCGCTGCCCGTGCTACGGAATAGGCGAGTAACCCGCATCTTCTTCACGCTTCTATTTCCTTTCCCTTCTCTACGCACCTCTGCCAGGCATGATGAAACCTTTGAAAAGTCCCACTCTCGAATTAGGAATGTTGACACTCTCATTGACGATACCGGTATAATTGAGGTAGATGCGCTGTCGTTGATATACCATTTGGTGTATTCCTCGTAAGGAGAAATCCGCGTGCTCCACCGCTCCTCATATAAGCAAATTGTCATCCTCGTTATCCTGTGGTGTGTTCTTCCATTCACGATTACAATCGCCGGTAATCCACCTTTTCGGCAGTGGGTGCCAATTNTTTTTGGGCCTTCACCTGAGCCGCAATATCTGATCAACGTCCCCTACTTTTCGGTAGCCAGTGTAACCGGTGAACGTTTCGATCAGATGGCGATCTTCTGGTTTGGCCAACTGAGCCGTGATACGAACTACACTGATGTTCGGATTGGTTATAACGACACGGATCTCTACCTATACCTTGCCAGTTTTGATCGTCAGCTCTGGTACGATACAACCCCTTCNCCTGCCGATCTGACGGCCTGGGATGCGGCTACACTGTTGATTGATACTGCTAATAGCACCCGGCTGAGCGCTACCAGTTTCCGCTTCGTAGCCCAATTCCNAGGTGATGCTGTCGTTGATCCAGCTTATCAGTTAAGCCAGAGTGCGAGCGGTGGAAGTTGGTCAACGACGACGGTTGCCTTCCATTCAATTCCCGGCTGGCGTGGTGATCGATTGAACGATAACAATGATAGCGAAGATCGGGGCTGGGCAATGACCTTTCGGATACCGTTTGCCAGCCTTGGGCTGAGTGGACGACCAGCCGATGGGACGCGCTGGCGAATAGCGCTGATCGTCCACGACCGCGACAATGCCGCCGGGAATCCGGCAATCCCAGACCAGTCGTGGCCGCCAGNACTGAATGCTGATGTGCCATCTACATGGGGCGGTATCAGGTTTGGTCTCCCGACGTATACGCCTCCGGCCACCGGTTCAGTTCAGGAGTTTCAGATTCGCCATCGCTTGAATGGAGTCACTGTGGTTGATGCCGGGATTGGTGGGGTNAATCCCTATATGTGCGACGATAGCGGCGATTACTGGAATACCTGGGGGAATCGCCCGCCACCTTCAGAACAGGGTGACGTTAGTATTCAGAATCAATCGGATATTGCCGACTGGCCCTGCTTCGCGAAGTACTATATCACCTTTCCGCTCAACACCTTACCAGCAGGTCGTACCGTTATTTCAGCCAGGTTGATTCTGAGCCAGATGGGGAATGCCGAACCCAGTCAGGNCCAACGTTCTCTGATCCAGGCTTTACTGGTTGGTGAAGATTGGAACCCGACTACCATCACCTGGAACAATGCGCCCTTGGTACGTGAAAATGTTGGTTCAGGCTGGGTTGATCCAATTCCGCAATTTCCAGGCTGGAACAACCTTCCCAAGCGTGAGATTGATGTGACGTGGGGATTCGTTCAGGCTTATACTCGTGGTCAACCGATCCGGCTGGCCCTCTATTCTGCCGATAGTGCGTATCACAGCGGAAAATACTTCGTTTCCAGCAACACCGGTGATTGGAACGCCGAGAATCGTCCGACATTAGTTGTGCGACTGTCTCCGTAGGGGGTGGGTTCCAACCTTCTGGCTTTCCCCTTGGCTCCCTTCCGTTCCTCCCGGCAGCGAGGAGGGAAGAGTCTATCCGAAATATCCTGTCGCAGAAGACGATTGGGTTGAGGTGCAGCGGCGCTGCACCTGCACATGGAGCACATGGAGATGTATCGTGTCGTTGTCCGGTGTGATGACCGCTGCGCTCCAACCGCGCCCTACGTTCCCTTGCCCCTTTCGCCCATCTCCACCCAGCGCCGGAACAGTTCAACGGTGTAGCGCCACTGCCCATCGTGATTGTGCACCACGTCGTGGCGGCATAGAGTCTGGAGCGCCTGA
>JGI24188J35168_1001931_pt1 | contig 11670 bp, 8 predicted proteins | sample YNPBryantNP2012_FD_35168 | JGI IMG/M metagenome (IMG submission 35168) | reverse complement strand
CGCGCCATGTATTGGGAGGATACGGCCGGGGGAGGACGGGAGCTGGGCCACGACAGCGTGGGAACCCTCCGGCCCCAGAGATCCTGGTACCTGGCCGAGGGGGCCACCGCCGGCGGCTTCGAGACCTGGGTGCTGGTGCAGAACACCGGGTCGGTAGCGGCGCACGTCTACTTCACCCTGAACACCAGCGAGGGCGAAGTGAAGCCCTCCGACCTGCAGGGCGTGGAGATACCGGCCCATTCCCGCCGCTCCTTCAACCTGGGAGACTACGTGCGGACCTACGACGTCTCCACCAAGGTGGAATCCGCCTACGGACAACTGGTGGTGTGCGAACGCTCCATGTACTGGAGGCCCGCTCCTGGCGAACCCTGGGAGCTGGGGCACAACTGCGTGGGGGTGAATGCGGCCAAGCCAGCATGGTACCTGGCCGAGGGGGCCACCGCCGGCGGCTTCGAGACCTGGGTGCTGGTGCAGAACCCCGGGACGGCGGCGGTTCACGTGGATTTCACCCTGAACACCGGNGAGGGCGAGGTGAAGCCCCCCGACCTGCAGGGCGTGGAGATACCGGCGGGATCCCGCCGCTCCTTCAATCTGGGAAACCACGTGCGGACCTACGACGTCTCCACCAAGGCCGAGTGTCTTGACGGAGAGATCATCTGCGAGCGGGCCATGTACTGTTCGGAGGGAGAGGGGATGCCGCGCAAGCTGGGCCACGACTCCTGCGGGGTGGTACCCCTGGGCTGGTAGGGCCCGGTACGGACCGGGAGGGAAAAAGCGAAGGCCGGAAGCCAACTGCTTCCGGCCTCGATCCTGGTGGTGAGAGGCGGATTCGAACCGCCGACACCTGGATTTTCAGTCCAGTGCTCTACCAGCTGAGCTATCTCACCCTCTTCTATCGGCAGCCCTTTTCNGGCTTTCCTCTCTGGCGGAACCGACGGGATTTGAACCCGCGCTCTCCGGCTTGACAGGCCGGCGTGTTAACCAGGCTACACCACGGCTCCGCGGCTGTGGGCCTCCAGGCCCCTATAATTATAAATCCCAACAGCGGGATAGACAATTTCTGGTGCCCCCAGCGGAATTTGAATCCGCGCCGCCGCCTTGAAAGGGCGGTGTCCTAGGCCGCTAGACGATGGGGGCATATCCCGATCCGGCGTGTTCATCCTACAGGACCAGCATATCATAGCGGTATGAAACAGGTCATGCAAGGTTTAGAATAGTGCCGGCCGTGCCACGAAAAAGAGGCCGGCCGAGGCGAGGACGGCGGGCGGCATGTGCCGTCCCAGAAACCAGGGGAGAGGGATGCCCGCGGACCCGGAGGCCATAAGGAAGGCGGCGAAGAGAAGGGAGAAGGAAGCGGAGGCCTTCTGCTCCTGGCTGGAGGGTAACGGGCCCCCGCCGAAGAAGCTGGACCGCCAGCTCCACCAGCTGCTGGAGGAGGCCATGAGCGGCCTGGACTGCACCTCCTGCGCCGCCTGCTGCCGCGAGGCCTACGTGGTGGTCACCACCGAGGACATCTGGCGCATGGCCGAGGCCTTGGACATGCGCCGNTCCGANTTCCGCCGCGCCTATATCGGCCGCAACGAGGACGGNGANCAGTGTTTCAACCGCCANCCCTGNCCCTTCCTCAAGCGCAACCGCCTGTGCCGCCACTATGAGGCACGCCCCGACTGCTGCCGCGACTACCCCTTCTCCCTCGCGGTGGACTGCCGGGANAAGCTGGAGAACCTCAGCGCCAACTACCTGGTGTGCCCGGCGGTGACCCTGGCCCTGGACCGCCTGCGCGCGGAGCTGACCTGAGAGCCCGGCGCCCTCTGGTCCCCAGGGTTGGCCGGGTAACACCAGAAGGTGATCGGATGGGAGGGGAGGAAGATGCGCTTGAGCGAGTTCGAGTGGATGGAGAAGGTGGATCACCTGGGGATAGCGGTGCGCGATCCCCAGGCGGCGGACCGCTTCCTGCGAGAGGCCCTGGGGGCGGTGAAGGCCGTGGAGATGCCCTGGGGCGGCTTCACCTTCGCCACCTACCTGCTGGGCGGGGCCTCCATGCTGGAGCTGGTCTGGTCGGATGACCCGGAGCACTTCATCAACCGCTTCATCGAGAGGCGGGGGGAAGGCATCCACCACGTAACCCTGAAGGTGAGGGACCTGCGCCGCGCGGTGGAGCACCTGAAAAATGTGGGCATCGAATGCTTCGGGGTGGACGTGTCCAACCCCGCTTGGAAGGAGGCGTTCATCCATCCCCGCGACGCCCTCGGCGTGCTGGTGCAGCTGGCCGAATACCCCGAGGAGCAATGGTTCCCTTCGGATGCATAAGACATCTGCGTTGCGCCGTTGCCTTCAGGGTCATCCAAAAGATAAACCCGCAAGGGGTTGCTTGCTTCTTGCGGCTTCTACCATTGTCAGGAACCAGCATAGAGGGTTGCAGCCCCGGCATTTCCCGCGCAAAAGAGCATTTTTGGCATGGCAGCAATGCGAAAACCCCTTCAGAGGTCTGCCAATCCTTCTTTCAGCGCGTATAGAGCGGCCTTTACCCGACTGTCGAGGCCCAGCTTGGTGAAAATGCTCGCAACGTGGTTTTTCACCGTTCTCTCGCTTATGAACAATTCGCGGGCGATATCCTGATTGCTCATGCCCCGGGCGATCAGGGACAGCACCTCCTTCTCCCTGGAAGAAAGACAGCTCACTGGAGTCCTCGGACCTCCCTCCCCGACTTCTGCCTCCCTTTCCCTGAACTCCTCGACCAGGCAGGGAGCGATCTCCGGAGATATGACTATTCCTCCAGCTTGAACCGCCCTGATGGACTCGCAAAGCTCGCGGGGCTTGATATGTTTGATCAGGTAACCATGGGCTCCCGCTCTGACCGCCTCGAAGAGGTTTTCCTTGCTCTCGGAAACGGTCAGGATGATCACCTTGGTTTGGGGATTGCGGGCAAGTATCTGGGCGGTGGCGGCGATCCCGTTTTTTTGGGGTAGGTTGATATCCATGAGGACAATATCAGGCGATTCAGTCTCAGCGATGCGTACGGCATCATCACCGTTTTCAGCCTCTCCGCATACCTGGATGTCTTCATGTTCCGAAAGGATCGTCTTTATCCCGCGCCTGAAGATCTCGTGATCGTCTACGACCAGTATCCTGACCACTTCATCGCCCTTTCCCATCATGATCCCCTCTCTTGCAAGCAGGCAATTCCAGGACCGCCGTTGTTCCTCTTCCGGCTGCGCTACTGACGCTGATGTTGCAACCTATGCGAGAGGCTCGTTCCCTGATTCCCAAAAGACCGAAGTGCCCGCCTTTGACCGCTTTGGCAGACATTTCCTCTGGAACGAACCCTTTGCCGTTATCTTCGATGGTCAGGCGGACAAGGTCATCTTCCCGGGAGAGCCGGACCCTTACGTGGGTGGCGCCGGAATGCTTTGCCACATTCGCGAAAAGTTCGGCGAGGATGGCGGACAGATCATCGGCGAGATCGGCGCTGGCATCGATAGAATCTTCGGAAGACTCCATTGTCACCGTGATCCCCGTCTTTTTAGAGAAACCCTGCGAGATTGAAGATATCATTTCACTGATCCCCACCGGGATCTGCCTTGGCCCTGGATCAGAGCTGAGAGCATCGATGCTTTGAAGTGAGCCCAGGATGATCTGATCGAGTTCGTAAAGGTCATGTTGAAGGTCGCCAGCGTTCATGCTCACCCTCCGCATGATTCTGTCCTCTATGAGGGAGGATAACGAATATGCGGCGGCCATGTCCTGCAGCAGGCCATCGTGCAGATCCCGCACGATCCTCAAGCGCTCCTCATAGGATGCGAGTTCCGCCTCGGTTATGCCCAACCTTCTTTTCGCCTCGAAAGACTGTCTGAATCTTTCCAGAATCACGAAGGTCACCAAGGATGCCAGCACATACTCAAAAATGCATTCCGGGATATTCCTCGCGTCGCCGATATGGGACAGTACCTGCTGGGTGAATCCATTCACCTGCAACGAGAGAAAATACAGGAATCCGACCATGAGTCCAATGAGAACGGCCCAAGCCAGATCGAGCCAGATTGCTCCCAGAGCGGCGGTGCTGAATGAATAGATGAAGAAATGGCTTTGATGCCCCCCGCTGAAAGACAGGAGTGATCCGGTATAGAGGAGGTCCACTGATATGAGAATCAAACGACGGTGGCGGAACCTTTTTTCGGACATATAGTAAAAGACGGAGCAATAGATGAGCGAGGAGATGACCAGGATGATATTGACAACACGTGGCTTGTTGGATTGACCCCCGCCCAGGGAGATGGCAAGGGCGTATGCCAAAGAGAAAACGCGGTATGCGAGCAATATCTTGAGCGCGTAATCCTCATAGTGGCCCACCCACTCCTTCCTAAAGGAAGTAGCGCATGCGCTGGTTATCTCGTTTTCCCGTGCTGGCTCCGCATCCTTTCTGATGGAACTGATCCATTGGCGCATCTGGCGGGCGGCCTCATCCAATCTTAGTCCAATCTCGGAGAGCGTTTTCCTGGCGGCATCAAGATCGATAGATGGCTCATCCGCAAGCCCGGTAAGCCTGGCATGCGCGAGGGTTAGGGTACCACTCAGCCTCTTCCTGGTCTGTTCCGCCAAGCGCAGCCTTTCCTTTATCGCGCTGATCTCCATGAGGTTACTGTTTTCACGATCGACGGATCTGAGGAGCATGACTCCGGAACGCCTGAGAAGCTCAGCGGTAGCCATGATGATGAAATAAGAAAGGGCCCAGCTGATGATGGTCCAAGTTCCATATTCACCCCCCTTGAGGAGAACGATGGTCGAGGGAGGAAAGATGAGCGAAGCAAGGAAACAGATTGAGAGCAGGGCAGCTGAGATCGCGCCAGGGATCGGTCCCGCTTCAAGGGTGGTGCTGAGAACCGAGGAATAAGCGTAGAAGATAAGAACATTCCCCCATCCACCGCCCGAGAGGACGAGGGATGCAGACAAGATGAGATCCAACCAGAGATAGAAGCGAACCTTTAATCGCGAGGCGCGAGGCAGTGCCGATATAATGGCCGCATTGGACGCGGTGAGGACGGTAAGTGCCCAGAGGTAGAAAGCCCGGCTTCGGGGCAGTGTTTTGGGGAACAGCAGCACAATGATGAACCCAAAGATGATGGAAACCGTCCGGAAGATCAATTGAACGCTTAAGAAGTCAATACACCCCAGTCTGTTTACCTGCTTGAGAGATCGCAACGTCCCGAAAAGAGGTCGTCGGATTAGCATGGATGGACCCCTCCTAAGTAAGCAAGGGCCGCTACTCTTTGTTCCTTGTCATCCGATTTGCCGCTCAGCATATGCTCCCGCAGCGATAGAAAATGGTACTTAATTACCATTCCACATAGTGCCAACGATCCTTGCGCGTTGTCAAAGTCTTATCTTAGCCTGGAATTGCTGCTGTAAGCCGAGGCAGAAAGGCAAAGGGAACAATTAGAGAGCCCCGCAGGTTCGTTCCCAGACAGCGCAGGCGATGGCGCAGGGAAAGCCACCAGCCGGATTTTGGGGATTGAAGGAGAGGCCAAGAGGCCCGGAAGTGCTGTAGGGTTATGGGGGCAGGCGAGGGAAGACTCTCCCTCGCCTGATCTTTTTCAAGGGGACAAATCTTCTGGGAGTTTCGAGATCCGCTGCCAGGATGGCAGCACAAGGGTCATCAGCGCGGGGCCACCGAGCAGACCAGGACCGCCTCCTCAGGGCTCTCCCACTCCACCTCCGCATCCAGCCCCTCCACCACTTCGAAGACCCCGGCCATGCGGCCGGCCAGGAGCACCTCGTTGTAGGGATTCTCCACCGTCACCCGCAGCCAGCCGTTGCCGTGCTTGAAGTCCACCGGGTTGCCCTGGCCCCACAGGGGCAGCATGCCCAGGACCTCCCGGTAGATGGCGTCGCGTTCCTCCCAGGCGTAGAAACGGGGGGGAGGCGTCGGCGATGCCCAGGGAATGGATGTGGGCCTTGGTGTAGTCCTTCTCCGCCTCGATGACCAGGGGATAGAGTTCCTCGCCGATCTCCGCGGCCAGTTCCCGGATGACCAAGGTGGGCACGTACCCGTCCAGGAAGGTCACCCGCACCCCGCGCCTTGAGTCGATGATGACGCCCTGCTCCTCGTGCCACCTCAGGTAGGAGAGGGCCAGGGGGGTTCCGCAGGAACGGCAGCGCTCCAGCTCCAGGCTTCCCGGCCGGGCCGGCGGGAAGCCGATGTCCAGCCGCTCGGCGACCTCGGGGCGGCTCTCCGCCGCCTCCAGCACCAGCACGTCGTGGTCGTTTACCTTGCGCCACTCGTGGATGAAGGGGCGCTTCTCCAGGCTGATGAACGAACCCAGGATGATGGCGGCCAGCAGTTCCTTGTTGAAGGGGTTGGCCACCACCGCCTCGTACCGCTTTCCCGGTTCGTAGAAGAGGGTATGGGTGTATCCCATGCCCGACCAGATGGGGATGCGGCTGTTCACCCAGGCGCCGATGTGCTTGAAGGAACCCTTGCGGCCCTGGCGGAAGAGGGGTCGGGAGAGCTGGGTGTCCACGGCCCGGATGGAGGCGTTGACCTGGGCTTCGAAGACGATATGGCGCAGGGAGACCCCCATCTGCTCCTCAACCCGCGAGAAGAGCTCGTCGATGAATACGGATTCGATGATGACCGTGCGCATATCCGGGAAGTTGCGCATGGTGATGGTGCCGTTGTCGTTCCAGGAGAACAGCTTGGCCATTATGTAATGGAACCCGCACTTCCTGCATTTCTCCAGGGGCATCCCCCTCACCCCTTATCAGCAGATAGCCCTTCCATCAAGGAATCTCGATGATATTGTATACGGGGGTTGTTTCCATGTAAATAAAGCAAGTTCTTGCCAGGGATGCAGGAACCCAGCCCTGGTTTCCGCTGAGAAGGGGCAAAGCATCATCCTCCGCCCGGAGGATGCGGGAGAAGCTGCGGGTTGATGGACGCACGGCTCAAGTTCTCAGCGCGACATTCTTGGGGCAGGAAGCATTAGTACCGACAACCCCGCTTACCGGCCCCTCAAGCGAAGTCCCTCTGGATGATGCCGCTCACGGCGATCCCCGAACCGATGGTGGTGGGTACCCCGCCCCCGAAGTGGGTGGAGGCGCCCGCGAGGTAGAGACCGTCGATGACCCGGGAGCGCAGGCCGGGCCGGAACATGGCGGTGGAGAAGAGGTCGTTGTTCAAACCGTAGACTGCGCCCCGCGGATGCAGCAGGGCCCTCTCGAAGTCCTTGGGCGAGCTGACCCGGGCGGTGACGATGTGGTCGCGCAGGTCGATGCAGAAGCGCCTTTCCACCGAATCCAGCATGGTTTCCAGGTAACGGTCCTTCATGCGGTCCCAGTCGCCTTCCGCCAGCTGGTAGGGGGCCAGGGTCACGATGTTGAGAGCGTGCTTCCCCTCCGGGGCCAGGGAAGAGTCGGCGTGGGTGGGCCAGCAGATGATCATCATACCCCCGTCGGGCAGCTTCCCTTTCAGGAAATACTGGAAATAGGCGTCGTTCATCTCCTTCATGGTCCCGTAGCAGATGGTGTGGTGGGCCTGTAGGTCAGGGGCTGAGTCCAGTCCCAGCATGATCATGGGACAAGGTATGGACACCTCGTAACTCTCCACCGCCCGGCGCGCCCAGCCCGGCAGGTTATTCCGCCCCACCAGCTCCAGGTAGAGGACCTTGGCATTGATATTGGAGAGGACCAGGCGCGAGCGGATTACGGTGCCGTCGGCCAGCTCCACCCCCATGGCCCTCCTCCCCTCCAACAACACTTTCCGCACGGTGGAGTTGAAACGTATCTCCCCTCCGTATTCCCGGAGGGCGCGGGCGATGCCCCCGGGTATGGAGATCATCCCCCCGCGGGGATAGAAGATGCCCTCGTGCTCGGAGTAAGCCAGGAAGGCCGCATAGCCGGGGCACAGCGCCGGCGGGAGGCCGATGTAATAGGACTGCATGCTCATGGAGGCGCGGACCCGGTCGTCCTTGAAGAAGCTGCATAGGGTGGACTCGAAACTCTGCACCAGGTAGCGGGCGTACTTGAGGAACTTGGGATTGCGCAGACCTATCCTCATGGCGTCGAACATTCCCTGCATGGGGGTGCACATCACCGAGCCGAAGACCTCATTGATGGCCTCCGCCCCCACTTCGGCGAAGCGGTCCCAGGCGCGGGCGTCCTCAGGGGAGAGCCGGGCGATGACCTCGCGGGTGGCGTCGCGGTCAACCGGGTAGGTGAAGCGTTCCCCGGTCTCGGTCACGAAACCGTAGATGGGGTCTATGGTCAGCAGGTCCATATAATCGGCGGTGCGCAGACCCAAGCGCTTGAAGAGCTCGTCGATTATCCAGGCCATCTCCACGATGCTGGCCCCGATATCGAAGGTGAAACCTTCGTGCTCGAAGGAAGAGCAGCATCCGCCCACCCTCTCGGTGTGCTCGCAGACCAGCACGCGAAAGCCCTCTTTGGCCAGCAGGGCCGCGGCCGACAGGCCTCCCAGCCCTGCCCCTATGACCACCACGTCGTAATCGGTCATCTTTCCTCCTCTCGTCCGTTATCAGCGGCCCCGGGCTAACCCAAACCCAGGTCGCGTGCGATATAATCCCCCGTCACCACGCCGGAGGCCACGCTGGTGGGCACCCCTCCCCCGAAGTGGGTGGAGGCGCCGGCCAGGTAGAGGCCCTTCACCACCCGGCTGCGGTTGTTCATGCGGAACATGGCCAGGGTGGTGAGATCGGAGAGCAGTCCGTAGATAGCCCCCTGCGGGCTGAGCAGGCGCCTTTCGAAATCCAGGGGAGTGGCCACCTCCAGATAGTCAAGGTGGTCTTCGGCGTCGGGGAGGACGAAGCGCTTGAGGTCCTCCAGGGCCTCCTCCTTCATGCGCTCCCTGGCCTGATGCCAGCTCTCTCCCAGCGGGGCGTAGGGTGGAGGCGTGTTGCGTATCCAGTTCAAGGCATGCTTGCCTTCGGGGGCCAGTGAGGGATCCGCTTCGGTGGGCCAGCAGAGCAGGCTCATCTCGGTGGGCGGGATGACCCCGCAGCGGTAGTAGTCGTCCCACACCGAGTTCATCACCTTGAGCGGTTCGCGCAGCCCAGGGCGGGCGATGAGGGTGTGGTGGGCATCCAGTTCCGGCCGCTTGTCCAGCCCCACATAGACCATGTTGCAGGGCATGGAGAGCTGGTAGCTCATAACCGCCCGGCGGGCCCATCCCGGCAGGCGCTCCGCGCCCACCAGTTTCAGGTAGGTGACCTTGCCGTTGAGGTTGGAAACCACTGCGCGGGAGGTGATGGCGGTGCCGTCGGTCAGCGCGACCCCGGCGGCCCGGCCCCCCTCGATGAGCAGGCGTTCCACCCTGCAGCCGGTGCGGACCTCCATCCCCCTTTCCTCGCCCGCGCGGGCGATGGCCCGGGGGATGGCGATCATGCCGCCGCGGGGATAGTAGATGCCCAGGTGCTCAGAGAGGGCGATCATGCCGAAGATGCCGGACCCGATGTAGGGGGGCGCGCCGGCGTAATAAGACTGGAAGGAGACCGAGGTCAGCAGGTCGTTGTTGGTGAAGCGCCGGGACATGACCATCTCGTGGTTGGCGAGGAAGAAGGGCAGGATGCGGTAGAGCCGGGGGTAGCGGCGGGCCAGTTTCAAAGCTTCAACGAAGGTGTTCATGGGGGTGGTCATCATGGCGTCCAGGGAATAATTGATGAGCCACATCCCCAGTTCGGTGAAGCGCCGCCAGGCCTGGTAGTCCTCCGGGGCGATGCGCTTGACCACCTCCATGGTCTCCTCCAGGTCCTGGGGCACGGAGAACCTCCTCCCATCGGGGGTGACGAAGGAATAGATGGGATCACAGGGGATGAGCTCGAGGCGATCTGACAACCGCAGCCCCATCTTCTCGAAGAATACCTCCAGGGGACGGATGACCTCCACTATGGATGCCCCTACATCGAAACGGTATCCCTTCGACTCGAAGGTGGAGCAGCACCCGCCGATGATGTCTGACTGCTCCAGCACCAGGGTCTTCAGGCCTCGGTATGCGCAGAGCGACCCCGCGGTCAGCCCGCCCAGCCCCGCACCCGCCACAATGACGTCGTAATCGGGCATGATCCCCCTCCTCGGACCTTGCGGCCATAACAGCCAGCTGAATTGAATCAACAGTCAAATCATACTCGCTGATGCCGAGAATGGCAACGCTGAGGATTTCNAGGAGGAAAGGCATGGTGGCGAAGAAACGCCCCACCGAGGACCTCTTCGAGTGCAGGCCCCCGTTCGCGAAAAAAGAACACCAACCCCGGATGCTTCGGACCACTGGGCATGTCCTGAATTTACAATGTGAAGTTCAACAAGGGAACGGTTTGGTAATATTAAAGGTGGGTACAAGCGGCGGCTCGTGATGGCGGAGGCGCCCATGCGGGGGTTCGAGAAGCGAACAGCGGCGGCCGGGTGGGGCGGTTCAAGGCACAAATCTCCGGTAGCCCTTGCCTGCGCGATTATGCTGTGCCTGTCCCTCATGGGCCTTCATGCCGGTTGCCGAAAGGAAGGCTCTCCTGCAAGCAAGGGTGTCCGGAAGATGGTGAGGCTGCTCAGCTGGAAGGACTTCATCGACCTCGACCTGCTCAGGGATTTCGAGGAAGAAACGGGGATATCGGTGGAGCTGAATGAGTATGAGACCTCGCAGGAGATGCTCGCCGAAGTGCAGTCCCACCCGGACTCCTATGATCTCTTGGTGGTGGACGCCAATCTCATACCCCTGCTGCGCGAGCTGCGGGTGATAGAACCCCTGTTCGAAGAGGAGCTCCTTGGACTTGAAGCTGTGAAACCGGCAATCAGGCGTTTCCCCCTGCGGGACTTCCAGGGGGAGCTGGGCGTTCCTTACCTGTGGGGTACCACTGGCCTGGTGGTCAACACCTCCAAAGTATCCCCGGAGGGGGTCGCGTGGAACGACCTGTGGAAGAAGGATTATGCCGGCCGGGTGGCCCTGCTGGATGACACCAGGGAGGCGATGATGGCCATCCTGATGAGCTGCGGGTTCTCCTCCAACACTCGCAGCTCGGCGGAACTGCGGGTGGCCGAAGATAAGGCGCTGAAGCTGAGGGATAACGGCGTGCGCCTGGGGGAGACCTTCGACAACATCCGCGGGGTGATGGAAGGAGAGCTCTGGCTGGCGGAGGCGTACGGAGGGGACGTGGCCCTGCTCGCCGGGGGAAGGGAGGGCGTCGCCTACGTCCTCCCGCAGGAGGGCTTCAACGTCTGGCTGGACTGTTTCGTCGTCAACGGCTGCTGCCGGAACCGCGAGGAGGCCTACGCTCTGCTCCGTTTCTTCCTCCGTCCCGAGGTCAGCGCCCGCTCCGCCCTCACGTTCTTCTACGGTACGCCACTGCAGGCCGCCGAGGAGATCATGCGGGAGAGCGGGGAATACGACCCCGCCCTCTTTCCCCAGGACGGCCAGCTGGAGGAGGGCGAGATCTACGTGGAGCTGGGGATGGTCAACCGCGAGTACGAGAGGATCTTCCAGCTCCTGCGCTGAGAGGGCGGGGACGGCTCAGTTATGAAGAGAGGCGCTGGTTTCAGGGTGAGCATCCAACTGAAGGCGGTCGGCATCTGGAGCTGGGGATGGTCAACCGCGAGTACGAGAGGATCTTCCAGCTCCTGCGCTGAGAGGGCGGGGACGGCTCAGTTATGAAGAGAGGCGCTGGTTTCAGG
>JGI24188J35168_1001928_pt1 | contig 11681 bp, 15 predicted proteins | sample YNPBryantNP2012_FD_35168 | JGI IMG/M metagenome (IMG submission 35168) | reverse complement strand
AAAACTGGCTTAAGTACTATTCGCTTCACCGAATTTCAACATGCAAGACGGCATTTCTACTGGACAAGCACAGCACTTGCTGATTTAATCAATCTGTCTGGGCGCCAAACGTGTTGGGACGGTAGTGTTCGCGGAGGTTGCATATGAAATCAAAAATTCTGCTTGCCTTCCTGGTCAGTTCTTTGCTGGCCCTGGCATNGCCTGTGCCAACGGCTGCCTCTGACGGCGGTCTCTTCTATGGCGATTCCATCCCCGCCGGCATATTTGTTGACCATGATGTGATCCTGTTCGGTAAGAACGTCCTTGTCGAAGGGGTTGTCAACGGCAATGTATTCATTCTGGGGAATCAAGTAGTCGTGACTGGCACTGTGGATGGGAGCCTCGTGCTGATTGCCCAAAACGCTGCCATCAGCGGCAGAGTCACCGATTCCATCTACGCCCTCGCCCTGACCCTTGACCTGCCTGCCGGTGCCCTGCTCGGGCGCGACCTATACGCTGCTACCGTCAGCCTGACGAGCGCCCCCGCTTCGACGATTACCCGCCACCTCTACGCCCTCGGCCTGGATGCTGGCCTCAAGGGTCAGGTGGGCGGCGAACTTCATACCACCATTGGCCCCATCCAACTCTACAATGGCCTGATGCACCTCCTCGGCTACGATGAACTGACCCTTGAGTTGCACTTCGAACTCCCTGCACCGCCAGCCGATACCGAGGGCTTTCTGTCACTTCGTCACATGCGCTTCAAGTTCGCCATTCCGTCCCCGTCCTTCGACTGGAGGGCGTGGGGGCTGTCATTGCTCCGTAATTGGGGCGTGCTGATGATTTTTGGCCTGCTCCTCTACTGGCTGGCAGGGAGCGGACTCGAACGTTCGGGGGAACCGCTCAAGGCCCGTCCCTTGCAAACACTTGCCATTGGCTTGCTGGTGCTGGTTGTCTCCTTCAACCTCTTCATCGTCGCTTTGATTTTGTCTGTCTTGCTCTTTGCGCTGGGGTTGGGGCTGAATTTTCTCGGCTTGTGGCAGGTGACCCTGGCGCTGTGGGTGGTGGGATTTGCTGCCCTGCTCATCCTGTCGGTAGCCCTGGCTCTTTTCATCGCAATTGGAGCCAAAATCGTTGTGGCCTATTGCGCCCTCTCCTGGCTCTTTGGACTGTTCCTGCGCCAAAAAGCAGTCTGGTCCGACCTGCTGGCGCTCACGCTGGGCATAACGGTTTACGCCCTGTTGCGCTCCCTGCCCTATGCTGGCTGGGTGATTGACTTGCTTGTCACTTCGGCGGGCATGGGCGCTGCCTGGTTGGGCTGGAGAAATCGCCCTGCTCCCTTGCCTGCCCCGGCGGAGGCCGCGACCAAAGCCCGCAAGAAACCCGTCAGAGAACAGGCATGACGACTGCTTCTGCTCTTGCTCACCCGAATCTTGCCTTGATTAAGTACTGGGGAAACCGAGACGACGCCTTGCGCCTCCCGGCGAATGGCTCTATCTCGATGAACCTGGCCTCGCTTGAGACGCGCACAACCGTCACCTGGGATCCAAGCGGGACGCTGCGCCACGATACGCTGACCCTGAACGACTCGCCGGTGACCGGGCCGGGGCTGACCCGTGTCTCAGCCTGGCTCGATCTCGTGCGGGCCATGGCAGGATTCAATTGGCGGGCCGCGGTCATCAGCCGGAACAATTTCCCGGCGGGGGTTGGCATCGCATCCTCGGCCTCGGCCTTTGCGGCTCTGGCCCTGGCTGCTCCCCGGGCGGCGGGTCTGGACCTGAGCGAAGCCGAACTCTCCCGCCTGGCGCGGCGCGGTTCCGGTTCGGCATGTCGTTCTATCCCTGGCGGATTCGTGGAGTGGGCAGCAGGTTCTACAGATGCCGATTCGTTTGCCACCTCCATCGCCAGTCCGGATCACTGGCCGTTGGTGGATGTCATTGCCATTCTCTCGACCGCCCATAAAATGACTGGCTCTACCGAAGGGCATGCCCTGGCCGGAACCAGTCCCCTTCAGGCCGCGCGGGTAGCCGATGCCCCCCGGCGGCTGGCAATTTGCCGTCGCGCCATTCTGGAGCGAGACTTCGAGGCCCTCGCCGCGATTGTGGAACTCGATTCGACCCTCATGCATGCCGTCATGATGACCTCCACACCGCCATTGTTTTACTGGCAACCGGCTACCCTGGCTGTGATTCAGGCCGTGCACACTGCCCGCGCGCGAGGCCTCGCTGCCTGTACCACGGTGGATGCAGGCCCAAATGTGCATGTCATCTGCGAAGAAGCCGCAGCGGAGGATGTCCTCCGATTGGTCGGGAGCATTTCAGGGGTCCGCGAAGTGCGCGTGGCGCGGGTAGGGGGAGCCGCCCGCCTGATCGAAGTATCTTGATTCACAATTAATTTCCCCTCAGGCAACAAGTATAGAAAATCTTGCTTTGTCTGTCATGGTGATCTTCCTGCGATGGCTCGCAATCACAGGAACGCAGCGAGTTACCTTGATTCCCGACAATTGGATCGATTGGAATAAAGTTCTCAAAGAGGATATAATCCCCTCGTCAATTTTTGTGCGTCTCTGGACGCTGTTTGCTTGAGAGGTTGTATGAATACTGGTTTATTCGGCGGCATTGTGTTTGTACTGGTCTTCACCGGCATGGTGCTGGTGCATGAATTAGGCCATTTCCTTGCTGCTCGTTTGCTCAAAATTGATATCGAGGAATTTGGCATCGGCTTCCCCCCGCGCTTGCTGCGCTTCTGGCGCAGTAAAGGCTGGTTAGTCATCGGCAACAGGCGAGTTGTGATTCCGCCGAACACAGACTTGCCTTTCGATTCTCTCCAGGCCCCTGGCAGAGTGGCCGAAGCCGAGGCGACAGATACAGGGAAGACCCTCCTCCTGCGCTCCATCAAACTGGCTGCAACCGAAGACGGCGTGGCTGATTCGGCGCCTTACGTCCGCGAGCAGGCAGATCGCACGGTGATCTTGCATGGCACAATTAAAGAAATCCACGAGGGCACGCAATGGACCATCAACTGGTTGCCGTTAGGTGGTTTTGTCCGCCCCAAAGGGGAAGATGACCCGTCTATTCGCGGCGGTCTGGCCGCGGCGGCCCCCTGGAAACGATTGATTGTGCTCCTGGCTGGCGTGACGATGAATTTGCTGACGGCTGTGGTGGCGTATGCCATTCTCTTCAGTAATGTGGGCGTCCCGCAATTCAACAAAGTTGCTATTATGGGACTGGAGCCGGGCGGCCCGGCCGAACAGGCTGGCCTGCAGGTTGGGGATGTGATTCTCTCGGTAGCCGGACAAAAAGTCACCAGTACTACCCAGTTAATCACCATCACCCACCAGCATCTGGGTCAGCCTGTCGAAGTAGTGTTCGAACGTGCTGGCGAACAACAAAGCATTACTGTCACGCCGCGCACCCAATGGCCTGAAAATTCTGGCCCCATGGGCGTTATCATCGGTATTCCATCGATTCAACCGAAGTCTTGGGTGGCTGCCTTGCCGTTCAGTTTTCAGGCCGTGGCAAAGGATATGAGCAATCTTCTCTCGCTTCCGGGACGGTGGATTTCCGGGCAGGCGCGCCCCGAAGAGACCCAAATTGGCGGCCCGCGGAGCATCTGGAATCTTTTCCAGGCGGCAGTTGCCAGCGACCTTCAGTCCCGGCAAGTCCAGGATGAGAGTACGCAGCCTACCTACTACACCCTGGCGGCCATCATTGCCTTAAGTGTTTCTCTGGGCACGTTTAACCTGCTCCCCATCCCGGCGCTGGATGGCGGCCGCATTTTCTTCCTTCTCCCCGAATTACTGTTCCGGCGTCCCCTGCCGGCGCGTTTCCAGATGACTGCCAACGGCATCGCCTTTATTTTATTAGTTACCTTGCTGATCTTCTTTTACGTGAGAGATTTTATCAACCCTATGACCTTCAATTTACCCTGAATAGGCAAAAACCATGAAAGAAATTCCTTTTGAACAAATTACCACGGCTTTATTAGACGAAAACAAACCGTTCCCGGCGCGTTACCTGCACCGTTTCTCTGACCTCGAACCGGCGAACCTTGACCTTCTGCTCCAGGCCTGGCCCAACGTTTCCCTGCAGCGCAAATTGAACCTGCTCGAAGACCTGGAGGACCTGGCCGAATCGGATACCCTCCTCTCGTTTGACACCCTGGCCCTGGCGCTCTTATCGGACCCGGATGCCGGCGTCCGCACTCGCGCCATTCGACTGCTCTGGGAATGTGATGATCGCCAACTCGCCCCGATGTACATCAACATCATGACCCATGACGAGAGCGAAGAGACACGAGCAGCCGCTGCCTCAGCATTGGGACTGTTTATCTATGAGGGCGAACTGGAAGAAATCCCGCCCTCTCTGGCGAAGCAAGTCGAAGATGCCCTCCTCGATGCTGCCCAACATGCCCCCTCTGCCCTGGTGCGTCGCCGGGCACTCGAAGCGCTGGGCACCTCTTCGCGTCCTGAAGTACCGGCGCTCATCGAAGAAGCCTACCATCGCCACGAGAGCGAATGGATTGCCAGTGCTCTCTTCGCTATGGGGAAATCTTATGATACCCGCTGGGAAAAACAAGTCCTCTCCCAACTCCATAACGCCGATGAACAAATCCGCATCGAGGCCATCTGTGCCGCCGGCGAACTGGAACTGGCCTCTTCACGCCGCTCTCTCCTCGACCAGTTGGAAGACGAGGATGACCTCGAAATCCGCCGCGAGATTATCTGGGCGCTCTCCAAAATTGGCGGCGCAGGGGTGCGCGAGAAATTCGAAGACTTGCTTGAAGCCGAAAGCGACGATGAAGAAGCCGAGTTTATGGAAGAGGCTCTCGATAATTTGCTCTTCACCGAAAATATGAGCCAGTTCGGCATGTTCGAATTTGAACCCGGCAATGAAGATTTCGAAATCGAAGAAGAGATGGAAGACGATGAATCCTCATCGGGAGAGTCTGACAGGTGATTTCTCCTCTTACCTGCCGATTGTCATTCTCCTGGCCCGCAAGTCTCATCGCCATCTTTTCCCAGCCTTTGCCTTTCATCACCTCCGCAGCCAGTTTGCAATGACAGTGACCGCCGCAGGTCGTTAGCATGCATCTCCTTACCGTCTTTGCCAACAACATTCTGCCTGTTCTGCTTCTTGCAGGAGCGGGCTTTTCTCTTGGAAAAATCTTCCATCTTGACCCTCGTACGTTGGGGCGGGTGATCTTCTACGTTTTCAGTCCACTCCTGGTGTTTGACCTGATTACCCGCAGCCGCCTTTCCTTTGGCGAAATTGGCTTGATGATAGGCTGTGCTGCCTCCATCATGCTCGGCAGCCTTGCACTGGCTTTCTTGCTTGGGAAACTTCTCCGCCTCGAACGCCCCACGCTGATGGCCGTGTTGCTGACCAGTTTAGTCGGTAACAACGGCAATTATGGCTTGCCGATTGTCTCATTTGCCTTTGGAGAGGAAGCGCTGGCCTATGCCAGCATTTACTTTGTCACCAGCGCCATCATGGTCTATACCATCGGTGTTTTGATTGCTTCGCTGGGACAGTTGAAACTTCAGAATGCCCTCAAAGGCCTCTTGAAAGTTCCGGCAATTTATGCCATTATTTTGGCGATACTGTTTGTTCGTTTCGATTGGACTCTGGCCGAACCGTTGCAACGGACGGTGACGCTGGCCTCGGGCGCGGCCATCCCCTCCATGCTGGTTCTGCTGGGGCTGGAACTTCAGCGTGCTACCTGGACCCGCCGCGTGCGTGCCCTCAGCATCCCCGTCTTCTCCCGCTTGGTGGCCAGCCCGTTGATTGCGCTCGGGCTGACGGCCCTCTTCGGCCTGCCTCTTCCGGCCCGTCAGGCTGCGATCAGCGAGGCCGGTATGCCGAGCGCAGTACTCACCACCGTCCTCGCAACCGAGTATGGCCTGGATTCCTCGCTGGTCACAGCCATTGTATTCCTTACCACCCTTCTAAGTCCCCTGACCCTGACGCCGTTGTTAACCTACCTGGGAAGTTAACCATGCCCCCTTTCCTTGCTCTCCTTCTCACCTTTAGCCTCCTGTTCGCTCCGCTTACCACGCCGCCGCAGCAGACCCAAATTGAGATTCGTGACCTGGCAGTCAGTTACTTTTACGGCGAAGGAATCACCTTTACGGCTCACCTCTTCGCCAACGTCCCTGTCCAGGAGGCCTATCTTTTCTTCGTCGTTCAAGGGGAACAAAATACCCATCTGATTCCTCTTCAGCCCGACTCGGACGGCCAGATGAAATACCGTCACCGCATCGCCGATGGAATCATTCGCCCCTTTGCGCGCGTAGAATACTGGTTTCAAGTCAACTTCACAGATGGGCAGACGGTTGTCAGCGACCATGCCGCCTTCCGTTACACAGATAACCGCTATCCCTGGCAAACGCTCGAAAGTGGCCTCCTCAGCGTCCACTGGTATGCCGGAGACATGTCTTTCGGTCAGGAGGCGCTTGATGCTGCCCGCACCGGCCTGGAAAAAGCCCAAGTCTATCTCGGCTATCCTCCCACCAGCAAGATTGACCTCTACATCTACGCCACTCCCACTGACTTGCAAAATGCTCTCCAACTCGGCGGCCTGACCTGGATCGCTGGACATGCCGCTCCAGACCTCGACGTGGCCCTGGTTTCGATCGAACCAGGCGAAAATCAGAGCACAGAAATGGCGCGCCAGATTCCCCACGAACTTGCGCACATTCTCCTGTACCGGATGACTGGCCCCCCTTATGTCAACTTGCCCACCTGGCTGGTTGAAGGCATTGCCTCGCAAATGGAACAAACCATCAACCCGGATTACGTCCAGGTTCTCAATCTGGCTGTCGAAAAAAACAACCTCATCCCCATCAACAACCTCTGCGGCCCCTTCCCGGCTGATGTTTCTGGCGCCATCCTTGCTTATGCAGAGTCGGACTCCTTCGTCCGCTACCTGCACGACACTTACGGCGCGTCGGGCCTGCAACTGCTCCTGCGTGCCTATGCCGACGGCATCCAGTGCGAGCAGGGTGCCCGCCAGGCCCTCGGCCTTCCCCTCTCCCAACTGGACAGTCACTGGCAAAAAGCAGTTCTCGGGCAAGATGTCCTCAACGTGGCTCTTGCCAACCTGTTCCCCTACCTTGCCATGCTGGCGCTGGTTTTGCTGATTCCTGCATGGCGGATGAATCCCCAAAAACAAGAATCTCCTGCGCATGAACGCTACCTCAAACAATCCTCCGACTGACAAAGCCCGCCTCCACATCTGGGTTCATGGACGTGTGCAGGGGGTTGGCTTTCGTGCCTTCACCCAGCGCGTTGCCCTGGACCTGGGCCTGACAGGCTGGGTGCGCAATGTGGGTTACGATCAGGTCGAAATCGTGGCCGAAGGGTCGTTGCCTGTGCTTGAGCGTTTTGTCGAGATAGTTCGGGCAGGGCCTCCCGCTTCCCGCGTGGACGATTGCCGCATCGAACGCGAAGCCGAACTGGGGGAATTTGCGCGCTTCGAGGTGCGCGCCAGCCGTTGACAGGCAAGTTTCTCAATCAAGACGGACATACTCTCTTGTCAGGGCGAGCGTGGCGAAACAATCTCCCGCCAGCCAGGGGGATTGCTTTGCACCCTTACAAGAGCAGGCCGTTGCCTGTTATAATCAAGATAAAACAGGTCAAAATTATGAATAAATATCTCTTTTTAACTCTCCTGNCATGCTTGCTCGTGGCTGTGATTCCTGCCTGCGGGGCCAACCCGCAACCTGCTCCCCCTGCCACAGCCACCGACCTCCCCGCGACTGCGGAACAGCCAACCGCCTCAACGGTTCCGGCCACGCTCCCCCAACCCGCGACCTCTCCGACCTCTGTGCCCCCGACCCTTTCTCCCACCGCTGTTTCTTCGACCGCTTCCCTGGATGGCGCTGCTCTCGTCCAGTCCCATTGCACCGAATGCCACTCCCTCAATCGGGTCAAGCGAACCCACGGTACGGTTGCTGAGTGGACCAAGATTGTGGAGAAAATGGTGGAAGAAGGTTTAGAGGTCACCGCAGAGGAAAAACAGGCCATTATTACCTACCTGGCCCAGACCTNTCCATGAGGAGAGTGCGTCTCCCCCAGCCAGTTTGTGAGTTTGGCGTACCTCTCTCACCCTGTGGNGGGGATGGCAGTGACGCCTTACCCGAATCCCAGCCCGCGTTCCTTGAGCGATACCCACCGCCCCTGGCCAATGATGAGATGATCAAGCACGTCTATGCTCAGCAATTTGCCAGCCTGGGCAACAGCGCGGGTGACGGCGAGGTCATCGGGGCTGGGCGTGGGGTCACCGCTTGGGTGGTTGTGGACGATAATGATGGCCGCGGCATTGCGTCGGATGGCTGCTTTAAACACCTCCCCAACATGCACCTGGGCGCTGTTGACTGATCCTTTGTACACCTCGACAATGTCCAACACGCGGTTACGCGTATCCAGAAGAAAGACGCGCAGATGTTCCTGTTCCAGGGCAGCCATCTCGTAGGAGACCAGGGCTGCTGCATCGGCTGGACTGGTGATGGTGGGGCGTTCCTCGGGTGATTCGAGGGCCAGCCGCCGACCGAGTTCGATGGCCGCTTTCAGTTGGGCGGTCTTCGCCTTGCCCATGCCGCGCTCCTGGCACAATTCTTCAAACGGCGTGCGATGCAAGCCAGAAATTCCCCCAAATTTTTGTAACAACCGCTGACCTACCTGGACGACATTTTCTCCCCGCACGCCAACGCGCAACAGGATGGCGATCAATTCCGCGTTGGTCAGGGCATGGGCGCCGAGTTTCTCCAGGCGTTCACGCGGGCGCTCGATTTCGGGCAAATCGGTGATGCGGTAAACGGCAGGGGGCGCTGCTTCAGACATGGCTCTCCTCCAGGTGGGGCGTTTGACAGTTACTTCTTTTGCTCATTACTTCTCTCTCTCTTGCTCAGAGGGAGCAGAACTTGTTTGCAAGAGCGGCAAATAAATCACAAAAGTTGTGCCTTTTCCTTCCACCGAGTCCACCTCGATATGCCCGCCGTGATGGTTCACAATCCACTGTGAGATGGATAGCCCCAGCCCAAAACCGCCATCCATTGACCGTGAGCGGGATTTTTCGGCGCGGTAGAAACGCTCGAAGATGTGCGGCAAGTCCTTTGGGGGAATGCCGATTCCGGTATCGCGGACAATGATACGGGCGTTTTCGCCCACTTTTGCCAGACTGAGAAAGACATCCCCTCCCGCAGGCGTGTATTTGATGGCATTGGAGACCAGGTTGATCAACACCTGTTCCAGCCGGTCCCGATCTCCATTGACCACTACCTGGTCAATCTCGGTAATTTTGATGTGGACGCGGTCGCGCGCCAGGACGCGCATTTCCTTAAAAACTTCCAAGAGCAGCGTATCGAGTTCCACCGGCGCGAAGTGCAGAGGCAGTTTCCCCGATTCGGCCTGGGCTTCGAGCAACAGATTGACAACCAGCCGCGTCAGCCGATCGGTCTCCTCTTCGATTCCTTCCAGAAGTTCGGGATCTGCGGTTCCCATCTTGCGCATCAGGGCGACATTCCCTTTGATGACCGTCAGCGGAGTGCGCAGTTCGTGACTGACATCTGCCAGAAAACGCTGCTGTGTATTGAAGAGATTTTCCAATCGTTCCAGCGTATCGTTGAAGGCCAGGACGAGGCGGCCAATTTCATCATTCGGCGACCCCTGCAGCGGAATACGCCGCGAAAGGTCGTCTGCATGGGAAATTTGCATGGCTGTCTCGGTCAGGGCAGAAATAGGGGCCAACGCCCGCCCAAGGCTGAGCCACGAGGCTGCTGCTGCTACCAGCATGGGGAAAATCGCAGCGACTACGACCACTTGCAAAAGGGCTTGACGAGTGACATCCACGTTGCGAATGTTGTAAGCCAACTGGAGCGTACCCACCAATCTGTTTTGGATGCGCAGGGGAATATTCGCCACCCTCAAATGATTGCCTTCCACGTAAATGCTGCTCAATTGCTGACGGTGACTCCTGAGATTGGAAAATTCAATGGGCTTTCCGGGGCTGAGGATGAAGGTAGAAGCATATTCCACTTTCCCTTGTTCATCCAGCAGCCAGATCGAGACGCCCGGCATCAGTTCCGAGCGAGAGAACTCGTTCATGGTGAGCCGTCCCTCGCTGTTCAAATAGACCCGGCTCAGTACCTCGCGAGCCGTGGCCAGTAAGTTGTAATCAACCTGATTGATTAGCAGGATGCTAATCAGCGCATACACCAGCATCCCAAAGAGCAGCAGAATCCCTCCTGTAAGCGCTGAGTACAGAAGCGTGAGTCGGAGTCGCAAAGACATGCTAATTGTAAAAACTTGCTACTGTCAAATCCCTGAAAGAGCCCTGCGCAACAAGCGCATTAGCCAGAAAGTTATCTCGCTACAGATTGTCGCGCAACACATACCCCACCCCGCGGACAGTGTGAATCAAGCGCGGTTCTCCTTCTGCTTCCAGTTTTTGGCGTAAATAGCGGATATACACTTCCAGCACATTGCTCTCGCCACCAAAATCATACCCCCACACACGGTCAAAAATGACTTCGCGGGTCAACACCTGGCGCGGGTGACGCAAGAAAAGTTCGAGCAAATCGTATTCCTTGGCGGTCAATTGAATCAATCGTTCCCCGCGTTTCACCTGACGGGTAATTGTGTCCATCGTCAGGTCAGCAAACTGATAGGTCTGTTGGCGTTCGGTTTGGGTGCGGCGCAACAGGGCCCGAATGCGCGCCAGCAATTCATCAAGATCGAATGGCTTGACCAGGTAATCATCGGCTCCGGCGTCGAGGCCTTGCACGCGGTCCTGAATCGCATCTTTCGCCGTCAGAATCAGGATCGGGAGGTTGCCACTTGCCCGCAGCCGGCGGCAGACTTCCAATCCATCCATACCGGGCAACATCAGGTCCAAAATGACCAGGTCGGGGTGGTTTTCCCGATAGAGGTTCAGCCCCATGCGCCCATCGGTAGCAATATCAACCGCATAGCCCTCATACGACAAGCCGCGCTGCAGGACTTTCAAAATCGCCGGATCGTCTTCGATGACCAAAATTCTCTCATTCATAGACACCTCCACATAGAATATACCACAAACTTTTGGTAGAATGGCAGTATGTCGTTTGGCAAGCGTCTCTTTGACCTGGTCACTGCGAGCCTGTTACTCATTCTGCTCTCTCCCCTGCTGCTATGTCTCGCTTTGCTCGTNTGGATCGTGCATGGGAGGCCGGTCTTGTTCCGNCAACAGCGCGCCGGTTACAAGGGCAAACCGTTCTGGATTTACAAATTCCGCACGATGACGAACCGCACGGCTCCCGACGGCAGCCTGTTGCCCGATTCCGAGCGTCTGACTCCGCTGGGGCGGTTTCTGCGCTCCACCAGCCTGGACGAGTTGCCGGAACTGATTAACGTCCTGCGGGGGGAGATGAGCCTTGTCGGTCCGCGGCCGCTGTTTGTCAAATACCTCCCGCTTTATTCGCCGGAACAAATGCGCCGTCACGACGTCTTGCCTGGCATCACTGGCTGGGCACAGGTCAATGGCCGCAATGCCATCACCTGGCAGGAAAAATTTGCTCTCGATGTGTGGTATGTGGACCATCGCTCGTTTTGGCTGGACATTAAAATTCTCTTTCTCACCCTGTGGAAAGTCTTCAAGCGTGAAGGAATCAATCAACCCGGCCAGGCAACGATGGAAGAATTTCGTGGAAATCAATAAAAAAA
>JGI24188J35168_1001923_pt1 | contig 11689 bp, 10 predicted proteins | sample YNPBryantNP2012_FD_35168 | JGI IMG/M metagenome (IMG submission 35168) | reverse complement strand
TGAATGAGAACATGAAGCAGCCTGTGAGGTTTGCGGTGAGGAGTAGCGCTATTGGAGAAGATACAGGAGAGGCCTCCTTTGCAGGACAATATAGGTCAGAATTAAACGTGGCACCTGAGGATATCTTGGATGCATATAAATCCGTGGTAGCCAGCAAATATAGCCTAACTGCCATGGTCTACAGGTACCATCACGGGATCAAGGATGAGGAAGTGGATATGTGTGTTGGGGTGATCCAGATGCTGGATGCAAAGGCCAGCGGTGTGATGTACACCAGCGACCCACTTAACGGGAACAAGGATTTGCTGCTCATAAATGCCACCTTTGGGCTTCCAAAGGCAATCGTGGATGGCAGTGTGAATCCGGATGTATTTAAGGTTAGTAAATCCAGGCCACCTAAGGTGATTAAAAGGCTTTTCAACCAAAAGACCATCATGTACACCTGCCTGGAGGATGAAGGTGTCTGTAGGACAGAGCTTCTTGGGGAGCAGGGGCTAATTCCTTCTCTTTCAGATGAAGAGGTGGTGGAGTTGGCAGAACTGGGATTGAAGATCGAGGAGTGTTTTGGAACACCCCAGGACATAGAGTGGCTCAGGGACAAAAAGGGTAGACTATGGATATTGCAGAGCCGCCCCTTGAAGCTCGTAAGACAGAAGAGCCAAAGGGATCTTAAGGTATTAGAAGGGAAAAAGGTCCTTCTGATGGAAGGAGTAGAAGCCTCTCCTGGGATGGCTTCTGGTCCTGTATTCATCGTAAAGCAGGATGCGGATAGCCTCAGGTTTAAGGAAGGTTCGGTATTGGTCATCCAACAGGCATTGCCCAGATGGGCCCCCTTACTTTCAAGGGCCAAGGCTGTGATAGCAGAACTTGGTAGTGTCACAGGTCACTTGGCCAATGTTGCCAGGGAATTTGGTGTGCCTGCTATCTTTGGCATGACAGGTGCAACAAACCTCCTGAAAGACGGCATGGAGGTGACTGTTTATGCGGATCTATGTGCAGTGGTGGAAGGTTTGGAGGAAGGAATTGGTGAAGGGCAAGAATCTCCCAATTTTATGAAGGGTAGTTCTGTATACCAAACCCTGGAAGAGGCCTCTCGGCTTATAGTACCACTTACCTTGTTGGATCCAGATAGCCCAGGTTTCCATCCCAAGAATGTAAAGACCCTCCATGACATCACAAGATTCTGCCATGAAAAGGCAGTACAAGAGCTTTTTGCCTTTGGACAAAGCCACAAGTTTCCGGAGAGATCCAGTAAACAGTTGTTGTGCCAAAGCCCGATGCAATTTTGGGTAATAAATTTGGATGATGGTTTCTCTGTGGAGTCTCCAGGGCCTTACATCCATATAGAAGATATCCAATCCATACCCATGAAGGCCTTATGGGAAGGGATGGTGAAGGTGCCTTGGAAAGGGCCACCTCCTTTGAGCACAAAGGGCTTTATGAGTATCTTATTAGAGGCCACCCAGAATCCAAACTTGGAAACTGGTATGAATTCCAGTTTTGCCGTGAAGAACTATTTCATGATCTCAAGGAATTATTGTAGTTTGCAGTCCAGGTTTGGGTTTCACTTTTCAATAGTGGAGACATTGATAAGCGAGAGGCAGCAGGAAAATTACATCAGCTTTCAATTTAAAGGTGGGGCTGCAAATTTAACCAGGCGGGTCCTGAGGGCACAAATGGTTTCCCTTGTCTTACAAGGCTTGGGTTTTAGGACACAGATAAGGGAAGATGCCCTTTTTGCAAGGATGGAAGGCTTTGAAATGGACTATATGCTTGAGAGACTTCGTGCCGTGGGATATCTCATCATCCACACAAGGCAGCTGGATATGGTAATGAACAGTCCCAGTGATGTAAGGATCTATCAAGATAAGCTTAAAAGAGAACTTAGGGAGAATTTTGGAATAGGAATGAACAATGGAACAGGTGGCCATTAGAACTTGTGCCTCCTACGACCCTGAACTTGTCTACGAGGAAGTGAAGGCCTTGATTGATGAGTTGGGTGGCATGGGAGAGTTTGTTAAGAGAGGGGAAAGGGTTTTGATAAAACCCAACCTTTTGTCTGCCCACGAACCATCCAAACACATCACCACACACCCCCATGTGGTTATGGCAGTTGCAAGGTTGTGTCAAGAAAGGGGTGCCACTGTGGTCATTGGAGACAGCCCTGCCATTGATTCCTTCCAAAAGGTGGCAAAAAAGACCGGGATGGAGGCCGTCTCCCAAGAGCTTGGCATACCCTTGGTGGAATTTTCAAATCCAAGACCTGCTCCCAATGGAGAGAGGAGGGTTTTCAAGAGGATTGAAATCGCATCCCAGATCTTTGATGCTGACAAGATAATCAGCGTAGCAAAGCTCAAGACCCACTCCCAAATGCTTATGACCCTTGGTGTGAAGAACAACTTCGGTACAGTGGTAAAACAGAGAAAGGCTGAGTGGCACTCCACAGCAGGTACCAGCAGGGATTTGTTTGCCTCCCTTCTCATTGACATATACCTTACCGTAAACCCCGTGCTTACTGTCCTGGATGGGATCTGGGGGATGGAAGGAATGGGCCCCACAAACGGAACCCCTGTCTTTTTAGGATTTCTTATGGCCTCAAGGGATGCGGTGGCCTTGGACCTTTGTTGTTTAACAGCCTTGGGAATCTCCTGGAAACTCTTCCCAGTATACAGACAGGCCAAGATCAGGGGTTTGGTGGAACCTAATTTGTCTTACAAGGAATTGGACACCAGGATTTCTCTTTGTTCAGCAACAAAGGGGTTCAAGATTCCAAAACTGGATTCCATGAGCGTAATACCCAAGGGATTGGAGGCTATCAGCAGAAGGTATCTTGTATCCAAACCTGTGATAATTGATTCCATCTGCAAGGGATGCGAAAGATGTCTTACAATTTGCCCTCAAAAGGCCATTAGGAAACAGGGTAATAAAATGAGGATAGATTATGACAACTGCATTAGGTGTTATTGTTGTCAAGAGGTTTGTGATTTTGATGCAATCACCTTTAAGAAGGGTTTTTTCTTGAAGGTCACCGAAAAAATCTTTTAGGAGAAAGATATGGAATCCAAGGGATTAGAGGAAAAATTTTTGGAGGCAACCAAGGCAATCATAAAACAAGGGATGCTTCCTTTTCCGTTGAATGAAACCACAATTTCTATTGTAAAGAATATTGTGGGAGAAAATGAAAAGGAACTTGATCTAATATGTGCATTCAAGAAAAAATCCTCACAGACCATGGATGAATTAAAACAGAGTTCAGGATTCGATGAAGATACAATAAGAAACCTAACAGATTCATTGGCAAAAAAAGGCTTAATCTTCAACCAACCCAACAGTCAGGGTGTTATGGTGTACAGGCTGTTGCCCTTTATGAGCGTGGGTGTTATGGAATATAGATTCATGAAACCATTGACTTATTCTCAAGAGGAAAAGGAACTGGCAAGGCTTTTCTCTAAGCTTGTGGATGAAATAAAGGAGAACCTAAAGTCCAACTACGAAAATCTAAAACAGCTTCTCCCCCAACTCCCTCCAACAGATAGGACAGTGGTTCACAAAGAAAGGGAGGATGGTAAGAAGATCAGGGTAGTAAAGGTGGATAGATCAGTGGGGGATTATGAAGAGGTGATCTTACCCAGTCAATCGGTGGAAGAGATCATAATGAAATTCGATGATATTGCAGTTGGCCATTGCTTCTGTCGCCAAAAGAAGATGGCCTTGGGTGGTTCTTGTGAGTTCCATGCGCCCTTGGAGAATTGTTTTACCTTTGGCAAATCTGCCAGGCATACCATCCAGCAAGGGTTTGCAAGGAGGGTCTCTAAGGAAGAGGCCTTGGAGATCCTAAGAAGGGCAGGGGAGGCTGGCCTGATCCACAAGGCATATCATCCCAATTCCCTGGTGGACAAACCCGAGACCAGCATCTGCAATTGTTGTAAGGATTGCTGTGACACCTTTAGGCTCTGGAGGGAAGGGGCATTTCCACTCATTAATGTGACACACCACCTTTCAATGGTGGAGGAGGAAAGATGCACAGGCTGTGGCATATGTGTGGAGAGGTGTCCCACTGGCAGCATTGGCATTGGTGAAAAGGGTAGGGCAGAGAGAAAAGAGGAGATGTGCATAGGCTGCGGGGTCTGTGCCAGATTTTGCCCAGAGGATGCCATCCACATGGAGGTAAGGGAGAGGAGGGTACAGCTACTCCCTCCCCTCGCATAAGTTATTAAGCTATTTCATCAGGCTAGGTAGCCACAGACAAAGCTGTGGAAAAGGTATAATTGCCAAAGAGAGCAATACCAAGGCGATCAGGAAGGGGAGTGCACCCTTGAATATCTTTTCCAAGGGCACATCCCTTACAATCCCCCCAACCACATATACATTTACACCCACTGGAGGCGTAATTACTCCCATCTGGGTTACCAGCACGATGATCACCCCAAACCAAATGGGGTCATAGCCCATCTTTGTGATCACAGGATAAAAGATGGGGATGGTCAAGAGTATCAATGCAAGGGCATCTATAAAGCAGCCGCCCACTAAATACAGGAAGATGATGAATGCCATTATGGCCCAGCTTGGAAGGGGGAGGCTGCTCACCCAGCTTGCCAATATATAAGGGATACGAGTGATTGCAAGGAAATGCCCAAACATGGTGGCGCCTGCCACTATTACCATGACCATGCAAGAGATCCTGCAGCTTTCCAAAAGTGCCTGCTTGAGCTTTGGGATGCTAAGCCTTCTGGTAATTAGACCCAAGGCAATGGCTCCACCTGCACCTATTGCACCCCCTTCTGTGGGAGTAAATATCCCTGCAAAAAGGCCACCCATAACAAGCCCAAAGAGGATCAAGGTCTCGGTCACGCCTTTTAGGGAGTTTAACTTTTCCTTGAATGTAAACTTGGGACCCAGGGGTGCAATTTCTGGTCTTGCTTTTACCCATATGTATATGGTGATTATGAACAAGATGCTAAGGACGATTCCCGGTAGTATGCCTGAGACGAAAAGCTTTCCTATGGACTGCTCTGTAAGAATGCCATACACGATGAAGATCACACTGGGAGGAATGAGTATGCCCAGGCTACCTCCTGCTGCAACAGTACCTGTGGCCAGCACCATGTCGTATTTATACCTTCTCATCTCGGGTATGGTAACTGTTGCCATGGTGGCAGCAGCGGCATTGGTGGAACCACAGATGGCTGCAAAGCCAGCACAGGCTGCAATTGTGGCCATGGCAAGGCCACCTGGCAGGTGTCCTATGAACTTATATGCTGCATCAAAGAGCTTGCTACTTACCCCTGAGTGGAAAGTGACCTGCCCCATCAGGATAAACAAAGGAACCACGGTGAGGCTATATGCGCCAAAGACCGTATAAAAGTCCTTTGCAAGCATCCTAAGGCCACCCTCCAGCGATACCATGTAGCTAAAGCCCAAGAGTCCAAGGAAGGCCATCACAAAGCCCACTGGCATCCTGCTGAAGAGAATCACCACCAGCAAGAGAAGTCCTATTAGTCCAACGGTTACAGGGTCCATCTTTCTACTCCCATTTAAACCAAGGCCCTTTGCCTTTTAGGAATGCCTCATAAAGTTCTGCAATTAAGACTATGCATACCCCAATTGCGCCCAAAGAGATGCCGTAGACTATTGGATAAAAAGGTATCCTCAGGGTCATAGACACCTCGCCTGACTTCTTAAAATCCATTCCGTAGATGATGCATTCATAGGCCAGCAGGGCAAACAAAAGGATGCTCAACAAATGGGTGATGAGATATATGACCTTTTGAGCCTTTAAGGGAAGCTTCACCACCAATACTTCCACTGCCACATGGCCTCTCTGAAAGGTGGTATGGGCCATTGCAAAGGCAGCCACTGCAGCCCCAAGGAACTGAACCAGCTCATAAGTGCCCAAGATCGGCCTTCTAAAAAGTCTCAACACCACATCTGCACAGGTAAGGACTGTCATGGCCAAAAGGCATAGGCCGGATATACCGTTTAGACCGTCGGCAAAGCGCCTTACCAAGCTGCCTATCTTNCCCATTTTTTTCTCCATAAAAAAAGATTGGGCCCTTAAAGGGCCCGCTCTTTTGTCTATTTGCTATACTTTGCTATGGAATCCTTTATGAACTGAATTGCCTCTTGCCCAGGTAGGCCTTTGTCTGTGAGGGCCTTTTGTTGCTCGTCTATGACAGGTCTTACTGCATTGGCCCAGCGGTCACTCTCTTCCTTGCTAAGTGGGATGATGGTGTTTTTGAGGCTTAGGGTATATTCCCTACCTTCTTGGTCTGCCTTATCCCATCCCTCTGCATGCTTTGCAATCCATTCCTTTGAAACCTCTTCAAAGACCTTCTTCACATCACCGGGCAGTGCATCCCATTTGGCCTTATTCATAATCACATACATGGCAGTGGTATAGCCCACAGAATAGCACTCCACCGTGTATTTGATTACCTCTGCCTGCTTCCAGCCCTTTAACACCTCAATGGGAGATAGGGTGGCATCCACCACGCCCTTTTGCAATGCCTCGTATGCCTCACCCTGGCCCATTGCCACAGGAACAGCACCCAACGCTGATGCAGCCTTTGCACTAAAGCCTGTGCACCTCACCTTAAGGCCTTTCAGATCCTCCAGCTTTTTCACCTCCTTTTTGCTGTGCAGAAGTCCTGGACCATGGGCATGGAGGTAAAGGACCTTAACACCTTCCAGTTCCTTTGGCTTAAATTTGTTGTAAAAATCATTGGCCACGAGGGTTGCCACTTTACCGGTGGGGTAACCTATGGGTAGATCCAAGGCCTCCATAAGAGGGAACCTTCCTGCTGTGTATGCAAAAAGGCTCATCCCCAGGTCTGTGGCACCTTTCATGACCCCGTCATAGATCTCAGGGCCTTTCAAGAGTGCGCCACCATGGAAGAAACTAAAGGAGACCTTTCCGTTTGTCCTCTTCTCTATCTCCTTTGCCCATTCCTCAGCCAACTTGGAGTTAAAGTGGGTGGGAGGGAAGAAGTTGCTGTAGGTGAGTTTGATGGTGTCTGCCTTACTGATGCCGTAAAAGAAAAGCAGACAAGCCGCCACAACACAAGTGAAAACCTTTTTACCCATAGCCTACCTCCTTTGCATTTTGTGGTTTGTGAGCAGTGAACTGCTCTCACCTATTTAGGATGAAACCCTAATGGGTGTCAAGGCTAATCGTCTATCTGCCAGGGTTACGGCAAAGTCCATTTTTGGAATCCTACTAATTCCAGTTAGGAAGTGGAAAAACTTGCCCTAGGCCTGGTCTATTTGCCTTTTGTCGGTTGGAGCTGTAAGACATGCTCCTGGAGTTTTTTTAGCTCCAAGAGTGCTTCAATGGGAGTTATCTTGTTCAGATCCAGGTTTTTGATCCAAGAGATGAGCCTTTGGTCTGCCACGGAAAAAAGTGGGGGTTGGAATTTGCTCCCTGTGTCCCTTGTAATGGGTTTTCCTCTGATCTTGGTATCGGCCCTTTGTTTTTCCAGCCCAAACAGGATCTCTTTTGCCCTTTTTAACACTGACTCAGGCACTCCTGCTATCCTGGCCACCTCGATCCCGTAGCTCCTATCTGCTGCACCAGGTCTGAGTGTCCTCAAAAATACCACAGAATCACCCCATTCCTTCACATCCATGGTGTAGATCTTGACCCTGGGAAGTAGGGTCCCCAATTCTGTAAGCTCGTGGTAGTGTGTGGCAAAAAGGGTTCTAACCCCTTTGCCTTCAAGGGAGTGCAAGGCCTCAACCACTGCCCACGCAATGCTCATGCCATCATAAGTGCTGGTTCCCCTTCCCACCTCGTCCAATATCACGAGGCTTTTGGGAGTGGCATTTCTCAAAATATTGGCAGTCTCTGCCATCTCCACCATAAAGGTGCTCTGCCCTTTGGCTATGTCGTCCGAGGCCCCGATTCTGGTAAATATGCGGTCCACAATCCCAATGGTTGCCGAAGATGCTGGCACAAAACTCCCCACCTGTGCCATGAGTGTAATCAATGCAGTCTGCCTTAATATGGTGGACTTTCCTGCCATGTTGGGGCCTGTAATGATTAGGATTTGCTTCTTGCTGCCGTCCAAGGAAAGATCGTTGGGTACAAAGGGCTCAAGGCCTAATTTCTTTTCCAACACAGGGTGCCTTCCTTCTCTTATATCCACTATGGGCTCTTCCACTATGGTGGGCCTCACATACCTGTTTTCCGATGCAAGTTCTGCCAGACCAAGGACCACATCCAGCTCACCTATGGCACCTGCCAGTGAGGCTATCCTTTTTGAGTGCCTTGCCACCTCTTTCTGCACCTCACCGAATAGCTGTGCCTCCAGCTCAAGGCGCCTTTCCTCCGCAGTGAGGACTTGTTCCTCCCGTTCCTTCAGCTCTTGATTTATGAATCTCTCTGCGTTGGCAAGGGTTTGCTTCCTTACATAGTCCTTGGGCACCAGATGGAGGTAAGACCTTGTAACCTCTATGTAATAGCCAAACACCTTGTTGTAGCCCACCCTTAGGTTTGGAATCCCTGTTCTTTCCTGCTCTGTTTTCACAAAGCCTGCGATCCAGTTCCTGCCATCTCTCATTATCCCTATGAGCCTGTCCAGTTCTAAATTGAACCCTTCCTTTATGATCCCCATCTCTTTGGGAAGGCTTGGGGCATCCTCTGAAATGGCCTTTTCCACCAGCTCAAGCACTTCTCCTATGGGGTCCAATCTGTCCAGGATATGCGTCAAAAGGCCCTTTAAGGGAATCTCCCCAAGGGCCTCTTTTAGTCTGGGCACATTTTTCAGCCCTTCCTTTAGGGCTATTAGATCCCTTGGACTGGCCCTTGCCATGGCAACCCTGGCATTTATCCTTTCCAGGTCAGGCATCTTAGTGAGTAGTTCCCTAAGCCTTTTTTTCAACTGCCTTTTTTGTACCAGGCCTTCCACGGCATCCAGCCGAGATTCAATGGCATTGGGATCCAAAAGGGGTCTTATGATCCATTGTCTTAAAAGCCTTTTACCCATGGGAGTTTGGGCCTTGTCCATAACAGAAACCAGGGTGTCTTCCTCTGTATTCGTCCTGGGATTCCTTATGATCTCCAGGTCCCTCAGGCAGGTGGGGTCCAGTATCATAAACTGGGACAGGTTATAGAACCTAAGGTCTGTGATGTGGTCAAGGTGGGTCTTCTGGGTCAGACTGAGATACTTCAGAAGTGCAGCTGAGGCACATACCGCACTGAAAAGATGTTCTATCCCAAGGCCCTTTAAGGATCTCACCCTAAAATGCTCCTTCAACACATCTTGGGCTTGATCCGGATGGTACTGGATTGGATCCAAGACCTCCACCCTATAAGGCCTTAGGGCCTCTTCCCACTCCTTCAAAAGAGAATTGGGAAGCAAGACCTCAGCAGGAGAAAGTCTTTGAAGTTCTTCTTTCACATGGGATTTGTTGGAGATCTGGCTCACCATAAAAAGCCCGGTGCTCAAGTCCACATGGGCAAGGCCTATCTCTGGCTCCACTCCCCATATAGAGGCTATGAAAAGATTCTTGGAGTCTTCCAAGATCCCCTCATCCACCACAGAGCCAGGAGTCACCACCCTGATCACATCTCTCTTCACAAGACCCTTAGCAAGTTTGGGATCCTCAAGTTGTTCGCATATGGCCACCTTGTAACCCTGAGCCAAGAGTTTCCCAAGGTACGGCTTTGCAGAATGGTAAGGCACGCCTGCCATGGGCACTTTCTTTCCACCATATTCACCCCTGGAGGTGAGTGTTATCCCCAGGATCCTTGAGGCGATCTCTGCATCCTCAAAGAACATCTCATAAAAATCACCCATTCTAAAGAACACTATGCAGTCCTTGTACCTCTCCTTCACCTGGAGATACTGCCTGAACATGGGTGTTTCCAGTTGGCCTTGAGTCATATGCAAAGAATAAATTTCCTATTGTGTGCTTTGAGTACTCTTTTGCTCATATGATGGTTGTAATGAACTTGCTTGTGCCTTTGTAGCATCCCTAAGTCGCTTTCTGAGCCTCAGATTATCTGCTATCCCAAACATGGCAGTGACCACAACACCCAATAGGAAACAGATGATTGATATTGCAAATATCGAAAGGGAAGGGGTCTCTGCTTTGAAAATTAGTATGTTTAACCTAAACTGTACAGATGTGGAAAAGGCCTGGTAATTTTGAATTGCCGCCACAAGCACTATCAAGCCAATGATACTAAGCAAGATACCTTTAAAATACTTCATGTTAGCTACCTCCTTGATNTTTTTGAAATAGTGGATAAAGCTTCTCATAAGTTTGTTTTATATGTTCTGGGATAACCCTTACATCTGCAAGGACAGTCATAAAATTAGTGTCGCCATACCACCTTGGAACAATGTGATAGTGCAAGTGTTCCTCCACCCCAGCTCCTGCAACTTTGCCGAGATTTATTCCTATATTGAAACCATCAGGATTCATGAGCTTCCTTAAGATTGCTATGGTATTCTTGACCATCTTGGTAAGATTTAATATCTCTTTATCGTCCAAGCCCTCAAAATCTTTGACATGCCTAAATGGTGCAACCAGCAAATGGCCGTTCACATACGGAAATTTGTTCATCATTACCATCACATATTCGTCCACATACAAAATAAGACGGTCTTTGTCTCTTGACCTATCTTCCCCTGGGCAGAAGATACAACCTTCTTTCTTTTCCTCTCCCAGTATGTACGACATCCTCCACGGTGCCCACAATGTCTCCATAATTCACCTCAGATCTTGATAATCCTTGCCTCTATCTTAGAAGAAACCTCTATCACCCCAATGCTACCTGCCAAAGACCCCTTTTTCCTAAGGTTTGCAGCCCCTGGGTTAAAAAGCAAGACCTCTTTCTTATATTCGCAGTAAGGCTCGTGGGAGTGCCCAAATATTAGCACCTGCACATCCGTAAACTCCCTTAGCACCCTATTGGGAAGGTCCCACGCTGCACCCCAGCCATGAATCAATCCAAACCTAAACGATCCCACCTGAAATGTGAGCTTGGAAGGATATGCCTCCTTTATTTCAAAGGGGTCCATATTGCCTGCCACTACCTTCAGCGGCTTCTGAGACAGATAGTCCAACACCACTTGTGAGACCACATCCCCTGCGTGCACTATTAGGTCAGCATCTTTCAAGTATCTTTCATATAGCTCTTCCAAATGAGGACTAAGCTCATGGAGATGTGTGTCTGAAAGTACCATGATCTTGGTTCCCAATCTATGCCTCACCCGCCACCATTTCCATGTTTTTATGGCCTCACCACAACCTGAACAATAGGCTCAAGCCCAAATATAACAGACCGCCAATGGATGACAAGCCCAAAACCTGCACATCTTGATGGAGAACCCTCAATGACATATTATTTCCCAAAATTCCAATCGGGAGGAGGTAGATGCCCATTTACGAATTTTACTGCCCCGACTGTAACACCGTATTCAACTTCTTCTCCAAACGGGTAAACACGCAAAAGATCCCCTCTTGCCCCAAGTGCAATAGGCCTGAGCTCATAAGACAGATGTCTGTTTTTAGAAGGGGAGGTAACCTGAAGGACACAGAGGGAAACCCCTATTCTGATTTGGATGAGNTCNAGGTTTGCAAGGGCCATGGATCTGCTCGCAAGGGAGGCACAAAACATAAAGGAAGATGATCCCAAACAAGCTGCCCTGCTCATGAGAAAGGTTAGCCAGGCTGCAGGGCT
>JGI24188J35168_1001922_pt1 | contig 11694 bp, 10 predicted proteins | sample YNPBryantNP2012_FD_35168 | JGI IMG/M metagenome (IMG submission 35168) | reverse complement strand
AACGTGGTGGGAAGCTCCATCGCTCGCGAGTCCGACGGCGTCATCTACCAGCACGCCGGCCCGGAGATCGGCGTGGCCAGCACCAAGGCCTACACCTCCCANGTGACCTGCTTCGTCCTGTTCACGATCTACCTCGGCCGCCTGCGCGGCACGCTCTCCGAGGGNGACATCGCGGAGATGGTCGCGCAGCTGCGCGAGCTGCCCGGCAAGATCGAAAAGGTCCTCGNGGACCAGAGCGCCGTGCTGGAATGCNCGGAAAAGTATCACACCGCGCAGAGCTCGCTCTATCTCGGACGCAGCTACAACTTCCCGAGCGCCCTGGAGGGCGCGCTGAAGCTGAAGGAGATCTCGTACATCCACGCCGAAGGATACGCTGCCGGCGAGATGAAGCACGGTCCCATTGCTCTGGTGGACCCGTCGCTGCCCGTCGTGTGCGTCTGCGTCAGCAGCGCGGTCTACGACAAGATGGTCTCCAACATCCAGGAGATCCGGGCACGCTCGGGCAAGGTCATCGCCGTGGCCACGGAGGGCGACACCGCGATCCTGGCACACGCGGACGATGTGCTGTATGTCCCGGAGACACCGGAGTATCTGTCGCCCATCGTTGTCGCGGTGCCGCTGCAGCTTCTCGCCTACCACATCGCCGTCAGGCGCGGGTGCGATGTGGACCAGCCCCGGAATCTGGCCAAGAGCGTTACGGTGGAGTAGGAAAGCCCGGTCCGCAGGCCGGCCGCCGGGCGGGGGCGCGGGCCGCGCCCCCGCTTTTGCGCGACTCATGGCTTGCGCAGGCCGCCCCGGCGCCCGGCGTCTGGCAAAGGAACGTATGCGTCTTTGATGGAAGTCCTCTGGNTCCTGCTGCTGCTGCTTGCCATCACGGCGGGCGGCTGGCTGCTCAGCCATGGCGCGGAGACNATGGCCGAGAAATACGGCGCGAACTTCGCGGGTAGCATCCTGCTCGCGCTGGTCACGACGCTGCCGGAGTACCTGTTCGTCTATTTCGCCATGGCGCACGACCGCCCGGAGGTCGCTCTGGGATCGGCCATCGGAGCCTGCACCCTCCTTGTGACCCTGGGCTACGGCTCGGTCATCCTCTTTGCCACGAGCCGCTTCAGCCGGAGGCCGGTGGACTGCATCGAGCTCTCCCGCCACACCCGNCTGGACGCGGTCTATCTTCTGCTGACCGCCGCCGTGGCGCTGGCGCTGGCATGGGAGGGGGGCGGGCTGGATCTCAAGGACGCGCTCATCCTGGCAGCGGTCTTCGGCGTGTACGTGGCGCAGCATTACCGGGTGGCGCAGGCCCGGGCCGCCCGCATCGAGCACAGCGTCAGCCGCCGCAGGGCGTGGCAGGCGGCCGGGCTGTTCCTGGGGGGCGGGGCCATCATCCTCGCCTGCGCCGAGCCGTTCGTGCTTTCGATGGTCGGGCTTGCCCGGCAGTTCGGCGTCAGCCCGATGGCCATCGCCATCGTCCTGAGCCCCGTCGCCTCGGAGATGCCGGAGAAGATGACCGCCTACCTCACCGTCATCCGCGATGGACGGCTGGCGGAGATCTCAGTGGCGAACTTCATGGGCTCCAAGGTCAACCACAACAGCCTGCTGCTGGCCCTGATGCCGGCCGCGGCCTGGCTGCACGGGCGGGGGCAGGTGAACGGGGTCGTCTCGGTGCCGTTCCTCGTGATGACCATCCTGACGTTCTTCGCCGGGTTCAACCTGATGCGCCGGCGGCTCAGCCGGACGGCCGGATGGGTCTTCCTTGGCCTGTACGCCCTCATCATCTTCGCGGCGTTCCAGACAGGCACGGCGCCCGCGTCGCACTGACGGGGGCGCCGCAGCGGCCGGCTCCGGCTTACCTTGCGGGCCGTTGAGGCGGAGGAGGCGGAGCGGCGACGAAACGCGCCAGCTCGCTGCCCGCACTGTCACAGAGACGCAGCGTCTCTTTCGTGATGCTGTAAGACGCCGTCTTCTCCAGAGCGGACATCAGGGCGCTCTCCTGCTTCATCAGCTCGGGCGGACCGGCCATTTTCGTGCTGGAAAGCCGCGAGAACTTCAGAGTCTCGCCTTTCAGGGTGAAGGAGCCCAGGTAGTGGTTCACTCCCCCGAAACCGTAGACCCGGTCTCCGTCGGGGTCCAGCTTCAGATACACCTCGTCGCGCCCTTCTCCCGGATGCACCGCGGGGCGGTCTCCGATGCTCAGAACCTTCCAGCGGGTGCCCGTCAGCGCGGGAGACTCGGACGGCGGCTCCTCGCCTGGCGTGCGTGCCTTGGCCAGCGGAATCGCCCGGGCCAGGTTCGCGGCCCAGACGTCGGCCAGCTGCCGGGGAGTCATTCCGTTCGCGGCGGCGGTCCGCGGATCGGTGGTGGCGATGAGCGTGGATCCGATCATCACCGCGAAGTCCTGACCGTGGGGTTGGACCCGCACCTGGGCCGGGTCGAAGGGGGCGGAGCCCAGGAACGGAAAGATCCGCTGCTGGATGGCATCGGCCCGCTGCTCCACCGACAGTCCGGCGGAAGGAAACCGCACGCGCATCACCACCCGTTCCCCACCACCACCACGTCTCCTGGCGCAGCCGCGGCCGGGCCCGGAATCATCGAGACCGCCAGCGCGGCGAAAGCTGCCGCGCAGATCGCTTTGAACATTATCTTCCTCCTTCCCGGGGACGAAAGGCAGCCGGCCGCGCGGATCACTGCCGGAGCCTTCCGGATGTTGCCTCTCCCCCGGAGCATCGTTCAGCGGAAAGGCCGGGGGGCCCGGCCGTTCCGCCGCGTCCGTTACGGTGAAACGGGCTGTTCCGGTTGCGGGGCGGGGCTGGGCGGCTGCGCGGGTACGGCCGGAGTGGTGATCACCACGCGCTCCCGGTAGGCGGGAATGTTCACTTCCACCTTCGCCTCGTTGCGCGCCTTCTCCAGGAGCTCGCGCAACTGAGGGTTGTCCGCCGCCCGCGCGCGCAGCAGCCGGTCGCGGATGAGCGGCTTCACCGACTCGTAAGGCTGGAACCGCGCCTCCCGGCGCTCCCGCACCTTCAGCAGCACCCACCGCCCGCCCGTCTGGAACGGCTCGCTGACCTCGCCCGCCTTTGTCGCAAACGCCCTCTCGTAAACCTCCGGCGGGATTCCCGGGATGGCCGTCCGGATGGGGTCGGGACGGTTCAGCCAGCCCACCTCCCCTCCGCGCTCCCGGGAGACGGCATCCACGGAATACTGCCTGGCCACCTCCGGGAAAGGCGTGCCGTTCAGAAGGCGCTGCCGGGCCTCGTCCGCCTTCTCCCGGCTGTCCGTGATGATTGTCTGCAGGAAGACGGCTTCGGGCAGGTAGAAAGCCGAGCGGTGGCGCTGGTCCTCGGGCAGATGGGCCGTCGCCTCGTCGTAGGAGATGCGCATCTCCTCCTCAGAGATCGTGATGAACTTGGAGTACAGGTTCGTCTGGGCGATGTCCGGCTTCAGAGATTCCCGGAACTCCTCCTCGGTCACCCCCGCGCCCTTGAGCAGGGTCTTCAGGTCCATGTCGCGCTGCTTCAGGTTCTCGTCCAGCACCGCCATCCGCTCACTGATCTGCTCTTCGGTGGGCGCCACGCCCTCCTTTTCGGCCAGCTGGACGAGCAGCGTCTCGGCGATCAGCCTGTTCAGCACGGCAAAGCCGGTCTGCTGGGCCACCGGTGGGGGGAACGCCTGCACCGGCTCCGCCGGGGAGATCTCCATCCGGCGATGGTAGCGCTCCATCGGCACGCTCTGACCGTTCACGACGGCGGCCGCCTGCGCGGCGGCCTCCGGCGCCGCCGCGGCGAGGAAGACCAGGGCGAAAAGCCCTGCCAGGTGTTTCATCGGACTCCTCCTGTCAGCTGCAGCGGGCGCCACTGGCGGTCTGCCTCTTCCGGCTCCTCCAGCGCCAGTCTGGCCAGCGGGAAGGGTTCCAGGGCGCGCTCCAGGATCCCGTGCACCTTTGCCAGCGCCACTCCGTAGTTAGTCATCGGTATGCCCAGCTCCGCGGCCTGGTGCTGCCGCCAGAGCACCTCGCGCCGGGTGATCATGCAGCTTCCGCAGTGGATGATCAGGTCGTAGCTCGAGACATCCTTCGGAAAGTCCCGGCCGTTCGCGAAGCCGAACTCCAGCTCCCCACCCACGTACTGCCTGAGCCAGCGCGGGATCTGGACCTTGCCGATGTCGTCCGGCTGGGTGTGGTGCGTGCAGGCCTCCGCGATCAGCACCCGGCTGCCGGGCCGGAGCCGGTCGATGTACTTGCTCCCGCGCACGAACCCCTCCAGGTCGCCCCGGTATCGCGCCATCAGGATGCTGAAACTGGTGAATAGCACGCCCGGAGGCGTGTCCGCCACGGCCTTCAGGAACGCCTGCGAGTCCGTGATCACCAGCCTCGGCGGGCGTTGAAGGCTTTCGATGGCCTGCTTGAGCTCCCTCTCGCGGGTGACCACCGCCAGGGCCCCCTGGTCCAGAACATCGCGGATGGTCATGACCTGCGGCAGGATCAGCCGTCCCTTCGGGGCCGCCTGATCAATGGGCGTCACCAGCACCACGACATCTCCCGGGGATACCAGGTCTCCCACGATGGTCTGTTCCCCCGATGCGGGGGCGTGGCGGATGAGGAGCCCCTTCAGGGAGGTCATCCCGTCGCCGCGTGCCGCGCTGACCGCGGCAAAGGGGAGCCGTCTCTCCGTTGCCCACGCCTCCCAGCCCGCAGGGTCCGCAAGATCGCTCTTGTTGGCGACGGCCACCAGCGGAATGCCGCGGCCTGCGATCTCCGCGGCAAGGCGGTCCTCCTCCTCCGAGGGCTCGCGGGTGCAGTCCAGCACGAGGATGGCCAGATCGGTCCTCTCCAGCACCTTCAGCGACCGCTCCACGCGGCGGGCTCCCAGCTCTCCGACATCGTCCAGGCCGGCCGTGTCGGTGACCACCACCGGGCCGAGCGGCAGGATCTCCATCGCCTTGGAGACCGGGTCCGTCGTGGTGCCCGGCACGTCCGAGACGATGGCGATGTCCTGCCCGGTCAGCGCGTTGATCAGGCTGGACTTCCCGCTGTTGCGCCTGCCGAAGATGCTGATATGGAGTCTTTCCCCGGAAGGGGTCTGGTTCAGGGACGCCACTGTTCTCCCCCGCACCTCCACGTTCGATTATACCTTCTGTCCGCCCCTTCTGTTTCCGCGCTCCGCTGCGCCTCCGGGCGCCCCGCGGCCGGGCATCGCCATCGGGTGGCGCGTGGGCTACAATGCCCGGGAAGGATATGTCGTCGCAGACCAGAGAGCACTGGGAGCGCAGGCTGGTGGTGGCGATCACCGGCGCGAGCGGCTCCATCTACGGGCTGGAGTTCCTGAAGCGGGCGGCGGGCATCTGGGACCGCATCTGGCTGACCGTGAGCTCCAACGCCCTGGCGGTGGCGTCCCTCGAGGTGGGCCTGAAGGGCTTCGACCCGGCACGGGACCTCGGTCTGGGCGATCTGGCGGAGCGCGTCACGCTCATGAGCCCCCGCGACCTGACCGCGCCTCCTTCCAGCGGGTCCTACCGGTATGACGGCATGGTCGTCGTGCCGTGCTCCATGGGAACCCTCGGGCGGATCGCGAACGGCATCTCCAGCGACCTGACCGGCCGCATCGCGGACGTCTGCCTGAAGGAGCGCCGCAGGCTGGTGCTGGTCACCCGCGAGACCCCGCTGTCCGCCATCCATCTGCGCAACATGCTGACGCTGGCGGAGGCGGGCGCCACCATCCTTCCCGCCGCCCCCGGCTTCTACCATCGCCCGCAGAGCGTCGGTGACCTGGTGGATTTCATCGTTGCCCGCATCCTGCAGTCGCTCGGGGTGGATCAGGATGTCCTGCCGGGATGGAGGGAGGACGAATGAGCGGGCCGCGGCGTCCCCTGGCCGTCCGGCTGGCCGGCCTTGTGAAGCTCGAGCACACGGTGTTCGCGCTCCCGTTCGCTTACATGGGCGCGGTGACGGCGCTCGGGCACTTCCCGGACGCGCGCACGGCGCTGCTCATCCTGCTGGCCATGGCCGGGGCTCGCACGGCGGCCATGACGTTCAACCGTATCGTGGATCTGCCACTGGACCGGCGCAANCCCCGCACGGCGGGGCGCGAACTGGTNACCGGCGAGGTCAGCCAGACCCAGGCGCGCATTCTGCTGGCCGTGTCGGCGGGTGTCTTCCTGGCTGCGGCCTGGCTGCTGAACCCGCTCGCCTTTGTGCTGTCTCCTCTGGCGCTGGCAGTGATTCTGGGCTATTCCTACACGAAGCGCTTCACGCCGGCCTCGCACCTGTTTCTGGGTTCCTCCCTGGGCATCGCCCCGGTGGGGGGCTGGATCGCGGCGACGGGCGAGTGGGGCNCNCCTCCNCTCATCCTGGGNGCCGCCGTGGCGGCGTGGACGGCGGGCTTCGACATCATCTACGCCCTGCTCGACACCGAGTTCGACCGCCGCGAGAAGCTGCACTCCATCCCCGCCGCGCTGGGGGAGGAGCGCGCGCTTTACGTCTCCCGGGCGCTGCACGCGGCGATGGTGGTCCTTCTCGTCTGGTACGGGAGGGTCCTCGGGCTGGGGAGCCTGTACGTCATCGGAGTGTTCATCGTCGCGGCGTTTCTGGTCTGGGAGCACACGCTGGTGACTCCGCAGGACAAAAGCCGCGTGAACACCGCGTTCTTCACGATGAACGGCATCGTCAGCATAGTGCTTTTCGTGTTCACTCTGCTGGATGCGCTCAGGGGCAGGGGGCAGTGAAGACCACGGTGCTGGGATGCCTGCCCTACCTGAACGTGCGCCCGCTCATCCGTTCCATCGAGCGCNGCCCGCCGGAAGGGTATGAGCTGGTCTACGACACCCCGTCCGGCCTTGCGGAGCGGCTCCGGGAGGGCTCCTGCGATATCGCGGCCGTGTCCAGCTTCGAGGCGCTGGCCAACCCGCAGCTGGAGATCATCCCCGGTTTCGCCATCGCATCCGACGGCCCGGTCACCAGCGTGATGCTGTTTTCCCGTAAGCCGTTCGCCGGGGTCGGCCGGGTGGCGCTGGACACCGGTTCGCTCTCAGGGGCCGCCCTGACCCGCATCGTGCTGGCGGACCTGTTCGGCGCCCGGCCGGAGTTCGTCCGGCTGGAGCCGTATCCGGCGGAGATGCTGAGCCTCGCGGATGCCTGCCTGCTGATCGGCAACAACGCCCTGCTGCACGCGCCGGACGTGCCCCACGTCCTGGATCTGGGGGCGGCGTGGAAGGAGCTCACCGGCCTGCCCTTCGTGTTCGGGGTCTGGGCGGCCCGGAAAGGACGGGCGGACGGGCGCGACGTGGCCATCCTGCAGGAGGCTCGCCGTGCCGGTCTGCGGGACCTGCACGACATCGCGCGGGAGGAATCCATCAATCTGGGGCTGCCGCCGGGGCAGATCCTGCGCTACCTGGCGGAGACGATGGTCTACGAGATGGGCGAGCGCGAGCTCGAGGGGCTCCGGGAGTTCTGCCGGCGGGCGAAGGCCGGCGGGCTCCTTCACCCGGGGGCAGCGGTCCGCCTGTGGCAGGGTAAGGAGGCCGTCTGAGTATGCGGGGCTTTGAGCGCCACTGCCAGGGACGGGAAGGTCGTGGTCATCGGCTCGCAGCAGCCGGAGGAGCCGGACGCGGCGGTCTCTCGCGCCGCCGGCACCGGGGCGGTCCCCGGAGTCCGGTGACCCCGCCCGGCAATCATGCTAGAATGCGCCCCGGCAGGAGGGCTGCTTCACTTTTTCCGGAAAGGGCCAAGTTATGACGAGCATCGAGCACATTCACGCGCGGGAGATCCTGGATTCGCGCGGCAATCCCACCATCGAGGTTGACGTGTACCTGGAAGACGGGACGCTGGGACGCGCCGCCGTCCCCAGCGGAGCCTCCACCGGCACCCGGGAGGCGGTCGAGCTCCGCGACGGCGATAAGGGCCGCTACCTCGGCAAGGGGGTGCTGAAAGCGGTCGAGAACGTCAACGACAAGATCGCCCCGGAGCTTCTGGACATGGATGTGACCGACCAGGCCGGCATCGACGAGATGATGATAGAGCTGGACGGCACGGAGAACAAGTCCAACCTGGGCGCCAACGCCATCCTCGGCGTGTCCCTGGCGTGCGCGCACGCGGCGGCAAAGTCGCTGGGGTTGCCCCTGTACCGCTACATCGGCGGGGTCAGCGCCCGCACTCTGCCGGTCCCGATGATGAACATCCTGAACGGGGGCAAGCATGCGGACAACAGCGTGGACCTGCAGGAGTTCATGGCCATGCCCGTGGGCGCTTCCAGCTTCTCCGAGGCGCTGCGGTGGTGCGCGGAGGTGTTCCACGCGCTCCGCGGCGTCCTGAAGGGGAGGGGCTACAGCACCACCGTCGGCGATGAGGGCGGCTTCGCTCCCAACCTGAAGGCCAACGAGGAGGCGCTGGAGGTCATCGTCGAGGCCATCCAGAAGGCCGGCTACACGCCCGGCGAGCAGGTCGCCATCGCGCTCGACCCCGCTGCGTCCGAGATGTGGAAGGACGGCAAATACGATTTCTGGAAGTCCGGCTTCCAGAAGACCTCCGCGGAGATGGTGGAGTTCTGGGCGGAGCTCGTGGAAAAGTATCCCATCGTGAGCCTGGAGGACGGAATGGCCGAGCAGGACTGGGACGGCTGGAAGCTCCTGACCGAGCGCCTTGGCGGCCGCATCCAGCTGGTCGGCGACGACATTTTCGTCACCAACACCCGCATCTTCCGGGAGGGCATCCAGAAGGGCATCGGCAACTCGATCCTGATCAAGGTGAACCAGATCGGAACGCTGACGGAGACGCTGGCGGCCATCGAGATGGCAAAGCGGGCGCGCTACACCGCGGTGGTGAGCCATCGGTCGGGCGAGACGGAGGATGTCACCATCGCGGACATCGCCGTGGCCACGAACGCCGGGCAGATCAAGACCGGCGCGCCGTCCCGCACGGACCGGGTCGCCAAATACAACCAGCTCCTGCGCATCGAGGAGGAGCTCGGCGACACCGCCCTCTTCCCGGGGAGGGATGNGTTCTACAACGTCGGGTGAGCGGCGGAAGCCGGCTCGGGCCGGAGATGTGATGGCAGCCCCTCCCTCCACCGCCGGAGGGAGGGGCTGCTCTGTCGGGGAAGTCTCTCTCAAAATGAGCGGGGAGGGACGCCGTTGAGACGCACCAGGATCGTCTGCACGCTGGGCCCGGCGAGCAACAGCCGGACGGAGATTCTGCGGCTGGCGCGGGCGGGGATGGACGTCGCCCGTCTGAACTTCTCTCACGGGACTCCCGGGGACCATGCNGCGGTCGCGGAGCGCGTGCGCTCCGTCGCTCGTGCTCTGGGACGGCCGATCGGACTGCTGCAGGACCTTCCTGGCCCCAAGATCCGCATCGGACGGGTGGCGGCCGGAGGGGTCCGGCTGCGGCGGGGAAGCGTTGTGCGGTTCGTGGGAGAGGACGTGGAGGGCGACGGAGAGGTTTTCAGCCTTCCCCATCCCTGCGTGCTGGGCGCGCTGCGGGCCGGCTCCGAGATGTGGCTGGCGGACGGGCTCATCCATCTGCGCGTGCTGGAGACAGGGCCGGGATGGGTCCGGGCGAAGGTGCTGAGCGACGGNGTGCTGAGCAGCCACAAGGGCGTCAACCTGCCGGANGTGGACGTCNNCGTNCCGGGAGCTTTAGAGCGGGACCTGGAGCTCTTCCGTCAGGGACTGGAGATGGGGGTGGACTGGGTGGCCGTGTCCTTCGTCAGCGGCCCTCAGGACGCCGAACCGTTCCGGCGGGCCGCGCGGGAGGCGGGCAGGGAGGTCCGGCTTCTGGCCAAGGTGGAGCGGAGGCAGGCGCTGGCAAGGATCGGAGCCATCGTCGAGGCCTTCGACGGTGTGCTGGTGGCGCGGGGGGACCTCGGGATAGAGACACCGATCCGCGATGTGCCCGTGGTGCAGAAACGGCTGGTGCGCCTCTGCAACGAGGCCGGGAAGCCGGTGGTGGTGGCGACGCAGATGCTTGTGAGCATGGTCTCCAGCCCGCGGCCCACCCGGGCGGAGGCCACGGATGTGGCCAACGCCATACTGGACGGCGCCGATGCCGTGATGCTCTCGGAGGAGACCGCGGTGGGGCGCTATCCGGCGCGCTGTGTCAGCACCATGGCGTCCATAGCATCCTCTGCTGAGGCCTTCTGCCGCAGGCCGGGCGAGCGGGAGGAGCGGCGGCTCTCGCAGCCTCCCGGCCGCACCGAGGTCATCGCTTTCGGCGCGGCTCAGATGGCCGGGCATCTTGGCGTGCGTGCCATCATCGCCTGCACCAGCAGCGGAGCCACGGCCCGTGCGGTCAGCAAGCACCGGCCGGACGTCCCCGTTCTGGCGGCGGTGACATCGGAGCGGGTCGCTGGGCAGCTGTGCCTGTCGTGGGGGGTGCGGCCCTATATCGTGCCTCCGGCCGGGAACACGGACCAGATGATTTTCAACGCGGTGGACGGCGCGATGGCCGCCGGGATGGTAAAATGGGGAGACCCCGTGGTGGTCGTGGCCGGTGTGCCGGCCGGCGTGCCCGGCAACACCTGTCTGGTCAAGTATCATCGCGCGGGCGACACCGTCTGGACGTGAGGGCAGGATGCCGTCCCAATCGGAGAAGGATCTTCTGAGACTGAACGGATCGAAGCCCCGGCCGCGAAGAGTCCGGAGGGTGCGGCGCAGACTGCGCCTGCCTTCCTCTGCGGCGGCTCTGAGGATGGCCGCCTGGCTGGGCGTGGCGGTCGTGGTGTTCTACGTGGGGACCTGGGCGCTCCGGCCGCACCTGCAGGCGTGGCTGGTTGCGCGGGATCTGCCGGAACTGGAGCAGCGCAGGCGCAGCGCTGAGCGGGAACGGCGCGAACTGGAGTGGCAGGTCCGCTACGCCCGTTCGGAAGAGGGCGCCCGGAACCTCGCCCGCGAGTACGGCTATGTCAGGGAGGGGGAGGTCCCCCTGCTTTTGCCGGAGGCGAAGGAGAAGGCGGGCGGGATGGAGCCGGCGAAGCGGCCGGAAACCGGTCTGTGGGAGCGTTTCCTCCTGGCCCTGTGCCGCGTGTGCGGCGCGGACCCGGATGCTGCGGATGCGTCCGGCGGCGTGCCCCGCTCCTGATCCGGCGATCGCCGGCGCAACGGCGCGGCCGCCGCGGCGGGTCAAAAGGGTGGGGCCCGGCGGGAGGCCGGCGGGTGGCTGGCGATGCAGATCTACAGGATCACAGGTCAATATCAGGGGGAGCCTCCGGGCGATCTGGAGTGGTGGCACAGCAGGGATGATGATGCCGCTGAGCCTGGGGTCGTCCGCGATCTGGAAGCCGCCCGTCTGACCCTGCCCCGCGTTTCCTGCGAGAAGTGCGGGCAGTCTTCTCCGCTCTTTCCCGTCGCCATGGACATCCCCGAATCTCCTCCTCCCGGNCTGGAAGCGGCCGTCCTCAGGCTCTGCTCCGGGGTGGAGCCGCGCTGCTGGCCGGACCGGGAAGCCGGCCCGCCGGACGTGTGTNTGGACGGGCTTGCGTTCCAGCCGCCCGTCTCGCCGGGATGTTTCCGGCGCCTGGAGGCGGTGGTGCGCAGGATGATGTGTCTCCCGGAATGGCGGCCGGTCCGGGGAGGGGCGCGNATCGGCCCTGAGTCCGTGATCCTGAATCANTCCGAGTATCCGGACGTCCTGCGCGTCGGATGGAGTCTGCTGATCAGCGAGCGGGCAGCGCGCGTGTTCGAGAAAGCCGGCTTCAGCGGCGTGACCTGGCA
>JGI24188J35168_1001916_pt1 | contig 11709 bp, 5 predicted proteins | sample YNPBryantNP2012_FD_35168 | JGI IMG/M metagenome (IMG submission 35168) | reverse complement strand
GGAAACGGCCCGGATCGAAAACCATGCCGTCCTCTGGATATTTCTCCAGATATTCGAACGCACCCAGCCGAAGAGCTTCTTTTGTTGTTCGGGTAGAAGGATATCCGGTCACGATGATAGAACTTGTACCCTGCTCCTTAAGCCGTTCGAGCAAGCGCAATCCATCTTCATTTGTCCTGTCTTTATCATTCAACCGGATATCCACCACAGCCACATGGAAAGATGACCCTCGATCCAGTTTTTGGAGGGCTTCCTCATAGCTTCCCACGCTGACGACCTCGTACTCGCCTGCCAAGAGGTCAAAAAGGAGCTCGCGCCAGTTAGGTTGATCATCCACAATCAGTACAGCCGGTTTGCTCATCCATCAGCCTCCATAGCAAAGTACAAGGTCAGCAAACATACGACACAACAAACTGCTATCACAGCTACCGCATGATTACTTTGAGATCATCGGTGCTCCACTGCACGGTCTCAGCTCGTACAAACGACTCCGGGCTTTCTCAACCGTCTTGTTGCCACGATTGATTTCACAGCTTGCACAGCCCCAGGCAGAGTTCCTGGCTGATGAGGCTGATCGTCAGCCACCGAATCGGCCCCTTGCCCTAGCCGATCTTGGGTGGGATCCCCGAATTGCTTGGCCGCTTCGCTCACGCTCCGTCGGAAAGCCCTCATATCGAAACTCGTGCCGTCTTCCGGGTATTTTTCAATGTAATCGGATACCTTCAGATCCTGGAATGCCATCTTGACGGTACGGACAGCAGGATACCCTGTCACTATAATAGTACTCGTACCCGCTTTTCGCTGGTTGATCTGCTCGATCAAGCGCAGTCCCTCCTCATTGGAAGGGTCTCTATCATCCAGCCGGATATCCACTACCGCCACGCGGAAGGGCGGCTTTCGCTCCAGGGCCTTGAGAGCCTCCTCATAACTTCCTACGCTGACAACCTCGTACTCGTCCTCCAGGAGATCGGAGAACAGCTCTCGCCAGTTGGGTTGGTCATCTACAATCAACACCGCCGGTCTTTTTTCAGTCATTTTACCCTCCACTTGATGGCAACGTGTCGGCAGGCACAGGGATCTTGATGGTGAAGGTGGTGCCTTTTCCGACCTCACTACTGACCTCGATGTCTCCACCGAGGTTCTTGACAAACACCCGATCCCGCCACAGGCCAAAGCCCAACCCTTTCTCCTTGGTGGTGAAAAAGAGGTCAAAGATCTTGGGCAGATGGTCGGCCGGGATGCCGATCCCCGTGTCGGAGATGGCGATCTCGATACAGGGTCGATCTTTGATGGTTCCCCGACGTGTGGCCAGCGTCAGGGCCCCTCCTTGCGGCATGGCCTCCACGCCGTTCTGGATGACGCTGACCAGGGTATCCACGAGCTTGTTCCGCTCCGCATACACTTGGGGCAGGCCCTCGCTCAGCTCCTTGTCCACCTGAATCCGCCCTTCCAGCTCCGGTTTCGAGGACCAGACCCGGCCAAGGGCGATCTCCAGTTCGGCGTTCACATCCACAAACTCGGCGGCCCTCGCTTCGGTGCTCTTTTTGATCGCTTGCGCTGCGTCGAGGAGCAGCCTGGCATCCCCGGAGATGCTATCCAACTGTTTGAGCACGCGGGCGTCCCTGGCATTGCGGGGGTCCAGGTTCTCGCGGGCCATCTCGACGCGAGGCGGGATTGTCCCGGCCAGGTTGTTCATGCGGTGGGCGAACTCGGCGGCCACCTGGCTCATCAATGCCAGCTTTTCGGCGGCGTCGGCCCGCTCTCGTTCTTCCAACCAGGCCTGGGTGCGTTCCACGACCATCTGTTCCATGTTGGCATACAGCCGCGCATTCTCAATCGCCACCGCCGCCTGGCCGGCCATCAGCGCAAGCGCCAACCGATCGTCTGCGTCGTAGACGTAATCCTGGCTCTTGTGATAGGTAGCGATAACCCCCAGCACGCCCTCGCCGCGCAGCATCGGCACGCCCACCCAGGAGGCAAACGGTTCGCCGATGTATTCCGTGCCGTACTTTTTGTACCAGGCCTCGGACTCGGCCCGCGTGCGGATCAGGATCGGCTGGCGGTTGCGGATGATCCACTCTGTCCGCCCCTTCCCCCCCGACCGCGCCGGCACTTCCATCGGCCTGCCATCCACGAACATCAAGGGGAAACTGACCGTGTCCGTTGACTCATCATAGAAAGCCACGTACATGTTGGCCGTATCCATCAGTTGACTGGCGTTTTCGTGAAGGAGCTGCAAGATCTCCCCCTCGCCCAGATGGATGCCCGCCGTCAACTGCTGCCCCAGCCTGTTCACCACCTCCATGCTGGCGGCCTTGCGCTTCATCTGCCCGTCGAGACGGGCGTTCCGGATCGCCACCGCCGCCTGCCGGGCCACGGTCGCCAGCAGCGTCGGGCCGGTCTGGCCAAACGCATCCTTGCTGCGGTAATTCTCGATCACCAGCGCGCCGAGGATCTGATCCTCGACGGCCAGCGGCGCGCCCAGCCAGGCCAGCGGCAACCGACGGCCCGGCCAGTAGCGGAGTTTTCTCTCCTTCAGAGCCGCGCGAAAAGCAGCGCCGTCGCCAGAAAACGCCGCCGGCTCGCGCTGGCGGACCAGCCAGTCGGGCAGCCGTGCCCCATCCAGCCTGCGCGGCCCGGCAGGGAAGGCGTCATCCGGAGGGAGGACCACCGGGAAGCGCACCTCATCCCGCTCTGCGTCATAGAGCACGGCATAAAAGCGGTCAACCGGCAAGAGCTGCCTGACGCTGGCGCCGGCCGTGGACAGGAGCCTGGCCACGGCCTGGGCTACTTCGCAGGCTACCTGTTCAGCAACTGTCTGGGTTACTTGTTGACTGTCCATAAATCCTCCCTCACACTGTCCAGCCGCACATCCACCCCTTTCAGTCAGGGACACCTGCCGTCTGGCAGCGCCAGTGGGCATAGGCGCGCTGATAATCCTCAAGGTGGTAGGTCGCTCCCTCGGCCCTCAACATTCCCTCCAACAGCGGGAAGGGAATGCCGTGCTGTTTCTCCAGAGCCACCATCGCTTCACCGCTCAGCTCACGACGCTCGCCCTGGGCCAGCATGCGCGCCAGGCGCCGCTGGCCTGTCTGGAGAGTGTTTTCGAACCGCGTCTGCTCCGCCCCGATCCATGTGAGCAACCGTTCCCTGACCGGAAGGAGGTGCTCCTGCTGCGCCGCTTCCAGGCGCAACGCTGTGTCCAGGAGCAGGGGGTAGAAGGAGCTTCCCTCGATGCCAAGCAGCTTTTGGGCCGTGATCATCTCCCTGACCAGCTTGCGCATCAACCGCGCCCGCCCTCCCCGGCCTGGCGGCGGCGCGCCGTCGGCAGTCAGGAAGAGGAGCGCACGGATATGATCCGCCATGACATGGACATGTCTGAGGTATGCTTCCTCCGGCCGGGAGGCCGCACAGGACGATTGCACCAGGGCAACCAGAGGCTCGAGGATATCCAGCTCGTACACCGTGCTGGCGCCCTGCAACAGCATGGCCACCCGCTCCAGACCGACCACGGTCTCGGTGAACGGCTCGTCCAGCGGGCGGACCCTACCCGAGCTGTCCATGTGCCGGGTGATAAAGAGCGTGTTCAGAAATTCGACGAAACGCCCACAGCGGCAGCCCGGGCGACAGTCCGGCCCGCAGCGCAGGTGCGCACCGCGGTCGAAAAAGACCTCGGTATTCGGGCCGCACTTGGGGGCATCCCGCTCGCCCACCACGCTGGCCCCCTGCTTCCAAAAGTTGTCGCTGGCCGGCAGGCCCACCAGCCGCTCCGGGGGCACTCCCACCTGTCGCCACGCCCCGTACGTATCCAGATCAGCCTCAAAGCGGTGTCCGGCGACCACGTCACCGGCAAAGTAGGTCACCCAGAGCCTGTCGGCCGGCAAACCGTAGCAGCCGGTCAACAATTGCCAGATCTGGGCAATCATCTCGCCGTGGTTGACAGGGCCAAAAGTGAACGCGCCGGGCATCCTGAACAGGCTGAGATGGACGCCGCTGACACCAATGGTCGCCAGGTCAAAGTAGCGAAAGCAGTTCTGCACCAGGGCATAGCGACTGCCTCTTCGGGCGTCGTGCGCCCTGGCCGAAGTCTCGACCTGGGCCAGGCCAGCGCTCATGACAAAGGACATGGGCACCGACTCGTCCAGCAGCGAGCTGCCGGGGATGGGAGTATAGCCACGGGCAACGTAGAACTCGACAAACCGCTCGCCGACCTGCAGCGTGCCCGGCGCTTTCGGGACAATCTCTGGGGAATCCATCATAACGCGGCCTCCGCCTGAGCAGGTGTCTATCAGACAGCGCCGGTGCTCAAGTTGACCGCCAGATCCCTCATGATCTCGATCTGTCGGGCATTCTTGAGCGCAATCGCCGCCTGGCCGGCCATCAGCGAGACGATCTCCAGATCGTCCTCATCATAGACATGCTCCTTCTCCTCGTGATAGGCCGCGATAACGCCGAGGACCTCGTCACCGACGATCATGGGGGCGCCGACCCAGGAGGAGAAGGGTTGTCGAATATAGTCCTTCCGTCCTGGTTCTGCATACCAGGCCTCGGACTCGGCCCGCGTGGTGATGAGCATGGGCCTCTTGTTCCGAATGATCCATTCGGTGCGTCCCTGGCCGCCGCGGCGCGCGGCGACCTGACGCGGCTGGCCGCCCACCCGCATAAAGGGAAAACTCACCGTATCCGTGGCTGCGTCGTAAAGCGCGATGTACATGTTTTGAGTATCCATCAGTTGGGAGGCCTGTTCCTCGATCAGGGCAACGATCTCCTCCGTGCTCAATTGCACGCCGGAGGTCAGGCGCTGCCCCATGTGGTAGAGCGCCTGCAGGTTGCGCGCCTTGCGATCCAGACGTTCGTACAGCCAGGCGTTCTCGATGGCAACGGCGGCCTGATCGGCAAAGCTCATCAGCAACTTGCTGTGCTCGTCTGTAAAGGCATTCAGCCGCGAGCTTTCGACATTGAGCGTACCAATTACCCGTCCCTGGTACTGAAGCGGCACCGTCACTGAAGACCGGGCATCTTGATAGATGCGCAAGAAGCGAGGGTCCGTATCACGGCGCTCGGCATCCTCAGCATTGGCACAGATGTAGGGCTTTCCCTGCTGCGCTACCCACAAGTTAATGCTCGGCGTTCCCCTCTTGATACGTCCAACTTTCCTGACAGCCTCCGGATCCGCGCCATGTGCATCGCCCAGCACCAAATCACCTGTCCCTGGCTCCAAAAACCACAAATCGCTGTAATCGCCAGGCAGCACTTCGATAGCTTTATGCACAACCAGTCGTAAAATCTCATCACGCTTCCCGGAAGTGACCGCTGCGTTGATCTCTTGCAGGGCAGCGATATCTCTGCTGCGCTGTTCGTACAGCCAGGCGTTCTCGATGGCAACGGCGGCCTGATCGGCAAGGGTATACAACAGCAACTCATCTTGCCCAAAGTCTCGCGGCTGTTCGGCGTTCAAGTACAATACACCAATCACCCGGTCCTGGTACTTGAGCGGGACGCCAACCAAAGATTTGACGCCTTTGGCCATCATTACGGGGCTGACCTTTTTCTCCCTGGTGATATCCAGCACAGCGATCATTTGCCCCGTATCAATGATCGTCTGGGTCATGCTTTCCTTTTGCCCAAGTCGAGGGGTGGGATGTTCAAAACCCTCAGGGTACTCGAAAGAGCGGACCACAGAGCGGCCTTCCCTATCCAGCAAGTGGACAACACCCGACGTCGCGCCGGTCAACTGCATGGCGCCCTGAACGATCAGCTCCATGACTTGATTCAGATCGAGAGTCGAACTGACCCGTGCGCTGACCTTTTGGAGCAAGTCCAGAGTCTCAGAGCGTTGTTTTTCCAATTCGTACAATTGGGCATTCTCAATGGCTACCGCCGCCTGATCCGAGAAACTACCCAGCAACTTGCGATGTTCGTCGGTGAAAGCATTCAACCGCGAGCTTTCGACATTGAGCGTGCCGATCACGCGGCCCCGGTACTTGAGCGGCACTGTGACGGAGGACCTGGCATCCTCGTACAGGCGGAGAAAGTTGTCCCCTTCCCGGCTGACGTCAGGGCAGAGGTAGGATTCGCCGCTTTGGGCTACTCGCATGTTGATGCTGGGAGTGCCAGCCTTGATCCGCTCTCTTCTCTCGGCGGCTTCCTTGCCCGGCCCGTGCGCCGCCTCGAGAACCAGGTCGCCACTCCCCGGATCGAGCAGCCATAGCGAGGCGTATTCACCCCCCAGCACTCCAGCCGCCTTCTGCACAACCAACTCCAGGATCTCATCTCGCTTCCTGGATGTAATGGCATCGTTGATCTCCTGCAGGGCAGCGATATCCTTGCGGCGTTGCTCATACGACGCCGCTTTCTCCACCACCGCCGCAGCTACCCTGGCCAGGTTCTGGCAAAAATCTTCGTCTTCCTGACTGAAAGCATTGCTCAGCGGACTCTCCAGATTGAGCACGCCGATCGTCCGCCCTTCTGCATCCTTGAGGGGCACGGCCAGTTCCGATTTCGTGGAATCATACCACTTTTCATAGTCCCCGTCGCTCCCCACATCACCGCTACGATACGGCTCTCCTGTGCGGGCCACACGCCCCACAATGCCCCTATCCCAATCGCGAACTCGCCTTTCCGCTGGGATTTGCTCGCCCGCCAACATCCGATCTTTTTCCCAGATTGCCTGATAGGTCCGCTTTCCCGCTTCCCGATCGACCAGGGAAAAGGAAGCGTACTCGGCCCCAAACAGAACAACCGCCTCTTGCAGGATAGAGGGAAGCGCGTGAGGGTCGCCGATCGCGCCGACGATTCTCTGCAGGGCCTCCGCCTGTCGCCTGGTTCGTTCGTAGGACCTGGCGTTGCGGACGGCGACCGCGGCGTGGCCGGCCAGAGCCGACACCAGTTCTTCATCCCTCGACGAGAAGGCATCCGGACGTGCGCTCTCCAGGTTCAGCACTCCCAAGACCTCGTCCCGGTATTTCAGCGGCGCACATAGTTCGGATTGAGTGTCATCGAAGAACTTTTCGTATAAAGGCTCCTGCTGCACATTCGGAACATTCATCAAGATGCCTGTTTTGGCAACATGGCCGGTAATGCCCTTCCCCTTCTCCAGTTCGCGCCACTGTTCCCGGCCAAGTCCGCGCGCGACCTGGATTTTCAACCTGTCCGTGCCGGGCTCTAGCAGGCTGATCCACCCTTTGGAAAATCCCACCAGCTCCAGCGTCCGCTCCAACACCAGATCGAGCAGGCGCTCCTGATCCAGTGCAGCTTCAGCAATGGCCTCCCCGATCTCGACAAGCGCCTGCGTCTGTTCAAAGAGGCGCGCGTTACGGATCGCCGCCGCCGCCTGGCCGGCAAACAGAGCGATCTCCTGCTTCAGTTCCTCGTCGAAAGAACGAGGGCTACGATAGTTGACGAACATGACCCCCACGATCTCGTCCTCGGCGCGGAGCAGCACTCCTGCCGATGAACGGATGTCCTCGCGCTGAATGAAGCGGGGGCGAGCAGGTTGTCCGTCACGTGGTTCAGCCTCGGGGCTGACCGTTGCCAGGAAGGGATCGGTCGTCACATCATCCGCGTAATAGGACTTCCCTTCCTTCACCAAAAGAGCAGGCAAGTCATTTTCATAAATCTTGCGCCCCATAGGGACAGGGACTCTCACCTCTCCCGCCACCACGGGAGGCGTGACAAACTCTACGTCACGCCCACGCCGGTATGGATAAAGCGTGACAATATCAGCCGCAAGCGATTGCTGGGCGTCCTGGACGATCCGCTGGAGCAGAGCAGGCAGTTGAATTCCTCTAACCTGGCCCCTTTCCCGAATGGCCTGCACCGCTTCACGCGCCTGCTCCTCGATCAGGCGACGCTCGCGATCCGAAATGGAGTGCGGTTGCCGAAAATTGACATACATCACTCCCCTCTCTGCTCCATCATCGTCCCGAAGCAACAAGCCCACAAAAGCGCAGATGCCTTCTCGATCCAGCAGAGGGGAAGGGGGCAACAGCTCCCGCGCCTGCGATACATCGGCGACCTGGAGCCACCCATCTGAAGATTTAACCCGAACTGTCATCCCATGAGTGCGCGGCTTGTCTGTCAGTACGAGAGGATACCAGAAACCATAAGAAGCCACGTTGTAGCTGTCGAAATAGCCTTCCCTGGCCGGGTCGTAAGGATAGATCACCGCGCAGTCTGCCCCAACTTGTTCGCAGACCCGCCGGGCGACCTGCTCCAGCCTCCTTTGCAGACCATGCCAGGCCAGGTTGCCCATCTCCCGGCCAAGCTGGCCCAGCTTTTCCAGCACTCTCTGGCGCCGCAATGCCTGTTGATACAATGCCGCGTTGCGAGTGGCAATCGCCACCAGGCTGGCGAAACGTTCGAGCACCTCGATATCGCTGTCGCCAAACCGCCTGTCCCCGCTGGAATCCGAAACAGCCAATACGGCGACGACCTTTTCCCCCTCCTTGATCGGAACTTCAACGACATTCTGGATCAGACCCGCCACTTCGCCGCTTTCAAACAGGGACAAGCGCCGCTCCCATCTGGGATAGTCGTTAACATAGCGCGCCTTCCCTGTCCGGATCACCTCCCCAACCAACCCCTCGTCAAAAGTGCAACTCTGTCCTACCAGCCTGGGATTGGGGCTGTATTTGATCGTTGCCACGCGCCTGCTATGGTCACACTCCCAGTACGCCGCGCCGATGCCCGCCTCATGTTCGCCCGCCACGAGTCGCGCAGCGCGCTCGATAATAGTCGGCATCAGCTTTGCTGGATCCAATTCCCTGACGATGTCAAGAGACGTCTGATGGAGAGCCTCCAACAAATCCAATCTGGCCAGCCGCCGGATCTCAGCAACGCTGCGCAGGAGAATGGCAATCTCCTCATTGTTGACCGGCTTGATGATGTAGCGATAGGCGCCCTGTCGGAGCGCTTCAACGCCAGATTCTGGATCTTTTCCCGTCATCATAATCACTTGAATATCAGGGAAATCCTTGCGAATTTGGCGCATGACTTCGATGCCGTCCATATCCGGCAGCACCTGGTCCATCAGGACGGCGTCATAGTTGCCGTCGACGGCGCGGACCTTTTCCAACGCCTCCTTCCCGCTGGCAGCGGTCTCTGCCGTAATCTGTTCTTTGCGCCGCAGCCACCCGGCCAGCTCTTCGCGCTCGCCCTCGTCATCCTCTACAATCAGTACTCGCAGTGTGAGATCAGGCATCTGCCGCCTCCTTTGTCACTACAACAGGCAGTTCTACAAGAAAGGTCGAGCCCACAAACATCCGGCTCTGCTCTACCGACAACCTCCCCCCCATGCGTTCGATCAGATTCCTGCTGATGAACAAACCCAAACCTGTTCCTCCCTCCCGTGTCGAGGTGCCCATCTCGAAAATCCAGTCCCACAGACTGCGGTGCACCCCCGGCCCCTCATCGCGGAAACGGACCTTGATCGGCAGGCCCGCATCGCGCGGCTGATACAGACTGCTGATCTCCAGCACTTCGCCTCTGGGAACCTGCGCGCCCATTTGCTGGACAGCGTTCAAGGCCAGGTTGAGGAAAACCTGCTCCAGCTCCAGGGGAATGGCAACCGTTCGTGGCAGGCGGGCATCGAGACGAGAAAGCACGCGGACGCGGTTCTCGCGCGCCAGCGGCGCGACCTGGCGCGCCGTCTTCTCGAGCAGGGCGTTGACATCTACAACGGCTGCCACTTCTCTCCCCCTCAACCCCAGTTGATCGGCAACGATCCCTCTCAGCGCGGCGTTGGTATCCAAAATACCTTCAACGCGCCTCTGCATCCGGCCCGAAAAAACAATGGGCGGCGTACTCCGCGGAGCCTCCGCCAGTTCCGCACAGTCGAGCTTCAGGTTCTGAGCATATTGCTCGATGCGGCCAAGATGGTTGCCGAGCTCATGCAGCGAAGCCGAGGCAAGCTGCCCCACCAGTATGGGTCTCTGTGCCGCCCGGATCAGTGCCCGCACCCGCTCCTCATGCAGGACCGTGGCGATGAAATATGAGGCGGAAAGGGCGTGAGCCATGTGTTCAGAGAGCGGCCGGCCTGTGTCAGGATCGAACAGGAACAAGGCGTACCGCGCATCGTGGCCAACTGTCGGTATGGGCACTGCCACACAGGACTCAAAGAAGAAAAGTTGCAGCAGCCTGTCAAAACCGCCCTGATTCGGCGCATCCGGCTCTTGAATCCTTTCTCCATCGAGAGCCACGTCTCTGACCGGGCTGAACCGGAGGGGTTGAAGCTGGCTCTGTTCGATGCCCTCCATATCCAACCCGCTGGACGCTGCAATGGAAACCCTCTGCGTGGGAGGATCGATCTCGAAAAGAACAGCCTTTGCACCGCACTCGCCGCGCAACCCGTCGAGCACCCGCTCCAGCTTTTGACGCGCCGCCGATGGCTCCTGGTACACCGTCGAGAGGTTCTCAACCAAACCAACGCTCTCTTCAGGAGCAAGCCAACGCTGAGGCGTTGTCCCTGTCAGCTCACCACGGGCAGCGGCGCGCAAGACCTGCAGCACCTCGTCATAATCGAGCGGCTTTACCAACACAGCGCTGACTTCCAGCTCTTCCTCCCCCTCGAGTCCCCGCTCGAACCAGTCCAGGCCGGTCATCAGCACAATGCGAGTCCGCGAGTCACGACAGGCGATCTGTCTGGCTACGTCCAACCCATCCTGGTCGCCCAACTCCAGATCGAGGAAAACCAGGTCGTAGGTTGAATCGGCCGTAAGTGCCGCCGTCCCCTCATAGGCTGTACTGACCTGGAATCCCAGCCGACACAGCCATTCGGCCAAGCCGTCGGCCAATTCACGATCGTCGTCCACAACCAGAACAGGACCCACTCCCTGGCTGGACGCCCAATCAGGCGGGCTGAACAGAGATGTGCCTGAGGCTCTTTGCACACTCGAGACCGCCGCAGAGACACCAGCGGCGCGCTCTGCCTCCACGTTACGTCGCTTGGTCAACCGCTCGATGATGCTCAGGTCGATATGTCGCTTCTCATCATCGATGCGAGTGATCACCGTCTCGACCTGGTCGCCGATCCACAGCAGGTCCTGAATCTCCCTGTCCCTGCTTCCAGGTATGGCCCCGTTGGGCAACAGGCCATCGATCCCCGGTTCCAATTCGACGAACGCGCCGTAGGGTTCCAGGTTGACTACTTCCCCTGAGACAACATCGCCGCTGCGATACTTCCCCGCTCTGACCTTTTCCCACGGATCACAAGTCCGCTTGAGGCTGAGCTCCCACAGACCGCCCGGCGGACCAGCCTGGAGGACGACCACGTCCAGTTCATCACCCACGGCAACCACCTGCTCGTCAGCCCCCAACGAGCGTTTCCAGGACAGCTCGCGCCGACGAATGATGCCGCGCTGTCCATTCTCCAGCCGCACCATCACGCCCGCAGAAACCTGCTGGACAACGCGGACCTTGACCTTGTCGCCCTGTCGAATCCGTGCCGGATCAGGTTTGGGGGTCATAGGGAATACAGCCAGCCACTCCGTTGCCCACTCCTCAGCCAAACACATTTTACTCCAAGTGAGGTTGCTATGCAACTTTCTCAAACAAGGGGTGTTCGTAGCAGAGCGCCGCCGTGGGGGCATCCCTGGGCCGGCGGGAGCCTGTGACCCCCGCCAGTGGGGGGCCACCGGGTCACAGACCCGGCGGGAGCAGGAGTCTCGCGCCAGGGTAGGCGCCGCCCCNTCACACCACCTCCCACCGCTC
>JGI24188J35168_1001910_pt1 | contig 11755 bp, 7 predicted proteins | sample YNPBryantNP2012_FD_35168 | JGI IMG/M metagenome (IMG submission 35168) | reverse complement strand
GCGGTTGACCAATGCGCGGAATAGTCCACTGGTGCAAATGGAGGGTTGTACGGTACTGTATGCGATAAAGTCAAGTGTGTCGTTGTCCATAACGGCCTACTCCATACCTTTGACGACGAAACCAGCTTCTTCTATCGCCTCCCTTATATACTTTGGTATCTCATCTAAAGGTGATGTGAATACCACCACGATAGGTTTATCGGGAAATGTGATACGGTAGCGTTCAAGCTGGTCCAGCAGTTTGTCTACTACTAGGTCATTTGATTGTTGATAAAAAGGTTTAGAAAAATCCCAGTTCTTTACTTCTATGATAGTGCCATCTTTGAGAATTGCATCGGGTATTCCTCCATCGGGTAATGACACCTCAATTTCCTTTATATCATCTTTGATTGAACGGAGGTAACGAATTTGACCTACAGCTCCTTCTTTTTGTTTATCACCTTGCACTAGTCTCTTCAGCAACCCGTCAGCACCGGGTATATGAGAAATCTCATCATATTGTTTTAAAATCTCAGGAGCGTGTTTTCCAAGAATTGCTGCCGCTCGATACGCATCATCACCATGCTTAGCCAATAACTCAACAAACTCGCTACCGCCTTGTAAGACAGCCATCATTACTTTGGGGTCTACTTTGGGGTTTTTAACCAGTTTCTCTAAAATGTCATTATGCTCCTTGAGAGACATCATCAGATCAACTAAAAATTTTAGATCATCTGGATTCTGAACAGCTCTCTCAATGAGTTGGGCCAGGTACTCTCGGGTTTTTCCTTTCGGTAATCGCTTTACAAGTGGCTTTAAGATAGCCAACACGACATTCAGCGTATCCTCTGCGAACGGAAGGGGATTGATGTGTCCAAGATCTGCAAGGAGCCCGAGAAGAGCAATTGCGGTGATAAGATTGTCCGGTTCTTGCCCTTTCAACCTTTTCAGAAGTTGCTCGCGAAGAATATCGAGGAGATCACCGATGACAAGAAAGCTTAGGCCAGCATCTAACCACCAGGGAAGCTCCAAACTGAGGAGATTCTCTAGCAAATCGCTATCAGGAGGCGGATCGCTTCCGTAGTCGTCAGTATCGATATAATCCGTTCGCTGAGGGAATTCCTCCACACCATCGGCGTAACACACCTGCCAAGAGGAAGACGCTGTAACAGAGGAAGGGTTCCATTGAACACTTCGATCATGGCGTTCAAGTTCGTTGATCGTCTTGCCGGTACGGTCTACCACTTCACGTAACTCTGCTACAGCTCTGCGTGCGGCGCTAACCGCAGCAAAGCCTTCAGCAATCCCTCTAAAAAGGTACTTGTGAGGATCGTCACGCTGGGCTTCCTCGAGAGTCCTCACTGTCCGAGCAGTTTGAGCGTCGAGGGTGTCAAAGATGCCTGTCAGCGCAGGTATCAAAGCACGCACTCGGTCTGAAACAAAGATCATTTCTCGATGCCGGTTAGATGTCATATCAAGCCTCGAATTGTCGCTCGTAATGAAGCAAATGATGAATCGTCACAACAATCTACCTTCATATACCATATACAAAACTGTGCTTGATACGGCTTGCAAACTAAACTTTCCTTATGCACTGGTACAACCGTTGAAACAATTATCAGCCTGTATTCCTATGGTGTGTTTGCGGAGAAGCTGCCGCTACAGACCTAATGCAATAGCAATTTATCAAACATATGTTCTTTCATTCTTCGTAGTAAGATCGAAGTAAGCAACCTGCACCTCTAATCGTGAGCTATTGAAGACCTTAAGACCTCGGCCGGCAATCTCTCGTCTGCCAGCCAACGGAATAGGCAATCTTACACCGAGTAGTTCAGAGGCAGCAGGGAAGTTATGCGGCTGCAAGATTAGACCTTGTCGCAGATCACTAATCTGGCCTAATAGCCCTGTCGGATATGAAAAGCCTTTTGCTGCAACGATGATAAAGAATCCCTTTTCTCTTCCGAGATTTAGAGCTTTTTCTATGGCCGTATAGAGAATGATTGAGGAAGCACCATATGGTTTCTTGAACTGATCACTCATTTGTTCTTGTGCTACATCATAATCATCAATACAAAGAATCAGAGGTTTGCTCTTCGAATCGTCAATGTACTTGTCGATATCCTGAGCAACCGTAGCAACTTGATCCAATGTTGTCGCATAGCGATACAGCTTGGGTATCGCGAGATCACGAAAACTTGTCCGTCGTGGATCAATCAAGATGATATCTAGGTCAGTCTGAGCGTATCGTTGTGCGATAGCACGGATAATGGTTCGCAGTGCAACAGTCTTTCCAGAACCAGGTCCTCCCCCGACAAAAATCGCAGGGCTGGCAGCACTTAAAGTAAAACTAACCGGCTCAAGAGATTGCGCGTCAAGGCCAAAAAATACCTCAATGGAATATTTTGAACTTGGAAAATTGACTGTTTCCGGAGCCTTCACTTTCGGCCAGAAATCATCAAAAAGTATCTTCTCAGGTAATAGTTCAATTCTAGGTGGTCCCGAGAACCGCTCTTCCTGTACTTGCCAGTATTGCTGGATAACTCTGACAAAATCTCTTATCCGCGTGGAGATTTCCGCGTTAAGTATATTCTCAACCTCGATAGTATCTTCTTGGACATACGGTAGCGCAATTTGAAACTCAAGCCAACCATGCTCAGGATGGAAAACGTACCCACGACCCGGGATCTCATTTGGTACACGGGCAGCATCCTTACGACCCATAATACTCACCGAATCACTTTCGTCGATAAGGCGGAGACACCAGCGATGTTCAAACAATCCCTGCAAGCGATATGGTACATCTAGGGGGCGATCAGCAGTCACAATGACGTGAATACCATACGAACGTCCACGTGTAGCTATATCTATCAAATCTTCTACTAATTCGGTCTCTTTATACTCAGTTTGAAATAACGCAAATTTGTCAATGATGAGAACGATATCAGGCCACCTACGGTTATCTGAGAGATAAGTGTAATCTTCCTGATATGATTCTCGTTCTGTAAGCTTCTGTTTGATCATCAACAACAGCCGCCGAACTTTCTCAAGATCACGTACTGACACAAAACTTCCTGCATGAGGAATACCGACGAATGCTGCAAAATCACGTCCACTTGTGCCAATTGTGTAACACCATACACGAGAAGGTGAAACCATAGCGCCAATTGAGGACAAGATGGTTTGAAGGAGCAGCGTTTTCCCGCTTCCTGGAGCACCAAAAACCAGAAGATGACCACTTTGTAAATCTAAGCGCAGAATTTCCTGTCGACTCTCTTGCGGAATATCTACGAGACCAACAGAAATGGCAGAAAGAACTTGATCACTATCTACAGAAGGTTCTACTTTATCACCACGTAGTAACTGTTGCAAATTAGACACAATTTTTGATGGCAAAACTTGCAGTCCACCCGGTAGAACTTGTGACATAGTAAGCCTTGCAGGCAAGGGAGGAGACCATATACTACGCCTCTGATGAGATTTCCCGGCTTCCTTTATCTTCTGAACCAACACATCAATATCACGATCTTGGTCAGACATGCGATTTGATACAGATTTGGTCTGTTGAGTAGAAATACTGACCCAGCTGTGCAGCCCAGCAATACCAGGACCGCTTGCATCCTCCAGAAAAGGCGCACTCACACGTGCAGCTTGGAATAATTCTAGACTAGTACCTACACGTTTATATACACGGCCCGGAAGGTCTGGGGGTAAAAAGAATGCATCAGGTCGCTGCAGCATCTCGCGACTGTCGGCAATGGAGCCAAGGCGAAGCGCCAACCAGTAATTAAGTTGTCCTTTGATCTCATCTTTGACTGCGACACTCGGCTGCTGTGTCGCCACAAGTAAGTGCATTCCCAGTGTCCGTCCTTGCTTCACGACAGTGATTAACTCGTCAACGAACCCTGGCTGTTCTTTTACCATCGTGTCAAATTCATCAATAACGATTAGCAGATTGGCTAGGGGGGGAACACCCGGTTGGTCTCGGTAATCATTGATATTTTGAACTCTCTTACCTGCTTTCCTGAACAAGTCTTTGCGACGACGTAACTCACTACGCATTGCAGTAATTGCACGTTCCGCCAAACGTTTATCCTGAAGATCTGTGATAAAGCCAACTGTATGAGGTAGATCGGCAAAAACACGGAGTGCAGCGCCCCCCTTGAAGTCGATCAATAGGAATTCCGCCCTTTCTGGTCTGTGTGTAGCAGCTACCGCAGTAATAATTGCCTGAAGTAGTTCACTCTTCCCAGCTCCTGTTTTTCCTGCTACAATACCGTGCGGACCATCCTTTTGATCGTTAAGATTGAGGTACACCGGCTTGCTACCTTCGCCAACCCCGATTGGCACATCCGGATGCCATGAGTCGGCAACTGGTTGATTCCACTGACGAGCAAAGTCTAAGTCTTTTATTCTTTCCCTAAGCAATCGGTATAGACGCTCAGAACGCGGGATCGCACGATCTCCACCCATTTCTTTAAGTTCAATTCTAATAAGTGCTTGACTAAGCCGATCACTTAATATAGTATCAGCTAATAATGGCGAAAAAGGATCCGTCCAGTCATTGCCAGCCATGGCAAATCTGGCTTCTTTCTCATTGTCTATTTGTACTACAGCTTTACACTCGCCTGGCACATCTTTCCATGAGCCGCATATCACAATTAGATAAATACCACAATCCTTACCTCGATACAGCAACTCTTTCAACACAGGATGCTGCTGTATTGATTTATCATTATCAACTACTACTACCAATATCGGCAAAGGTATTGATTTATCATTAGAACGTTCTGTGCGCTGTCCCAGTTCGTCGATCAGTACACGGAACGAACGTTCAATATCGTCCTTTGTTTCAGGGAACATCCGCCGCATCCGATCACCATTCAGCGGAATAAAGTGGGGAGCACGAAGCAGATTTTTCCAATTATCCCGATGCTGGTCAGGATCGTAAAGAGCCACCACGCGCACTTCGGAAGGTGAATGGAGCGTTATGATTTGCCAGATAATACTATGTACAAGTTTCGTGCGAGTCTCAACAGAACCTGCAATACCTAACGAGCCGACTTCGGACAATGAAACAGTAAACGGTAGATTTTTCACCATTAAAAATCGATCACAAATCCGTGATAATGCCTCATCTTGTTCCAGTTGACCTCGAAAATCGACACTAAAGCTTGCACGTCGGACAGTTGTTCCCAATCGAAGAGCGAGCATATCAGCGTCACCTGGTCGACGCTCCCATAACCTGGGTTGAGGATCTTTGAACGAATTATCATCATAACCAGCAATATCCAGTAGAAATGGTGCTTTGTCTTCTTGATGTGTTGGCGGAAGCTCAAGCCCCAAGTTGTAAGGTGAGTCATACCGGCGTAGGAGACGTTGAGCGATTGAATGTGGTAAGAAGGTAACAAGTTCACACAGTTCATTATGCAAGGTCTGAGCATTCAATTCAGCCTGTCGCTTCATTAGCACTGGATAGAGATATTGATAGGCATATTGTTCATAAACATACAACCTTATCAGATCAACGATAGCATTCCGCAAAGAGCGACGATATTCTCGCCATTCACGCCACTGCTTCCAACGATCAGCAATCCACTGGCCAATAGAGACAATGAGAAATGCTAACGAAGTCGCTGCGGTAACGATAAGAAAAATCGGTGAGGTACCGAGGGTTTGACTTACAAAGTAGGAGGCACCTATCATAGTGCCAGAGATAAGTATCGAAGAAAGAATAGCACTCCCCCGTCCCTGTCCTAATGCGATTGGCGGTTGCGGAAGAATTACGGTCTTATCGGGGATGATTGGACAGGTTCGGGGTGGTCTATTGAAGGGTATACGAATCACAGATTGGTTACTCGTACTTTTCGGATCAGAAGCAGGAGTGCTATTCATATCTCTTATTTCCAATCTGCGTAAAAGATGTCACCACCTCTGGCTGGAATACCACGACCTCCAGGCACAACTCGTCCCTGTGCATTGTAAATCGTAAACGTAAACTCCTGTAGAGGCCGTAAACCACACATTCGAGCATCTCCGCCGCGAAAGGTTGCTTCAAGATTGAGACCATCCGCTTTAAGGTACCAACCAGTGCTATCGATGAATCTAACTCTTATAGAGATGCACGTTGGGTCATTTGGATTACGATCACGTAAAGAGACCCTCAATTTTGCAGGACTAGGTCGAGGTCTAGGAGTAGGAGTAGGAGTAGGAGTAGGGCGTAGAGTTTCTACACACGTTCGGGCAGCAGATACATCGTCAATCGGGAGTGTTGATGCAAGCTGACAAAACTCCAATGCACGATTTAGGTCATTCGCTTCTTGCAGTTGGCCTGAAAATGATATAAGTGCGTCGTAGAGCTGTTGACTAACGTCCAGAAAGTCTGAACTCATGTCGTAAAGTTGTCTAAAAGCGCTTATTGCCCCTTCCCAATCTCGTGCTTCAGCTTTGGCTACCCCGTCAATATATAGTGTGAGCTTATGTTCCAAATCACGAGCCAATTGATGAGTCGGAGAATAGATAAACGTCTTACGAACTAGCTCAAGCGACTCTTGAGCCTTATCGGGAGCCGTAAGGATATTAAACGCCCAATTGTAATAAGTAGCAGCAAGTATCTCACTCGTATCAAGATATGCCGGATCAAGAGCGTAGACACGCTCGAAAGCTGCTGCTGCTTCTAACCAATTTTGCTGCTGGTACGCCTCTCGACCAAGAGCGTAATCAAAACGCTTTTGTTCATCGAGAGTCATGGTTGGAGTAGCAATTGAAGCAAATGTCGGTGATGGAAATACTGGTGGTGTTGCTGTGACAGTAGGGTTTAATTCACCATCCCCTATATTCACTTTAGGTATGATGAATATAGCACAAACCAGAATTACCACTACCGTGGCAAAAACAAGCCACGACAAGCGCACAGATGCTGGAATATACACCCAAACGTCACTGCCTGTATGAATATGATGGTCAGCCAAGTGGCTCTCGTCGGGCCAGGGTGGTGCATAGCGTGATGGTGCTAGCTGAATGATGCGAGGTCCTCGCCATCCAATCTCACGTTTTACCTGGTGAATAACGTCGCGTATTGGTTTATCCAATGGAAGGGTTACCTGCTTAGGTTCGTCAGAAGTAGGATAGTGTAAGGTGACGGAAGCCATCGTTGGCTTAAATACAATCCAAAGTTCGGATTCCTCAACTATATCGACCTCTCCTGGACGCTTATCTCCTGGTAGATCTCTGTCTTGAGGGGATTTATGTAAAGAAATTACATACTTTTCAGGTCTATTTTTTACCTCGCTAATGAACGGGTATGATCGCTCAAGATCAACGAGATTCCCACTAATCGTTTTTGACAAGTCAAGGTAATATGATACTGTTTTGTCACCATCAGGCTCTTGCCCAAGGTAATATGATACTATTTTGTCACCATCAGGCTTTTGCCAACGAAGTTTAACTGGCAAACGGGTTGGTTCAATCTTTAGCCAAAGCTGGTCGTTAGCATGTAATTTCAAATCTAGCAGATTCTGGTGCTCAGGTAGAGCAGGACCTTCTGCTCTGAGACAGAGAGAAGATCGTGCCTTTCTCGGACCATCCACCCATTCGCGTAATCCGAGTTCATCAATCACTTTTCTTGTTAGCTCCTTAATATTTAGATCGGTCGGTAGATTGAGTTGTTTTCGTCCACTCGATTGACCAACTGACCAGTGGATAGTAATTGGAAGATAAGTTGGTGTAATGATTAGATAGAGGTCACTTCCCTCCTGAATGCCGACCTGACATAAAGGTATAGACGGATCCAAGGGTGGTTCATCGGGTGCAGTATGAAGAGTTGGTTTGCCCCACTGTGGCTCTTTGAGGTAATCCTGTAATTTGTGGTGCTCAACCAATTGGTCAATAACTTCTTTGATGGTAATAGTGCCAGAAATATAACTATCTCCGCATCGATGTTCCCGACCATCGACGATATAGTAGATAACATAAAGAATAGGTTCAGAGTGATTCATATCTTTAGTCACCAATATCTCTCAATATCGAGTAGGAATTGCCTTCCTCTTTACTAGATTTAACATAAACAAGTTTCTGATAACGAAATTTTACTTGATCGAAATTACTATGATCTCCGCCTTCGAATTCAATGTAATCAGGATCGATGGTAAAACTCGGATCATTAGTATTAACTTTGAGAGAAAGATCGTAGTTGATATGAGAAGAAATCACATCCATCTTGCCAAAATCCATGTGATCACCAGAATTAACGAAAATGTCACTGCTTGACAATCTATATGGCCAGGTGGATCGACCCATCATCGCTACGGAATCCTCAGCTTCAATATAGTCTTTGTACTTGACACCTTTTTTGTCTTCATCCCCATCGGTACGTGGACCACCGAAACTTGTAACACTTCTAATATCAAGGTGCGATAATCGCTTGTCATGGACTAACTTGCGTGCGACCATTGCTCCTAGACTATGCCCTATAAGGTTAACCTCGGTATCCGGAGGCAATTTTGACAACACACGAACTATATTCTCGTAGTACTCCGAGTTATAGCCCAATCCCTCCGGAATAGCACCTTTTACTGAACTGTTTGCGTCATTGAGGCGGGTGAAATCAAAATCTGTACCTGGAATGAAAACTGCGTAGCGCTCCCTTCCTTGCTCATCACGACCAATCTCTGCGATAAGAATATTCCCTTCCTGCGATGGCGGTATTTGTTTGTACAACCAGGCATCACTCAATGGCCGTCGATTATCAGGTGAGACTGGATGGTCATTTCCAGTCAACAAGGGACCAAAAAGATCAAGATATTTTGTTATAAACGGAGAAAGGATCTTTTCCGAGTTTAATGCCGTTGCAAAATAACCAGAAGGTGGTTTTAACCGTTTTAGCAGTGATGACAGCAACAAAAAGTATAGAGGTCCTAAAATCCCAAAAAGCAACATAACTACGGCCAACCCAAAAAACCCGAGCGACCGTATGAATTCAAAGAACCGATACAGCACTTCAATCGATACACCATACTGCACAATTATCATAACAACAGTTAACAAAACCAAAAACAGAAAGAATACAAATATTTCTACCACAAATTTTGTTGCTATTTTTGTTGCTATCTCACCAATTTTAACGAGTGCCAGGAGAAGGACTAGGATAAGATACGCCACAAATTTTGTTGCTATCTCACCAATTTTAACGAGTGCCAGGAGAAGGACTAGGATAAGATACGCCACAAATTTTGTTGCTATCTCACCAATTTTAACGAGTACCAGGAGAAGCGCTAGGATAAGAGATGCCACAAATTTTGTTGCTATCTCACCAATTTTAACGAGTGCCAGGAGAAGCGCTAGGATAAGAGATGCCACAAATTTTGTTGCTATCTCACCAATTTTAACGAGTGTTAGGAAAAGTGATAGGATTATTTCTCCGATCTTAGTAATAAACATCGGAATAGATGTAAGAAAAAATGATAATACCGACAGTATATTGGTTATTATCTCGGTCGAAATTTTTTGAATCCTTGCAAACAAATCTTTGATTTTCTGACCAAGCCAGCTAAAAAATTCTAGTATTCTATTCCACAAACTTTGGTTCTCTGGTGTAACCTTAACATTCTTAGCATTCTCCGGCATAAGCTGACAAGTGGAATCAGTTACTGGTGTTACTAATGAATCGGTATGAATAGTTTCAGCATTCTCCAGTTGAATCGGTTCCTGTACCTCTGCTTTAGTAGAAAAATTTATTGTATCGACACTTGGAGAGTGAATTTTCATCTCCACAGAAACGGTTTCATTATCTAGTGAACGATCTTTCAGAACTACATTCTCTACGGTTGAACCTACCTCATCAGAGCGTTCCATAATGTCGTCAAACTGCACACTCGGAACTGTTGGTAGCGCGCTAATAATTGTTGGCAATTCAATTGCTACAGGGTCTACGTGTACACTTTGCTCATGCTGTTCCCAGTTCCGGATAGTCTGTCTGACGCGATCAATCACTTCACTTAGTTCTGCAGAGGCTTTACGCGATTTGCTAACTGCATCGAAACCCGAGACAATCCCACTGTACAGGTATCGGCGAGGATCACCACGTTGGGCTTCTTCAAGATAATTGGAAACACAGGAGATCTGACTAATGAGTTGATCAACAATGCCCGTAAGGATGGACAATGAGGCACGTGTCCGATCTATGTCGAGGATGAACTTAGTGTGTTTGTTCGAGGTCATCTGACAACCTAAACAACACTATGTAGACAATCGTATGCGATACTGTTAGGTCATTCACCATTGTCGACTCTTTGATGATTACTGGCCTTGAAGTGCTCGTAATGCGGCTTCACGCTCATCAGCAATTGCTTTCTGCAAACCCTGCGCAATAAGTTGGCTTGCTCTGCGACTGTCTATTTCTGCTTGACTAATCAGACGAAGCACGAAGTCGATATCTGTGCTGAATTGTTCAAAACTCTCACCCTGCCAGTGCTGACGTATCTCATCCCGACGTAACTTTAATGCAGTCGCTGCTTCCGACAAATGCTGTGAATATTCGTTTAGAGCCCTGATTGCCGCCTCAGCACGCTCGTAGTTAATAAAACGTGTACTCATAAGATACTCCAAACGACCGCAAGATAACGTTTTTACGCTACCTTGCGGTCAAATAATAATCTATTCTCCAAAATAAAGTTATCCACGTCGTACCGATTGATCCAGCTCGCGCGCCTTTGCATTCCATTCACGAATGAGACGCTGCATATCCTGAAGAGACTCGTTCATCTTCATCCACGATGCTTTCCACTGTTCGAAGGCGCTATTGAATTCACGTTGTGCATTGCCCTCCCAATACGAGCTGGAGTTCCCAAATGCCGCCGTCAGCCGACCCACAATCTGATTAAGCTCGTCCGCACCACGATTGACCTCGTTCGCCAGTGCATCGATTTCTTCAAATGAAACACGCATAAGGTATTCTCCTCGTGAGATAAGCTGGATGAAAATACTATTACCAGAGGGTTACTTATTAAAGAGTATAGCATGTTTCCATTACCGTTTCAAGTCGTGATTGTTCCGAATTTGGTAGAAAATGGGATAGGATAGAGAATAGTGGGCGGAGGCTGAAACATGACTCTCGTTGATGCTATCAAACAGGCACGGTTGAGCCCACGTGCCAAATGATTGCCAGCATAAGCGATCAGGCGACTCACATGGAANGCCGATTGCTCACGTGTATCCCCTCGCATGGCGCGATAGCGCTCCTTGACCCACCAGCCAATCCTGCGTTCTGTAGCGTTGTTCGTGCCATCCAGTNTGAGATTGCCATGTTCATCGCTCCAGGNACGGTACAAGGGAAGACGCGGCCATACGNTCCATCGGTCGCGGAAGCGATTGCGCATCCGATACGCACCCGCAAACGCTTGGCCTTTGGCGGGCTTGCGCGCCTTGGCAGAGCGTACCTACATGTGTTCCAATGCTTGCTGGTCGTCGGGTGTGCGGGTGGAGATGCGCGTGCTCAGGTTGTCCAAATCTGCCAGTGCCTGTTCGGGCGACATACCGCTGGGTTCCAGTGAATGGTCTTTCCCAGCACGGATCAACGCAGACAAATTCTCGACCAGTGCCGCTGTATTCTGCCGCACGTGTTTTTTACACACCTGACCTTGATTGCTAGTTGACGACCACCGACAACTCTGGCACGATCGCGGTTGCCCAACCAACATCATCGCCAGGAGGAGCCGACGGACGCCTATTGGATGATACCTGCTTTTGTCGTGATCGACACGCTGATGGAACACCTGGGGCA
>JGI24188J35168_1001909_pt1 | contig 11765 bp, 10 predicted proteins | sample YNPBryantNP2012_FD_35168 | JGI IMG/M metagenome (IMG submission 35168) | reverse complement strand
TGCTCCTCCTCTTTCTGGAGTTTACTGCAGAAGACTCCACTTAGAAAACTGCTCCCCCTGTCCAGTCGACGGGGGCCACCTCAAAGGACCCGGAAGGTGACGGTGCCTCTGTGGCGGGCACTTCTCAGCCGGGACCGGATGTGCCGGTTTCCGGGGTGCGGCCGCACGCGGCACCTGGTGGTGCATCATATTCAGCACTGGGCAGAGGGCGGGCCCACGGAGCCTGGGAACCTCGTGCTTTTGTGCCGGGCCCATCACTGGGCGGTGCACGAGGGCGGGTGCCGGCTGGAAGGCCGCGCTCCCAGGGCGCTTGTGTTCCGAAGGCCGGACGGAAGTCTTCTGCCCCGGGTTCCGGTTCCTTTGGAGGTGCCCGAAGATCCTGCGGCCTCGCTCAAGTCGCGGCACCTCAAGCTGGGGCTCGAGATCGATTCTGAGACGAATCGTCCGGGCTGGTGCGGGGAGAGCATGGATTACGACCTGGCCGTGGCCGGGCTTCAGGAGGCGGAGGACGGGAAGGTTCGGTTGTTCGCGTGGTGAACCCTCGCAGGCTGTTGCCNGCTCCCGNGGCCGGGCGTATCATTTCCGCTGTTCTATGCTGTCTCTCGCGGGGAGAACGCACGGATGCGGTGGCGGCCAGATCGGTTCCGATCTGCAGGGACCTGGAGACAACGGATCCTCAGGCTGAGCCCTGCGGCTCTCATGGTTTCGAGCTACTTGATGGCAATGGCTCTGGGCACCCTCTTGCTCGAGATGCCTTGGGCGACCAGAAGCCGCACGATTTCCTGGGTGGACGCTCTCTTTACAACCACTTCCGCCCTTTGCGTCACGGGCCTCACCGTTGTGGACACGGGCACTTTCTTCACCACGGCCGGTCAGGTGGTGATCCTGTGCCTGATCCAGATCGGCGGGCTCGGCATCATGACCTTTGCCGTGTTCATCCTGGTGTCGGCGGGCTGGCGGTTGAGCACCCAGCAGCGGTTTTGTATCCAGGAGTCGTTTTCGACCGAGGCTTCGGACGACCTGAGGCGACTTGTGCTTTTTGTCCTAGGGTTCACGGCTGTCGCTGAGCTGGCCGGCTCCGCGGTGCTCGCCTTCTGCTGGAAAGACCTCGACTTGGGCCAGCGGGTGTATTTCGGCCTGTTTCACGCGGTGTCGGCCTTCTGCAACGCCGGGTTCGGCCTCTACCCGGACAGCCTNGCCCGCTATTACGACCATGGGCTTCTCAACGTTACGGTCGGCGGACTCATTATCCTTGGAGGGTTGGGGTTCCCGGTGCTTTTCGAAGTCACTTCCTGGCTGCGGGAGCGGAAGCAACCGAGATTCTCTCTGCACACGCGTCTGGCTCTTCTCTCCACGGCGATCTTGATCGGGGTCGGGCTTGTCGCCTTTTGGGCCCTGGAACGGCGGAACTGCCTGGCCGGGATGCCTCTTTCGGTGCAGCTCCTGGTCTCTTTTTTTCAGTCCGTGACGCCCCGGACGGCAGGCTTTGCGACCGTGGACTTCGCCAGGCTGAGCAACGCCACGCTCATGGTGATCGTGATTCTCATGTTCATCGGAGCGTCACCCGGGTCCACGGGCGGCGGCGTGAAGACCACGAGCTTTGCGGTTCTCGTTGGGTTGCTCTGGAACCGAGTCAAGGGGAGTTCGTACAACAACATGATGAACTGCACCGTGCCGGAAGCCACTGTCGGCAGGGCGGTCACGGTGTTCATCCTTTCCGTCAATGCGGTTGTCATCGTCCTGTGCCTCCTGCTGGTCACCCAGTCGGAGGCCGTGCCTTGCGAGCAGAGCCGGGGGTTGTTTCTGGAGTATCTTTTCGAGACGGTTTCGGCGTTCGGCACCGTGGGGCTTTCCATGGGCAAGACCGCCCAGTTGAACGCGGCCGGCAAGCTCATCCTCACGGCCATGATGTTTACGGGCCGTGTGGGCATCTTGACGCTCGCGTATCTGTTTTCGAGCCGGGAAAGGCGGGCGGTTTACCGGTACGCCGAAGAGACGGTCATGATCGGCTGAAGGGAGGATCGCCGTGGCGGGAAGGTTCGCCGTGATCGGACTGGGGAATTTCGGCGCCTGGGTGGCCCGGACGATTTTCGAGCACAACCGGGAGGTGATCGCGATCGACGCGGATCCGGACCGCGTGCAAAAGATCAAGCCGTTCTGTACCGCGGCTATCGTGGCCGATTGCACGCGCAAGGANACCCTGGTCAAACTGGGGCTTTCCGAAATGGATGCGGTCGTGGTCAGCGTAGGGGAAAACGTGAGCGTTTCGACTCTCGTGACGCTCTTTCTCAAGGAAATGGGAACCCGGCGGATCCTGGTCAAGGCCATGGATGAGGATCATGCCAAGATCCTCTCCAAGGTGGGCGCCAGCGAGGTGATCTTTCCGGAAAAGGAAGTGGCTGTAAAAGTGGCCAAGGGGCTCGTTTTGCCCAATATCCTGGATTACCTGCCCATGACCGAGGATTATGAGATCGTGGAACTCGCGCCTCCTTCCAAATTCATCGGGAAGACTCTCAAAGAGATCGCTCTGCCCCAGCGGTATCACGTTCAGGTGATCGCGGTGAAGGAACTCGTGCCCGAGAACTTCCGGATCATCCCCGGGGCCGATTTCGTGGTGAAGGACAGCGACATCCTCATCATCCTCGGCAAGAAAACCGACATCGAAAAAATCAAGGCCGGCTGATCGACTCGGGCGCGGCCCTGCCGGGAATCTGCTTCCTATTTCACGCGGATGTGCTCGAGCGGCCGGACTTCCTCCAGCGCCAGAGCCTGCTCCGGGCACGTGATCACGCAGTTGCCGCAGCCGTAGCAGCGCTCGAGGTTCACGGCCGCGACGCCGTTGACCGTGATCGCGTGGAACTGGCAGCGTTCCTGGCACAGCCCGCAGCCGGTGCACGCCTCGGGGCGCAACTTGACTCGGAAACGGGAGGGCGCCAGAGCGTCGGGATAGCCTGTCTGGTTGACGATGAAAAGGCCCGTGCAGCAGCAGGAGCAGCAATTGCACATGAACATGTCCTGTTGCACGTTGTTGCGGACCATGTGGACGAGGCCGGCGTCCTCCGCGTCCCCGATCCGTTTCAAGGCTTCCGCGTTCGTGAGTCTCTCCCCCAGACCCCGCGACAGAACGACCTGGGCGAAGCCGTTGGTCTGCATGCACATGGAAGTTTCAGGGGCGGGACAGCCCGGGCTCCGGTTGTTCCTCTGGGCTTGGGTCCTGCACGCGCACGGGACCGCGGTGACGAGTCCGGCCTCCCGGAAGATCTGCCGGGCCGAATCCACGTCCAGGACCGTGTTCTGGGATTCCACGGAGCGCTCGATCGGCACGACCCGCATCATGGGCGGCACTTTGAGCGTCTTGAGGAGCGGAACCAGGGAGGGCATCTCCTTCGAGATGAGTTCCTCCCAGAGTTCGAAAAGCTCCTGGGGCGCATCGGGCCAAAGGACCGTGGCGTCCCGGAGCTCGATCATGGCGGGGAAGAGGCGGTAAAGGTCGGGTCGCTTCATCGGGTGGGAAAGAGCGCCGCGGCGCAGCAGGCGGTCGGCCGCAGCCCGGACTTCCTCTTCGGAAAGGCCGGTCTTTTCGGCCAGCTCTCGTGCCGTGCCGGGCAGCGCCTCGAGAATCTGCAGATCCCGTTCGCCGTCGAAAAGAATCGAGAAGATCTTGCGAAGGGTTTTGGAATTCGGGAAGCCGAGCTTCGCGGCGTAAGTCTCGAGAACGTTCCGGTTCGCCATGGGGCTGTCTCCTTGTGCGAGAGTGGGCCTCTGTCCTGTATACCGGAACCCTTCCCCCGGAGCAAGAGAACCCGGGCTTACCTGTGGCTTGCCGGCCAGCGGCTCTTCTGCCGTAACCTTTCCTCGCTCCCGGCCATCTTAATTCCAAGTGCGTAGGTAGGAGAAAGAACAAATCGCGACCCGGTTCTCTCCCGAGCCGGGCCGCTTGCGGAACTTGCAGAACTGGGCCCGGAGGCTCGAAGGTCCGGGCCCGGACAAGGATAAGGACAAGGAGGGCCGACCATGGCATTCGAACTACCGAAACTGAAATACGGCTACGGCGCTTTGGAGCCGCACATCGATGCGCGGACCATGGAAATCCATTACAACAACCACCATGGCACCTATGTGAAAAACCTGAACGCAGCCCTGGAGGGGCACCCGGACCTGGCAAAGAAAAGCATTGAGGAGATTCTCGCTGACCTGAACGCCGTTCCGGAAAGTATCCGCACGGCCGTAAGAAACAACGGGGGCGGTCATTTCAATCACACCCTGTTCTGGTCCATCCTGGGCCCCAACAAGGGAGGTGAGCCCAAAGGGGATCTCGCCAGAGCCATCGCGGACGCCTTTGGAACCTTCGAGAATTTCAAGGCTGAATTCAAAAAGGCCGCCCTGGGGCGCTTCGGAAGCGGATGGGCTTGGCTTGTTCTCGGCAAAGACCGCAAGCTCTTTATCACGAGCACGCCCAACCAGGACAGCCCGCTCATGGAAGGGAATCCCCGGCTCGTGCTGGGGCTGGACGTGTGGGAGCACGCCTATTACCTGAAGTACCAGTACCGGCGGGCCGATTACGTGGATGCCTGGTGGAACGTCGTGGACTGGGACGAGGTGGCGTCCCGCTACGCGCGTTTTGCCCGTTAGGGCTGGCTGGGGTCGTACGGCTTACCGGGGTGCGAGTCATGGGGAGCCGCTGCGCGGGCATCCGGCTCCCTGGTGGCTCCCCAAAGCAGCTTGGCCCAAGCACGAAAGAGGGGCCCGCTCTGGCACCCCGAGTGCCCTTTCGAGTATGAGCACTCCCGAGCGCGGTCGCCCCTAGCTCGGGCACTGCTGAGCGCAGGCACTTTCAAGCTCGGGCACGGCCGAATTCGGGCGTTTTCCAGCTCGGGCATTGACCTGAGCCGGACGGGTCTCTATACTATCGACCCTGCTGGCAACAATCCTTCCTGTTTCATCCCCGTTCCTTGGATCACCCATTTCCTTTGGGCCCGGCGGAGCGCGACGCGGCCTGCCGGGGTCTGCGGGGTTCGTGTGTGCCTTGGAACGGAACAAAGCCGCGGAGAGACGAATGGAACCCAAGCCGTTTGAGAAGGTGCTGGTGGCGAACCGGGGCGAGATCGCGATTCGGATCTGCCGGGCCGTGCAGGAGGAGGGACTGAGGGCTGTGGCCGTCTACGAGACGCCCGACCTCGAGTCCCGGCATATCCGGGTTGCGGACGAGGCGATCTGGATCGGGCCCGGACCCCGGAAGGATTACCTGGACATCGACCGGATCATCTGGGCGGCCAAGGTGAGCGGCTGCGGGGCCGTGCACCCGGGGTACGGATTTCTGGCCGAGAATCCGGAATTCCCGCGGGCCTGCGAAGAGGAAGGATTGGTGTTCATCGGCCCGCCTTCCTCCGTCGTCCGCGACCTGGGAGACAAGACCGTGGCCAGGGCTCTGGCCGAGGCGGCCGGCGTGCCTGTGATTCCGGGCAGCGGTGTCCTGCCCGAGGGCGAAGCAGGCCTGGCAGCCGCTCGGGCTTTCGCGGACCGCTTCGGGTATCCGGTCATGCTCAAGGCCGCGGCGGGCGGAGGGGGCCGGGGGATCCGCAGGATCGACAGCGGCCGGGATCTCGAGGAGCAGATCGCCCTGGCCGAGCGGGAGGCGCGGTCGGCCTTCGGAGACGGGAGGCTGTACGTGGAGAAAGGGCTTCTCCGGCCCCGGCACGTGGAGGTGCAAATTCTGGCGGATGCTTTCGGCAAGACCCTGCATCTGGGCACGCGAAACTGCTCGATCCAGCGGCGCCACCAGAAGCTGGTCGAGGTGGCTCCGGGCATGGTGGGAGAGGAAGTGGAGCGCCGGATCTGCGAGGCGGCCCTTGTGCTCGCCCGGAAGGCGGGCTACCGGAACGCGGGCACAGTGGAATTTCTCGTGGATGCCGACGGGTCTTTCTACTTTCTCGAAATCAACACCCGCCTGCAGGTCGAGCACACCGTGACCGAGATCACGACCGGAATCGACATCGTCAGGCGTCAGATCCGGCTGGCCCGAGGCCAGCCTCTCGACATCGAGCAGGAGCAGGTTTTCTGCAGGGGCTGCGCCATTGAAATGCGGATCAACGCAGAGGACCCGAGGCAGGACTTCGCGCCCGAGAGCGGCAAGACGGTCTCAGTGTACCTTTCGCCGGGCGGCCCCGGCATCCGGCTGGACGGGTTCGTGTATCAAGGATACACGATTCCCGCCGAGTACGACTCCCTGCTCGTCAAGCTCACTGTGTACGGGTTCACCTGGCGTGAGGCGACGAGCCGGCTGGCCAGAGCGCTTCGCAATTTCGTGATCGTGGGCCCGAAGACCACGATTCCCTTTTACCGGAAGCTCGTCGAGGAAAAGGAATTTCAGAGAGGAGAGTTCGACACAGGTTATCTCGACAGGCACCCGGAGCTTTTCGAGTATCGTCTGGAAGAGCGGGAGGAGGCCCGACTGGCAAAGCTTCTGGCCGAGATCCACCACCGCAAGTACAACCCCTTTGCCCTGTGAGCCGCGAAAAGGAGTGAAAGACCCCATGGACCAGCGCATCACGCCGACAACGCCCGTCGAAGAGGGCCTGCGGATCCTGCGGAGCACGCGGGGCTATTTTCTCACCAACACAGCCCGGGACCTTTCCCAGTCGGACTTCAAGAACCGCATCCTCGCCCACACGGATCTCGCTGTCGCCGAGGAACGGGACGCGGCAGGTTTCTTCTCCCTGGAGATCACGGGCGGAGCGAGCGTCCACGTGGATCTTCTCCGGAAGCAGATCAATCCGTTCGAAAGACTTCGCCTGCTCCGAAGCCGCATGCCTCGCACTCTTTTCCAGACCCTGTGCAGAGGGGTGAACCTGTTCGGCTACCGGCCCTACCCCGAAAACGTGGTCCGGCTCACGGTGCAGGCTTTCGCCCCCTACGTCGAGGTCTGGCGCGTTTTCGACTTTCTCAATTACGTGCCCAACATGGTTCCGGTCTTCGAGGAAGTGCGGCGGGCGGGGAAATTCCTGGAGCCCGCGGTCTGCTTCTCCACCGGGCCTGAGCATACGGACGCTTACTATGTTCGAAAGGCCGGCGAGATCCTCGACGTGACCGGCCCGGACATCCTACTCGCCATCAAGAACCACTCGGGTCTCGGAACGCCCGCCCGGATCTACCGGCTGGTCCGGTCTCTTCTGGAAGCCTACCCGGACCTCGTGATTCACTACCATGGCCACAACACGGACGGGAACGACGTGGCCCGGATCGTGGCCGCTGTGCGGGCCGGGGCGAAGATCGTGGACGCCGGCGATCACGGAATGACGGGATTTTTCGGACCGCCGCCGGCCCTGACGGTCGTCCAGACCCTGGCCGAGGAAGGATACGACGCGGTCGGGGTCGATGTGGAAGCGCTCATCGCCACAAGCGACAAGCTCAAGAAGATCCGGCCGGCCTACGCAGAGTTCGAATCCCAGTTCAAGGGGTTCGACCCCACGGTGCACATTCACAAACTGCCCGGCGGGGCCATGGGCTCGAGCTTCGAGCAGGCCGTAAAGGGCGGCTTCCTGGATCGGATGCCCGAGATTCTCATGAAAGAACTGCCCAGGGTGCATCAGGAGCTCGGGAATTTCTGGAGCGTCACGCCCGGCTCGCAGATCCTTTGGACCACGGCCGTGAGCCACACCTTGACCGGGGTGCGCTACGAGCAGGCCTCGGAGGATCTGAAAAGGCTGCTTCTGGGCCGCTACGGCCCGTTTCCCTTTCGGCGGCCGGACGATGACGTTTACAGGGCTGTTTTCGGACCGGACTGGGAAAAGACTCTTAAGGCCGAAGAGGGGTTGGAGGCCTGCGAGCCGATCGACATCGACTCTGAAAAAGGGAAACTGGAGAAAGCCATCGGCCGGCCTGCGGACATGGAAGAGGTGGTCCTCTACCTGCAGCATCCTCGGGACGCCGTGGAATTTTTCAAGTTCGAGGAAGAATACGGCAAGGCCTACGTGCTGCCACCCGAAGTCTGGTTCCGAAAAGGTGGGTTCGAGCCTGGAGAGACCGTCGCCTTGCAGGATTATACGGGCAAGCACCACCAGATCGTGTTCGGGCCGAGCCATCCGACCGAGACGGGAGGCACCCTTACGTATCTGATCGTGAACCACCATTTGGAGCCGTTCCTGTACGAGCCGGAGCAGAAGGCCGAAGCCGCCCGCAAGGAGGAGCTGAGCGCCGAACAGATCGCCTCGCTGGCCGAAATGGGAGAACTGAGAGCTTCCGCGCCGGGTGTCGTGGTGGAAGTGAAGGCCGAAGTGGGCGCCAAAGTCCGGGAAGGGGACGTTTTGCTTGTGCTCGAAGCCATGAAAATGCTAAATCGTGTGTCAAGCCCCATCGACGGAACCGTGCGCGAGATCGGAGTGCGCCAGGGCCAGAAGGTCGCACGGGGCGATCTTTTGGCAAGGATTCGACCCGGCCGGGGCAAGAAGCAGGACGCTTGACGCTCGACAGGGAGGGCCGAGCCATGCAGGGCAGAAGGAGTGTATGGTTTTTGCCGTTTCTGGTTTTTTCGATTGTGGCGCTTATCGTCTCTTGTCACGTTCGGGCTGCGGGGGCGATCGTGGTCAAAAGCACGTCCTTCGAAGAAGGAAAAGCCATCCCGAAAAAGCACACTTGCGACGGCGAGGACGTCTCTCCCCAATTGAGCTGGACCGGAGTGCCTGCCGGGACAAAAAGCATGGCCGTCATTTGCGACGACCCGGACGCGCCTGCCGGCACCTGGGTTCACTGGGTGATCTACAATCTGCCGGGTGACTCGACGGGGATCGGGGAGAACGTCCCGCCCCGGGAAGTGCTTCCCAACGGGGCCAAGCAGGGGAAGAACGATTTCCGCAAGATCGGCTACAACGGCCCTTGCCCTCCGGGCGGCACGCACCGGTATTTCTTCAAGGTCTATGCGCTCGATACGCTTGTCGACCTTCCTGCCGGCGCCACCAAGGCCGAACTCGTCCGGGCCATGGAAGGGCACGTCCTGGCCCAGGGGAGCGTCATGGGCACTTACAGTCGCAAATGAAGGAGATCCCGATGAGCCGAGGGGAACGGAAAGAGCCAGGCCCGCTGCCCCGAGTGGAGATTTCAGAAGGCGTTCGCAAAAGACTCAGGCTCCCGGCCTTGGGGCAGGTCGGTTTCGTGGTGCGCGACGCGGCCGCAACCGCTGACTTCTATCAGCGGGTCTTCGGCATCGGCCCTTGGGTGATTTCGGAGGGGGAGACCGTCCGGTGCACGAACCGGGGCAAGGAAACCACGGTGCGCGGGAAGGTGGCCATGGCCCAGGCAGGGCCGGTGCAGCTCGAGCTGGTCCAGATCGTGGGCGGCGAAAGCATCCACCTGGAGCATCTGGAGGCAAAAGGCGAGGGCTTGCACCATCTCGGGTTCTTCGTCCGGGACCTGGAGGCGCGCCTGAGGGCATGCCGGGAAGCGGGGATCGAAGTGCTCCAGCGGGGCAGTCTGAAGCAGGCAGGCCTCACCATCGAGTACGCCTATCTGGACACCCTGGCCATCGGAGGGGTCATCTTCGAGTACATCGANCCCCGGCTGGCCGGGTTTCCGGTCGGCATGCGGCCCTGGGTTCTCAANGCGATGAACCGGCTGGGCACTCTCGTAGGGCCCTGATTCTGATCCCCGCCCGCGAAGGCTTCCTNCTACCTGCCCTCGAACAGGCGCCTGGGGTTCTCCTGGATCATGGTTCGGATATGGGCGTCCGTCACTCCGCCTGCCTTGAGGGCCGGGATCACGTTCTTGAACAGGTGCGTGGGATGCCAGTTGCCGATAAGGGGCAGCGCGATCTCCGGGATCTTCAAGGGCCGGCCGAGCCAGTGGATCACGTAATCGTGGGAAAGCATGAGCTGCTGCGCGTAGCCGATCCCAGTTAGGCCGATGAGGACCGCGTAGCGCTCCACGTCCATGGGGCAGCCGGCCAGGACTTGAATTCCCATCCGGTCGAAGGCCACGAAGACGCCCTGCTTCAGGGTCTCGATCTGGTACCGGATGTCCGTGTTGTCGCTCATGTGGCCGATCTGGACGCGCTTGGGGTCCGCGCCGGCTTCGACGAGCAGGCGGGCCTGCTCAGGCCCCATGGTGCCTTCCTGGGTATGGGTGATGATCGGAACGCCCGTTTCCCTCTGCACGCGCGCAGCCGCCTCGAAGACCGTCCTTTCGTANTCCGTGATCGCCCCCTTGCTCGAGCCGACCTTGATCACGCCGGCCTTGATGCCCGTATCCCGTATCCCTTCGGTGACCTCCTTGAGGAACAGTTCGTAAAGTTCCTGCTTGATGTCGCACAGGCTGCTCCGGAACTTCCAGTAGGCGTGGCCTCCTTCGGCCTCGAAGTAGTACCCGGTGGCGCAGACGATCTGTACCCCGCTCTTCTCCGAGACCTCCCGGCAGAGCTCGGGATTCCGGCCTCCGTCGGCCGGCGTGGCGTCCACGACCGTTCGGACGCCGAAGGTCTTGAGTTCGTTCATGAGCGCCACGGCCTTGGAGACGACCTCCTTTCGGTCAAAAGGCGCCATGGTGAGGTCTCCCTCCCAGCCCGGATACCCGAAGACGATGTGTTCGTGAACGAGCGTTACGCCCAGCTCCGAGGACGGAACCGGACCGCAGACCGTGTTGACCTGTACCGTCGCCATTTTCCACCTCCGGGTTCGAGTGCCGCCGTCCAGGCGAACGATACGAGACGATTCCCAGCCCTGTCAACCCGCAGGGCCCGGGACCGTAAAACGCACCTTCTTTTGCGCCTGGGCCGTCCATCTTTTAAAATGGCATGGACCGGTCGCGGATTTCGGGTATGTTTTGGACACGGGTGGATGCGGTTCATCCGAAAGAGTCAATCCTTTCTTGCCAGGAGACAGACCCATGGAACAAGGCCAGCTCATCAGGGGGATGCAGGACATTGTGGAAATTGAAAAGGTTCCGCTTGAAGAGAGGATTCGAGAAAAGAACGTTTACGAACTCCTCGTCAAGGGCTGCGGAATCCGGCCGGACGGGGTTGCCCTGAGCTTTCTCTTGTCCGGGGATCTCTACGAGCACCCGGTTCAGGTCACGCACCGGGAGCTNATCGGCAAGATCCGGCAGACGGCGAACTTCTTTCATGACCTTGGCGTGGGGCCCACGGATGTCGTGACGTACCTTCTTCCGAATCTCATCGCGACCCATTACGTTCTCTGGGGNGCCGAGACCGCAGGCATTTCAAACCCCATCAACCCGCTTCTCGAGCCTTCCACAATCCGNGACATCTGCCGGGCCGCCCGCACGAAAGTCCTTGTCGCGCTGGGCGAGGTGCCAGGCTCGAACATCTGGGACAAGGTGAAACAGATTCGAAAGGAGATCCCCACGCTCAAGGCCGTGGTGCGGGTCATGGGGCCTTCGGACGAGAAGGAAGGCATTTACGGTTTCGAGGAAAAGGTGGAGCGGTATCCTGCTGACCGCCTGACTTTCAACCGCGAGATCGGCCCGGACGAGATCTCATCTCTCTATCACACGGGCGGAACCACCGGGACGCCCAAGCTCGCCCGCAGGAGCCATTTCAACGAGGTGTTCATGGCCTGGGCCATCTCGGTCATGGGTGCCATGACGAGCGAGGAAACCCTGCTTTGCGGCCTGCCGCTTTTCCATGTGAATGCTACGACCGTGACCGGCCTGGCGCCTTTTTCAGTTGGAGGCCACGTGGTTCTCCTTTCTCCTCTGGGGTACCGAGACCCGACGATCATGAAGAACTTTTACAAGATCGTGGAGAAGTATCGGGCCGG
>JGI24188J35168_1001908_pt1 | contig 11766 bp, 10 predicted proteins | sample YNPBryantNP2012_FD_35168 | JGI IMG/M metagenome (IMG submission 35168) | reverse complement strand
CCCGCCGTGCGAAGCACGCGGGGTCGCAGACCCCGCGCGAGCACACCGGCGTATTTTCGTGCCACGGGGTGCGCCCCGCGCGTGGGTAGCTCCTCCGCAGTCCGTCTCGGGCGGATTATAGCCGGGCTGCCCTGTGCCGTCAAGCGACCAGCGTGAGACGCTGAACTCTCCCCCAGGTTAGAAAACGGTTGGCAGCCAAGGCAGCCGATTGCGTCCCAACCTGCGGGAGGGTGAGCAGCGCCGTTCGGTGTGGATAAATCCGTCTCGTGACAGGTGCGACCGGTCTTGGGGCACGGGCTTTTTTGTGGTATACTATGTGCCCGAGGGAGGAGACATATGGAACCCTGGCTATTGGACATCCTGGCCTGCCCCCGGTGCCCAGCTCAACCGCTGGTGATCCGGCAGGTCGCCTGCCAACGCGGTCCCACCCTCATCGAGGGAACATTAGCCTGCCAGCACTGTGGGGTGGATTATCCGGTGACCCAGGGCATCCCTGACCTGGTGCCGGCCGAGAGTCGGGCGGAGCTGGATAAGCAACGCCAGGTCCGCCAGTTCGACCGGCGGGCGCGCCTGTATGATTTCCTGATGTACACCTTCTTCGTGCCGCTGGTCTGGGGTGGGCCATCGCGGGGTTACCTGACCCGCTTTCTCATCGGTGAGAGTGGGCTGGGAGCCGAGAGCCTGGCGTTAGACCTGGCCTGCGGGCCGGGGAGCTTTACCCNCGTCCTGGCCCGGCGCGCGAGACAAGGTCATGTGGTGGGGCTGGACATCTCGTGGGAGATGCTCCTGCGCGGAGCGGGTCGCGCCCGGCGCGAACGGCTGGCAAACGTGGCCTGGGTGCGCGGCGACGCGGAACGTCTGCCGTTTCGGGCCACCGTATTTACCGCCGGCATCTGCAACAATGGTCTGCACCAGATCCCTCATCGAGACCGGGCGCTGGCCGGGCTGCACCGGGCCTTACAGCCGGGGGCCGGGTTCGCCGGGTGCACCATCGTGCGGGGACGCGGCAATCCCTTGCGGCGACTGCGCGTGATCTGGGAACAGTGCCTCCATCCCGAGTTCCACCCACCCNGGCCCGGCGAGCTGGAGCGCCAATTCCGGGAAGCCGGCTTTGCCGACTGGCGCAGCCAGAGCCGGGGAGCGATCCTGCTGTTCGCGGCCCGGGCTTAGCCAGTCTCAGTAGATGGAAATTTGTGCTCCTCGGCGGTCTGCCAGGCCCAGGCCTGACTGGGCGACCGCCGAGCGCGAAGCGGCGGGTCACNCAGTCAGGCCCCCGGCCCCACGTCTGCGACCCCCGGCCCAGGCCGGACTGGGTGGCAGGCAGGCCAGACTGGGTGGGCCTGGCAGCCCCGCTTTGAGAACTTTTTCCATCTACTGAGTCTGAGAACCAGCAGGGACACGAAGGAAACAAATAATCTGATGATCCATACCCGGGCCTGGAAGCCGGATATATTGTTGCTGCTGGCGGCAGCCATCTGGGGGTTCGCTTTCACGGCTCAACGGGCGGGGATGGCGCACGTGGGGCCATTCACGTTCAACGGCGTGCGCTTTCTGGTGGGCAGCGCGGTCTTGATCCCGGTCCTGCTTGTCACGCGCCGCCAGACGACCTGGCCCCGGCCGCGCCAGCGAACGGTCATCCTGGGTGGTATACTCGCCGGGGTAGCCCTGTTTNNNGCCTCGTCTTGCCAACAGATCGGCCTGGTCTACACCACGGCCGGCAAGGCCGGCTTTATCACCGGCCTGTACGTGGTCATCGTGCCGATCCTGGGGCTTTTCTGGCGGCAGCGCGTGGGGCTGGGAACCTGGGGGGGAGCGCTCCTGGCCGCCGTGGGGCTGTACCTGCTGAGCATTGTCGAGACCCTCACCCTGTCCGCTGGCGACGCCTTGGTGCTGGTGGGGGCTTTCATCTGGGCCGGCCACGTGCACCTCATCGGCTGGCTGTCGGCCCGGTCAAACCCGGTGGNGCTGGCCTGCTNCCAGTACCTGGCCTGCGCTGCCCTGAGCCTGCTCGNGGCCNTCCTCACTGAGACGATAACCGCGCCGACGTTGCTGGATGCCGCTATCCCCATCCTGTACGCNGGCGGCATGTCCGTGGGCGTTGCCTATACGCTCCAGGTGGTGGCCCAACGCGAGGCGCCGCCGGCCCACGCCGCCATCATCCTGAGCCTGGAGGCCGTTTTTGCCGCTATCGGCGGCTGGCTGGTGTTGGGCGAGACCCTATCCCTGACCGGCTGGCTGGGCTGCGCCCTCATGTTGCTCGGAATGATCCTGTCGCAGTTCAGCGGTCGGGAGCAGCTTCACACCAGCCGCTGAAACCTCAAGCCCCTTCCCGCTATTCCAGGTAATCCTTCAGCTTCTTGGACCGGCTGGGGTGGCGCAGCTTGCGCAGGGCCTTGGCCTCGATCTGGCGGATACGCTCGCGGGTCACGCCGAACTCCCGCCCCACCTCCTCCAGAGTGCGGCTGCGGCCGTTGTCCAGCCCAAAGCGCAACTGCAAGACTCGCCGCTCCCGTGGCCCCAANGAGCCGAGCACGTCCTCCACCTGCTCCCGCAAGAGCTTATGCGATGCGGCATCGGCCGGGGTCAGGGCTTTCTGGTCCTCGATAAAGTCTGCCAGCTGGCTGTCTTCTTCCTCACCGATCGGGGTTTCCAGGGATAGCGGCTCCTGGCTGATGCGCAACACGCCGCGCACTTTGGCCTCGGCCAGGCTCAGCTCGGAGCGCAGGTCTGAGGGCAAGGGTTTATTGGCCGCCCGGAACGCCTTGATCTGCTGCACTGTGCCGGGCAGGAGGAAATCCATCTCCAGGGCGATCTCCTCAGTGGTCGGCTCGCGCCCCAGGGTCTGGAGCAGGTTGCGAGACTCGCGGACGAGGCGGTTGATGGTCTCCACCATGTGCACGGGGATGCGGATCGTGCGGGCCTGGTCGGCGATGGCCCGGGTGATGGCCTGGCGGATCCACCAGGTAGCGTAGGTGGAGAACTTGTAGCCCTTACGATAGTCGAACTTTTCCACAGCGCGGATGAGGCCGATATTGCCTTCCTGGATCAGGTCCAACATGCTCATGCCCCGGCCGATATATTTCTTGGCCACGCTGACTACCAGCCGCAGGTTGGCCTCGATGAGTCGCCGGCGTGCCTCTTCCGCGCGATAGACCGCGCGCTGTAAGGCGAATCGTTCTTCTGCAGAGAGGTCCCGCCCGGCGGTCAGGTATTCCCGGGCCGCCGCGCCGGCCTCGATAGCCTGGGCCAGAGCCACCTCCTCTTCGGCCACTAACAACGACACCCGCCCGATCTCGCGCAGGTACATCCGCACCGGGTCATCCAGGCTGATGGGCGTGGTCTCTGGCTCTGGAGGAGGGACTGGCTCATCTGGAAGCGGCTCTTCCCAGCCGGGCGCAGGATCGGCAGGCTCTTCCAGGGGCACCGGCTCACTACCCACGATCTCTACGCCCAGGCCCATGAGATTCATATAGATCTCTTCCACCTCCCCGATCTGGGTCTCCAGTTCAGGGAAGATTTGCAGGATCTCCTCCTCGGTGATAGTACCCTGTTCTTTGGCCCGGCAGAGGAATTCCTCCACACTCCCCACCTGAATGGCCGAGGATTCCTCGATGGCGATCTCTTCCTGAAGCGGATTTTCATGGGCTGACATCGCCACCCTCTTTGTATGTTGATCTACCGGCCTGTAGGGCCTCATCAATCAGCTTCAGTCGGTCGCTCAGGCGATTGGCCAGCTCCCGCAGTTCGCGTTGCTCATTGTCCGGGGCATCGGCCAGCATGAATTGCAGGCGCGCGATCTCTGCCAGGATGTTGCGTCGCCGCAACCGCAACGTGGCCGTAGCGAAGGACTCGCTCAGCTCCTGGCTGGGGGTCGGCGGCTCTTGCGCCAACATGTTTTCCAGACAGACCACCGGTTCGAGGAGCGCCGGGTCCAGGCTGGCCCGCCAGGCTTCTCGATCCAGGGACTCGTGTTCCCGTAGATAGTCGTCCAGGGTCTGAAACAATTGCCGATAGGCCGGGTCCTGAAACTCCCCGGCCTCCAGGTCGCTATCCCACAGCAGCTCCGGGCGATCCAGAAGCCGCAGCAAGATGTATTCCTCCAGCCGGGACTCGCTGGTCCGAGGTGTGGGGCTGGCGGCCGGGGACAAGGCCGCTGGTGCGGACCGGACCTGGCGGAGCACATCCCAGATAGGGCGCTCGTCAATCGTCAGGAGCCGGGCCAGACGCTGGACGTAGTGGGCTTGCTGCACCCGGTCGGCGATCTCGCGGATGAGCGGGGCCAGCTCTTGCACGGCCGCGCTCTTGCCCTGGGGCGTGGCCAGGTCGGAGCGGGCCGCCACCACCGCCAGGATATACTCGATGACCGGCTGGGCCTGAGCCACGAGCTGTTTCCAGCGGGCCGGCTCGGCGCGAATGACCTCATCCGGGTCCTGTTCACCGGGCAGGGCCAGGATGCGAATGTCTGCGTCCATCTGGGACATGTAGCGCACCAGGCCCTGGGCCGTGGGCACCGGCACTGCCCGTTGGTCGAACACCTGGCGGGCCACATCCAGGCCCCGCCGGATCGCCATCTGGCCGGCGGCGTCGGCATCCAGGGCCAGCACCACGTTGCGGGTGAGCCGCTTGAGCTGGCGCAGTTGTTGCTCGGTGAGGGCAGTACCCAGAGAGGCCACCACGTTCTCATAGCCGTACTGATGGGCGATGAGCACGTCCATATAGCCTTCCACGACAACGACCTGGTCGACGCGCCGGATGGCCTGGCGCGCGCGGTCCAGCCCGTAGAGGCCGGCGCCTTTCTTGAAGAGGGCGGTTTCGGGCGAGTTGAGGTACTTGGGTTGGTCGTCGGGCCGGAGGGCGCGGGCCCCAAAGCCGATGGTGCGTCCCCGGGGATCGCGGATGGGGAAGATGAGCCGGCCCCGGAAGCGGTCATAGTGTCCCGCCGTCCCCTCGCGGGCGATGATCAACCCGGCCGCCTCGACCTCGGCGGGGCGATAGCCTTTGGTGACCAGGTAACGGCCCAGGGCCTCCCATTCGTCCAGGGCGTAGCCCAGTTGGAAGGCCTGGATGGTGGCGGTGTTGACACCGCGTTCGGCCAGGTAGGCCCGGGCGTGCCGGGCCGCGTCGGCCTGGAGCAAGAGATTGTGGAAATAGAGGGCGGCTGCGGCACAGATCTCCAGCAGGCGGTCGTGCTCCTCGTCCCGACGTTCCTGGCGGGGGACCAGGGGTATCCCGGCGCGCCCGGCCAGCTCGCGCAGGGCTTCGGAAAAGTCCATGTTCTGCGTCTTCATCAGGAAGGTAAAGACGTCACCGTGCTCGCCGCAGCCAAAGCAGTGGTAGTGTCCGCTATCCGGGAAGACGATGAATGAGGGGGTCTTTTCCGCGTGGAACGGGCACCGGCCCTTGAAGTTGCGGCCGGCCCGCTTGAGGGGCACCGTCTGCCCCACCAGTTCCACGATGTCAATGCGCTCTTTGACGTCGTCAATGACGCTCATGGTTTTTTGCGCAAATAGAGGCTGCGTATCCAGTAGGGGCGAGGGCACCGCCTCGCCCCTACTGCGGGAGGTTCAGGGTGGGCAGTTACTACTTGCGTCCGTACTCGTGCCGCAATGCGGCCTGGGCCGCCGCCAGCCGGGCAATGGGCACGCGGAAGGGTGAACAAGAGACGTAGTTGAGGCCGATGATATGGCAGAACTCGACCGAGGATGGCTCGCCGCCATGCTCGCCGCAGATCCCGCATTCCAACCTGGGGTTGGCCGCCCGGCCCTTCTCCACGCACCAGCGCATCAGCAGGCCCACCCCGTCCCGGTCCAATACCTCGAAGGGGTTGTGGGGCAGGATGCCCCGCCGGACGTAGGCCAGCAGGAACTTGCCTTCGGCGTCATCCCGTGAGATGCCAAACGTCATCTGGGTCAGGTCGTTCGTGCCGAAGGAGAAAAAGTCGGCGTATCGGGCGATCTCATCAGCGGTGAGGGCCGCACGCGGGACCTCGATCATGGTGCCGAACTTGTAGTCCAGCTCTATGCCTTTCTCCTTCATGACCGCTTTAGCCACCGCCTCCAGCTTTTCCCGCTCGATGTGGAACTCGTTGACGTGGCTGGTGAGGGGGATCATGACCTCCGGGTGCACCTCCACGCCCTCCTTCGCCACGTTGCAGGCGGCCTCAAAGATGGCCCGGGTCTGCATCTCCGTCAGGCCCTTGTACATGAGGCCGGCCCGGCAGCCGCGCAGCCCCATCATGGGGTTGATCTCCCACAGGCTATTGACCACCGCCAGCATCTTTTCCAGCTCGGCCAGCCGGGCCGGGTCCTGGCCCGTACACCGCAGCGTNGCCACTTCCTCGATCAGCTCCTCGCGCGGGGGCAGGAACTCGTGCATGGGTGGGTCAATGAGCCGGATGATGACCGGATAGCCGTCCATAACCCGGAAGATGCCTTCAAAGTCTTCGCGTTGGAAGGGCAGCAGTTGATCCAGCATCTCCTGGCGTTCGGTTTCGTCCTCCGACATGATCATCTTGACCACGATGGGCCGGCGTTCCTCCTCAAAGAACATGTGCTCGGTGCGGCACAGGCCGATGCCCTCTGCCCCGAACTCACGGGCGCGGGCAGCATCGGGGGGATTGTCCGCGTTGGTCAGCACGCCCAGCTTGCGAATCTGGTCGGCCCAACTCAGGAGGGTGGTCAGTTCCAGCTCCTCCTTGAAACTGGGGGGGCGGGTGGCGATATGGCCGGCAAAGACCTCGCCGGTGGTGCCGTCAATGGAAACCCAATCCCCCTTGCGGATGGTGCGGCCGGCCNCGGTGAAGGTCTCGTTGACCAGGTCAATGCGCATCTCCTCGCAGCCGGTGACGCAGGGCTTGCCCCAGCCCCGGGCGACCACTGCAGCGTGACTTGTCATCCCCCCATGCTGGGTGAGGATGCCTTTGGCCTTGGCCATGCCATGTACGTCGTCCGGGTTGGTCTCCGGGCGGACCAGGATGANAGCCCGGCCCGCATTGCCCATCTTTTCGGCCTCATCAGCCTCAAAGACCACCTCGCCGGCTGCGGCCCCGGGGGAGGCGTTGAGGCCCACGGCCAGCAGGTCACCGGCCTTCTTAGCCTGCTCCTTGGCCTGCGGGTCGAACTGCGGGTGCAGGAACTGGTTCACCTGGTTGGGTTGGACGCGCAGCACGGCCTCTTCCCGGCTGATCAGCCCCTCATTAGCCATGTCCACGGCGATCTTGACGGCGGCGCGGGCGGTACGCTTGCCGCTACGGGTCTGGAGCATCCACAGCTTGCCGCGCTCGATGGTGAACTCCATGTCTTGCAGGTCGCGGTAATGACGTTCCAGACGTTCGGCGATCTGGGAGAACNCGGCATAAACCTGGGGCAGCTCCTTCTGCATGTCTGCGATAGGGTGCGGAGTGCGGATGCCGGCCACCACATCCTCACCCTGGGCGTTCAGCAGGTATTCGCCATAGAGTTTTTTCTCGCCTGTGGCCGGGTTGCGGGTAAAGGCCACGCCGGTGCCGCTGTCGTTCCCCATGTTGCCAAAGACCATCGTCACCACGTTGACCGCCGTGCCCCAATCGTGGGGCAGGCCCTCGGCGTTGCGATAAGCCACAGCCGGGGCGCCGAACCAGGAATCGAACACCGCAGCGATGGCCGCGCGCAGTTGCTCATAGGGGTCATCCGGGAAAGCCTGGCCCAACTCCCGTTCGTAGAGNGCTTTAAAGTCCCGCACCACGNCCTTGAGCATATCGGTGGTCAGGTCTGTATCCTTGCCCCCGCCTGTGCGGGCCTTGTATGTATCCAGGATGTCCTCAAAGGCATGGCGCGGCACTCCTTTGACGATGTTCCCGAACATCCCGATGAGCCGGCGATAGGCATCCCAGGCAAAACGTTCGTTGCCGGTGAGCTGAGCCAGGCCCTGGAGCGTCTCGGCGTTGAGGCCGATATTGAGCACAGTGTCCATCATGCCGGGCATGGAGACCCGGCCGCCGGAACGACAGGAGACCAGCAGGGGATTGGCCGGGTCCCCGAACCGCTTGCCGGTCTCCTGCTCGATAGTCTTCATGGCCTCCAGGACTTGTTCCCACATGCCAGCCGGGAACTGTTTGCCGGCCTCAAAATAGGCGTTGCAGGCTTCCGTGGTGACGGTGAACCCCGGCGGCACCGGTAGCCCGATGTTAGTCATCTCTGCCAGGTCAGCGCCTTTGCCACCCAACAGATCTCTCATGCTGGTATTACCCTCTCGGAAGAGGTACACCCATTTCCTGGTCATGATCGCAAGGTCCTCCTCGATATTTTAGACTGCCACCCTCTCGCAGGTTTGGACGAGAGGCCCGGCCGGTGGCCGGTGCTATCCTGAAGCAGGATGGCCCCAGGATGTCGGTGGTGAATTATACACCACCTTATCCCGTTACGCAACTTTGGGGTAACTGCCAATGGTGTGGCATAGACCTGCACCCCCTCGGCGCGAAGCTCCTCCAGGAACGGGAAATCCGCCGGGTGCAGGCGCGTCGCCCCGGCCACAGTAAGCCCCAGCCGACGCAAGGCCACGCTGCCGTAGTAGACCGCGCCGCCGGAGACGATGCCACCGCGCCCGTCCACATACACCCCATCGCGGGCAAAGTGGCCGATCATCAGGATGTCTATGTCATTCATCATGAGTCAATCGGCGCAGGTACTCGATAGTGCGCCGGGCAGCGGTATCTGGGTCCGGCTCTGGCATGATCTCGGCCGAGAGCCAGCCGGTGTAGCCNGCCTGGCGGAGAGCGCCGATCACGCCGGCGAAATCCACGTGCCCGGCCCCCGGATACCAGCGGTTCGAGTCGGCCACATGGACGTGGTAGAGGCGGTCGCCGGCCGCCCGGATGCTATCCTCCAGGACTGGCTCCTCGATGTTCATGTGGAAGGTGTCCAGCAGCAGACCCAGGTTGCTGGCCCCCACCCGCTCGATGAGGTCCAGCCCCTGAGCGACGGTATTGATGAGGGTGGTCTCGTAACGGTTGATGGGTTCCAGGCAGAGCCGGACGCCGCGCGCCCCGGCTGCCTCAGTAGTGCGCAGCAACGCCTCCACCAGCCAGGCCAGCGCCTGCTGAGGCGATACGCCGGGCCGCACGACGCCACGCAGCAGGCCGATGATGATCAGGGCGTGCGCCTGCGCGGCCAGGGGCACATGGGCGCTGACCCGCTGGATGGCCTGCTCGCGCCTGGCCGGGTCCGGGTCGGTGAACGACAACCCTTCCTCGCCCCAGGCCTGCCCGGTCCCGATGGCCGGCACGCGTAGCCCATAGCGCGCCAGGGTGTCCAGGAGTGCGACTCCNTCCACGAGCCGGGGATCGCGGATCGCCAGTTCCACGCCGTCATAGCCCCAGCCGGCGATCCTGGCGATGTTGGCCTCCCAGTCGCCTGTAAGGGCCACGGCGTTGAACCGGGCAGGCTGGATGGAGAGGACAAGGCTCAGTCTCATATCAGTCAAGGGGACAGTTCATTTGAACGGTTCCAGGGTATAGCCCGCCGGGTCAGCCACCAATTGCCTCACCCGCAACTCGGCCTCGTCCAGCCGGGCATTACAGACCTGCGCCAGCCGCATCCCCTCCTCGAACAGAGCGATGCTCTCCTCCAACGACAGGTTCCCGGCCTCCAATCGGCGCACGGTCTCTTCCAGGCGCGTGAATGCTTCCTCGAAGCTGATTTGCTCGTCAGTCATGTCACACCTCACCCCAGGCGGTCAGACATCACGGCTGACCGCCGTTTGACGGCTCAGGTTTCACCTTCCACGACCCTGGCTCCAAACACACCATCGGCCACCCGCACCGCCAGGCCGTCACCAGGCCCTACCTGCTGTATACTTTGTACTATCTGTCCATCATCCAGGCGTTGCACCACGGCGTAGCCACGTTCCAGAGTGGCCAGCGGGCTGAGGGCCAGGAGCCGGCCACGCAGGCCGCCGAGTCGTTCCCCGTGCAAGGCCAGGTCCCGGCGGAGGGACCGGAGCGCGAGCTGAGCCTGTTCGTCCACTGCCTGGCGCCGTTGAGCGATGAGATGCGCCGGCGTATGGCGGGCCAGACGGCCCTGCTGATGCCGGGTACGTTCTCTGGCCCGGGTCACCCAACCGGCCAAAGCCCGGCCCAGGCGGACCCGAGATTGCGCGATCCGCNCGCTTAGCTCGGCCCGATCCGGCACTATCATCTCGGCCGCCGCTGACGGGGTGGGGGCGCGCACGTCGGCCACGAAATCGGCGATGGTAAAGTCGGTCTCGTGGCCCACGCCGCTGATCACCGGCGTCTGGCAGGCAAAGATGGCCCGGGCCACCCGTTCCTCGTTGAACGGCCACAGGTCCTCCAGGGAGCCGCCGCCCCGCCCCACCAGGATCACGTCCACGCCCACGTACTCGTCCAGGGCCATGATGGCGGCGGCGATCTGGGGGGCCGCGTCATCGCCCTGGACTGGCGTGGGGGCCAGGATCACCTCGGCCAGGGGATAGCGGCGGCCCAGGACGTGGAGAATGTCCCGGATGGCGGCGCCGGTGGGGGAGGTTACCACGCCGATGCGCCGGGGAAAGGCCGGCAGGGGGCGCTTGCGACGGGCATCGAACAGACCCTCGGCTGCCAGACGAGCCTTGAGGGTCTCGAACTGCTGCTGGAGAAGGCCCAGGCCGGTGGGCCGGATAGCATCCACGTAGCACTGCACAGCCCCGCTACCCTCGTAGAGCGACACATAGCCGTGGACGATGATCTGGTCACCGTCGTGGGGTAGCCGCTCAAGGCGTTCCGCCCGGCCACGCCACATCACGCAGCGAAGCTGGCCTTCAGTATCCTTGAGGGTGAAATACAGATGGCCGGCCGACGACCGCGAGTAGTTGGAGACCTCGCCCTCCACCCACAAGTCGGAGAGGAGATCATCGGTCTCTAGCAGGGTTTTGATATAGCGGACAACGACGCCGACGGGTCTTGGGTCCATCAGTCCTCGGTCTTCAGTCCTCGGTCCATCAGGGGGGCGGGCCTGGCCGGACTATTCTATACTAAATTGCCCACTTGTTCAAGCCTGTGGTTTGACATCGGGTGTCCGTCATAGTTTTGCGCCGGCGACGCCAACGCAGTGGGCATGGCTCCCTCTCCCTCGTAGGGAGAGGGTGTGCGCGCCCTCGTCTGCAAAAACGTGACGGACACCCTAAAAGCCGAGCCCTTTCGGGGGCTGAACAGGGAAGGGGCGCGCATCCAGTGACACGCGCCCCCCTGCAGCGAACTTGTTGGCCTAGCCGTAGCCCGGCGGATCAATGATGACCTCGGCGTGCTGACTGATTGGCGCGTCCGGGTTGACCAACTGCTCTGCCGGCCCGGCCAGCGCTGCGGCAAATGCGGCCACCACTGCCAGGGTCAAAAGCACCTTCCGCATCCTGCTCACCTCCTTCCCTGTTAGATTGACAGCGTGTTGCTGTCACTGCACAGGATGCAGAAGGGCAGGAAAGCCTTTCACTTTCAGGGAGCAAGGTGCGACGCGCGTTTGATCACTGGATGTGCGTCGCACCTTGACCTGGGAGCCGCTGGCATGCGTCAGACCTGCCATGAAACAACTCCGCTGAACATCCTGGTGAATGAGTCCATGGCCTGGCCGGACACCCTGCCGCGCATCGTTCGAGAGACCCTGGCGCGCTATGATTGGCAATTGGCCGAGGGCCTGGAATTTGTGGCCCAGGTGCGGGCGGAAGTGGATCGGCGGGGGGCGGCCCGCCGGTATCACGAGTTGGACCCAGCGGCGCGCCAACGAGTGGTTGAGGAGGCGG
>JGI24188J35168_1001907_pt1 | contig 11769 bp, 8 predicted proteins | sample YNPBryantNP2012_FD_35168 | JGI IMG/M metagenome (IMG submission 35168) | reverse complement strand
AGTATTATTGGTTTAATACCTTTAACTTTTTAAGTTAAAATTTAATATTTCGAAATATGAAAGAATTTTTTGGTAGATTGGGTAAATTTTTTCTAGGATCTGGTGGTACAGCAGAACCTGAGAACAGCCGAACAACCGGTCCAGTAGAACCTGAGAACAGCCAAACAACCAGTCCAGTAGAACCGAAAAAAGTTGAGCGTGGAGAAAATTCAACGAGGGGAGAAGAGCCTAAAACAACAGAAACATGGGACTCTAGACAAAGATGTCTAGTGGTTGAAACTAAACAAGTTTTAGAACTAGGATCTATAGGAGAAGTCAGGATTAAGCTAACTGGAGGAGGAGATGTAGATATTATAAGAACAGATGAAGTACAACAACCAGAATTAACTATAACAGGAAAGGTTTTCGCTGATTCTGAACCTGAAGCAAGAGTTTTTTACACAAAAAACGGCAGCGGTGTTAATGTGCGCGTAGTAGACTCGGAATCTCTTTTGGTTACAGGAGAAGGGTCATCAGGTGTTGTTTCTGGAGAATCTGAAGACATTTCAATAGGAGGAGCACCAAGAAAAGGTGTTGTTATGGTCGGGGTTAGTGTTGGAAGAAATAATAAAGTTAATATAAACGGGCTACGAATTGGGTCTTCTCAACCAACACCACGAAGGGAAACGCGAATTGTTCTTAAAGTTCCTGTTTCAGAAAATGTGAATGAAGGGAAAAAACCTGAGCCTGCATATTTTATTGAAACTGGTTCTGGCGATATTACAGTTGAAAATGCGACTGGTAGATACACTATCTCAACAGTTTCTGGCGATATTATAATTAGGGCATGTAATATGGTAAAATTGAGAGCAAAAAGTAAATCTGGAGATGTTAAAGTGATTGATGGAATATTTCAAGGCGAAAATACCATTGAAACCGAAACCGGAGATATTTTATTTAAATTTGGTAGAAATCAGGGCGAGATTGAAGTACAAACTATACAAACTGGCTTAGGTCGTGGTGCAATTCAAAAAACTATACTTTCCAAAGGAGTAAAAAATCCAAATGGCCAAACAGCTGAACTTACCTTGTTTACGCAAACTGGAGAAATAAAAGTAAATTAGTAAATAAAACCTAGTTTTACTGCGTGTAGATTTGCTTAATTTCTTGGGCTAAATAAGGGTTCCACATAGCTCCGGTAGCACTCATCACTGCGTCGGCTCCTGCTTGCATGTAATCAACATAATCTTGAGGAGTCATTACTCCACCGACACCAATAATTTTGTAAGAATAACCTTTTTGCTGTCTAATACGATGCAATTTTTGCACCATTTCCAAACCAGCCCACTTAATGCCAGCGCCACACACACCCGAACGTAATCGGTTAGGACCAGGCAAAGCCTGATTGCCTTGAGAATCGTAAATAGCTGCTTGAATGGTGTTAATTGCCGATACTCCATCAGCATATTCTGCCACTACTCTGGCCATATCTTCAAGGTCAGCTAGGTCATGATAATAACCAATTTTCACAATCAAAGGTAAGTTGCCTATCGCCTGCCTGACAGCTCGCAAAACTTGTTCTCTGGCTTTTGACAAATAACAAATCAAACCTTCGTTACCAATATTTGGACAAGAAAGGTTAACTTCTAAAACTTTAACTCCGGTTTCCACCGAGCGTTGAGCTGCCAACACAAAATCTGCTACCAATTCTTCCTGAGTTTGGTTTGGGCGCACTGTACCCATAAAAGACAAAATCAATACTTGACCTTTACCAACATAGTTTAAAGCTTGTTTAACATCAGCCTGCCAAACCGTATAAGGTTTAGACGGAACTCCAAAAGAGTTAGTAATCGATAAGGGAGCCTCATAAACAGATTTGGTTTGTAAGCCTTGATTCGCTTTGTCTAAAGTGATATCTCCGGTCACCTCCACAGGCAACACGTTGGGATAGGGATGGCACGGAAAACTGTCGCTGCGTACAGTTTTATAAACTACCAAATCAAACCCTTTAGCAAAAGCAGCTTGGCAATATTTACTATTAAGCACTGGACCGGCGGGAATCCCAAAAGGTAAATAGATTTTGTGACCAAAAAAATCGTACTCTGGCTCTCCTGGTTGAGTCCAAATTTGCTGATCAGCAAAAGCTCCAAAGGGACCTTGAACGTAATTTTCTTCATAGGATCGCAAGGGATCGTAAAAAGGAGTCAAAATTTTAGCTTGGTTAAAGTTACTAAGAGACATACCAGTACAAAGAACAATTAGGTAATAAATTGTCAATTAGTTAATGTTGTTAAACCGTTTCCCAAAGTTTGGCTTTGAGGTTTAATAATTTTCCTACATCTGTATCTATTTTACTTAAAAAACTAGACTACACACCATCGCAGGATTTAAAAATGAATTCCACTGATCAAAAAAATTTTTATGGTCTAGAGCCAATCATTATACAAATTTAAATAAAGAGGCGGCTGCTTTTAAAGTGCGGCCACATCAAACGAGAGAGTTAAGTAGAGTTAAGCCACAACAAAACTGAGAACTAACTTAAATTTAATTAAGCTTGCTAACTAAAATCAGTCCTTGAATTTCACGAACCCTAATCAAGTCCAAAGAAACTTGACCGTCGAATTCAGTATATTGACCACCAACTTGCAATTCTGTTAGCATAACCGTCACTTCCAGGTTGTTCATCGGTCTTTGGGAAAGTAAGATAAACGGCTTTTTGCCAAAATGGTTTTGCAAATCAAAATCCCTAAAATTGACTGACTTGACTGACTCAGTTAAATAACTAAGAATTGATTGCTTGAGCGGACCTACCAAATCTATAGTTGTTTGAGGATAATTTTTAGTTTGTAAATTTAGACTAACAAATCCGTTAATTGGAGCAACAGTTGATGGTAAATATTTATCCAGCTGGTTTGGCTCATCAATCTTTTGAACTGTTTCGTAACTCTGAGCGTCAGCCTCTTTAATAGCCACCAACTCCACCACCAATTCCAGCTCATCACTAATGGCAATAGTGTAAGCCATCTCGTTAGATGTCGAAGAGTTTACGAAGTCCCAATAATTAATCTGAAAATACACTACTTCCGCATCTTTTACAAATTTCAAACTACTGGTTTCTGTAGCTCGATAATAAAAAGTTGCAGTTTGATTAGTTGTCGATAACCAATCACAGTTGCGTATTAAATTCGTGTCTAAACCCATCTGTTCAACTAGTGCTATAATTACCTGATTAAAATCAGGATAAGCATTATAGTAATAAACTCTTCCCGAATCTTGAGGTCGATTGTTTTGATTTATCTTTTGCATAATCTTGGCCCAATCTTGAGGAGTATATAAATCTTGCAACGAATTTACCCCATGATTGCTCACTAAATATTCCATAATATTCCTGATTTTGGCTTNTTCTGTACAGGCTAAAACTTTATTTGTGGGTCTAATTTTACCATCGACCAAAAGGCCTTGGGCCTGCAACACTTCTTTAAGCCGTTGCAACTGATCGGTTTTAGAAACAGCAAAAATTCCCCAAGGACCAAAACTAACGACCAATAAAATCAAAACTATGCTTACAGACCAGGTTTTCAACAGCGGTTTTGAAGAAATCAAAAAATATAAGCTAATCAACACCACCCAAATACCAAAAACAACTAAAAGATAGCGATCAATAGTCCACCCAAAATCATTAATTCTCAGACCAACAGCCAAAAAGTAGACAGCCATAATCGGCAAAAGGGAAATATAAATTATTTGGCTCAACCTCTTGGCCCATAACTCCTGTAGCCAAGGAAACAACAAAATAACGGCACCAAAACCTATAATTACAAACCAGACAACCGGCAAAGCTACTTGGTTGAAAGGCCAGTTTTGAGTAATGACTATTCTGAAACTATAGATATAAAGAATCAAAAGGTAAACTGCAAAGATAAAAGGCAAAATATACTTAGCTAAAAATTTTAAATACTTAGGATAAACGACTTCTTTGTGAGCAAGTATAGATTTGATATCTGGCAAACTAGCCAAAAAGTACCAAGTGCCAAAAGTAATAACTGACAAAACTAATAACATTACGTAAATTTTTGGAGGAATATCTAAGTTAAACAAAAAACTAGCAAAACCTAAGGCCGACGACAACCCTAAATTGATTATTAAACCAAAAGCGTAAGCAATAACAAAATTATAACCCATGGAATACCAAAAAGACCATACACCTTGGTTTGTGTAACTATAAACAAAAGGAACTATGAGAAACAAAAAAACCAAAGCTAAGCCCAACAAAAACGTTTGGTAAACATATTGCAAAGCCAGGTCTTGCGTTTGCCAAGGGAAGATCACAAAAACTAAACTCAAAATGATTAAACCAATAGCGTAATAAACTAACAACCTATTTTGATCTACTTGTTGTGACTCCCAATATAGTCTAATAATTGTAAATAATACTACACCGATAGCTGCCACTATAGCTAATCTAAAAAAGAAATACAGGTTAGTAAATAAATAGAGTCTGAAACCATCAAGACAACAAACTCCATAAGCAAAATCAGTAATCAACAACCAAGAAAAAGTTAAAATCACTAAAGACAAAATTGACAAAGGAAACCTAACCCAGACTTGTTTTAAAGATTCTTGTAAAGACAAAGTGCGTATCCAAGAAGTAAAGCTGGTCAATTTTTGGGAAAAGTCTTGTCTTAAAGACATAAATTAAACCTGTTTGACAGGCATCGAATAATAAAAACGGTTCAATGTTGTCAACATTTAAAACCAAAAAATAAGTTAATTAGTCGATTTGTGTGACTCAATCATCAGCTGAGCAGCTTGAGGAATAGTGATGAATTCCCACAAAATAGCAAAACCGAAATTCTGATACAAACTAATAATTTGTTGGTTAATTTGTCTAGCAACCAGTTCGCTGCTGAAAAAACTTCTACTATAAAACACTCCAGTTAGTGGTCGGAATTGTAGTTTCAACAAGTTCCACCTAGTAACATAAAGTACACTGCCAAACAACCTAATAATCTGATTGAGCCCCGATGCCTCTAACTCGGTTTTAACCAATTCCAGTCCTTGTTGGAGTTTTGCCAGATCATCACCCAACTGGAAGTAAATACTATCCACCAAACCGGTATTGAGCTTGCGCCTTAAAGCTTGCTGTTCGGATTCTAAGTCGGGGTGAAAAGGGTTAAAAACTACTCCAAAGCGTCTTTGGATAGTGGGAAAAGTAGACTTATAGAATTCAAGTAAATCGGCCGTAGTTAATTTCTTTTTTTGCCCACCGGAAACCAGCAAAATGTCTAATTTAGGATTCACCCGCTCAACCCAATCTACAAACCCCAAAAACCTATCGATTGCTTTAGTTAGGTTGCCGTGATAGTTGTTAGCAATAGAATAGTGCAAACAAATTGTAGTTGGTGTATCTATTGAAGACAGATTACTAGCCAAAGTAAATAAATCGTCGTTTTTACTAGTGTTGGCAAGATTAACCTGCTTTGGGAGATAAACCAAAAGAAAATTTTTTAGCTCAGCTAATTGGCTAGCGGTTTTAATTTTGAAATCAAAAATCATATCCTACTTAAAAAACTAAAATAATAGGTAAAATTCCAACAAAGGTTAGCCCCCAGCTTAGGTCCGATTACTTTTCATCCTGAATACAAACTCCAGACGTCCCAGAAAATCTGGTTTAATTAAGTTTAACTCACTAGATACAGCCATTTTACTCGAATTAAGAGATAATTGAAGTTTAGAAAGATTAATTGGCAGGCAAAGCTAAAACTAGCTTGTTACTCAACAGCAAAAGTAACCATCTTGTTAGGGATCACTTTGGTAAACTTAATTTGCTTATCTAATAGCCACTTACTAGCTACTTCTTTGGCCTTGTTAATTAGTAAATCATCAGGAGAATCTTTGGAAACCGTAAACTCGCCTCGAATTTTTCCATTTACTTGAACTACAATGGTTACTTCATCATCAATACATAGATTCGGATCAAAGCTAGGCCACTTGGACAAGTGGATTGACTTAGTAGGATCAGTTCGGTCAAAACCGTTGATAGTGTACCACAGTTCTTCAGCTATATGAGGCACAAATGGCGCTAGTACTTGCAAAAAACCTTTCCAAATATCTACCGGAATTTGTTCTTGTTCTTTCAACAAATTTACAAATCCCATTAGTTCCGCCACGGCTACATTGGTACGTAACTCGGANATCTGTTGAGTAACGTTACGAAGTAATTTGTGATAAGCTGAAATCATTGATCTCTTGGCTTCAGCTGACTGAGAAACCCTAAGTCGTAAAGCCCAAATGTTGTCTACCAGCCTTTTACAAGCTTTCAAGCCACCATCTTGCCAAATCACAGTTCCGTCGTAAGGACCGATGAAATTAATGTACAAACGTAAAGCATCAGCCCCAACCAAAGCTAGTTTTTCATCTGGACTAACTACGTTGCCCAAACTTTTAGACATTTTACGTCCATCAGGACCCAGTAGTAAACCTCCGTTGGTGCGATAATCATACGGCTCGGGAGTAGGTACATAACCTAAGTCATATAAAAAGCGATGCCAAAATCGAGAATATAACAAGTGTAAAGTCGTGTGTTCAGAGCCGCCAAAGTAGTGATCTACCGGTAGCCAGTACTTTAACTTTTCGTAACTAGCAAATTCCTGATTATTTTTGGGATCACAAAAACGTAAGTAATACCAACTACTACCAGCCCAATTAGGCATAGTGTCTGGCTCACGTTTACCAATAATTCGACTTTGTTCGTCACGAATGTTAATCCACTCAGTTTTGGCTAGTGGTGATCGGCCATCGTCAGAGGGTAAGTAATCTTCTACGTCTGGCAACACTAACGGTAATTCTTCTACACCTAAGAGTTTAACTTGGTATGTTTCCCCGTCAATTTCTATGGTTCTGCCAGCATCTTTAGAATCCAACGATTCTAATTTGTAATATTCAAATGGAAAGGGTTCGCCCCAATAACGTTGCCTACTGAAAACCCAATCACGGAATTTATAGTTAACTTGTCGATAGCCACGGCCTGTGGCTTCCAATTCCTCAGTTAATTTAGCTTTAGCTTCTTCACTTGTTAAGTCAGAATATTCTCCAGAATTGTATAAAATACCGTGGTCTGTGAAAACTGTAGTGACCTTGTCGCCGCGAATTGGCCTAACGTTTTCCACTATCGGTAAACCAAACTTGTGAGCAAATTCGTAATCACGTTCGTCATGTCCTGGCACAGCCATAATCGCTCCGGTACCGTAACCACCTAAAACATAATCAGCCACCCAAATTGGTACAAGTCCACCAGTAACCGGATTAATTGCGTAACTACCAGTGAACACTCCAGTTTTCTCAGCTCCAATTTGTCTTTCGCGTTCACTTTTGTTAGCTACTGTGGTTAGATAATCTGTCACAGTCTCAGAACATTCTGTGGTAGTAACCTGCTCTACTAGTGGATGCTCAGGCGCAAGAACCAAAAAAGTAGCTGCAAAGATGGTATCTACTCTAGTAGTAAAAGTCTCAATAGTGATTGTTGAAGTGTTTACCTGAGTTAATAAGTGACTTTTAATTAGTTTTTGTATAGCAGCTAGAACCCGTGGCTCTTGAACACTCATAAAGTGAGTTCCTTCAGCCTTAAACTCAAACAATTCAGCTCGTAACAGTTCAGCTAATTCTCGTCCTTGCGTAGTGGGGATATAGCAATCTTGTAAATCGCTTAAAATTTTGATTTTTTGAACCTGTTGACGAATTTTAGCAAAATGCCACTGCCAATCAATTGTACTTACAAAATTGGGTTGAAAATCTATCAGCAACTCTGGCTTATAAAAACTGCCCACTAAAACCAAACCCAAGATCGGCTGACTTAATTTTTCCAAAATTTTCATAGCTACGACACCACCGAGACTATGGCCAACCAAAATTGTTCTAGCGTCCAAAGCTACCGATTGGAGAACAAACTCAACTTGCTCTGTGATATCTGGATCTTCAGTATTAGGCAAAGTGTGTAGCCACACCGAATGACCCAGTTTTTCCAGTTCTAATTTTAACCAAGGAAAGAAATTGCTTTTACTGTCAGCACCGTAGCCATGCAGAATAACTATTTGCAGTTTGCTAGTTTCCGGATCAGTGACTACTGGCCATTTAACCACGCAACCCTCACTTTTCCCAATCCAGTTTCGTTGCATCTCTTTAATGTGCTCGGGAAAATGGGTTTGCTCTAAGCCAGATAATAATTTTTCGGCATATTCTGGCATTTTCAATACCCATTGACGCATCTTTTTACGAACCACCGGATGTTCACCACGTTCACTAACCTTGGTACCATTAGGTCCATCTAGTATTTCTTCGTTAGACAGCACCGTCTTTAGCTCTGGACACCACCAAACTTCCATTTCTTTTTGTTCGGCCAAACCAGCTTTGTAAAATTCTCCAAAAATCCATTGCGTCCATTTGTAGTACTCTGGATCAGTGGTAGAAAATTCTCGGTCCCAGTCAAAACCGTAGCCCATTCTCAACAGTTGAGTTTTGAAATTCTGAATATTTTCTTGAGTGATCAACCGAGGGTTTTTGCCTTCTTTGCGAGCTCTTTCTTCAGTAGGTAAACCAAAAGCATCCCAACCCATCGGAAAAAGAACATTATATCCATTCATTCTCAAAAATCTGGCGTATACATCGGGTACAGTATATCTGAAAGCGTGGCCAATGTGTAAACTAGCCCCCGAAGGATAGGGAAACTCAGTTAAAATATACTTTTTAGGCCGACTATCAAAGTCGATGGCTCTATACAAGTTATGCTGATACCAAAACTGTTGCCAATAAGTTTCTATTTCCCAATAAGGACTTTGGTTGGCTACCTGACTACGAGGATGATTGTGTTCACTCATACGATGAGTATTTTAGTTATTTAAAAAGTTAATANCCTTCGCTATTTCGCTAGTTAACGTAATTCTGTCAAGCACTACTTAACTAGCTAAAGTTGATTTTTAGGTTTAGAGCTAAATTTAGAAGACATTAGACAAGTGAATTCAAGTAAATTAGCCACTAAAATTGCGGTTATCTTAAAAATCCAAGTAAACCAGATTAGATTAAATTATTAAATTTTTAATACAAAACTAATTGGACAATGGCCAAGATTCTTAAACAATTTACAAATCAAGAATTTTACTAAATTTCCACAGACGCTTGTTTGCCTTGTTTATTAAATTAACTCTTAGCCATTTCACCTCGAGTTACATTATTGTTTGGCATATAAATGTTTGGGCCACCACTTTGAGGATAACCAGACACTATTCTAATTTGCCGTTAAAATACAAAACCTACTCTACCCAACAGAACTAATCAAATTAGCCATCAACCAGCACTCAACCGTTAAACGCGGGTATCACCCAGCCCTGCTAATTGAGGGTAAAAAATTATCGAAAAGGCCAATCAACTACAAAACTACCCAGAAAAAAGGCGCAGGTTCACGTCTAACTTGGACTGGAAGGTTGGGATCATCATCTAAAAAGATATTATTAATCGTAGTGTCAGCTGAATAGAACATAATTCTTTCCACACGTTTATCTAAATCGTTAATCGAATAATCCAAAATCGTACTAAACTCACCCGCACGTAGTCCGTTAACTGGTTCGTCTAACATAATTTGTCCAATGGTTTCGTAACTATAGTTTAAACCATCATTAGTCCGCCTAGCTATTTTGATGCTCAACGAATTTGGTAGACTAATTTTTTGATTATTTCCCAAAATGGTTAAGGGAACGTTTTGCAAGCGCACCAAGATTTCTGTTTGTGTAAGTGAGGTTTTGTAATACAATTGCCCAAAACCGGCTTTTTTCTGGGTACTGACAGCCCCCCAAATATCCAGCACCCGAATATCACTTAAAGAGTTACGCCGAGCTAGATTAGCGGCTGTTACCTCTACAGTGGGTGGCTGACTATTAACTCTCTCTCTATTGCCATAGAAAAAACCGGCAAAAAAAGCTGCAACTAACAACAACGTGCTAAGTACAATCGAAGTGACAGTTTTTAAATTCATAACTACTAGAATAAATCTAACCAAGACTCACTAAAATTTAACCTATTAGCTAATCTTAAAACTTGTTGACGAATTTTCTCTTGTTTTTTCTCACTGAAGTCTTGCAAACCACTTAAAGACACAAATTCTCCCTGAATACCTGCCAAAGCAAACACTCCCCTAACCCAAAACACTCGTAACGTGTCATTATAAAACAGTTTATTTTTCCATTCTGGTTGCTCACTAAAAGCGAGTACTATAGCCTGTTTATCTTTTAATAGGGGTTCTAAATGTTCAGCAATGGCTTTAAAAGCAAAACCAGAAGCAAAAACTAAATCTAAAAAACCTTTCAGCACAGCTGGCACACTGTTGTATCTAACTGGATGAAAAAATACCAACAAGTCGGCTCTTTTAATTTTTAGACGATACTCGATAATTTTGGCGTCTTTTTGATGTAAAGAACCCACCGGATCAAACTCTTCTTTGGCAACGTCCGCGTACAAATCAATCCAATCCACTTCCAAATCTTTAGCTCGACAAACCTGACCAAACTCTTCACACAGATCTACAATGAATTCTTCTTTCTTGGTTTCTTGCTTATTGGCGGCTAAAATCAACAAGACTTTGTCTATTTTCTCGGGCATACTCGGCCAACTTGAAACAGACGCTAGTTTTTGTCAAAAATCTAAACTTTTTACATATTAATCCCCTCATCAACTGGTAGTTGATTGCAATAGAAATTAGGCAATTGGTAACCAGCCTAACCAAACAAATTGGTTACCAAGTTTAAAATTTTTAAGATACATCGCAACCTCAAATTCCCTGTAAACAACCGATTAAATTTTTAAAACAACCTACATCCCTCAGTTGACAGCTTGAAAAATTTTACTCCCTCTCATAGCTCGATGATTCGAGCCTTAATTATCGACAACTACGACTCTTTTACCTACAACTTGTACCAGTTGATTGGGGAACTGCTGTCTAAACAAAAAGCACCATTTGTGTTTGATGTAGTGCGCAATGACGCCATTACCTTGGAGGAAATTCGAAAAAAACAATATAACCGAATTATCATTTCTCCTGGGCCTGGTGATCCGTCTGATCCTAGTTACTTTGGGGTTTGTAGCCAAGTATTGCTGGAATTGGGTCAAACTATTCCCGTTTTGGGAGTTTGTTTGGGTATGCAAGGGATGGGTCACTACTTCGGTGGTCAAGTAATTAGGGCCAAACTGCCAATGCATGGCAAAACTAGTCAAATCAAACACAACAGCCAAGGAGTTTTTACCAATTTGCCCCAAAAACTAGAAGTGATGCGTTATCATTCGCTGGTAGTTAATCCTCACACCCTTCCATCTTGCTTGGAAATAACCGCAATTACTAGTCACGATGCTGATTTATTAGAAGATCTAGACTTACCAACTTTACTCAGCCAGCATTTAGATTCCATAGAAATTATGGGTTTAAGGCATAAACACTACCCTATCGAAGGTGTTCAGTTTCACCCAGAATCTTTCGCTACTGAAGGGGGCGCGATGATGTTGCAGAATTTTTTATTTAGGTCAGCCTGAACTTAGGCAACAAACAAACAACTTCCGGCTCTCTTGGGCAAAAGTAGTCTACTTACCTAATTTTCAACAAAACCGGCAATAACTAGCCAGTTAGCAACTCTACTACCATTTTTTTAGTACCAACTAACTCACCTTACGCAGATTTGAGTAAACTTGGTGTATGAAAAACGGCAAACTCCTGGACTTGTACAGCGACTATTTGATAAGCGCCTTTGGGCA
>JGI24188J35168_1001904_pt1 | contig 11790 bp, 9 predicted proteins | sample YNPBryantNP2012_FD_35168 | JGI IMG/M metagenome (IMG submission 35168) | reverse complement strand
AGGACCTGATATTCGAACGCACTCTCTCCGCCTGCCGGCACCGTGAGCTCGAATTCGACTTTTCGGGCGTCTTTTTTGGCAATGGGGGGTGTCTTGCCCAGGAGCTGCCAGTCTCCCCAGAAGGACTCGGCCACCACGACCTTGGCGCTATCCCCCTTCTGGCTGCGGATTCGGATTTCGATCGTTTCCTTTCGGGTATTGCCGGCCAGCTTGCTGGATTCCTTGACGGTCCGCTCGCCCACCAAGTCGAAGGCTGCGCCCAGGGTGATGCGCACCCGTTCGCCCTTGGGCGTGTGGTCGATGCGGTCTTCTCCGAGAAGCCTCAGCACGCCCGCTTCGTCCTTCTCGTACACCCGGACTCGGCCGCCGGGCAGAGGAATCCCCGGCCCTTCGCCTTCCCGGTTTTCAAACTCCAAGGTCGTCTCGACCCGGCTCGCGTGCTTTTGCCCCTCGTATCGGTACGTTTTCTTTGCTTTTACCTGCGCCGGCCCGCAAAGGGAGAGTTGTTTTTTTTCTCCGTCCGGTAGATCCGCTTTCCGGGCGAGCTTGTAAAGATGGTATTCGGCCAGAGGGGCCTCCTGGAAATCGGAACCTCCTTTTGGGGCGGCTGCCATGGCCTCCGCCAGAATGCGTCGTTCCGGAGGCTCATATCCCGGCGCCCTGTGGATCTCGCCCGCCACGAGCCCGATCTCGCAATTCCGGTAGGAGACGCCTGAGCGGTTCTCGACCGTGGCCCAGCCGGTTAGTGTGAGAGTCGTCTCCCCCTGGCCTGCCACGGCCAGGTAATCGGCCTGCCACCCGATCCCCTCTGTGAGGTATGTGAGAGACCCTTTGTGAAGACCGGACTTTTCCGCCTCCAGGATCCAGGTCAGAGCGGGTTCCGTGACGAGGCCTTCAGCCGGGGAGAACAACTGGATCGAGGCCACCGAGTCGGCCTTGAGAACCTTCACCGATTCGTCGGATTCGCGCAGGAGCAGGTCGCCGGAAAGAGCCGACAGGAGCGTGCCCGAGTGGGTCTGGCCCTGTTTGTCGGTCACGAGAACGCGGCCTCCCTTGGACATTGCGAGCAGACGGTCGGTATCGGCCAGATCGAAGGCGAACCGTTGTTCGACGAGGCGCCAGGCGCCGGGTCCTGAAAGGGGTTGAAAGAAGACGGACGAGGGATCCACCCGGGCCGGGATGCCTGCCAGCCGGTAGGGCTGGGTGCCCCGNGCGAGCGAAAGGGTGCGGACCTCCCGAACAAGGGCCAGATTGTCCCTGTAGATCGTAAGCTGCGTCTCGGCTTGCTCCTCGGCGGCCGAGAGGGCGGTTGTGGCGAAGAACAGAAGGCACGGGAGGAAAAGGGTTCGGCCTCGGATGCGCATGGCTGCCTGCCTTTCTGCCGGTGGCCGGCGATGAGGTATGCCCCGGGCGGCCGGATGCCCGCCAAAAGAGGCGTCGGAATCGCGACAAATCATTCTACAGCACTTCGAGTCGACTTGACACAGTCAAACGCCTTGGGAACAGTAGAGTCAAAGACGGAGGGAGACCCACGAACTACGGGAGACAAACACATGGCGACCCAGGCGCTCAGTTACGATTGCGGCCGCACCGAGGAGCCTCTTCTCTACAGTCCCATCGGAGACTTCCTTGCGGAAATTGCCGCACGGTTCCCGGAAAACGATGCGCTTGTTTCGGTCTATCAGGACCGGCGTTTCGCCTATCGGGAGTTCGACCAGATCACGGGCGAACTCGCCCGAGGTCTGATGAAGCTCGGCGTGGCGAAGGGAGACCGGGTTGGCATCTGGGCCGTGAACCGGTGGGAATGGGTGGTCACGCAGTTCGCGACCGCCAAGATCGGCGCCATCCTCGTAAACATCAACCCCGCATACCGGACCCACGAGCTGCGGTACGCTCTCGAACAGTCCCAGACGCAGACCCTGATTCTGATGGATTCGTTCAAACAGTCGCTGTATCGGCAGATGCTCCTCGAGATCTGCCCCGAGGCCGAGCGCTCCAGACCCGGAGAACTCAAGAGTCGTGCCCTGCCCTATCTGCGCAATCTGATCCTCATGGACCGGCAGCACCCGGGCATGTTCTCCTTCGAAAGCATTCTGGAGAGCGGCCGGCAGGTCCCCGTGGAGGAACTCCAGAGGCGTATGGCTGCGATCGATGCGGACGACGACATCAATATCCAGTATACATCCGGCACAACCGGGTTTCCCAAGGGGGTCACCCTCACCCACTTCAACATTCTGAACAACGGGTACCACGTCGCCAAGATCCTGCGCTTTACCGAAAAAGACAGATTGTGCATTCCGGTCCCCTTTTACCATTGCTTCGGCATGGTCCTGTCGAACCTGGCCTGCGTCACAACCGGAGCCACCATGGTCATCCCGGCGCCGGTCTTCGATCCGGTGGCGGTTTTCGAGGCGGTCTCCCGGGAGAAATGCACGGCCCTGCACGGCGTGCCTACCATGTTCATCGCGGAGCTGAATCATCCGGACTTCGGAAAATACGATCTCTCCTCGCTTCGGACAGGGATCATGGCCGGCGCTCCCTGCCCGATCGAGACCATGAAAGAGGTGATCGCCAAGATGAACATGCGGGAAGTCGTGATCGCCTACGGTCAGACCGAGGCCTCGCCCGTGACCACCATGACCCGGATTGAGGACACCCTCGAGAGGCGGGTCTCCACGGTGGGCCGGGTGATGCCGTGGCAGGAGCTCAAAATCGTCGATCCTGTCACGGGCGCCACCCTGCCCCGAGGACAGCAAGGAGAGCTGTGCTTCCGGGGCTACCAGGTGATGAACCGCTATTACAACAATCCGGAGGCCACGGCCGAAGCCATCGATTCACGCAGATGGCTTCACAGCGGAGACCTGGGAACCATGGACGACGCGGGATACGTGAAGATCACGGGCCGCATCAAGGAAATGGTGATCCGGGGCGGCGAGAACCTCTATCCGCGGGAAATCGAGGAATTCCTGAGAACCCATCCCAAGGTGATGGATGTGTACGTCCACGGCGTGCCNGACGCCAAGTACGGCGAGGAGCTCATGGCCTGGGTTCTCCCCANGCCGGGCGAGGNCCTGACCGAGGAGGAGGCCAGGGAATTCTGCAAGGGAAGGATCGCCCATTTCAAGGTGCCCCGGTACTGGAAGTTCGTCCAATCGGCCGATGCCTTCCCCATGACAGTGACGGGCAAGATCCAGAAGTTCCGGATGCGGGAGATCGCGATCCAGGAACTCGGCCTGGAAGAAGCGGCGAAGATCAAGACCGCATGAACGAAACAGAGCACAAAAGCGTCTTCGGCCTCTCAGGACAGGGGGCCCTTGAGCAACCGGATGTCGTCGATCCAGACGGTGCCTGAACCGTTGATAACGAGGTTGAGCTTCACGAGGTCCGGTTTTTCGCCTTTTTTCAGGAAAAAGATCGTTTCCGCGCTCGTCCATTCGGTCGTGCCGCTCAGGGGCGACTGAAGACCTCGAGAAAAGAACTCCCCCCGGCCTGGAAAACGACACCACATTTCCAGAAAGACCTGGCCGGTCACGTTCTCGGTTCGGATTTTGGCACGGTAGATCAGCCGCGCTTCGTCCACGTCGAGATCGGCCACTTCGAAAAGCGGCACAACCGTGGAGTCCGTGGCGTCGATGCGAAGAGAGCCGTTGCCGTCCGCGGAGTGCTCCCGGTCGAGCATCACGCCGGACCTCGTAAGGACGCCCTCCATGGAATCAAGGGGGAACTTGCGGAGGTCCACGGCGCTGCCGGAACCCCGGCTGCACCCGACGGAAAAGAGCCAGCAGAGCAGAACGCAGGCTGCAAAAAGGGACTGTTTCGGATGGATCATGGGGATTTCTCCTTTGCATCGAGTCTGTTAAGGCGTTTCCTCAAACAGGGGCCCGCACGGGACTGTTTCCTGCCTGCCGGCGGTCCGCAGAGCGACCAGATAGATTCTGCGCTCGGATCGGTTTTGGAGAGCGTGCTCGACGCCGGCGGGAATCTCGAAAAGCCGAGGGCCGTTCCCCTCGATTGAGATCTGTTCGACTCCCGCGCAGCCTTTCTCCCTCCAGGCGAGCACCGCAGGCCCGCCGAACACAAGGAGCCACTCACAGCTGCCGGGGTGGAAGTGGTTTCCCCGGCAGGCTCCGGGTTCCAGAGACACAGCGTGAAGATCGCCAATGCGTTCGTTTTGCAAACCGCAAGCCCGGAGCAAATCGACACGCCACCCCCTGCTGTCACAGGAGTCTCCGGCTTCCAGACAATGGACCTTCACCTTTGCCGTCGTGGCCCCTCCTGCTTTTGTTGGACAATGGCTGGGCACCTGAACGCAACCTTGAAAAAACCGTGGCAAGGGCTAGTCGACGGATACGCACCAATGGAACCGATCGGGCTTTTCGCCGTATTGGATTCCGGTGATCTCCTCGTAGAGCTTCTTGGCCAGCGGACCGGTCTGGCCGCCGTTTATCGTGATGGACTCCTCCCGGTGACGGATAAGCCCCACCGGAGAGATGACGGCCGCGGTGCCTGTCCCGAACACTTCTTGGAGGCTGCCTTTTCTGGACGCCTCGAGGATTTCCTCTATGGAGATCTTTCGTTCTTCCAGGGGGATCCCCCAGTCCTTGGCGATGCGGATGACCGAGTCCCGCGTGATGCCGGCCAGGATGGTTCCCTCCAGGGACGGGGTCAGGAGCCTTCCGGCCACGCAAAAGAAGATATTCATGGTTCCCACTTCTTCGATGTAGCGTCTCTCGGTGGCATCGAGCCAAAGAATTTGGGAAAATCCCTTCTGGATCGCCTCCTGCGCTGGGAGCAGACTGGCCGCGTAATTGGCCGGCGTCTTGGCCATGCCGAGCCCGCCCGGGGCGGCCCGGATATACTCGGTGGAGGTGATAAGGCTCACCGGGTTGAAGCCCTCCTTGTAGTAGGCCCCGACAGGCGAAGTGATGATCAGGAATCGGTATGTCTTCGACACGCGGACGCCGATGTAGCTGTCCGAAGCAAACACGAAGGGCCGAATGTAGAGGGAATACCCTTTCTGGCGCGGGACCCAGTCGCGGTCTTTGGCCACGAGCTCCCTCAGAGCTGTCAGGAACGTGTCGAAGTCGATCTCGGGAATACACAACCTCCGGCACGAACGGTTGAACCTTTCGTGGTACTTGTCCGGCCGGAAAATCTGGACCGAGCCCGAGGCTGTCCTGAATGCCTTGATGCCTTCGAACACGATCTGTCCGTAATGGAGACAACACGCGGAAGGCAGCATTTCGATGGGGCCGAAAGGCACAATGCGGGCGGACTTCCATGCGCCGCCCTCGAATTCCATGAGGAACATGTGGTCCGAGAAGACCTCGCCGAAGCCCAGGTGCTGGAAGTCGATCGAGGGCAGTCTACTGGCGGCGACGGGTAGATATTGGATTTCCACCGGAGTTCCTCCAAGGCGGGCGGATGTTGACGGCCTCTGGAAATGACGATACACAGGCACCACGTTCGAATAGGACATAGGACAAATCCCTTAGGAAATCAATATCAAACTTTTGCAACCGTGGGGGGAGGAACGAGGAATGCGCCTTATTCTTGTCCGGCACGGCGAGGCCGCTCCGGCGGAAGTGGATCCGACCCAGGGGCTGTCTGAAACAGGCGTCCGGAACGTGGAGAAGGTGGCGTCTTGGCTAGCGAGGGTCGGCTCGCGGCCGGGTCTGATTCAGGAGAGCGGAAAGAAACGGGCCGCCCAGACTGCCGAGATCCTGGCTCGTGCGGTTGCGGCCGGGCGAAAACCCGAAGCGGTCAGAGGCCTGGGGCCTCAGGATCCGGTCGAGGAAGCCGTTGAAAAGCTGGATTCCCTCGGGGGCGAGGTCCTTTGGGTCAGCCACCTTCCTTTCCTTTCAAGGTTGGTCTCGAGACTCCTCATCGGGCGGGAAGAGCCTGAGCTGGTGCGGTTTCTGCCCGGGAGCGCGGCCTGCCTGGAACGGGATTCGGCGCGGCGATGGGTTCTGCTCTGGATGGTGGCTCCTGGGGTTCTCTGCGGATAGCTTCGGAGAGGGCTGTCCGAACGGCGGCCTTTGCGTGGCCATTGTCGGGCACCCAAGGGCGCCCGGGGCTCCTTGACACCCGGAAGGAGAGGCCTAAGATGAGGACTTCATCGCCGATTCCCGGCCTAGCCTTTTTTGTTCGGAGGAGGGTCCCTGAGTGCGAGCGAAGGGTTCTTTGCCGCGCGGCCCGTGGTCCACAAAGGTCCTGGCCGGATCCCGCTCCCTGGGTCAGGGGAGAGTTGCAGGGGTCCGGCTGGTCTTGTGGGCTTTCCTCGCCGTGGTTCTGCTGACCTGGGAGGCTGGGGGGGGCGCGCAGGAATCCGGGCGGCCGGCCCGCAGAACGCCAGTGGTTGAGATCGTCGAGCGCTGTAGCCCGGCCGTGGTCAACATCTCGACCGAGATTGAAGAAGGCCAGCCGGCGTATCCTTTTTTCAGAGGTCCTCGAGATCCTCTGTGGGAGGATTTCTTCAATCGGTTTTTTGCGCCCCAGTGGGAAAGCCGGATCCGCAGGAGGAGCCTGGGCTCAGGGGTTTTGATCGACCGAAAGGGCCATGTGCTCACCAACCACCACGTGGTTCTCAAGGCGAGCAAGATCCACGCCACGCTGGCCTCAGGCAAGGAATTCCTGGCCGACCTCGTGGGCGCAGACCCGGACTCGGACCTGGCCGTGCTCAGAATTGCCCTTGATACGGATGTTCAGCCGATTCCCATGGGCCGATCCTCGGACCTCATGATCGGGGAGACCGTTGTCGCCATTGGAAATCCCTTTGGTTTGTCCCACAGCGTGACGACCGGTGTCGTAAGCGCCCTGAACCGGTCGATCCAGGTCGGCGAGCAGACCTACAAGGATTTCATCCAAACCGATGCGGCCATCAACCCCGGCAACAGCGGAGGCCCGCTTCTGAACATCCAGGGAGAGCTCGTGGGCATCAACACCGCCATTTATGGCGAAGCACAAGGGATCGGCTTCGCTATTCCCGTGGACCGGGCCCGCCGCATCGTCGAGGACCTGTTGGCCTATGGGGAAGTGCAGCCAGTTTGGTTCGGCCTGGAGTTTCAGCCCCTCACCCCAGAGCTGGCCGCCTATCTCGGATTTTCGGGCCGGGCCAGTCTGCTGGTATCACAGGTCTTTCCCAACAGTCCGGCCGAAAAAGCCGGTCTCAAGAGCAGGGACATCCTTGTTCGCGTGGGGCAAACGGAAGGCCCCACACCTGAGGATTTCCGCCAACTTTTGCAGCAGACCCGTGCGAACGACCGGGTGCCTTTCCGCGTGTTCCGGCAAGGGAGCTATCTGGAATCGGTTCTGACCGCTGAGGTGCTTCCAGACGCTGTCATCGATGCTCTTTGCCTAGCCACTCTGGGCATTCGGCTGGCCGAGGCCACGGGCCCTGGCAGCCGGGCAGGGTATGGGGAGGGGCTTGTGGTGGATGCTGTGGCCCGGGGCAGCCAGGCGGACCGGATTGGGCTCGGGCCCGGGGATTTGCTCATCAAGCTCAACGACCGGGTGGTCCGAAACCTGAAGGAGTTCAGGCGGGAGTACGCGAGACTGCGGTTCCGATCGAACGTGACGATTCAGATTCTTCGGGGAAGGTACCTTTACTACGTGACCTTGGAACTCGGCGGGTTTCCGTCTTGATTTCCCGCCGCTCGTCCTTATTTTAATAGGTCGGTTCCTGCTGGAGCCGGGCTCTTCGCCTGCCCGGACGGTCCCCATGAAGAACAAGCCGCTGCCGGACAGCCACGAGAAGAGGAAGCTTCTTTACGAAAAGAAGCTCCCTCCAGAGGAGTTGGGCGCCGTGGGGGAAAGATTCCTCGAGGCTGGCCGGGTTTACGAAGCGGCTGAGTTCTTCCGCAAGGCTTCCTACCGGCAGGGCTGGGCCCGACTGCGCTCCCTGGCAGTCGAGCAGGGCGACAGCACGCTGCTAGAGATGGCCCTGAAAGGCGATCCTGTCGAAGACCCGCGGCCGCTCTGGCTTGCCCTCGGAAAGCGGGCTCTGGAACTCGGCAAGTATTCCCACGCCGCACGGGCCTTCCGCAAGGCCGGGGATGAAGACGGGGCAAAGGGCGCAGAGGAACTCCTGAAGGAGGTCTTTGGCCGTGAACAGGCGTGACTATTACGAGGTCCTCGGCGTGCCCCGCAACGCCTCCGAGGAGCAGATCAAGAAAGCCTACCGAAAACTGGCCCTCCAATACCACCCGGACCGCAATCCTGGAAACAAGGACGCGGAAGAGAAATTNAAGGAAGCCGCCGAAGCGTACGAGGTCCTTCGGGACCCGGAAAAACGCAGTCTCTACGACAGGTTCGGCCACGAGGGCCTGCGAAGTTCCGGGTTCCAGGGATTCACGAGCTTCGACGAGATCTTCTCNAGTTTCTCCAGTATTTTCGAGGAGTTTTTCGACTTCGGCCCTCGCAGGGGCGGGCGTCGGGCCAGGCGTGGGGGTCCCCAGCGTGGAGACGATCTGCGGTATGACCTGACCATCTCGCTGCAAGAGGCGGCGCTCGGCAAGACGCGGGAGCTGGAGATTCAGAAGGAGGAGACCTGCGAGGTCTGCAAGGGCGCCGGCCATCCTGAGGACAGCCCACCGGAAAGATGCCCGCAGTGTGGCGGCTCGGGTCAAATCCGACACACCCAAGGGTTCTTCACGATCGCCACGACGTGCAGCCACTGCCAGGGTCAGGGGGTCAGATACAGGGAGTTGTGCAAAGCCTGCAAAGGCCGGGGCAGGGTTCTCAGGACCAAGTCCGTAACGCTCAAAATTCCTCCCGGCGTGGACACCGGATCCAAGCTGCGGCTCTCCGGTGAGGGCGGCCCCGGGATCGCAGGAGGACCGCCGGGCGATCTCTATGTGGTGCTGCACGTAGAGCCCCACGAATTCTTCGAACGGGATGGCGACGACCTGCACTGCCAGATCCCGATCTCGTTCACTCAGGCGGCCCTGGGAGCTGAAATCGAGGTCCCGTCGCTCTATGGGACCGAAAAGCTTCAGGTTCCCAGGGGCACGCAGACCGGGGACGTTTTGCGCATTCGCAGAAAGGGGATGCCGAGCCTTCGGACGGGTCGGGTGGGCGATCTGCTCGTCCACGTGTTCGTGAGGACCCCGGTCAATCTTTCTGCCGAGGAAGAAGCTCTTCTCAGACGACTGGCCGAAATCCGAGGCGACACGACGGTCACGATTTCGAAGGAACCCACTCCGTTTGACAAAGTCAAAGATTACATTAAGCGAAACCTCCGCTGATCCGTTTCCCTTTCCCCGCGAGGAGAGCCGCACATGATCGAAGTGGAGAACCTTACCAAGCGCTACGGAGACTTCACCGCTGTCGAGGACCTGTCGTTCCGAATCGAAAAAGGGGAAATCGTGGGCTTCCTCGGCCCGAACGGGGCTGGCAAGACCACGACCATGCGGATCCTGACCGGCTTCCTGCCAGCCACGAGCGGGAAAGTGAAGATTTCGGGCTACGACATCTTCTCCGACCCCATGAAAGTGAAGGCACGAGTCGGGTATCTGCCCGAGCATCCGCCGGTGTATACCGAGATGACGGTCGAGGGGTATCTCCTGTACGTGGCCAAGATCAAGGGCGTGCCCAGGAAAGGACGCAAGGAGGCCCTCGCCCGCGTCCTGGATCGGTGCGGTCTTTCGGACGTGCGCAGCCAGATCATCGGCAAGCTTTCAAAAGGGTATCGCCAGAGAGTTGGCTTGGCCCAGGCCATGATCCACGACCCTGACGTGCTGATCCTGGACGAACCCACGATCGGCTTGGATCCCAAGCAGATCATTGAAATCAGGCAGTTGATCAAGTCTCTGGCCGGGGACCACACGATCATCCTGAGCACGCACATCCTGCCCGAGGTCACCATGATCTGCCAGCGGGTGCTCATCATCGACCGGGGCAGGATCGTGGCCGACGACACCCTGGAGAAGATCACGGAAAAGGAGACCCTGGAGAACGTGTTCATCAAGCTGACGACGGAGGACGTGCAATGAAAGGGGTGAGGGACGTCTTTCACGTGGCGGGCCGGGAGCTCCGATCGTATTTCGTCTCTCCGGTGGCGTATGTGGTCCTGACCGGTTATGTGGTTCTGACCGGATGGTTCTTTTTCAACCTTCTGCTTCAGTTCAACCGGGTCCTGAGCATGTACGAGATGATGCGCAGGCCCGATATCGCGATGCGAATGAACTTAAACGAGATGGTCATGACGCCCCTGTTCTACAACATGACCGTCGTGCTCCTCATCATGATCCCGCTCATCACCATGCGGCTTTTCGCCGAGGAAAAGAAGCTCAAGACGGACGAGCTTCTGCTCACCTCGCCGATTTCGGTCGATGCGATCGTGGCGGGGAAGTACTTGGCGAGCCTGACGTTTTTCATCTTGATGCTTCTGCTCACCGCGATCTTCCCCTGGATCCTGTTTCACTACGGCTCGCCGGCGCCCGAGCTCGGCACGATCCTGAGCGGCTACCTGGGACTGTTCCTGCTGGGCGCCGCTTTCATCGCCGTGGGGCTCTTCGCCTCCTCGATCACGGAAAACCAGATTGTGGCCGCGGTCATCTGCTTTGTGTCTCTCCTGCTGTTTTTCATTATCGGGTGGCCCTCCGAGACCGTGGGATCCACGACCGGCAAGGTCCTGGAATATCTNTCCTTGATCGAACACTTCAACGATTTCTCCAAAGGCCTGCTCGAAAGCCGGCATTTCGTGTACTTCCTGAGCTTCATCCTGTTCGCGCTCTTCCTGACCAAGCGGTCCATCGAATCGTTCAGATGGAGGTAGGATCTCATGAAGAAGTCGAGCCAGATCGCGGGGCTTTGCGGGCTCCTCCTGCTGCTTTTCGGGCTGGCGGAGTACCTGTTCACCAAGGACTTTTCGCTCTATACGATCTTGCACTTGGGCGGCGGGTCGGCCCTCGTCCTGTTCAGCCTGATCGTGAATTTCGGCGGCGTCTGGTCCTCCCTGGGCGAACGATCCACTCGTTACGGCGCCAACGCGGTTCTCTACACAGCCATCTTCCTGGCCATCCTGGTTCTGGTGAACGTGGTCTCCAACGCCCATTCCTGGCGAAAGGATCTAACTGAGGAGGGACTGTTCAGCCTCTCCAGCCAGAGCCGGAAGGTGCTGGACAATCTCAAGTCCGACGTCGAGGTGCTGGCCTTTTTTCAGATGGGCAAGGGGAGCAAGCTCGAGGATCTTCTCAAGAACTACGCCCATGCCTCGAATCGGTTCCGCTACGAATTCATCGACCCGGTCAAGCATCCGGAAAAGGCCAAGCAGTACGAGGTCACCCAGAGCGACATCCTTGTGGTGAAGTGCGGGGAGAGGAACACGAAGATCACCGGCACCTCCGAGGAAGACATCACAAACGCCATCCTGAAGGTGGCCAAGCAAGAACAGAAGAAAATTTATTTCCTTTCGGGCCACGGGGAACCCGGCTTGGACAACCAGGAGGAGAACGGCTACGAGGTGGTGAAAAAGGCTCTCGAGAACGAGAGCTATCAGGTTCAGGATCTCAAGCTCTTCACCCAGGAAAACGTGCCGGATGATTGCGCTGTTCTCGTGGTGGCTGGCCCGAAGAAGGCCCTCGAGACGGGCGAGATCGAGGCCCTCGAGCGCTACCTGAAAAAGGGCGGAGACGCCCTGTTTCTGCTGGATCCGGCCGGCGCCCCTGGTCTGGACACTTTTCTTGAGAAATGGGGCGTCAAGGTGGGCAACGACGTAGTGGTGGATCAGGTCCTGCGCCTGTTCCAGGGACCGGCCCTCGGGGTGGACCCGATTGTCGAGACCTTTGG
>JGI24188J35168_1001900_pt1 | contig 11797 bp, 9 predicted proteins | sample YNPBryantNP2012_FD_35168 | JGI IMG/M metagenome (IMG submission 35168) | reverse complement strand
ATCCGCTACTGGGAGATTCTCGCCAACTGTTTCTGGGCCACGGTCACGGTGGCCCAGTCTCGGTTTTTCCTGGAGGCTCCCCGAGGAGACCTCGAATACGCGAAACTCGGCAGGCGGACATCGGAATGCGAGGTGGAGCTCGTGGACCTTCTCCGGGCCTGCTGAAACGTGAAGAAAGGCGCATGCCGCCATGTCCCTGAATCGACCGTCCCGACAGGAGATCCTTGAGGCCGTCGCGGGTTACCTCAAGGAGGAACTCGCGCCGAAGCTCTCGGGCCGGCAGCGGTTCCAGACCTTGATCGCGGCCAGCTTGCTCGAAATCGTGCTGCGGGAGATCACGCTGGACCCGACCGCCTTCTTCGACCCGGCCGAGCTCGAAAGGCTTCTCGGCCCAGAAGCTCAGGGGATCGAAACCCGAGAAGCGGCCGAAGCCTTGTTGTGCGAAAAGATCCGGCGGGGCGATTTCGACGAGAACCCCGCCCGCGAGCGGCTTCTCGAATATCTGGCGGCCGAGGCGCGCTACAAGATCCAAGTGGACAATCCCAAGTGGTGAAAGCAGGAAAGGCTCTGCCGCTCCGGCAAGCGGAACACGAGGAGAAACGAGGATGCGTCAGACGACCTGGGGCAAGTTCGACCCGTCGCAGTTCAAGAGCTTGGTGGAAACCGGAATCCCCTGTGTCCAGCGGATGGGCATTCAGGTAGTGGAAATGGAGCCCAGGCGTGTGACACTGCGCATGCCGATCGAAGGCAACCAGGGCCATCTCGGGAGCATTTACGCGGGCGTTCTTTTCACCGCCGCCGAGATCCCTGGAGGCGCCCTGTTCCTGACCACCTTCGACCCCACCCGGTGCGTGCCGATCGTCAAGAGCATGGAAATCAAATTCAAGAAGCCCGCCCTCACCGACGTGTCGATCACCGTGGAGATCAGCCAGGAAGAGGTCGACCGGATCAACCGGGAAGTCGAGGAGAAAGGCAAGAGCGACTTCGTCCTCGAAAGCCAGCTCAGGGATGCCGGCGGCGCGGTTGTGTGCGAATCCAGGGGCGTCTACCAGATCCGCAGGATTTGAGCGACCGCCGCGAGGCCTACGAGGATTCGCGCATCTTTCTCTTGAGACAGGCGAGCCACACAAGGGCCGGAAGGAAAAGGACGGCGATCTGGCCCCATGCTTCCGCACCCGGGTCGCTCCCGTCCCGGGCATGGGCCGCAAGGGCGCATCCGCCTCCGGACGAGGAGGAAGCGCGGGCCGGGCGCGGCGGGTGCGGCTCGTCCGGTTCTCCGGGCGGCGGATCCTGACCGCTCGGCGACTGGATGCGCACGTCCACGGTGTCCCGGAGGCTGGAAGCTCGGCCGTCGGATACCGTAAGACCGAATGAATAGAGTCCTGCCTGGGAGGCCGTGAAGCAAGGGAACGCAGTTCGCGCGCCTTCGAGTGTGAGGCGGGGGCCAGAGATCTGGAGCCACGAATAGGCGAGCGTGTCGCCCGGGTCTGGGTCGAAACTCTCGGAACCGTCCAGGCAGACCCGCTCGCCGGGCGCGCCGGTTCGATCCTCGCCCGCGTTTGCCGTGGGCACCTGGTTGGCGCCTTCGACGACGATGGAGACCCTTGCAGGGCTTGACGCCACCTGCCGGTCCAAAACGACGAGCTCGAATTCGACCGTCCCTTCCTGAAGGGCGAAAAAGCCGGCAACCGGACTGTCCGCTCCCGCGAGGGTGACACGAGTCCCCCGGATCTGGGTCCATTGCCACGTCAGGGGGTCGCGGTCCGGGTCGTAGCTGCGCGATCCGTCAAGGGGAACCCAGTCACCCATCCTGGCCGTGGCCGGCGCGTCGGCTAGAGCCACGGGCCTGCGGTTCGCATCGAGAACCGTGACCGTCACGGAATCCGGAGGACTGGCGTCCTCGCCGTCCGTAACGACAAGCTCGAACCGGTACAAGCCGGCCTTCCTAGGTTCGAACCGGGCCTTGGCCTCGGCCGATCCCTCCAGCGCGACCTGTTCGGGCCCCTCCACCTGGGTCCAAAGAAACGCAAGAGCGTCCCCGTCCGGATCCGAACTGGCCGATCCGTCGAGCACCACCGTTTCAAAGACATTCGCGGTCAGGTCAGGTCCCGCAACGGCAGTCGGGACATGGTTCGTACCATGGACCACGACCTGGACCGAATCCGGGGCACTGCACAGCTCGGCGTCGCAGACCACGAGCTCGAACCGAAAAACCCCCGAGTTCCAGGTCACGAACGAAGCCTTGGCCCGGTCGGCTCCCTGGAGCTGGACAGGATCTCCCTGCACCTGCCGCCAGGAGAAACGAAGGGGATCCTCGTTGGGATCTCGGCTCGCGCTTCCGTCAAGGATGACAGCCGTCCCCGCATCGAGGACCTGGTCGGATCCGGCGTCCGCCGTGGGCGCCACGTTGCGCACCCTTACCACCGTCTCGTCTGGGAGGCTCTGCGCCTTCCCGTCGCTCACCACGAGGCGGAAACGGTACTCCCCCTGCTTCTTGCCCAGGAAGGTCGGCTTCGGGGTGGCCGGTCCGCTGAGCAGCACAGACGGGCCGCCCACCTGGCTCCAGGCGAAGGTCAAGGGATCGCTGTTTGGATCCGAGCTGGCCGTGCCGTCCAGGGTGACCACGGTGGGTTCCACATCCTGGTCCGGTCCTGCCCGGGCCGTGGGCCTGTTGTCCCAGGCGTCCAGGGGGTTTTGGCCGCGGCCGACTTCGAGGCTGTCGGAGACGCCGTCGTCGTCCGTGTCCGCTTTCGAAGGCGAAGTGCCGGCGCGGCACTCGTCTCGGTTCACGAGCCCGTCCCCGTCCGGGTCGAAGAGCGCGTCAGACGGATCGTAGGGGTTCAGCCCCTGGGAGGTCTCCCAGACATTCGGCATCCCGTCTCCGTCCGTGTCAGAGGCCGAGCCTCCGAGGAACACGACGACCTCCTCTGAGGGGTCCGACATGGGGCTCCGGTTGCCGTACCCGTCCTCGGCGTCCACCTGAACCACGTAGCGGCGGCCGTCCAGCGCGTCCAACCTGTACGAAGGCTGCCGAACCTCGCTTGCCTGGCGGAAAGCGCCGCCGTCGACCGAAACGTAGACGTTGTAGTGGTCCACAGAGCCCGAGCTGGCGGTCCAAGCGAACGTGAGGGGCGTCGAGTGGACATAGACAACCCCTTGGGCCTCGGGGGCCGCCAAAAACAGACAAAGGAGCGAGATCCAGGATCCGAGCGCCGATAGAGTGGCCTTGCGCGACGGCCTCCGGTCGGGCTCCATCGTCCGACCTCCCCTTTTCCTTGGGCTGGGGTCTCACGGGCCTGAAGATTCTTCCTGAAGGCCAGCAAGGATCGTGCCCAGGGTCGGACGGGAAGGCCGTTGAGGCGGAGAAGAACGCCAATTCCTTGTTTTCACGAAAAGAAAACGCCGATTCCCCTTCCCTCTCACCTCCTGTTCGAGGTGACAGAAATTGACAGGAACTCGGATCACAACGTCAGGATGTTGGCGGTCGGGCGCGTAGGCCCGAAGCCTGCCTGAGGCCTCTTCCCGCGCTTGGTTGCGCCCCCTTTGGCGTCGTGCGGAGACCGGGCCGAGCTCGTCTCTCAGCAGCGAGTGCTAGCTCTTTCGGCTCGTCTTTGCGGAAAAAGGAGACAAGAGCTGCTTGACGTCCCCGCTCTTGCACTTGGGGCAGGAGACTTTCTTCTGCTCGCGCTCGCTCAGAGTCATGACCACGCTGAAGTTGTGATTGCAGGCTTTGCATGCAAACTCGTAAGTCGGCATGTCCATCCCCCCTTTCTCCGGGTTGCATGCAGCAAGGTGCCTTCAATAAAAATTTTACCGACACCCCCCAAGCCGCATCAAGTCTCAGGGGTCAGTCCTTCATTTTACGGATACGGAGCCGCTCAGCGGGAAACGCGCACAAACGCGCAGCCCCCNTTTCCCCCTTCATCGCGGCGCTCAGATCATGCACGGCAGCCAAGGACGGGCGCGACGGAACGCCCCTGGAGGGGCTCTCTGCGCCGCGNCGTGCGTTTCGTCTGGGCGGTCATCCCATTGTGCCAAGTTCCGGCCGTCTTCGGCCCCGTCCCGCCTCAGTCTTGCCTCTCTCGCCTCCGGGGCAGACCCCGTACATTCGGCAGGCAAAACGAGAACTCCCTGTCGCTCCCGCAGGCAGGGCAACGGTATTGCACAACCGCAGAGCGGCATTTTACGGATTCCCGGATGTCCGAGTGCACCTCCACCCAGCCGCCGCATTCGCACGTTTCGGGAACCACCAGCACGCACTCGATCCCCTCGATGGACTCGTGCCGCACAGCGAACCTGCCCAGCCCGAAAGCCGCCCACTCGGACAGAAGCTCGGCATAGAACCACTTCGTTCTGGCGGCACGCTCGACCGCCAAACGCCTGCCCGCGCCTGTCTTGAGCGTTTCCGGCGCGCAGTACGCGTAGGTGAGCTCGACGCTCGCCCGGAGCAGAAGGTCATTGTCCAGGAACCGGCGGCGCAGGGCGTTCTTGGCGAAAAACTGCGCCACGCCCATGCACCCCATCTTGTCGAGCCGGTCGGCGTCGTACAGGATTCTGCCGAGCTCGGTTTCTTCCGCGTCCTCCCGGTACAGCGAAAGGACAGCCCTTTGAACTTCCTCGACACGCTTCTCGTGGACCGTGCCCGCAAGGAGCCGCGCCGCAGCCTCTGCGGCCGCCTCCTCCTCGGCCACTCCGTCCCGGTGGTAGGCCCCGTCGGCGAACTTGCCCGCGTCGTGAAGAAGACCACAGAGAAGAGCCGAAACCGGGTCCGCCCCTTCTCGTTCAGCCAAGTGGCGGGCAATTTGTCCGACCCGCAAACTGTGGGCCCAGAGGCTCGCGTATTGCCCATCCTTCGCGGCCCGCTGATAGGCCGTCTCGCGCTCAACCAGGCACCGCCGGATGGAGGAGGCCAAGTCCGCCCCCAAAGTTTCGACAAGGTCCTTTTCGCCCGCTCCGTGGGAGGGGCTCGCCCGCCCGGCGTCCGCGTCTTCGCCACAGGCTTTCCACAACCGGTAATCCTCGGGCGTGTTGATGTTCACGAAAGCCCTCTCGGCGGCCCTGTCGAGCCCGCGCGCCGAAAACCACTCCTTGTCCAGCCTCCGGACACGCAAATCGCCCACAATGCTCTCGATCTTGAAAGAACCTCTGGCCAGTTGCCTCTCCATGACCGGCACGCATCGCTTCCGGTAGTAAGCGTGGAGAAACTCCGGCAGGCCCCGCGGGCAGGGCAGGACGATGTCGAAGGCGTCGAGCTCCTCGAACTGGGCCCGGATGATGTCCTCGTTGAGAAAGGGCATGTCCGCAGCGCACGCAAAGGCCGCTTCATGCTGGATCCGTTTCAGACCGGTCGCAATCCCCATGAGCGGGCCACACCCCGGCCTTTCGTCGCAGACGGAGGCAAGGCCGAGGAACCCGTATTTCTCCGGCGTGTTCGTGACGATCAGAACCTCGTCAAAAACACGCCTGGCGACCCGGGCGACCCTGGCGATGATGGGCTCGCCGCCGACTTCGAGGAGCGGCTTGTCCGGCGAAAGCCGAACCCCTTTCCCGCCGGCCAGAATGAGGCACGCGCATTTCCGTATCACGGCCGCTCCGTCTTCGGGAATGCTGCACGCCTTCATATCGAATCGAACTCCATGGCCTCGACGGCCTTCCGGTACGCCGTAATCGCCGAGACCACGTGGCAGACCCAGCCCAGCAATCCGCCCGAACCGATCCACAGGCCGGGCGTGACAATGAGCCAGAAAATGCCCCGCCAGAAGTGGCCGTTGTAAAACTGGCCCGCGCCCGGAAGGATCAAGCTCATGACAGCGGCGTTTCCGGCTCTNGACATGGTCGCACTCCCGCTTCCGTGCATGAGGAACTGCGGAGGCCGGCAGACGATCCGGCCTCCGTTCTGTCCGCATACAGAATAAGGCGCCATCCCCGGGTTGACAATGGCCCGTCGGGCCCGGACTTCCATCAGAGCCCAGGCTGAACGCCCCAAGGCGGCAAGCAGAGAAAAGGATGTGAGCAGGCAGCACAGAACGAGCGAGCCGGGCAGGGCCATCAGGCACTCGTTACACAGGCACCGCGTCACGGCCCCCGGCGGGGCCACACATTGGAGTCGAGAGTTTACTCGCGGTCCTTCGGTTCCGGAGCGAGATCCCCTGCTTTTCGTTCTTGCATCGGGGTTCCCCCTTGTCGCCGCCGCCATAAGGGCACGACCAGATACTCCGGATCGACACCCTTGACGATCTTGAACAGGATCTATGTGAACTTGTGCCGGGCATGGGTGGGAACGCCCTTAAACGTGGGAAGTTGGTTGTTCCTGTGCCCTTGATCTCAAGCTCGGGCGGTCCAAAAGTCACCATCAAAAGTCGGCCGGCTCGATCAAGGGGCCGGATTTGCGCCCCCGTCCCCGTACCGTTCCCTGAGATCGTAAACCCGAATCGTGCTGATCCTGGGAACATCCTCAATCTTACGGTAATACGAGAGGGTGTTGAAGAAGTTGTGGTTCACCTCGAAGATGTTCTGGATCGCCCTGATGTGGAGGTTCTGGGTGACAAAGGCGGGCTTCAGCCCCTCTTCCAGGCTGTCCAGCAGAGCCAGCCGCTCTTGGAACGCTGGGTTTTCTTCCAGTGAGAACTGTTGAAACAGAATCGAGGCGATGTCCTTGAGCGCATCCACGAGCACAAATTGGTAGCCCTCTTCGTAAAGCTTGCGGAGTTCCTCCTCTGAGCGAGGCCACTCGTTCGGCACCTGCTTTACCCCTGCATAGACCTGGGAGACAACCGGATAGGTTGAAATGTGCCTCAGGGTTCCCTGGAACCTCATGAAGTCCATGGCAGGCCGGTAGCTGATCCTGGGAAGGGAGGCTTTGTAGGAATAGAAGATTCCGAGGATGAGCAAGGCTCCTGCCAGCACCGGCCTTGCCAGGCGGAGGCCCCGGTTTCGGGTAGATGACTTGATGCCGACGAGCCTATCCCCACCAGCCAGGGCCGACGCCACAAGAAGGGCGCCGAACGCGAGAAAGCTGCATGCGTAGCGGGCACGCGGCTGGAGAAAGGTGCAGAGCAGAAACGGCACGAGGAACAGGACGAGGAGCCAGCGGTCGGATGCCTTTCTCCTCACCAGGCAGATCATAAGGGATCCGGCCAGCACAAGGGGCCACAACGGACCCTCCAGCTTCCAAAGGAGGTACGGATAGGTGAGGATGTTGCCCAGGCTGAAGGCCTTCTGGGTGGACATCAGGTTCGTGTAGAGGGACACGAAGAACTGGCCGATGAGCTGCTCGAAGTAGGTCTGGAAGGGGAGGAGTGCCTTGAAGAACATGTGTATCGCCACCATCGCCAGATAATAAGGGACCTCGGTGAGCACCACCGGGATTGCGAGCCCTATCGTGAGGATGCACAGGGAGGAGAGCCTCCTATAAATCCTTTTTCCCTTTGTGTCGTAAGGCTGGAGGAAGGCCTCCCAGGCCAGAAATGCTGCAATCGAGTTGAGCATTCGGTAGTGGATCACGAAGCAGGCCCCGAGGGCCAGGCCGACAAGCAGCAGGGTTTTCCTCCTCTCCGGCCAGGGCCTTGGCATGCCCCGGACATGAAGGAGTCCGGCCAGCAGGAGGAAGAACAGTGCGTCCTGTTCGGTGAGACCGGTGTGAGAGTAGGCGACCTGGTAGCCCGAGACGCTGAACAGGGCGCTAGCCAGCAGGCCTGCCCATGGGTTGTACAGGCGCAGCCCGAGCCCATAGACCAGGGGGATGCAAAGGGTCCCGAAGAGGGCCGAGACAAATCCCCCGAGCCACACGGTGTCCGGTCCTGCAAAGAGCATCCCCAGCGCGATGAGATAGATATGGCCTGGCCGCGCATACCAGGGGACCCTGCCCTCCAACCCCTCCTTGAACCTCAGGGCCTCCCTCTCCTTCTTCCATACGTCCTGGCCGGTCCTGCGCTCCTCCTGCTTGAGTTTCAAACTCTCCAAACTGTTTGCCGCCAGGCTGTACAAGTAGCGGGCCTCCAGGTGATACGCAGCCTCGTCCGTGATGAACGGCTCGTAACTCGTGATATCGTGGAAACGGAAGAAGGCCCCGGCCGCAAGGATCAGGCCCAGGAGCAGGTACCGGACCGCCTTGGAAGGCCCTGGTTTCGTGTCGTCTGCGGCGTAGGTGCTTGACATCTCTTGTCCAGCCTCTGGCACGCCTGCCGTTATTGCGCGGATCGTGGAATCATTTCCAGCAGCTCGACGGCTTTTCCATGCGGATCTCGTCCGTAAATGGCCCGAAGGCCTGTGCTCCCGCTTCCGGGTATCCGCGCGTGGAAGGTCGTGCCAGCATTCTTAAGCCGATGAAACTCGCCGTCAATATCTTCGACTTCCAGGCAGATGTGGGTACAGCCATGATCACAGACCTGTTTGCCCCGGCTCAGCGGCTTAAGCATCAAAGCCCAGAATCTTAGGGATCGAAACGAGGAATCCGTTCCAGATCAGGAGTTGATAAATGGAAAACAATCAGGTTCGAGGGCAATTCGACCAGAATAACGGCGAAGACACTCCTTTTGCCAACGGGTCATTCGGGCTCCTTCCTTACGAGGGAAGATAGGACGTCGCTTTCGGGCGAAAACAAATAGCAGGCCGCAAAATTACGTGTCAAGAAGGGAAAAAATCCAAGGTGCGGCTGGATGCGCTCTCCGGCATGACGGGGAAGCCCAATNTCTCNAGCNATCGAGCAGGCGGACACGTGCCCTGGTCCACTCCTTCTTCCGCAGGACCATGGCGAGCAGCGGGTTGGAACTTCCTTGGGTCTCCGTGATAAGGTTCCCCCCAAGAAGCAGGAGCGACCTTCGAGGCAGCTCCGCAGGCACGAGTGGACGAATGAAAAAAAAGAAGAAAGGGAGGAACAGGGCAGTCGTCGGAGGAGAAAACCATGACAGCTCGATCGTCCGTCCAGCGGAACATGCTTTCCCGAAACGTTGTGGGCGACACCCTGCGCAGGTCGGCCGCGCGACACCCGAACCGCCGCGTGCTTCGGTTTCGCGACCGAAACTACACGTATCGGGAGCTCAACGAGAAGGTGAACCGGTGCGCCCACGGCTTGATGGACCAGGGGATCCGCAAGGGGGACCGGGCTGCCATCCTCTCCCACAACTCGGACCACTACATCATTTACTGGTGGGCCCTGCTGAAGATCGGGGCGATCATCACCCCCGTGAATTGGATGCTCCGCGCCGAGGAGATCCGGTTTATTCTCGACCACTCGGAGGCCGCGGCCTTGTTCGTGGAGGACGTCCTCGTGCCGAACGTCGAGCCCCTCCGGGACAAACTCCAGTCGGTCCGCCTGTTTGGCTCGATCCCTCTCACCGGCTCGGAGGTTCCCCAAGGCTGGACAAACATCGAGGACCTGTGGCACGACCGTTATCCAGCCACCGAGCCTGAAGTGGAGATTCACCACGACGATGTGGCGACTCTGCTCTACACCTCGGGCACCGAGGCGGCGCCCAAAGGGGTCATGAACACCCACATGAACTTCGTTTCCACCTTGCCGAGCGCAGTGGCGGACATCCGAATGCAGCAAGACGACGTGATGCTGGGGGGGATTCCCCTCTATCACGTGGCTGGCATGTGGATGTTCACCGCCTGTACCGCCCTGGGTGGATTGACCCTTCTCGAATACGTCCCGGACCTTACCGAGATCCTCAAGTTGACCCATGAGGAGAAGGTCACCCGCTGGTGCTGGCCCACCACCGTCTATATCAACCTTCTCAACGTGCCAGGCTTCGACACCTATGACCTGAGCTCCGTGAGAATCTGTCAAATCTTCGGGTCCCCTGCTCCGCCTGCCTTGCTCAACCGGTGGCGGGAGATCATTCCAGGGGTGATCTTCATGAACTCCTACGGCCAGACCGAGATGACCCCACTAGGCGCTTCCATCTGCGGCGCGGAACTCGACGAGCGGCCCGACTCGGTCGGCCGGTCGATGCTGCCCGTGGAGCTGAAGATCGTCGGCCCGAATGACGAGGAGCTGCCCCGGGGCGAGGTCGGGGAGATCGTGGCCCGGGGGCCGAACATCATGCTCGGCTACTTCAAAGACGAACAGAAAACGGCGCACACCCAGCGGAGCGGCTGGCATCACACCGGCGACCTGGGCTGGATGGACGACGAGGGGTACCTGTACTTCGTGGACCGGCTGAAGGACATGATCAAGACCGGCGGAGAAAACGTGGCCTCGGCCGACGTGGAGCTCACCCTTTTCCGGCACCCAAAAATCGCCGACGTGGCAGTCATCGGGCTGCCCGACCCCGTTTGGGGGGAGGCCATCACGGCCGTTGTCGTCCCGGCCCCGGGAGCGCAGATCGACGAAAGCGAAGTGATCGCCTGGGCCAAGCAGAACATGGCCCGTTTCAAGGTGCCCAAGCGGGTGCTGATCGTGGACGAACTGCCCCGGAACCCCAGCGGCAAAGTCTTGAAGAGGGAGCTGCGGAAGCGGTATGCCCGGTGATCCTGCGTGCCACGAGCCCACTCCCGGGCGCAACCGGCCGGTGTGCACAAGTCTCATGTCGATTGCCAAGGGCTGCTCTGGACCGCCCATGCCGCCTTGGCGCCCTCGGCCTTTCCCCGGGCCTTCCTCTGGGCCTTTCTCCGGGCTTTCCTCCGGGCATTGACTTTTCCCGACCTTTTCGGTTCCCTTGTTTCTTCCCCCCTCGACACCAAAGCAAGGAGAGAAGAGAGGACGTAACATGGAGGTCAAGGGGAAAGTTGCGATTGTCAACGGCGCTTCGAGCGGAATCGGCAGGGCCCTGGCTCTTGAACTGGCAAAGCGCGGAGCAACCGTGGCGGCCTGTGCAAGGCGAAAGGACCGGCTGGAGGAGTTGCTGGAAGAGATCAGGCCCCATTCGCCAGAGTCCATGTGCCGGGGATGCGACTGCACCCAGGAAGAGCAGGTGAAGGAGACGGTCCGATCCGTCCACGACCGGTACGGCCGTATCGACATCATGCTGAACATCGCCGGCCTTTATCACCCGAAATTCGTGCGGGATTCGGTCTGGCAGGATTACGATCGAGATCTGGACGTGGGTTTTCTCGGCGCCGTGCGGTTCAACCAGGAAGTCCTCCCGGTCATGATAAAACAGAAAAGAGGAATCATCCTGAACATGAGTTCCATCATTGAACACATGCGCCCGCTGGGGTTGTCGGCATACGCCGCCACCAAGGCTGCGGTGCGCGGGTACTCCGACGTGCTGCACAAGGAAGTAAAGGGCTACGGAATCCACGTCGGCGTGATCGAACCGGTTTTGGTGGAGTCGGAGATGACCTTGACCGGCCGTCCTCCGAAGAGCCTGGAAGAAATCGGCGAACAGATCGTTCGGGGCTCATTGGAAAACTACGTGGACTTCAACGCCCACGTTCGTATGCAGGCCCCCGAGGTATCCGCCCGGGAAATCATAAGGGAAGGCATAGAAAGAGAGCGTTTCGAGGTCTACACCGGGGAACCCGAAATCTGGACCGTTTACGGTATGCTGATGAAGATGCTCCCGGGTCTGAGCCGCGGGATCTTCTCCGTAATGAGCGCCACCATGTCCGCCGCGGAANCAAGCCCCGCGGGATCGAAGCCTCGGAGGACCCCTTCCGAACCTGGGTCCGAAAACAAGACCCGGGACCCGGCGAAGGCCATGAACGCCCTGTTTGCCTTGTCCCGGCCNGCGGCCAGGATCACAAAGGAACTTTATGTGCGACTGGACGAAGGGCTGAACCGGTCCATTTACAACTTGGGCAAGAGGTTCCTCCTCAGACGATACTCTGACTAACCAGGCTCGGCCGGAGA
>JGI24188J35168_1001899_pt1 | contig 11811 bp, 6 predicted proteins | sample YNPBryantNP2012_FD_35168 | JGI IMG/M metagenome (IMG submission 35168) | reverse complement strand
AAAAAAGGTTACTTTCCGGTACCGCCAATTGATCAAATGAATGATATCCGGTTAGAAATGATTTCCACTTTGGAACGTGTTGGTTTACAAGTGGAAAGAGGACACCACGAAGTAGCTACTGGCGGTCAGGGAGAAATTAATTATAAATTTAACAATTTAATCGAAGCTGCTGACGAATTGCTTAGATATAAATATGTATTAAAAAATGTTGGCTATAAATGGGGTAAATTTGTAACTTTTTTGCCTAAGCCCTTGTCCGGAGATAACGGCTCGGGTATGCATTGCCACTTTTCCATTTGGAAAGGTTCACAAAACTTGTTTGCTGGTAAAGAAATCGCAGGATTATCAGAAATTGCTTTGTTTGCTATTGGGGGAATTATTAAACATGGTCGAGCTATTGCTGCCTTTAGTAACCCTACAGTCAACTCGTATCACCGACTAGTCCCAGGTTTTGAAGCACCTATTCATTTGGCTTACGACTACCGCAATCGCTCAGCAGCAATTAGACTACCCTACACTGGTGACTCGGAAAAAGCTAAAAGAATTGAGTGTCGTTTTCCCGATGGCTCATCTAACCCTTATTTAACTTTTACAGTTATACTTCTAGCTGCTATCGACGGAATTCAAAAACAAATTCACCCTGGCAAACCTCACCACGAAAACATTTGGGAAATGAATGCTAAAGAATTGAAAAAACTGCCTAAATTACCAGGTTCACTAGAAGAAGCTCTGGAAGCTTTGAAAGCCGATCACCAATTTTTAACCGACACTGGCGTAATATCTGAAGAATTTATTGACATGTGGATTGCTGAAAAGCAAGCTGAGATTGATGCCATTAGACTTACACCTCATCCTAAAGAATTTGAATTGTATTCAAATATCTAACTCAATTTGAAACAACCTTTGTTGTTAAAATTAAGGCTCCTTGGCTCCTTTAGGAGCCTTTTTGTTTGACTTGCACAAATTTAAGAAATTGTGGATACTTAAGCTTGCCAAGCAACTTAGCTTTTTTTTAATAAAAAAACCGTTATTCGCATTATTTTTTAGCAACTAAAAATAATACTTGCCAAAATTTAGTTTTTATTTTAAACTGACGGACGTTATTTAAACACAAATTATTATGTCATCCTTACCTAAATTTGATGCCAGAGCCAGAAACGCCTTAGCTATTGCTCAGCAACTCTCGATTCAGCTGAACCACAGATATATTGGCTCAGAACACTTATTGTTTGGNATTCTTTCCCAACCTCAAGATGGTTTACCTTTTCAAGTAACTTTTCTCGACAACGTGTCTAACCAAGACATGCTCGAGTTTATCAAACAGCAAGGTTTAGATAGATTTCAGCCCAAAGAAGATAAACACAACAATTCAGAAAACGTTTTATTGCCAGAAATTACTCCAGAATTGCAAGCTTGCTTAGACTCAGCTATAGAAATTGCCGAGAAATATAATTATAATTACATAGGTATTGAGCATCTAATTTTTGGGATTATTAACATCCCTAATTCGAACGCTAGAAAACTGATGAACCTCAACGAAGCTAGTGCGTTTAAATTATTAGAGATTCTACACTCTATGTTTAGCTCGTATAAGGAGGGTGTTGGACGCAACGATGATCGCAATTTTAAAAATCAAAAAACAAAAAAACGTCCAAATTCAGCTTTAGAATACTTTACNGTTGATTTAAATCAAAAAATAGCCAATGAGCCTGACTTTCAATTGATTGCCAGAGATGATGAGATTGATCGTTTAATTCACATTTTAAGTAGAAAGCAAAAAAATAACCCGATTATTGTCGGAGANCCGGGAGTTGGTAAAACCGCCTTGGTAGAAGGTTTGGCCAAACGTATTAACGAAAAGAGGGTACCTCCTTGGCTAGCCAATAAAAAAATCCTTAACTTGGATGTAGCTGGAATTATTGCTGGCTCAGTTTTTCGTGGTGAATTTGAACAAAGACTGAAGGCTATTTTGGAAGAAGTTGTAACCATGGGTAATGTGATTTTATTTATCGACGAAATTCATAACGTAATTGGAGCTGGAGGTGGAGGTATTGATAAAGGCCCCGATATGGCTAGCATTCTTAAGCCAGCTTTAGCTAGAGCAGAAGTAAGNGTTATCGGAGCTACTACAGAGGACGAATTTCGCAGTATTTTCAAAAAAGACAAAGCTTTAGAAAGNCGCTTCCAACCCCTACGTATTGAAGAACCAGATAAAGCGCAAACGGTAAAGATTTTACTTGGTGTAAAACCAATGTACGAAAATTATCATAACTCAAACTTTCCAGATGAACTAGTAGACAGATTAGTAGATCTAACTGATAGGTTTTTACCTACTCGCAGATTTCCTGACAAGGCCATAGACGCTTTGGACGAAGCCCTAGTGAAAGCCAGAATAGCCGCGCTTGAAAAGTATCAATTGGCAGAAAATACAGAAAAAGAGTGGTTAAATATTGAGCACAAAATTCTAGAGTTAATTAGAGAGAAAAATGAAGCCATTATTAATCAAAATCTGGAACTAAGTGCTAANTTTGAAGAAGACCAAAAAAAATTNGAGCAAGAATTAGCCAAATTAAACGTCCAAAATAAGCNGNTTAAAGAAAAATCCACAGTCACTTTGAGCATTTTAGAAAAAGTGGTTTCGGAAATGTCAGGTGTACCTTTAGTGAGAGTAAGTTCCAACATTTACACTCGAGTGAAAGAACTGCAATCAGTACTTGAAAAACAAATTTTTGGACAAACTGAGGCTATTGCTGAAATTACCTCAGCACTCAAACGGGCCTATGCCGGAGTTAACCCAAATAAAGGACCAATTGCCAGCTTTTTGCTTATGGGTCCAACTGGGACTGGTAAAACCGAATTAGTGAAAGTGCTAACTAATGAATTATATGGTGATCCTAGCAAATATTTGTTGAAACTGGACATGTCTGAATTTCGTGAACGACACCAAATGAGTCGTTTACTAGGAGCTCCCGCTGGNTACGTTGGTTATGAAGACGCTCCCCAATTGACCGACTTTTTATCTAAAAAACCTTATTCAGTAATTTTGTTTGACGAGATCGAAAAAGGACACCCAGAGAACCTAAACATTTTGCTACAAATGCTAGAAGAAGGTGTGGTAACTGACGCCAAAGGTAACACGGTCAGCTGTGAACATACNCTAGTTTTCCTAACTTCTAACTTAGGNAAAAATCAATTTAACCGGTTTGCTTCAAAACTAGGTTTTATTGAACCTACAGAGAAAGAAGAAGAGGATTTTCAAGAAATTAAAAAGCAAGTATTTGCAGCAATGGAACGAGCTATCAAACCAGAGATTTTGGGTCGTTTAACTGGTCGCATTGTGTTCCGGCCAATTACTCGTTCTGTACTGCAGCAAATTGTCACTAAAGAATTGAGTAAATTACAAGAACATCTACTCAAACAGGGTAAATCTTTAAGTGTTAGTAACAACTTAATTGTTTGGTTAACCGATAACATTGCCAAAGATAAATTTGAATATGGAGCTAGAGAAGTGAAGTCGGAAATTGCCAAAAAGGTTCAAGATCCGTTAGCTGACTTTCTACTAGACAACCCTCAGGTTCGCTATCTAGAGCTAGATCTGGAAAACGAACAACTCAAAATTAAAACCAAAAAAGTGTTTAAGACAGTTAAACAAGTTCAATAGTTGAACTACTAAGCTAATTTCATCAAATAAATCGAACAGTTTTATCACCCAAACTAACTAATTCAGCTCAAGCTGATACTCAGCTAAAGGTTGTTAAAATCCCAACTTTCTAAAAATAGGTAAATCTTACCCCTAAGACATCGCCTAAATTTAAAATAATTTACACTTAAAGGTTCAAAAAGCTTATGGTGATAATAAACACACAGTTTACACGACTAAATAGTTAAACTTTAACCAAGCTGTAGTTTTTTTCTAAAAGATTAATATTCTAACGAGCTTGCAACAGAAACCAATATCTTTCGGCTTAAAAGTCTAAATTTTGCAGTTTTTGATTTTTGTTTCTTGACTATGAGTAGCAGAAAATTCCCTTGACATTTTTGTATTTATAGGTTTCTACGTCCCAGTTTTTTATGCCACGAAGAAAAAGAGTTATTAAACGTCCAAAAATTGCTCCTGATCCAGTATATGGAAGCGAGTTGGTTAGTCGCCTGATTAACCGTGTAATGTGGGATGGTAAGAAAACTGTAGCCACTAAAATTGTTATTCGGGCTATTAGAAAAGCTAGCGAACAGCTTGGAGTAGAGCCTGTAGAAATGTTGAACACTGCCTTAGAAAACGTAAAACCAAAAGTTGAGGTAAAAAGCATGCGCGTAGGTGGAGCTAGCTACCAAGTACCGGTAGAGCCCTACCCAGCTAGATCCGTTAGACTCGGTTTGACTTGGATGGTTACTGCCGCTAGAAGTATGAAGGGTAAACCAATGGAGGACAAATTAGCTGAAGTGATTGCTCAATCGTTTAACAACGAAGGGCCAGCTGTAGCCAAGAAAAACGCTGTTCACCAAACAGCTGCCGGCAATCGAGCCTTTGCTCATTTAGCTTACAAGAAAAAGAAAAAATAAAAAACAGTTTTTCCTTATCTTTTAGATCTTACTACTAAAATTTCACTATTCCTATCCATCTAGAATAGTCTGAGCAGAGTTTGAAATCTCGTTAAAGAGGGTGCTTAAAGCAATTTACTAGTCAAAATGTATTCAACTTTTCTGATTAAAACATGGTAACTAGAGTTGAACGAATTAAAGCTGACTATGTTATACCCAATTTATCTTAAGCTAGAGCTTCATTAAACACGATTAAGAAATTGTTAGTTAGTGGGTATAATTTATAGTGCCAGAACTAAGAGCATATTCAATAACATTTAATTTGTATTTAAAAAATCACTATTTTAGTTAAAAACTACAGTAACTCACTGAACCTATAAGCCGTATTAGTGGTTTATAAACCAAAGTTAACTAGTGGTTACCAGGTTAAAATTTTTATTATCTACTACTTATTAAGTAGCTTAAGGTTTAAAATTAATTTGGTTCCAATCAATAAGCACTCGAATTGTAATTTTCGCTTAAAAAACTTCTAAAATTCTAGCTTAACTTCGTCTCAGTTGACAGTTTGTGTATCTAAAACTAACTTGCTTTTTATGAAAGCAGTAATTCTAGCCGCCGGTAAGGGTACCCGAATGGAGCCTTTAACCGTAACTACACCCAAGCCTTTGTTGCCAGTGTTAAACAAACCAATTTTGTTGTGGCAAATTGAGGCTTTGCTAGGTTTAGTAGAAGAAATTCTTCTAGTTATTCGTCAGCCCGAAACAGATCCAACTCAACAAGCTATTATAGATTACGTAAACCAATTAAACTTACCTGGATTGAACTTTAAATTCGTAGTAGTCGAAGAAGCTTTAGGCACTGGTGATGCTGTCTGGCGTTGCCAGCCCTATTTAGCTAAGGAGGATAGATTTTTTGTAATCTATGGAGATGATTGGTATGATGCCTTAGATTTACATAAGTTAAACCAACAACCATTTGCTATTCTTGGCCAATTAGTCAGCGATCCAGAAAAATGGGGTATTTTGGTGGCTACAGAAGATAACAAACTAGTCAATATTGTAGAAAAACCCACTCAGTTCGTAGGCAATTTAGCCAATTGTGGAGCCTATGTTTTGAGTAAAGAGTTGTTTGACTATGGCTCGGCTTTACAAAAATCGTCTCGCGGTGAATTTGAACTAACCGACTTGGTTAGTGCTTTTGCTAAAGAACACCAGGTAACCATAGTACCCACAAACAATTGGTTACCTATTGGTTATCCCTGGCATTTGTTATTGGCTAACCAACAGTTAATCGCCAAAAAAATAGAATTTACTATTGAAGGTGAAATTGAGCCTAACGTAACCATCAAAGGTAGATTAAAACTCGGTCCAGGCTCGATCATTAAAGCTGGTAGTTACTTGGAAGGAGATATTGTCATTGGTAGCGGGTGTATTATTGGTCCTTCGGCCTACTTGCGTGGCCCAGTAGTGATTGGCAATAACTGTAAAGTAAAATTTACTGCTGAAATTAAAAATAGTTTATTGCTGGACGAAACTCAAGTACCCCACTCAGCTTATATTGGAGACAGTATTTTGGGTAAACAAGTAAACGTAGGTTGGGGTTCGGTTACAGCTAACCTTAGACATGACCGGAAAAGTATTCAAACTTTAGTCAAAGANCAATTAATTGATACTGGATTATCCAAATTTGGAGCAGTAATTGGCGACGGAGTGAAGTTGGGTGTGCGCACTATTATTTATCCTGGACGTAAAATCTGGCCTTACCAAACCACTTTGCCCGGACAAATTGTCGACCAAGATATAAAACCTAAACTAACTAACTAGCTCTAGTTTGAAGTTTATAATTAACTAGTTTTAGACAAGCACTAATCAGCTTAAAGTCTAAGTTCAGGTAATTTACTTATCTATCACTTAAAGGCGGCGTTTACCTGGCAAAAACCGTTTACTCAAATTAAAACTAACTCAACATCCTCGAGCAAACCTTAAAGTTTTTAGATTAAAAGAAAATTGATACTCAACAAAATTCCCAGGGACTAGCTGTCTAACAAACATGTCAACACTCTGGCTAATTGCATTTGTGGTCAAACTTGGTTAGCTTCCCAAGCTAATTGAAAACCGACAAAAAAGTTAGTCTCAAAATAAGATTTTTAACTATCGCAATCCAAAGTTACTAAATAACCTTTCGGGCACTAAAAAACCCAAAGTAACCTAATATAACCCCCTAGAAACAACTTAAAAATTTGCTTTTAATCGATAATTTTCACAATAAACCATCAATTTAACAGCAAATAGACCTAGCTTAATACACAAATTATTAATCAAGCTTTTACAACCTAGTTAATCCAATTCCAAGGTACATCAAACTGAATTCAATTGAAAACTTCGAACAAGTAAATAACAACTAACAAGGTTTTCTGCACAGTTTGACGAAAACAAAAAGCTAAACTTAAAACCTAGCTCATGTCTAACAGCGATAATCAAAATCGGGTAGCTATTCTTGATGCCGGAGCGCAATATACTAAACTAATTGACAAAATGGTCCGTTCGTTATCGATCGAATCGGTTATTTTACCGCTTAACACTCCAGCTAAAGAACTTGAAAATTATGGCGGAATTATAATTTCCGGAGGTCCTGAAAGCGTNAACTCTCCCACAGCTCCTAGTTTTGACCAAGCTCTGTTCGATTTGCCTATCCCAATTTTAGGTATTTGCTATGGCCTGCAGCTAATGAACAAAGCAGCTAATGGCACAGTAGAAACTAANGCTCTTCGTGAGGATGGTCAGTTTACAATTGAGTTAGATAACCAGAACCCCCTTTTTAAGGGTTTAAAGACTCAGGAAAAAGTGCTTCTCACTCACGGAGACTCAGTAGCTCAAGTAGCCCCAGACTACAAAGTCATTGCTTGGTCTGGTGAATTGGTTGCGGCTATTGAAAATTTGCATAAGAAACACTGGGGAGTGCAATTTCACCCGGAAGTAGGTAAACTTACTCCTAACGGTCGACAAATTTTTATCAACTTTTTGTACCAAATCTGTGGCTTACAACCAAATTTTAGTTTGGTTAAACGCACAACAGAAATCATAGATAAACTACCCCAACAAATTGGCTCTCAAACCGCTGTGGTTTTGGTTAGTGGTGGCGTAGACTCTACGGTTTGTGCGGCCATCTTAGCCAAAAGTTTACCTCGTGAACAAATTCTTGCTATTCACGTAGACACTGGATTGATGCGCCACCAAGAAAGTCGTTCAGTGGTTAAAGCTTTAAACCAACTAGGCCTATCGGTACGATTAATTCAAGCTAAAAAAGATTTTCTTAATGGACGAACCGTTATCAACGGACAACTCACTCCACCCCTTAAACAAACCACTGATCCTCAAATTAAAAGACAAATTATTGGTGATACCTACATTCAAGTGATTCAAAACTACTTAACTAAGTTATCTCTAGACAGTAAAAATACTGTACTAGTGCAAGGAACTTTGCGGCCAGACCTAATTGAAAGTGCTTCCAAAACCGTTAGCCAAACCGCCGATACTATCAAAACTCACCACAACGACTCTAATCTAGTTAGAGAACTTCGCGCAGCTGGTAAAGTAGTTGAACCTCTCAGAGATTTACACAAAGACGAAGTTAGACAACTAGGTTTAGAGCTGGGTTTACCAGAAGAGATAATTTGGAGACAACCCTTTCCTGGCCCTGGTTTAGCCGTAAGGATTCTCTGTCAAGCTAAACAGCAATCTACTAGTGAGANCTTTAAAGATTTAGAAGCTCAAATTCAAAATCAATTACTATCTGAATCTANCAGTTGTCGAGTGTTACCTATTAAAAGTGTGGGTGTTCAAGGTGATGGCCGTAGCTATAAACATGTTGTAGCCTTGTTTAGCCAACAACCCAATTGGCCTGAATTATATTCCATAGCTCTAACTATCCCTAAAATCTTTCACACTATCAATCGTGTGGTATTTGTCTTTCAAAAATCATTAGCCAAACTACCTATTGGACTAACTAAAACCCTGATTAACCAAAACTCCCTTAGTCAATTGAGAAAAGCCGACTGGCTAGTTAACCAATGGCTACACAAGCACCAACTGACTAAGGTTATCAGTCAAATGCCAGTCATTTTAATCCCAGTTAATTTTACTCAGCCTGGTTATCGTTCATTAGTTTTACGTCCAGTAATTACTGATGATTTTATGACGGCTAGCCCAGCCATAGTCGGACAGGATATATCCGAAAAAGCTTTGTCTGAATTAGTAAAACAACTAGCCAAACAACCAAAAATTGCTGCGGTTATGCTTGATTTAACCTCTAAGCCTCCAGGTACTATAGAATGGGAATAACATCAAAAAACTAATNTTCAGTCTTGTTAAACATGGCACACAGCCGTTACATTGGTCAATCGTCAAATTTACTCATTTGAGTATCTTAGTTACCACTTAAAAGTGACGTAAGAGAAAGCAAACAAAAGTCACAATTGGTAATAATCAAACACCTTAATAAATCTTCACAATTTCTGCTCCATGAACATAAACGACATTGGTATTGCCATATTTTTTGATTAAATTAGTCATACTTGGATATGTATGACCATGTAAAAAATATTTTGGCTGGCGGCTAGTCAAGTAGTCTCTGATGGCTATAAACCCTTGGTGAGCTGGATCATTTGGTTCGTCATTGATGCCATAAGCAGGAGAGTGAGCTAAAAACACATCTACTTTTGGAAAATTCTGCAATAAAGCCTGAGCTTCTTCTTGGGTGTACATTTTGGCATAGGGTGATTGCTTATAACGCACCGAACCCTCAAAACCACCAAAAACTAGTCCACCATATTCAAACGTTCTAAGATGTAAATTATGAATATTAAGCAATTCAAAATAATTACCCGAACAATGATTGCCATACACGCCAATTTTGGGTGTGGTTGTAACTGCCTCCAACTCCCTTAGGAAGAAATAATTCAAATCTCCAAGGGTACAAATTAAATCAACGTGGCTTTGGGTAATTAAGTCCAACAAATTTTCCCTAGGCGNACGATCCGCAATGGCTAAGATTAGCATATTGTCGGCTTTTGCTGAGTTCTGGTTTTCACTAAATAATTTTCTAATCTAANTTGATAATAATATCTTGCTTTGGAATGCATTAAAATGTCAATCAGCTTNTTCAATCTTTCTTCAAACCAATCTTCATAGTTATAAAACTCTTTTTGGTTGTTAGTGCGCGGACGAATATTCAAAAACATATCATCTTGCCCACGCAAATAACCAACAGTGTTGACTAAACAAATTAAAGCTGGCATCACATAAGCTAATCTATACAAATCATTTGAATCTTTGAGATTTTTAACACACTGCTCATATTCTTGAAATTGTTGGTCAAGTAAAGTAACAAATGTCCTTACAAAATTGGTATATTCTTCAGCCGAAGAAAAAGGTTGTGGTGGCAAGTGAGTAAGCATAATTATTTAGTAAGATAGCTATTTGTGTCTTATATTCAAGAAACCTAGATTTTGGTTTGAAAACTTGTTCCAAGTATTATCAATTTAAGCGAAGAGTATTTCAATCTGTAAAAAGAAATTCTTCTGTAAAAACATTCTTAGGTGAGAGATGGTTCTTAGTATAATTAATATCACTAGTCTGCAATTGTTCTAATAACTTTTTATACAAAAAACACTATAGATCTAGTGCTAACAAATCGTTCTAACGAATATCAAAAATCAAAAAAACTAAAAAATTAAACATTTATTACTCGATAGTAACTTAAATTGTCTCGGCAGTGGTGCCGAGGGGGGGATTCGAACCCCCACACCCTAAAGGGCAAAGGATTTTAAGTCCTTCGTGTCTACCGTTCCACCACCTCGGCTAGTATTTAGCCAAATTTAGCCAGCTAAATTGAGCTTTAGAAGGAAATTAGTAAAATTGTCAACAATTTAACCCACTAGTTTTTTTGACAAGTATCCTGAATATAAACTAGTTCCTTAATTAGTTTTTTACTCTTTAAACCTAAAAAACTTAACAAAAAACTAAAAAATTACTCGACTTTGAAAGTTATAAAATAACAACCATCTTAAAACAAACTCTGCAAAATCCTCCAAAACTAATTATTACAATTTAAATTTACTAACCTATAGCCTGCCAAGCCAATCATAATGGCGTTGTCACCAGTAAGTTTGGGATGTGCAATCAGCACTGGTTTAATGTTTAAACTTTGGATTTTCTTTCTCAGCAATGGATTAGCTGAAACACCACCACTTAAACCAATCGACTTAGGCTGATAGTGAGCCATTGCTCGCTTAAATTGTCTTACCAATTGCTCAATAATAACTGTTTGAGCGGAAACGCAAACTTGCTTAACCAGTTGTAATTTTGGTTCTAAAATTTGGTCAAGCGGTGAGTTTAGTAGAATATTTAGCTCTGATTTAGTCAAAAGTTGCTCAATTTTAAACCCAGGTACAGTTGTTTTTTGCAAAAAATATCTAACAGCCGTTTTTAGCCCCGAATAAGACACGTCAAAAGACTCGGCTTGCCTCATAGATAAGGGAAAATTAAGTAAATTAGCCTCTTGATCCCCAGCAATTTGCGATAGCCACACGCCTCCCGGATAAGGCAAGCCCACCATTCTACCAATTTTATCAAAACATTCACCAGCCGCATCATCAATAGTACGACCCACAATCGTCCACTGGTTAGGACTAGTTAGCCAAAGAATTTGAGTATTACCGCCACTAACTAATAAATGTAAGTGCGGAAACAAATCCTCGTCAGTAAAGCTAGGTAAACTTTGTCTAGTACTACAAACCATTCCTGTTGTTTCGTCAGTAATAATCACTTGCTGATAAAAACAGCTAAACAAATGGCCTTCCAAATGGTTGACTGGTTGCCAACCTACTTTCCGTCCCGTCTGTTTTTCCAAAAAATAACTTAAAGACTTGGCAAACTCGACTCCAACTCGTAAAGCTGACACTAGTCCCACTTCGGCAGTTACAAAAATAATATTAATTCGGAACAATAAATCCTGAACAGTTAACCCCAATCTGATAGCCGCTAGATTAAGCAACTTTTCCAATAACCAATGAATATTTTCGGCATGCAAACGCGCCCCCAACTCCGGCACTACTCCCCCAAAAATCTCGTGTTGGGACACCTGCGAACTAGTCAAAGCAGCTATAATTTCGATGGAATTAATTTTTGACCAAAAACTACCCAGATTCTGACTTTCAACCACTTGACCCAATGCCAAAGAAGTTTCGTCACAACTGGTTTCGATGGCTAAAAA
>JGI24188J35168_1001898_pt1 | contig 11813 bp, 8 predicted proteins | sample YNPBryantNP2012_FD_35168 | JGI IMG/M metagenome (IMG submission 35168) | reverse complement strand
GGGAGGGGTGAGGGCCTCCACCGGCGGGGGTCACAGGCCGTGAAATCTGTGGAATCTGTGGCCAAAAAACAGCGGCGCCCCTGGCGGGGGTCACAGCCCCCGCCGGGCAATGATCGCGTATCGCGCGCGATACGCGATACGCGATAGGCGATACGCGATAGGCGATACGCGATAGGCGATACGCGATAGGCGATGCGCGATAGGCGATAGGCGATGCGCGATACGCGATACGCCGCCTCCATTCCCACTTGCATCTTTGACCCAAACTGTGTACACTGGGCTATCAGAACTTGCCAGCAGGGAGATAGACGATGCGCAAAGCAATCCATATGGGAATGGTCGGAACGGCCCTGGCGTGTCTCCTGGCGATGGCGCTATCGTTTCCGTGGGCTGCGGCAGCCATTCCACCCCAGGCGTTGCAAGAGGGCATCATGGGCGCTGAACCCACGCCAGTCGCTGGGACGCCAGGCCCTGAGCCGCCTACAGCGTCGCCGGAACCGCCTACAGCGTCGCCGGAGCCGCCTCCCGTCACGGCGACCGCCAAACCGGCCGAGACGCCATCCCCCTCCCCCTCCCCTGCTCCTGCCCTTCCCCAGCCACTCCCCTGGCTGCCGCCCGAGGTCAGCCGCTTTATTGCTTCTTATTCCCTTCAACTGGGCCTGAGTTGCCTGCTGCTCTTCCTGCTGGTACTGGCAGTGGTGCTCATCCTGATCCTCTGGCGTGGGCAGCGGCGCCCTCCCAGGCCGGTGACGCCGCCGCGTCCACCAGGACCTCCACCACCGCCGCCTGCCCGGCTTCCCCGCCGCCCCTGCCTCCAGAGCGTTGCAGCGCCCGGCAACCCCTGCTTTGAGCTGAAGCCGGAGGGGGTCACCATCGGACGCGGGCCTGAGAACAACCTGGTCATTACGCAGGACTTGCCGGGCTGGGAGACTGTCTCACAGCAGCACGCGCGCATCTATTGCTGGGCTGACCGCTGGATCGTCGAGGACTTGAGTTCGGCGAACGGCGTCTATGTCAACGGCAGGCGCACCGGCCGCAATGTGCTGCGTGACGGCTGGCGGATCGGCATTGGCGGTGTCGAGTTCGAGTTCCACGTCAGCGCGGAGGAGACCGAGCCATGATTTGTCCCAACTGTGGTTACGAGAACCGTGAGGACGCGCGCTACTGTCACCGCTGCGGGACCGCCCTGGAAACCGAAAAGACACTGCTCCAGCCTGTCCGCCAGGGCAGCGGCGGCAATGCGGACACCCAGCCGCTGAACGGCGCCTCTGTTGCCTTCGATTGGCTGCCGGAGGGCGCGCTGCTCCACGAGGGCCGCTACCAGGTGCTGGAACTGCGCACCGCCAGCGAGGACGAGAACATGTACCGCGTCGAAGAGACGCGCCCGGTGCGTCTGTGCCCCACCTGTCGCACTCCTGGCGCCGACCCGGAGGAACGTTTTTGCGCTTTTTGCGGCGCCGAGATCGCGGGGGTCAAACCGCTCTATCTGCGCTACCTGGTGCGCGAAAGCCGTGACCCGCGCGCTTTTGCTACCGAAGCGCAGGTCCTCGGCCTGCGGCTCGAACACCCCGCCCTGTTGCTGCCCCATGACGTCTTTGTCGAAGCGCCCTATGGCCCACCGCGGGCCTATCTGGTCGAATCCGAGTTCAAGCCGGCGACGGCCGATACGCTTCCCGTGCCTCAGCCGCTGCATACCGTCCTTGGCTGGGGCATCGCCCTGGCGCGGGGACTCGACTACATGCACCGTCATCAGGTGACCATGGGCGGGGTCGGGCTGGAGCAGATCGCGCTGGAGGGCAAGACGGCCCGCTGGGTCAATCTGCGCGGCGCGTCGGTCATCTCCCCGGAAGCGCGCGCCAGACCCGAAGCCTTTTTTGCCCGCGATGTCCGCGGCCTGGCGGCGGCGCTCTTCTACCTGGCGACCGGTCAGACCCGCTACAGCCCTCCCGGCGGGTGGCCGGCGGGGATGACGGCCCTCTTCGCCCAGGCGCTGGGATCCGAGGAGGGCTTTTCCAGTGCGTCCACTCTGGCCGCGGCACTGGAGACGGCTCTGCAGGAAGTGCGCCGCCCGGCGAGCGTCACACTCGTCACGGGGCAGCGCACCGACGTCGGCCAGCAGCGCTCGCTCAACGAGGACAGCCTGCTTGCGCTTGCCGTCACGCCGACCTTCCGTTCCGTCAGCGCGGCGATGGGCATCTTTGTCGTCGCCGACGGCATGGGCGGTCACGACGCCGGCGATGTGGCCAGCCGCCTGACGGTACAGGCGTTCGCGAACCTGGCTGTGCGGCAGATGCTGATCCCGGCGACGGCCGGCGATCCGTTGCCCTCTCCCACCGACTGGCTGCAAAGCGCGGTCCAGGCGGCCAATCGTTCGGTCTATGAGCGGGCCAGGGCGGTCGGCTCCGATATGGGCAGTACGATGGTCGCCGCAGTCCTGGTCGGCGACGCGGCGACGATCGCCAACGTGGGGGACAGCCGCGCTTATTTGCTGCGGCGCGATGGGATTACCCAGATCACCGTCGATCACTCGCTGGTCGAACGCCTGGTGGCGACGGGGCAGATCACGCGCGAGGAGGCGGCCCATCATCCCCAGCGGAACGTCGTCTATCGCGTCATTGGCGACCGCCCGCAGGTGGAGGCCGATCTCTTCGAGCAGCGGCTGGATGTTGGCCAGGCGCTGCTGCTCTGCTCCGATGGCCTCAGCGGGATGCTCAGCGATCAGCAGATGTGGAGCATCTGGCGCGCGGCGGCGTCGCCGCAGGAGGCGTGCGATCGGCTGGTCGCCGCCGCCAATGACGCCGGGGGAGAAGACAATATCTCGGTGATGATCGTCCAGGTCGCGTAGCTACCTGCCCGCTGTTCTCCCCCAGGTCAGGCAAGAGTAGACCTTTGGGGTCTCTGAGGAGGGATATAGTGTCAGGCGAAGTTGAGCTGAACGTACAAACCAACCGACTCAAGTTCCCCACCACGGCTGGAGAGCAACTGGTCTATGTGCTGATTGAGGCCAGGCCCATGGGTGCGATTGCCCACGTGCAGATGCCGCTCAACTTTGGCCTGGTGTTGGACCACAGCGGCTCGATGAGCGGTCCCAAGCTCGCCAACTTGAAGGAGGCGGCCAAACTGGCCGTCGAGCGCATGGGGCCGCAGGACCTGGTCTCGATTGTCATCTTTGACGACAAGGTCAGCGTGATCTCGCCCAGCCAGCCGGCGACGAACCTGGAAACGCTCAAGGAGCAGATCGACGGCATTCAGGACGGCGGCGGGACCGAGATCTCGCGCGGCATGCGCCGGGGATTGGAAGAGCTGCGTAAGGGATTTGCCCCCGGGCGGATCAGCCGCATGCTGCTCTTGACCGACGGGGAAACGTTTGGCGACGAGGATATCTGCCGCCAACTGGCCGCTGAAGCGGCGCGGCAGGGGGTCGCCATCACGGCGCTGGGGCTGGGCGAGGCGTGGAACGAAAAGCTGCTGGACGACATCGCTCAGATCAGCGGCGGCATGTCCGATTTTATCCCTGACAACCAGCCAGAGGCGATCCTCAACACCTTCGAGCGGCAGGTACGGACGGCGCAGGCAACCGTTGTGCAGAACGCGCAGGCCATTCTGCGGCTCGTCCCAGGGGTTGCGCCGCGCGCAGTCTGGCGGGCGGCACCGCTGATCGCCAAGCTGGGCCAGCGGGCGCTCTCTGACCGCGATGTGCAGGTTGCCTTGGGCGACATGGACCGCGAGCAGGGTCAGAGCCTGCTCGTCGAGATGCTCATCCCCCCGCGCCTGCCGGGCACGTACCGCATTGCCCAGGCCGAGGTCACGTATGATGTGGCGGCAGCAGGGTTGACTGGCGCCAGGGTCAAGGCCGATGTTGTGGTCCATTTCACCGATGACCCGGCCCAGGTCGAAGAGGTCAATCCCTATGTGATGAACATTGTCGAAAAGGTCACCGCGCACAAGTTGCAGACCCGTGCCCTCGACGATGCGACCAGGGGGGACATTGCCAGCGCGACGCAAAAACTTCGCGCTGCGGCGACGCGGCTGATGGAACTGGGGCAGGCTGACCTGGCTCAGACGGCGCTGCAAGAAGTCGAGCGGCTGGAGCGCGGCGAGGCGCTTTCGGCGGGCGGCACCAAAAAGCTGCACTATGAGACGCGCAAGCTGACGCAAAGGCTCGAAGATAGCGAGGGGACGCGGACGAAAGATTAGCAGGGGAGGTGTGCGATGTCATTGTGTCCAAACTGCGGTCTGCAACAGCCGGACGGAGCGGCTTTTTGTGACAATTGTGGCGCGCCGTTGGAGCCCGTCAGGCCGGTGGCGGTGGCGGCGCCACCTCCGGCGCAGCCTGCGCCCGTGCCGGCGGGCGGCGTGGTCTGCCCTGTCTGCGGCGCGCCGGCGAAGGCGGGCGAGGTGTATTGTGACCATTGCGGAGCGGCGCTGGCCAGCGCAGCGCCGACGTCTCCCCCCGCCGCGCCTGCTGCCTCGCCAGCCCCTCCGCCCGCGCCGCCGCCTGCTGCGCCGCTGACCTGCTCCAACTGCGGCGCGCAACTCGAACCGGGCAGCAACTTTTGCGACATGTGCGGCGCGGCGGTGAGCGCCGCTGCGCCCGCGCCAGCGCCAGCCGCGCCGCTTCCGCCGACCGAGATCCCGTTGGCTGCACCGCCCCCTCCCCCCGTCGCCGCCCCGCCGCCCGTTGTCGCAGCTCTCAGCGGACGGCTGATCGTCCAGGGCTCCAACGCCGTGCTGCCCTTCCCGCCGGGCAGGAGCGAGGTGATCATTGGGCGCGAAGACCCGGTCAGCGGCATTTTCCCCGAAATCGACCTCGTCCCCCATGGCGGCGAGGAAGCTGGCGTATCGCGGCGACACGCCCGCGTCTTTGTCCAGGGCAGCCAGTTGATGATCGAAGACCTCAACAGCACCAACTATACCTACGTCAATCAACAGCGCCTGACCCCCGGCCAGCCCTATCCCCTCAAGGACGGCGATGAGCTGCGTATGGGCCGGCTCAAGCTGAATTACCAGGCCCAGGGATAGGCGATGGCGCTCCACACGGGGCAGATACTGCAAGACCGTTACCGCGTCGTCTCGATGCTGGGCCAGGGCGGCATGGGCGCGGTCTACCGCGCCTGGGACACGCGACTGAGCATCGCCGTGGCGCTGAAGGAGATGGTGCCCCAGCCCGGCCTGGATGCCTCGACGCTGGCCCAGTTGCGCGAGCAGTTCCGGCAGGAAGCGAGCGTGCTGGCGCGATTGAGCCATCCGCACCTGGTGCGCGTGACCGATTTTTTCGAAGAGGGCGGGAATGCCTACCTGGTCATGGACTTTATCGACGGCGAGAGCATGGCCGCTCGCATCCAGGAGCATGGCCGTCTCAGCGAAGGCCAGATGCTGGCGTGGGCAGCCCAGTTGTTGAGCGCGCTCGATTACTGCCATAGCCAGGGGATCATCCACCGCGATGTCAAGCCGCAGAATGTGATCATCCGCCCCGACGGCAGGGCTGTCCTGGTCGATTTCGGCCTGGTCAAGCTGTGGGATCCCCACGACCCCCGCACCAGGACGGCGATGCGGGGGATGGGGACGCCGGAGTATGCGCCGCCGGAGCAGTACGAGGCAGGGGCGGGACACACGGACCCGCGCAGCGATGTCTACAGCATGGGGGCGTTGATGTATCATGCCCTGTCGGGCACCGCGCCCCCGCCAGCGACGCTGCGCATAGCCGACCCGGACCGCTTCCGTCCGCTGGGAGCCCTGGCGCCGGAGGTGAGCGAGCGGACGGCGGCGGTGGTGATGAAGGCGCTGGCGCTGGCGCGGTCGCAGCGCTGGCAGAGCGCCGCAGAGATGGCAGCGGCGCTGGAAGGACGGCTGGCCTGGGCGGTGGCGTCTGCCGGCTTGCCGGCGGCGCCGAGGGCCCGCCGCCGCTGGTGGCTGTGGGCCGTTGCCGGTTTTCTCCTGCTCTTCTGCCTGGTCGCCAGCTCGCTGGGCGGGCTGGCCTTCCTCTCGTCTCTCCCGTCGACGGCAACGCCCCGGCCCACAGCGACGCCAACCTCGCCGGGCGTAGCGACGCAGGTTGGCAGCGTCGCGCTGGACCACGAGCGGAATCCCATCTTTGGCGTCGAAAGCCTGAGCGGTGGCTTTGCGCCCGACCCGCACACGGTGAGCGTGGTCAGCGGCGGTCCTGTCGAAGTCATCCAGGCGTTGAGCGGCAGTTGTCGGGGCTTTGTCAGCGCCAGCCCTACCCTGCGCCTGGAGTGGTCGGGTTCGGCCAGCCGGCTGCGCATCTTTTTCGTGTCGGCCGACTATGGCGACACGACCCTGGTCATCCGCGATCCAGAAGGCCACTGGTTCTGCAATGACGACTCGCCTTACGGCGGACTGAACCCCCTGATCGAACTGACGGATCCGCCGCCGGGCGCCTACCATATCTGGGTCGGCACCTTCTCCAGCGGCATCTCGCTCCCCGGCACGCTCTACTTTACCCAAACAGACCTGCAGCCGGCCAATCTTTTGGACGGCGTCGAGACTCCGCAAGGGGGGCTTGACAGCAGCCTGTCCCCGAGCTATGGCTGGACGACGCTGGGCACGGGCTTTGCGCCGGACCCCTACACGGTCTCTATCGTCAGCGGCGGCAGTGTCGATGTCGACACTCTCAATCTTGGCCCTGACTGCGGGGGATACGCCACGCGGGCGCCCGATTTTGTTGTCGATTGGTCGGGCGTTGCGCCCCGCCTGCGCATCTTTTTCGTCGCTGAGGATGGGGGCATAGACACACGGCTGGTCGTGCGCAGCCCTGGCGGCGAGTGGGCCTGCAACGATGACTTTGCCTCATTCAACCCGCTGGTCGAGTTTGCCAGTCCGCAAAGCGGACAGTTTGCTATCTGGGTTGCCAGCTTTGTGTCGGACGAGTTCGTCCAGGGGACGTTGTACATCACAACGGGGGATTATGACCCGGCGAATTATGAGCCGGCGCGTTTGCCGTAAGGCGGCGGCAGGGCAATCCTTCTGCGCCCGGCGCGGCTCTGTGAACTGCCCCGCTCTGGGGCGAAGGAGGAGATGTAACTGCTTACCACCTGTGTCCTTCGTGGTAGAGGAAAACGTGCTACGCTATGCGGAAGGTGTCCATGGTGAGCAGTTACGAGGAGATTCCCTTCGACTTCGCTCAGGGTCGCCTGGGCCGCTTCATGACTTGTAAAAAGCCGTCAGATTGAGCAGATACAAAAGGGGAATGAAATGAGTCGCTTTTGTCGTTTTTGCGGTGCTGAACTGAGGCCGGGGGCACGCTTTTGCCGCGCCTGTGGGCGCGAGGTGGCGGCCGAGGCGGAAGAAGCAAAGGGGGCTGCGGCGGCTGTCCCCGCTGCGGAGGAAAAGGCAGCGGCCGAAACCATCCTGTCTATGGGGCGCGCTGGTGGCGAGACCATCATCACGCCGCCCCGGCCCCAGGCGCCCCCTTCACCTCCCCCGCCGCCCCGGCCAGCCCAGCAACGGCTGATCATCCGCATCCCCGGCCAGGCGCAGTGGGAAGTCCCCTTGAGCCGCACAGCTTTTACGATGGGGCGCAAGGCGGACAATGATATTGTCATCCCGGTCGATTACGTCTCCGGCCATCACGCCCGTCTCGAACTGCGCGATGGCAGATGGCACTATATCGACCTGGGCAGCACCAACGGCACCTACGTCAATGGGCAGTTGGCGCAGAGCGCGGTGTTGGAGGACGGCGACATTCTGCGCATCGGCGACCCGCAGGGCAACTCGGTCAGCCTGACCTACCGCGAGGCGGGCGGCGTCGGCGCGCCTCCCCCGGCCCCGGCGCCGATCCGCATGGGGACGACCGCGCTGGGCATGCAGACCTCGGTGCTGATCGGGCGCGATCCGCAGGCGGGGATCAACCTGCCTGCCCCTGTGGTCTCCTGGCACCACGCCCGGCTCGACCTGACCCGTCAGGGCCACGTGCTGACCGATCTGAACAGCACCAACGGCACCTTTGTCAACGGCCAGCGGCTGAGCCGCCCGCACCTTCTCCAACAGGGCGACGTGGTCCAGATCGGCCCGTTCAGGCTGGTCTACGAGGCAGCCGGTTTCCAGCAGTACACCGCGACGGGCGGCGTGCGGCTGGACGGGGTCAATCTGGTGCGCGAGGTGGGCCACGGCCGGCGCAAGAAGCGCATCCTCAACGGGATCGACATCTCGATCTATCCACGCGAGTTCGTCGCCCTGGTGGGGACGAGCGGCGCGGGCAAGACGACGCTGATGATGGCCCTCAACGGCTTTAACCGCGCTGACGGTCAGGTGATGATCAACGGCGACGATCTCTACCGCCGCTTTGACCTCTACCGCACCTTCATCGGCTACGTGCCGCAGGATGACATCATCCACCGCGAGCTGACGGTGGAGAGCGCGCTGCGCTATGCCGCCCGCCTGCGCCTGCCTCCCGATATGTCGAGCGCCGAGATCGAGCGGCGTGTCGACACCGTGCTGCAACAGGTGGGGATGGTCGGCCAGAAGAACCAGCCCGTCAGCAGCCTCAGCGGCGGGCAGCGCAAGCGTGTCAGCATCGCCGTCGAATTGCTGGCCGAACCGCGCCTCTTTTTCCTCGACGAGCCGACCTCGGGCCTCGACCCCGGCCTGGAGAAGAAGATGATGCACACCCTGCGCCAACTGGCCGACGGCGGGCGGACGGTGGTGCTGGTGACCCACGCCACGGCCAACATCGCCCAATGCGACCACGTTTGTTTCCTCTCGCAGGGGCGCATGGTCTATTTTGGACCGCCAGAGGAGGCGTTCCAGTTCTTTGAGGTTTCCAGCGGCGACTTTGCCGACATCTATGGCAAGCTCGACGACCCCAACCCGGCCGAGGCGCGCCGGCTGGCCGCCGAGTGGGAAGAGCGCTTCCGCCGCTCGCCCTATTACCAGCGCTACGTCGCCGACCGTCAGGGGGCGCTGCTGGCGGTGCAGCAGGAAGCGGTCGCCAGCGCAGGGGCGCGCAAGCGGCCGCGCGTCAATTCGCTGCGCCAGTTCCTTGTCCTCACCCGCCGCTACCTCGACCTGGTCTTTCGCGACAGGCTCCTGCTGACGGTGCTACTGGCGATCATGCCCGTCATCGGCTTGCTATTGCTGCTCATCACCCAGCCGAACTGGCTGGTGGGGGACACGGGCGCCGAGATCCAGCGGCTGCTGAATGCCGACCTGGAAGCCGGCCAGAACAGCGCCACGTACATGATCGTCGACAGCAGCCAGCGACTCCTCTTTATGATGGCCCTGGCTGCGGTGTTGCTCGGCCTCTTCGCCGCGGCCTATGAGATCGTCAAAGAGCGCTCGATCTATCAGCGCGAGCGGATGGTCACCCTGCGCCTGATCCCCTACCTGGCCTCCAAGGTGGTGGTGCTGGGTGCCTTTGCCCTGGCGCAGTGCCTGCTGCTGCTCCTTGTCATCGGCCTCAAGGTGGATTTTCCGGTCAGGGGGGTGTTTCTGCCCGCGCCGCTCGAGATGTACCTGACGCTGATCATTGCCACCCTGGCCGCCATCATGATGGGCCTCTTTGTCTCCAGCGTGGTGCCCAACACCAACACGGTCATCTACGTCGTGCTCGTGCTCCTCTTTTTCCAGATTCTCTTTGCCGGCGTCATTTTCAAGCTGCCCGACACGGCGAACCAGCTTTCCAAACTGACGCTGACCCGCTGGACGATGGAAGGGCTGGGCACGTCAGCCGACATGGAGTATCTCAACAGCCTGACGCGCACCCGCTTCCAGCCTGACCCGATCACGGAAGAGGTCTCTTTCCAGGTGGAGCAGCCGGCCAAAGATTGGGAGCCGGTGACGGTGGTGACCGAGACGCAAGAGATCCAGGTGCCGGTCCAGCCGGGCATCTATACCACCGTGCCGATCTCTGTGCCGCATGTGACGGTGAACGACATGGTCACGGTGACCGAGACGGTGACGGAGGAGGTAACAGTCACGCCAGACCCGATCGACATCTCTGGCGAGCGCGAGTTCCAGATCGACTATGCGCATACCCGACAGCACCTGCTGAACACCTGGGCCACATTGCTGGCCTTTGCGGGGATTTTCGGCACCGCCACGCTGATCGTGCTCAAGCGCAAGGATGTAGGGTGAGAAGCGATGGTCTATGACGTGATCGTGGTCGGCGGGGGGCTGGCCGGCGCGGCGCTGGCAGGCAAGGGCTATTTTCATGCTTGCTTTCTGTCGCCGTTCAGAGTAACATGCAAGGTGGAAAAGGGGAATAACTGCCAGCCTGCCCATGACGCCGTTCCTGGCCGTGCCCCTTGACCCTGCAAAGAATTGGTGAAAATGACCAAAAAACTACAGAAACCTCCGGCCGATGACCGCACCACGGCGATGGAGCGCAGTGACGCCGAGATTGCTGCCGAGACGTCCAGGATCCACTACGTCCCCCTTCAGGCTGGCCAGATGCTGCACGGCGGCGCCTACCGCGTCATCCGTGCGCTGGGCAAGGGGGGGATGGGCGCGGTCTATCTGGTCGAGGACANTGGCGCCTTTGGCAAGGTGCGCGTGCTCAAAGAGATGATCGAGTATTTCGACCGCACCGACCCCTATGCCGTCGCCGCGGCCCAAAGGCGCTTCGAGGAGGAGGGGCGGACGCTGGCGCGCCTGCGCCACGCCGGCATCCCGGACATTATCGCCTACTTTTCCGAGGAGGGGCGCAACTATATCGTGATGGAGTACGTCGAGGGGACGACGCTGCTGGAAGGGCTGACCCACGTCGACGCGGAAGGCGACCTGGTCAAGGGACAGCCCTATCCGGTCGAGGATGTGCTGACCTGGGGCAGCCAGATCTGCGATGTGCTGGTCTACCTCTCGCAGCAGGACCCGCCGCTTGTCCATCACGACATCAAGCCGGCCAACATCATCATCGACCGCAACACGGGCATGGCGCGCCTGGTCGACTTTGGCACGGCCAAGGCGCGGCTGGTGGTGGGGGAAGGCGGCGAGGTGGGCGTCGAAGAGTCCAGTGTCTTTGGGACGCGCGGCTATGCTGCCCCGGAGATGTACCAGGGCGAGTCGTCGACCCGCTCCGACGTCTATTCGCTGGCCGCGACGCTCTACCATTTGCTGACCGACGATGACCCCCGCGATCANCCGCTTGTGTTCCCCAANGCNGACCAAATCGAGTCTTCGCTGTGGGCGGTGCTGCGTAACGCGCTGCACGGCGACCCTGGAGAGCGGCTGGATGCGGAGTCTTTTCGCCAGGCGCTGCTCGACGTGCGGGCGGCGCTGCTGGGCCAGATCAAGGCGCCGCTGATCTTTGCCGACGGCAGCCGCGCACACGTGCCGGAGGACCTGGTGCGCCTCTGTGACGCCCAGTGGAAGGCGGGCAAGAGCTATCTCTATGGCCGCGATTTCGAGCGTTGGCTGCGCCGGTCGCTCTTTCGGGCTGACCTGGCCGACAAGGCGGCCGAGATCGTGGGCACGTACAGCGACCGCGACGAGGGGCTGGAGGCCTTTCTGCATGTCCTCGACCCCAGGCTGCCCTATCCGCAGCTTCAGCTCTCGCCGCGGGTGCTGCGCTTTGGGCGCGTCAGCGCGAACAGCCGCAAACAGCGCACGCTGCAGGTGCGCAACCGTGCCGGAAGGGGGCCGTTGAAGGGCGCCATCTCGGTCGAGCCGGCCGATGCCTGGCTCAGCGCGCCGCAGCGCTTTGAGGGCGAGGGTGATGTCGAGATCACGGTCGACACCACCGGCGCAGAGCAAGGCGAGTCGTTGAGCGGGCAGGTCACGGTCGAGACGCCCTACGACCGCCAGACGGTCGCCGTGCAGGCCGTCGTGGCCTTTCCCTGGCTGGAGATTGTGAG
>JGI24188J35168_1001893_pt1 | contig 11820 bp, 11 predicted proteins | sample YNPBryantNP2012_FD_35168 | JGI IMG/M metagenome (IMG submission 35168) | reverse complement strand
GATGCTGAATAGAGGCCATGATACCTGCCTCAAATCCGCTTATTTGGCGCTTTTTGAAGGAGTGATTGTATTGGCATGTGGCTTGCAAAAGCTATATTCGAACCAAGACAACTTCATAACCCTCCCAACCCTCCTCTCCATAAAGGCCTTCTTAACTAATCATTAGGAAGGCCTTTTTTATGATAAGGGGTAAAAAGGCAAAAGGTCAATGCGGCGTATAAGACTTGCTGTTGGACTTATTTCATTTGTCATGTGCTTTCAGCCCGTCATTTTTCCTTCTTTGAACCTGGCCCCTGCCAAGATCCTCCCTCAATACGATGAAAATACCGAAATAGTCCTGCTTGGCGAGGTGATACATACCGATGTGGACAGTGAACTAAACCTTCGATATCTGGAGATCCAGTCCGCAAAGAGGCTTTATCGCGTGTTTCTTGCGCCTGAATGGTTCATCGCCAAATATCATGTGCCCTGTCTCAAAGGCGGCATCGTGGAGGTGGTGGGGTCTAAATTCTATTGTGAAGACGGTGTGTTAGCAGTCCTGGCTAAACACATCCGTTATCTGCCATCAGGAAAGACATTGGTGCTCAGGGATGCAGCGAGCCGTCCCATCTGGCGTCAGGGGCATGACTGGGGCACATGTATTCGCTATTTGCCCAAATCCCAATGAATGCCTTGAGAAGGTCCATTTTAATGCGCCGCGATGAGGTGCCTGAAGACCTGCGTATGTCTTGGTCTCGTGCCATATGCAGTCAACTTCAAGGGCTTTTGGCCGAAAAGGCGCTTCATTTTCCCATGTTTTATGTCTCTTTTAGAAGCGAGGTGGCCACTCATGACCTCATTCGTTCCAGATTGGAGCAGGGGCTGTTTGTGGCGGTGCCCATTACACATTTGGCCACTCACACACTGGAGCCCAGGCGTATAACCCACTGGGGGCAGTTGGTCCCAGGGGCATACGGCATTCTGGAACCCGATGCCCAAATCACGGGGCCTGCACCACCGCAAGAGCTAAGCGCCGTCATCGTGCCTGGTTCGGTCTTTGATCTGTCAGGCGGCAGATATGGATACGGCGGCGGGTATTACGACCGTTTTTTAATGAATGCTGCGCCCCAGGCAGTGCGCATTGGCCTGGCCTTTGAGCTTCAGGTATTGGAGTCCATTCCATTGGCACGGCACGACCAGCGCATGCACTGGATCATTACAGAGAACCGGACGATAGGGCCCTTTTAATCTCCTCCTGTATGGCTGTGACTGCCTTTAATGGGTCAGGGGCCTTGCTGATGGGCCTGCCGATGACCAGGTAGTCAGCGCCCTTTGAAATGGCATAGGAGGGTGTGGCGATGCGCCTCTGGTCATTTATGCCCTGGGCATCATTCATGCGTATTCCGGGTGTCACCAAAAAGAATTCATTCCCGAGACTGCTTCTGAGCAGCCCTGCCTCCTGGGCAGATGCCACCACGCCGCTGCAACCCAGTTCAATGGCCTGACGGCCGCGTCTCAGCACCAGTTCCTCCACCGATATGCCTGCTCCTGTTTCTCGNAGGTCGTTTTCAGCCATGGAGGTGAGCACGGTTACGGCCAGGAGGTTTATATCCTCCTGAGCAGCCACCGCCGCCTCCACTATATCCCGATTGCCGTGAATGGTGGCAAAGGTGATGCCCCTGCCGTTTAATTGCCTGACGGCCGAATAGACGGTCTGGGGTATGTCGAAGAATTTTAGGTCCAGCATGACCTGATTGCCCCTTTTTAGTAGGTAATCGATGATGGGCCAGCCCGCTGCCAAAAAGAGCTGTAACCCCACTTTAAAGAATCGAATATGGCCTGTGAGCAGGTCTATCCATCTCTGGGCCTCGGTTGCTGTGGCAAGGTCTAATGCAAAGATGATGCGTTCAGAAACAGGAATCGCCTTCATTTCTTGTCTTTTGTCCTTTTTTTAGNTGGGATATCCTTTTTAGCAGCCTTGCCGAGAGGGTNAGGAGTTCTGCCTGTCTGAGCAGCCTGTTAGCGGTCTTTGAGTCCTTTTCAAACCTCAAATAGCCATCGGCCAAAAAGAGCAGTATCTCTGGGTCAGAGGGAGTGCGCACCAGGGCCTTTTGCAGGCTTTCCTTGGCGTAGTTCCAGTTGCTGTTTTCTAATCCAAGTCTGCCTTGCAGTTTGAAGAACGCAGCGGGCAGTTCACTTGTTGCATCGGATGTCAAGGTGGTAAGCAGAGCCAAGGCGCTGTTTATGTCCCGTTTTTCAAACAGGACCTGGGCAAGCCTTATGCGGATATTTATATCATCAGGGGTCAGGGAGGCGGCTCTTTTGAGGAGGTCTTCTGCCCTATCCAGTCGGTTCATCTCCATTAATATACTGCTTAGATTATAGTAGGCCATTATGTCATTTGGGAATTGTTTTAATGCCTGCTCGAAATAGCTAATGGCCGCTGCCCTTCTTCCTATTTGCAATAGAGAAATGCCCAGACTGTTCAACAGTGCAGGAGTGACCACGCAGGCTGAGGCCTTTTTGTCTTGTTTTAATGCGGCGATTAAGGCCCTTTTGAACATTTTATAACTCGAAAGCATATCTCCCATGGCAAACAACTCATCGCCTGCCACATGTAGGGTTAGGGCATCGAAGACCGCCTTTTTTATGGAAATGCCACCTTGAGCCTTGGAGTGTGTATCAGGCAAAAGGGAGGCATGTCTGTGGGCATAGAGGGCTGTGAAAGCTAAGTTTTCAAGGCCTGAGAGGCGTAAGGCGTCCTTGTATGCTATGCCCAGGACATATTTGGGCTGCATGGAATCGGAAATGTCCACGGAGTTTAGGGCCGTTTCTATGGCCTGTGCAAAGGTCTTGCCTGATTCTGTGTTACTAACAATAAAGGCGCTGCACTGGCCTGTAGGAATGATTTGAAGAGTGGGGGGCAAGAGGGCCTTTAGGGCCGAGACAGGCTCATGGGCCGCTGGAAGACTGGAGTCAGGGAGGTTTGAGTGGTGTGATAGGAATGCAGCAGCCTTTAGACTGTCTGTGAGCCCTATGTGTTTTATGGCGGAATAGAGGTCTTCTGCTTGAGTCCTTTGCTGCAATATGACCAGGTCCTGGCTGGAGAAGATGTGTGTGCCCAGCTCCCTGGCTATCTCTTCTGTTTGAAAGATAAAAGGCAGGGATGGCGGCCCTTGTAAACTAAAATGTAGATATACTGAAAGGGTTCTGGCCAGGGTAATTGGTATGTTTTGCCAAAAGCGCCTGAGATTTGAGGCCAAGATGTCGCATTGAATGTATTGGCCCTGCTGTTTGTTTAATAGGGCAAACCAGGCATGGTTTACATCTCCTCCTAAGTATTTGGGTTTCAAAAAGGGCCAGAGCCGGTGACAGACCATTTTTGCCCTTGTATAAAAGGGGCTTTCGTAGTGGGCTGTCCATGCCTTTTGAGGTAAGGCCGCGAGGGTTGAGATGTGGACTATAGCTACGGGGGTATCATAGCCTTTGAGGCCCGTGAGATAGTACTCTAAAAATGGAGGATATTTCAGACCATCGCTGTGTTTTTGGCAGGTAAGGGCATAATTAAAGACCTTGTAAATGAGAAGATGGGCATAATTGTGCAGCAGTTTTAGCCATCTATTGGCCTCTTCCAGGTGAATGAGGCGGTTTACGCCTATTAAAACCAGCACTACTTGCGCAGGGACGTTCCCCTGTTCATGTGAATGGCAGCCACTTAGCCCTCTGATGGGTAAAAATACCTGGTGTCCCACCGCATCCCAAAAGGGTTGGTCTGCACAAAGGGCCTCTTCTAACCGTTTTTTTTGTCGATCGGAGAGGTCAAGGAATGGGGCTGCATCAACAGCGACCATAGATGCGCCTTCTTTCCTTTGAAAGACAAGGCACTGCAAAGAGGTAAAGCCCAGGGTGGCCTTTAGTTCCTCTTCTAAGAGAGGCAATATACAGGTGAGGTCAGCGGCTTCCATGTGGTTTAAGCAAGGCAAAACTGCCTGTCTTTCCATGAGATTTAATCCGTTTAGGTTATTCATAGAGCCTTTTGACTATGTTGCGCAGCGCCTCGGCCACCACATGCAGGTCCTTGGGCTGCAGGGTGCGCACATCCAGGAGTATGAGGTCCTTTTCCACCCTGACAAGAATGGGGTATTCGTTGTTTCGCAACAGCTCCTCCATGCGGGCTGCCGAGATTTGCAGCTGGGCAGGGTCTATGGCCACGGCATAGGACTGCAGGCGTTCTGCTGGAATGGCCCCGCCGCCCACTCGGGCCTCGGTGGTCACGATGCGAGGCAAGAGGTTGGAAAGCCCGAGGCGTTTTAGAAGATTGCACAGCGTGACGGCCCTTTTTTTCAGTTGTTCAGGCGAGGCAGTGAGCATGGACAGGGTGGGCAGCAGTTCCACGGCCTTGTCCAGGTCCCGATAGCACATGAGCACTGCCTCCAGACCTGCCAAAGTGAGCTTGTCTATGCGCAGGGCCCGGTTGAGGGGGTTCTTTTTGATGCGGTTTACCAGGTCCCCTCTTCCCACTATGACGCCTGCCTGTGGCCCTCCTAAGAGCTTGTCTCCGCTAAAGCTCACGAGGTCAGCGCCCTTTTGTATGGAGTCCTGTACCGTGGGCTCGTAGTGCATGCCAAAGCGTGAAAAATCCACGAAGGTGCCGCTTCCTAAGTCTTCATACAGGGGTATTCCATGGGATTTGGCCAGCCCTGCCAGGTCCTGCAAATCCACGGCCTTGGTAAAGCCTCCTATGTAAAAATTGCTCTGATGCACCTTCATGAGCAGGGCCGTCTCTGAAGAGATGGCGTTTTGATAGTCGGCCAGGTGTGTGCGGTTGGTGGTGCCCACCTCCCTTAAAATGGCCCCGCTTCTGGCCATGACATCTGGAATGCGAAAGGCGCCGCCGATCTCCACCAGCTCCCCTCGAGAGACAATGACCTCCTTGCCCTTGGCCAGGGTGTCCAGGGTGATGAGCACGGCTGCGGCGTTGTTGTTCACCACCAGTGCGGCCTCCACTCCCAAAAGCTCGCACAAAATGGCCTCCACATGGCTGTAGCGGCTGCCCCTTTTGCCTGCCATCAGGTCGTATTCCAAGTTGGAATAGCCCTCTGCTATGCGGCACATGGCCTCCAGCACAAAGCGTGGCAGGGGCGAACGGCCTAAGTTGGTGTGTATGACCACGCCTGTGGCGTTTACAACAGGCCTTAAGGACGGCCTCTCCAGCTCCCTTATGATGTCCTCTATGCGTCTTAAAATGGAGGTCTTGTTGGCAAGTCTTTCGGTTACCTCTGGTAGATGGGACAAATCCGTTTGTAAAATGGCCTCTCGGGCCTCGGAGATGGCCTGACGAGCGGCCTTGAGCCGTATGGAATAGGGGTGATTGAAAGGCAAAAGTGGCAATAGCTCATCTATTTTGGGGAGTTTTCGTAAAAAATCCTGTATATTCTCTGTCATGACACACATTACCTTTTTGTGGGTAGAAAAGACCAAGCTCGCCTGGATGCGGGAAGGGATCGAATTTTATCAAAAGAGGCTTGAACGCTATGTGCGCCTCAGTGTGAAGGAGGTGCCTGGCTCAGCCGATGTGAAGACAGAAGGCGCTGCCCTTTTAAGGGCCATACCCAAGGGCAGCCTGGTGGTGGCCCTGGATGTGCGAGGCGACTTCCTGGACTCCCCTGGGCTGGCCCGACTCCTTTCAGCCTGGGAGACGGCCGGGCATTCCCACCTTTGCTTTATTGTGGGCGGGGCATATGGCCTCTCTCAGGAGGTATTGCAAAGGGCACATCGCAGGCTCTCCCTCTCTTCCCTTACCTTCACTCACGACATGAGCCGCCTGATTCTCATGGAGCAGCTCTACCGTGCCTATTCCATCAAGGCAGGCTCACCCTATCACCATGAATAGGCCCCCTACACCGACTCCACAGCCGTCACACCAGGCACCTCTGCCTTTATGTAACGCTCGATGCCTGCCTTTAGGGTCATCTGGCTCATGGGGCAGCCGTGGCAGGCGCCCTTGAGGCGCACACTTACCACACCTGTCTGTGCGTCAAACCCTACAAATTCCACATCTCCGCCATCCCTCTGCAACATGGGACGAATGTTGTTCAGTGCCGCCTTTACCTGTTCTTCCATAAGTATAGTCCTTTCTTGGTCATTGCGAGGCGGCGATAGCCACCACAGTAGGGGCGACCGGCCCCCCTACATTCTTTTGCGTAGAGGATTGCTTCGCTTTGCTCGCAATGACACCTCAAAATTAGTGATTGAAGACTCGATCAAAGATGGTGTTCACATGTTTTAAGTGGTGTTGAATGTTAAATATGTCATTCAACTCCTCTTTTTTGATGTATCTCAAGATGTCTTCATCCTGTTCCAGAAGGTCCTTAAAGCTGCCCTTGCCCTCCCAGACCTCCATTGCCCTGCGCTGTACCATGGCATAGGCGTCCTCTCTGCTCACTCCCCTTTGTGTAAGGAGCAAGAGAATCTGCTGTGAGAAGATCAAGCCCTGGAGTTTGTTCAGGTTTTTTTGCATGTTTTCAGGATAGACGATGAGTTTGTCCAAAAGACCCGTAAGCCTTGCCAGCATGAAATCCGTCAGTATGAAGGCATCCGGAGCAATCACACGCTCCACAGAGGAGTGGCTGATGTCCCGTTCGTGCCAGAGGCAGATGTTTTCCAGGCTGGGAAGGGCGTAGGATCTGATCATTCGGGCCAGACCGCAGATATTTTCAGAGAGAATGGGATTGCGCTTGTGAGGCATGGCGGAGGAACCCTTTTGCCCAGGCCTGAAGTACTCCTCGGCCTCCAGGACCTCGGTGCGCTGCAGGTGTCGAACCTCTGTGGCGATCTTTTCGGCGGTGCCTGCCAAAATGGCAAGGCTGCAAAAGACCTCTGCATACCGATCGCGCTGTATGATCTGATTGGAGGCAGGTGCAGGCTTGAGCCCCAATTTTTCGCAGGCATAGGCCTCCACTCGTGGGTCTATCTGGGCGAATGTGCCCACAGCGCCTGAGATCTTGCCGTAGGAGATGGTCTCCTTTGCGGCCTCCAGCCTTCTGCGGTTGCGCCGCATCTCATCGTACCAGATGGCCAGTTTCAGGCCAAAGGTGATGGGTTCTGCATGAATNCCGTGAGAGCGGCCTATCATCACGGTGTCCTTGTGTTCAAAGGCCCTGCGTTTTATTACCTCCAGAAGGCCGTCCACATCCCTTAAAATGAGCTCCAGTGCCTGTTTGAAGAGCACTGCCATGGCCGTATCCAGCATGTCTGAGGAGGTCATGCCCCAGTGCAAAAAACGGGCGGCAGGCCCCACATATTCTGCCACATTGGTGAGAAAGGCAATGACATCGTGTCGAGTCTGCCTTTCGATCTCCTCCACTCGGGCTATGTCGAAGTTGGCCTTGGCCCGAATCTCCTCCACGGCCTCCTGAGGCACCACGCCCAACTGCGCCCAGCCCTCTGCCGCGGCTATCTCCACTTCAAGCCAGGTCTTGAACTTGTTTTCCTGACTCCAGATTTGGGACATCTCTTTTCTGCTGTATCGTTCAATCATGAAAACCCCTCATATTTTATTGGCCATTTTCCTTGCAAATTCACATTATCGTGCTTTTATACACCAAATTGCCATAAAATCAAACAATTCACTTACATGAAAGACATCAATATCCTCACACTGACACTGCTTCTTTTTTTGTGGCTCGGCACCGTGCTGTGGTTCTTTATCTATTGGAGACGCCATCGCACAAGGCCTGTACCTGCGGCCACCACTGATTTTTTCCTGACCTTGGCCTCGGAAAAGGCTCGAGAGGCCAGGGCTGCCCAGGAGCAGCTCTACAAGACAGCAGACCTGCTTCGAGTAGGGCTGCTGATGCTGAAAGACACAGGGCTTGAGGGACTAAACGCCTTTGGCAGGGAGTTGGCCCAGGTATTAAATGAAGATACTCAGGCCCTGTCACAACTGAGCGCATTAAAAGAGGACAGTCATGCCATCACCCTGAAGCTTAAGTCAGTGGTTTTGCAGTGCACCCTGTTGAAACAGGAGGACGGTGCCTCGGAGATTTCCAAAAGGGTAATTGTGGCTCAGGATGTGACTCAGTCCTTTGAGCTGGCCAGGGAGCTGCAATACAGGGAACGACTGGCCATTTTGGGCAAGATGACAGGACAGATAGCCCACCAGCTCAAGACCCCCTTGGCTGTTCTGGCGGGCAGGGCGCAGCTTTTGGCCGCAAAGGGACAGGATTTTCCCCTGCCGAATGCCATGAGAGAGCAGCTTTTGCTTTTGTATGAAGAGGCCCGTAGCTTAGCCCAGCGCATAAACGATATACTTGACCTCTATAGAACTCGAAATATCACCATACAGCCTGTTTCAGTGCCAAGGCTCTTTGAGGCCGTGCAGGAACGCCTTTTGGAGCTGGAACACGAGTGCGAGGTGCTGGTGGAGTGCCCTGCCGACATGACGGTGCAGGGAGACCGGGCAGGACTGGAGATGGCCCTGTTCCTTTTGGGNCAAAATGCGGTTTCCAGTGGAGTGGGCGCACAGCATATCTACCTCAGGGCAGTCAAGACCAATGGCCATGTGGTCCTGGAGCTGGAGGATGACGGCAAGGGGATTTCGCCGGACCTGCAGGCAAGGCTCTTTGAGCCCTTTGTGAGCGGCAGGACCGAAGGCTTAGGTCTGGGGCTGTTTTTGGCCAAGGACCTCATAGAGCGCATGAACGGCGAGCTGAAACTGGCCTTCACCAGCCCCAAGGGGACCTGTTTTCAGGTGAGATTGTGAGGGATGGGGAGTGTTTTTAGCAAGGCGTTTTCTCTTGCAACCACCGTGTCGTACAGCCCGTAGTGCGTCAGTCCTGAGTGGCTTTCTATGCCAGTATAGCGGAGCGAGGCGTCTTCGTACCGCCGGAAGGCGAACACAGCCTGGTTCATCTGCTCGGTGTTGAAGACCTTGAGCTGTACCAGCAGGTGAAAGTCCTTGATCGTCAGGCCCGTGACGGCGAAAAACAGATCAGGTTCGATTTTCGTGATGACATCCTGCAGCGTGTTCTCNCGAAAGTCAGTGAGATACATGAACGCCGGAATGCGCGTGGCGAACTTGATGAGCTTTTCCTGTACCAGCTTGCGTTTGGACTTGAATTCCTTTTCCTCCTCAGTGAGTTGTTTCTTCTCCTTCTCCGTCAAACCGTGCGTCTTGGCCTTGTTCCTGAGTTCCTTGATCTTTTCGCTCTTATTGATGATGGCCTCGATGATGTTGTCGCCGAGGGCACGCCAACCCTCGATGCGTTCAAGTGCTGCCATCGCCTCGGGGTTCTCGAGTACGCGTCGCAGGGTGTTGTTATCCACATTTACGAGTAGGGAACTCTCCCATTTTCGCGCCAAAAGCGTCGCCGATGTGCCGGCAATGGCGATATCGAGAATCCCGCCTGCGTCGATCTGCGTCATGTTTGCGCCGTCATAGGCCAGCACGGGCAGGAAGGAGACAAGCTCCTTGACTGCATTTTCTGGATTAGGCTCGTTGGGGGAAAGCCCTATGGCGTAGTCTGAAAGCTGTCGCAAGGCGCGCGTGGGTGCGAAGTCAAAAACAAAGCACACTGGTTTGAGGATTTCTTCCTGGTTTGGGTCATCGCCATTGGGGTTCTTGATGACCCAGGGCGACTGCACACGAAACGCAGCCTGGAAATAGGTCTCAGGCGCCTTCAGATTGCGCAGTATCAGGATGGACGACCACTGTGGTACGGTGACGCCTGTGGTTAGCTTGCCGCAGGAGAGCGTGATGGTCTTGGTGTCGAAACCGCTGCCGATCGCCTTGCGAACTGGCAGCAGTGCGTCCAGCCCGATCCCCGCCGAGGCGCCCGCGGCAACGATGACTCGATACTCATGCCAGAAGGTGTTGTGTTTTTCGGCCAGCAGGTTTGCCATGGCGTAGCAGGATGCAACATTGGGCAGAAACCAGAAGGAATGCTGAAGATAGGGCAGCAGGCTCACATCAGAGTATGGAAATGGAGGCCGCGTGCCGGTCTTTAGGTATTCGCTTGCCTTGGGCAGGTATTGGCCTCGAATGATGTCCAGCCACTTCTGCACCTCGTCTTTGTGTTTGAAGTGCGCATCCTTGCCCCTGCCAGCGGCGGCAAAGAATTCGTTTAGATCAAACTCGTCGAATTCTCCGGCGCTGGCAATTGCCAGCAACTCCTCTGGCATCTGGTAGGTGAGTAGCCGCATCTCCGGCAGGGCGGCATAGGGGTTGGGTTTGCCGGGGTGCTCTCGCGCAAACGCCTGCTTNGCTCGCTGTTCATCGGTGTATGTCCAGTTAAAGATCTGTTCCTCAATGAACTCGCCCGTGGCCAGCGCTCGAAACGGTGTGCCGGAAAGATAGAGATACGCCTTGGTAGTGATGGGTAGGAACTCGGTTTCCTTTCCTGATAGTACGGCAAGGTCTTCGTTACATCCTCCAGTCCGGCGCCGTATTCGAGCTTGGCCTCCTTTTGAGCGACCGCCTCCTCTTCGCCCTCAAACAACTCCTTGGCCGTCTCGCGCCAGGCACCGAAGTGGTATTCGTCGAACACCACCAGATCCCAGTTGAGGGTGTGAAGCCACTCGTTTTTCGGCTTGATGTTGCCTGCATCATCGCGGCCCAATAGGTCTTGAAAGGAGCCGAAATAGACGAGCGGGCGGCTGGAATCGCCGCGGCGTGGGTCGCCATCGGTTTTGCGGGAGAAGAACTGCCAGCCGTCGAAATCCACATGGCTTTCGAGGTCGCTCTGCCAGGCATCCTCCACGGCGGGTTTGAATGTCACGATGAGCACGCGCTTGGCGCCCAGTTTTCTGGCGAGCTGGTAGGTAGCGAAGGTCTTGCCGAAGCGCATCTTGGCGTTCCACAGAAAACGTGGCACGGCTTTGGGATTTTCCGCCCAGATTGATTGAAAATAGGCGTAGGTCTTCTCCACTGCCTCGGCCTGCTCACGGCGCATGGGGAATGTGGCATGGTGCGTGCCGGTGAGCGGCTTGCCGGTGCGGAGCTCATTCAGCACGGTCTTCAGATCTGCCACGGTGCAACGCATCCACTCCTGTTCGACGCGCAGGAATCCCTTGCGTTCCAGGGCGGCGCGCACCTCGAAGTCGGTGAAGAGGCTGCCATCCTCGCGTTCGGCGGGTTCGTCCAGTTCTATACGGTAGTTTTTGATCGCTGCGGTCTTGAGCTGTTCAGCTACGCGGCTCTTCACATCGCGCGTGGTCTGGCCGATCTTCAAAAGCCCAGCATGCGCCGCGTCGTCGATGGAATAGGCATAGATGCGCGGCCGCAGCCTGGGCTTGGCGGGAAGGATTTCGTCAATGGATTTACTCATTGCGCTTCCTCAAGGACTTTCCATCGGCCGGCCTTGTCGGAACCAAGATGTCTGACATCAGCCACAGTCTCAGTCGCCACAGGAAGAAACCGTGACAAATTGTCATAAACACCTTCGATGTTATGCAGCACTTCATCGTTGGTGAATCTGACTATCTGTAAACCAAGAGCATTGAGAAACCTGGTACGTTCCTCATCATACGCAACTTGTTCCGCATGGCTGTCTCCATCGATTTCAATAACAAGGCGTAATTCTGCACAGTAAAAATCTACAATGTAACCACCGAGTGGTTTTTGGCGGAGGAATTTATAGTGTGCGAACTGCCGCATCCGCAAGATTTCCCGCCAGATTTTTGATTCGGCAGGTGTCGGGTTACGTCGGTTTTGGCGGGCAAGCGAGGTGAGGTTTTTGTTGTAGGGTAAAAACCCCACCCTGGCCCTCCCCTTGTCAGGGGAGGGAGATAAGGCCTCTTTTCCGTTACATTCGTCACTGGACAGACTTCCCCCCTGATAAG
>JGI24188J35168_1001891_pt1 | contig 11826 bp, 12 predicted proteins | sample YNPBryantNP2012_FD_35168 | JGI IMG/M metagenome (IMG submission 35168) | reverse complement strand
TGCCGGACATGGCCAAGCTGACGCGCTTTGGAGCGTAAGGAGGTAGCAAAATGGCTCAAACGATTACCATAGACCCCATCACGCGCATCGAGGGGCACGCCAAAATCACCATCCAGCTGGATGAACAGGGCATCGTGCGCGATGCGCGTATCCATATCACCCAGTTTCGCGGCTTCGAGAAGCTGTGCGAGGGGCGGCGATTCAGCGAAATGCCCGCGCTGACCGCGCGCATCTGCGGCATNTGCCCCGTCAGCCACCTCATCGCCTCNGGCAAGGCGTGCGANGCTCTGCTNGCGGTGCGCATCCCCGAAACGGCAGAGAAGCTGCGGCGTATCTTCAATCTCGCTCAGCTGGTACAGTCGCACGCGCTCAGCTTCTTCCACCTCTCCTCGCCCGACTTCCTGTTGGGCATGGACGCTGACCCTGCCGTGCGCAACCTCGTGGGCGTCATTCAGACGAACCCGCAAATGGCGCGCGACGGTATCCGCCTGCGCCAGATTGGTCAGCAGATGATCGAGTGGTTGGCGGGTAAGCGCATTCACCCCTCGTGGATTGTACCGGGTGGGGTAGCCCAACCGCTCAGCGCGGAGAAGCGCGAGCAGATGCTGGCAAGCATCCCAGAAGCTCTGGATATCACCCAGCGGGCTATCGCCTGGTTCAAAAACACCATGACCCAGTTCAGCGAGGAGATACAGACCTTCGCGAACTTCCCCTCGCTGTTCCTGGGACTGGTGACCGAGACTGGCGCACTGGAGCACTACGATGGCGTGCTTCGCGTGGTCGATTCCGCCGGTAACGTCATCGCCGACAAGATCGACCCCGACGACTACGAGCATTACATCGGCGAGGCGGTCGAGCCGTGGACCTACCTGAAGTTCCCTTACTACAAGCCGATTGGCTATCCCGAGGGAGTGTACCGGGTGGGTCCGCTGGCAAGGTTGAACCTGATAGACCGATGNGGTACGCCACGCGCAGATGAGGCATGGGCGGAGTTTCGTGCGCTGGAGCGAGGGGCGGTGCTCAGCTCGTTCTACTACCATTATGCCCGCCTCATCGAGATACTGTACGGGCTGGAGCGCATCCAGCAGCTGCTGAACGAACCCGACATCCTGGACACGCGCGTGCAGGCAGTTGCGGGACCCAACCGCAGCGAGGGCATCGGCGTGGCCGAAGCGCCTCGGGGCACGCTCATCCATCACTATCGCATCGATAAGGATGGGTTGATTACCTGGGCGAACCTGATTATCGCCACCGGACACAACAACCTCGCCATGAACCGGGGCATCCTGCAGGCGGCAAAGCACTTTGTGAAGGGCGACCAGATTCAGGAAGGAATGCTCAACCGCGTGGAAGCGGTGATACGCTGCTTTGACCCCTGCTTGAGCTGCTCCACGCACGCCGTGGGACAGATGCCGCTGCACATCCAGCTGCTCTCACCCACCGGTGAGGTGTTGGATGAGGTCAGGCGATAAACGGATAGCCCGAATATCTGGAGGGCGAGCCAGCGGGTGAGCCGCGCTCCGCAACCTCCCCACGGGCGGGGAGGGGTTGACGGCTCGGCAGGAGCGTCGCCCTCCAGGTGAACAGGTATCCCGAGGCAAACATGACCTGCCCCATTCTGGTCATCGGTTACGGCAATACCCTTCGGCAAGATGATGGCTTCGGCTGGTGGGTCGCAGAGCGTCTGATCGAGGAACCTGTGGATGGTGTAGAGGTTATCGCCTGTCATCAGCTGACTCCCGAGCTTGCCGATCCGCTCAGTCGGTGCCGCATCGCCGTTTTCGTCGACGCAAGGGAGGGAGAGCCGGTGGGGAGGCTGGATTGGGAAACCGTCGCCGCTACACCCTCTGCCAACGCTTCCTTCACTCACTCCGTGGGCCCCACCGAACTGTGCTACATCGCGCAGGCAGTGTACGGCTCGGCTCCGGCGCAGGCATATCTGCTCACCGTGAAAAGTGTACATTTTGAACACAAGGAAAAGCCGTCGCCCGAGGTGGAAAAGGCTGTGGAACGGGCGACGGCGATGATCAGACGTTTTTCCCTTCGCGTCGCTGGCGGCGAGAGCCCGGTTTCACTCCCTCTGGAAGGTGACTGGCTGCTCGATCACCACGATGTCGGGGGGTAATTGGATACGGTGCGTATCGCTGCCTCGAACGCTTTGCCCGCGGTCACAAAATACAGGGTTACATTGCGGCTGGTAGATGTATCCGCCTTTTTCAGGTCATCGTTAACCTTTGTTGGAGGCAACCTCGTTCTCTTGCTGAACCTCATGCGCACACCCACTCCGTTGTTCTAACCAGTATATATTTCGGCAACTGCAAGTGTTGCTATTAGGAGAAAGCAGGGCATTGAATCTTTGGGGTAGGGTTTCCAACCGCTGGCGCATAATAATTCCAAGCGCAAGCGTAAGCTCTGCTACCACAGGGAGGCTATGATGACCATCGCGGATGCTTTTCGACCTGCGGCTAAATCGTATGCTCTGGTATACGACATCGGTTGCATTCTTGCAGGCACGTTGTTCATTGCATTGAGTGCGCGTGTCGCGATACCTTTACCTTTCAGCCCCGTCCCTATCACCGGGCAGACGCTGGCNGTGCTGATGATAGCCGTGCTGTTCGGAAGTCGCCGTGCAGCATTGTGTGCGTTGACCTATCTTGCCGAAGGCGCCATCGGATACCCCGTATTTGCCAGGGGAGCGGCAGGAGTTACCCACCTGCTGGGTCCTACTGGCGGCTATCTGTTTGCGTTCGTTGTTGCGTCGTATGCGGTTGGAATGCTGGCAGAGCGGGGCTGGGATCGGCGGTATAGCACGGCGTTCGCGGCGATGCTGGCGGGCAATGCGATAATCTATCTGTTCGGCTTGCCCTGGCTGGCGGTTTTCGTTGGCGCGGAACGGGCCTTGGCGCTTGGGCTGGTGCCGTTCATACCTGGCGATGTTGCCAAGCTGCTGGTGGCGACCGCACTACTGCCGTGGGGAAGGAAGTTGCTAGCGCGTAGCGGGCGAGTTAACGTAGATGGCGGTTGTGCCCGCGCGCCAGAACCATAAAAACCACCATCGCCGCCACCTGTGCCAACACCGAGAAGGTGACCAGCGCGAGCACCGAACGGTCGTACAGCCAGCCCATCAGCGCGCTGCCGGCGAACCACGCCAGCCCGTATCCGGTATGAAAAACGCCGAAACCGGTGCCGCGACGTTCGGAAGGAACCAGCTGTGCCACCGCCGCTCGCATCACCGATTCCTGTGCGCTCATGCCGATGCCCCACAGAATCGCCCCGGAGATGGCTCCGAAGAGTCCCCCCAGAAACGCCAGAGGCGCAAACCCGGCGGAAACCACCGTCGCCAGAATCAGCGTGTAAAAGCCTATTCGGTCAAACAGCCGCCCCAGCACCAGCGCGCCGATAGCATCTACCCCCATCGCCAGCGCATAAAAAAGCGCGATATGGCTGGAAGCCACCACACCCGTCTTACTGAAGTGGTATGCCATCAGCGGGAAGTCGGCATAGCCCGCCGCCACCAGTCCGACCGCGCCCAGATAGAGCCAGTAGGTCTGGCTGAAGCCGCTCGTTTGCAGGGGAACCGCTTTGGATTCCAGGTCCTGCGGACGGGGAAACTGTATCCGCGCAATGCCCAGCGTTAACAGCGCGAGCAGAGCGGGTACCGATAACACGGCAAACCCCAGCCGGTAATCGCTGCGATAGGAAAGCACCGCAAAGACAATCAGCGGTCCCAGCACTCCACCTATCTGGTCCATCGCCTCATGCAGACCGAAGCCCCAGCCATGCCCCATCTGCCTGGTGGCGTGGGAGAGCATGGCGTCGCGCGCCGGGGTGCGAATGGCTTTGCCGAGACGCTCCACCACAATCAGTGTGGATGCCAGCAGCCAGTGCCCGGTCAGCGCGAGCAAAGGTACTGCCAGCAGATTCACCGTGTAGCCGGTGAAGGTCAGCAGCCAGTAACGACGGGTGCGGTCGCTGAGGTAGCCTGAAACCAGACGCAAGGCGTAGCCTGCCAGCTCCCCCAGCCCGGAGACAAAGCCCACCACCGCACCGCTCGCCCCCAGCGTACCGAGGAAGGGACCGGTGATGCTGCGTGCGCCCTCGTAGGTCATGTCCGCGCAAAGGCTGACCAGCCCCAGCAGCACCACGAAAAANACCGANCGCGACCANTTCATCACGAAGCACACACCTGTTCAGCCAGCGTCGGAGACAGCTTCTCGCGCAGGCAGNTCAGCTCCTTCATCAGCGTCTCCACCTGTTGCTGCTGCTCTTGCAGGCGTGCGAGAATGGCGTTCGCCGTTGCCTCGCCCTCCTCTTTCGCCTGCATGGCTTGCCGCACCACCCGTTCAATGGCTTGAGCAGTCTCTTCTACGCGCGAGTCCAGTGCGCGCATGTATTCGNCCATCGTCTCCTCGATCCGGCGGGNGAAGTCATACCGTGCCTGTCCGCAGTGGATGTGGAACTGCTCCCAGAGGCGATGCCATGCCGCGCGTTTTATCCATTCGCACACCCAGCGGCGAGGTAGCAGCATCAGCATGGGCATGATGGTGAAATCGAACCGCACGCGCACTTCCCATGTGCGCACGTAAAAGCGGCTCCAATCCGCCAGAGTGGTTTCGTGAGCGAACGTCTGCCAGCGCACCTCGAAGACGTCTTCGGAGAGGCGCTGCACCTGCTCGATGAAAGCGTTCACCTCGTCGGTGAAAGGCTGCAGTTTCTCGTTCAGTATCGCGGAAATGCGCTCGGCTTCCTGCTGCTGCCAGCTGGTAATGGCCTCCTCCACCCACTGCGGCATCAGGCGGTTCAGTTCCTCGATGAGCTTCAGTGGGGAAGATTGTTTCTCGCGGCAAACCGAAGCGAGTTTCTCGTACAGAGGTCGTTGGTTTGCGGATTGCATGGAGGCAAGGTGTGAATCCAGTTGCTCCAGCACCTGCTGATGTACCAGCTTCTTGAGCAGGAACAGGTGTTGTTCGCGCTGTTTGCGCAGGACGGCCAGTCGTTGCTGAAACTCCGAAAGCCGCCGTTCCAGGTCCTCTATCGGCATCTGTACGGCGCGCGTTTCGAGGATGATACTGGAGTGAATGGCATTCGCCGTGAGCAGCGCAGTGTTGATGGCAGAGAGCAGGGCGACGTTCCCACGCTCGTGGGTCAGAAAATCATCCAGGTCTCTCTCAAAGGCGGGCAATCCGCTCTCTTCCAGCATCCTTTCGTCGCCGCGCAACTTCGCCGCCAATGCCTGCCTCGCTGATAACGGGTAGATGCGCACCGAGTCGCCCCCTATCTCCTGGGCGATGACCGCTCTGGTAAATTGCAGCGACTGCTTCAGCTCCTCGGGGGTCAGGTTATCGGTCTTATTCTGCACAACGAAGAGCTTCACCGCGTAGTCGCGCACCAGTCGCAGGAATTCGCGCTCGGTCTTGCTGATGGGCGGGTCAGCGGCAACCAGGAACACCGCCGCGTCCGCGTGAGGCAAAAACTCCTGAGCAACCTGCGTATTGTGCTCATACACGGAACCCACACCCGGCGTATCGACCAGCCTGACGCCGTCGTGCAGCAACGGAGCAGGCAAGAAGACCTCTACCCGGGCAACACCCTTGCGGTTTTCGGGGTTTGCCGCCTCCGTGATGTAGTCCTGAATCTCTTCCAGAGGAACGGTTACCTCTCTCCGTCCATCCAGAAAGCGCACTACAGCCCGCTCCTGCTCGCCATACTGTACAATCGTCACGATGGACGTGAGCGGTATCACCGCCGTCGGCAGTACATCACGTCCCAGCAGGCTGTTGAGAAAGGTACTCTTTCCCCGCTTGAACTCACCGAAAACCACCAGATTGAAGCGGTTTTCGGACAGGCGATGCAAGGCATCGGAAGCCGCTGCGTGCGCCTGTTTCAACTCGCATTCCGAAGCAAGCTGACTCAGAGCCTCCAGAGCGCTGGTTACCTGCTGTCGTGCCGCCGAGAAGCCTGTAAGCATCGCACATACCTCCAGAGAAAGAGTCTGTTCGCTATTTCACCACCAGCACATGGCAGGGCACGTGCGTGACAATAGAAGATGCGGTGCTACCGAACACCCGCTCGTGCAGGGTGGAATGCCCCTGATGCCCGATGACCACGAGGTCTACCTGATGATGTTTCACGAAATCCACGATAGACCATACCTCGTGCCCGGTAACGATGTGTGTTTGCACAGGCACCTCCGCCAGTTGCGCGGCAAGATGTACCTGCCGTTCCAGCTGGGCGAAGTAGGCGTCACGCTGCTGTTTGACCTCATCGTACTCGCCGATGGTCGCCGCGTATTTAGGCAGGTCCTCTTCCACCATAATCACGTGCAGTTCGGCTTCCAGTGCCTTTGCCAGCGCCAGCCCGGCGTTCAGTGCGCGCTCTGCGCCCTCCGAACCGTCAAACCCGACCAGAATGCGTGTGTACATTTTGCCCTCCTTCAGGCTGATTATCGATCTTCATAAGCCACACTGGCTTGCTGTTGCATTACAGGTGCGCTCTCCCTCTCTACCTCTTCCTCCACCGCCGGTTTGAAGAAGGTCTGTGCAATGATGGTGGGTACCAGCGCACTGCCAATCACCACCGTCACCAGTACGGTGTACTGCAACTGGGTGATGTATCCGTGCGTCAGACCGAACAGTGCAGAGATGGTACCGAAGGTTAAGCCCGTGCTCATCAGCAGGGTGGTGTAGGTTGCCTCGCGGTGGGGCATTCGATACGCCCGGCACAGCGGATAACAGCCCACCACCTTTGCCGCGATTTTCACGACCAGCAAGATGCTGATCAACCCCGCTGCCCCCCACAGCGCGGGCAGCGAGATATAGGACCCCGCCTTCAGGAAATAGAATGGTGTCAGCAGAGTGAAGGTCATTGTGCGGATGCGGTGCATGAAGTCACGGTTTTTCGTCATGGTGCCTGCCAGCACCAGCCCCAGCAGATACGCGCCCAGCACCGCTTCGCTCTTGGCTTTGACCGCCAACGCCCCCAGCATCAAAAGCAGCAACAGGATGAACTTAATCTGCGGCTCGCTGGTATGCGCGCTCACTATGCGGAAGAACCACCGCGTGAGGCCCGGTGCGATTGCCAGAGTCACCGCCAGCACGATGACAAACACCAGCAGCCAGATGTTTGCTTCCGCGAACAACAAGCCCAGCGCGACGACCGTACCCAAATCGGTGACGAAACAGGCTGCCAGTATCAGCTTGCCCAGTGAAGTGCGGTTCATGCCCGTTTCAATCATCACCGCGTACACCACCGCTACCGAGGTGGTCGACAGGGCAANACCCGCAATCTTGGCGGCGTTGGGCTCCCAGCCCGCGACGTAGTAGACGTATGCCATCGCGCCCAGAAACGGCGCAAGGAACGAGACGAAGCCGATAGCCAGCGCCGCTTTCCAGTGTTGTCGCATCGCCTCAGGCTCGATCTCCGCGCCTGCCAGGAAGGTCAACAACACGCCACCCAGCCCCGCCAGAAAGTTAATCCACTCGTTCGGCTGGATGTGTAGAACGTTACCTCCCAGCACGCCGAACAGGATTTCCGCCAGCGCGACACTCAGTGCCAGCCTCACGGAAACTAGTGAAGCGGCAAGTGCCAGAGCTATCCAGATAAACGCCGTCCACCAGACGTTCATTTTCTCTCAGGAACCTCCTTATCGCTTCGGCAGGAAATGCATCTGCGCGATGTCCTGCGCGTGTTTCAGTTCGCGTTCCATGGTGCGTTGCAGCCGGCGCAACGCCTCACGCTCGTCCTCACTCAGTTCGCCGTACCGCTTCTCGAACCGCTCGGGATCCAGCTCCGGCAGGATCGAGTCGTGCAGACTGCCCAGCAGTAACCGCAGCCAGTAGTAAGTGGTCTCTATTGGTTCGGGCTGGTCGTGCTGCTTGGTCAGGTCGGGAACCAGGCGGCTGAGCGCATCGTGGTAGCTGTCCACCAATCTTTCGAGGGCTTCCTGCAGCATCCGCCACTGTGAAGGGGGCAGGGGGGTAAGCCGTTGCCCGCCGCCAGAGGGTGAGATGCCCATCCAGCCTGCCTGCGTGATGCGGCTGACAGTGTCTTCCAGTTGCACCAGCAGGGCAAAGAGATGTCGGCGATGACTATCGTTCATGGTTGCACCTCCTCGGCGAAAACGCCGTAGAGTTTGTGAATCGCCCGCCTCCAGCTGCCCACCTCATCGCCCCACGGCTCATGCTGGTAGCGGTAGTCATGCTTGCGGATGACCTCCTGCAGCTGTGCCCGCAGGGTCTGCCATCGCTGCCTCTCGTTGGCGATAAGCCACGCCTGTACCTCCGGCGTCGCGCTCTGCAACACACTCCGCAGGTGAGGCAGGCAAAGCCCTTTGCTTTCCTCGTAGCGTGCCCGCCATTCTACCTGACGAAGCAGCTGTGCCAGCAGATTTGCCGCCTGCGCCACATCGTGCGCCTGTGCGTCACACAGAAGGCAATCCCACGCGCTGCGCGTCCGCTTGGAGGGTGTAGTGAGCGATGCGTGCGCCAGCACGTCTTCGGCGATGATCGACAAGGAGAGCACATCTGCCCGTGATAGCACCAGCGCGGCGTGGTGGGCGCACAAACCCTTGCCTTCACGTAAGGATTGCCGCCAGAGAGGATCATTGACATGCTCTCGGAAGAGGGTGTCTACCCGGCGCAACAGGTGCCGATGCGCCAGCCAGCACAGGGCGCACTCACCTTCCCGCAACGCCTCTTCCAGTGCCATCTCCGGCAGATGCATCATTTACCCCCATAGACGCAAAAATGGCTCACTGTTCACGCGAACAGGAGCCATTAGCCTCCTTCGGCGGTTCGCCCTTTCACTTAAAGGGCGGGCGGACCTCCATCGCCCTCTACATTGTCCACCTCTATTATACCACAACAAACAGCGGCAACGTTCCCAGAAGCCGGATTTGGGGTAAAATGGAGACACCAACTTGTTTATAATAGCTAAAAATATACGCTTTTCACAGGATGCGGTATAATGGAAACCGCAGATGCGACGGGGCGCTGCCTGAAAAACACGAAGAGGTGCGAAAATGCAAGGGTCAAAAACAGACTTCGTGGTGCGCCTGGCGGGAGAGTCGGGTGAAGGGGTGCTGAGCCTCGGTGAGACGCTAACGACAGCGTTGGCGCGGCTGGGCTATGAAGTATACACCTTCCGCACCTATCCCGCAGAGATCAAAGGCGGCACCGTTCTATACCAGGTCAGGGTAGCCAACCATGTGCTGCTGTCCTACGGCAGTGGTGTGGACGTTCTTGTGGCGTTGAACGAGGAGGGTTACCGCGAGAACGTCGCCTCGCTGCGAGCGGGGGGCACGCTGATTTACGACAGCGACAATGTACCCACCCATGACCTGCCCAACCATCGCGTCATCCCCGTTCCCATTGGCACGATAGCCAAAGAGACGGGTTCGATGCTCACCAAGAACATGGTGGCACTGGGGGCGATTCTGCGGTATCTCGGTGCGCCGGTGGAGGCAGGCGAAAAGATTGCCGAGCAGACCTTCAAGCGCAAAGGCGAGGAGGTTGTGCAGAGAAACTATCAGGCACTGCACGCAGGTTACAACTATATCTCCGACCACACAGACCGCTGGACTCCCCTGCTTGGGGGGATAGACAGAATCAACCCCGACCGCCTCATCATCAACGGCAACGAGGCACTGGCGCTGGGAGCGGTACACGGCGGTTTGACCTTCTACGCCGGTTACCCCATTACCCCGGCGACGGACATCATGGAAGTGCTTGCCCCGATATTGCCCCAGTTCGGTGGCGTGGTGGTGCAGGCGGAGGACGAGATTTCCGCGCTGGGCATGGTGCTGGGTGCGTCTTTCGCGGGAAAACGCGCCATGACCGCCACCTCGGGGCCCGGCTTCTCGCTGATGGTGGAGCAGATTAACCTGGCGGCGCAGGCGGAAATCCCGGCGGTGATTGTGGACGTACAACGGGGAGGCGCAAGCACCGGACTGCCCACCAAAACCTCACAGGGCGACCTGAACCTCGCCCTGTACGGGGTGCACAACGAATCGCCTCGCGTGGTGATGGCGCCGACCAGTGTGGAAGACTGCTTCTATCTGATTCAACATGCGCTGAACGTCGCGGAGCGGTATCAGCTACCGGTCATCGTGTTGTCGGACCAGTCGCTGGCGCACCGGCGTTGTACCATCCCGAAGCCCGATTTGGCGCGGGTGCCGCGCTGGGAGCGTATCCTGGCGGATGTCAGTACCAACGGTGGTTATGCCCGCTATGCCATCACAGAAACCGGTATCTCGCCGATGGCGATACCCGGCACGCCCGGCAAAGCCTACATGGCGACCGGCATCGAGCATAACGAGTGGAGCGACCCCACCTACACGCCCGAGAACCTGCAGACGATGAAATCCAAGCGATTCCGCAAACTGCAGCACCTGAGCGAGCAATATGCGGAACAGTTTGTGCGCGTGTGGGGCGAGCCCGAGGGGGCGGATGTGGGCATCATGGGCTGGGGCTCCACCGAGGGAGTCATCCGCGAAGCCATTCAGCTGGCGGAACGGGAAGGCGTGAAGGCGGCAGCCCTGTACCCGAAGATGCTGATGCCCCTGCCCGTCAAGTGCATAGAGGAGTTCGCCGGCAAGGTCAAAAGGGTGCTGGTTCCGGAAAAGAACTTTACCGGTCAGTTCGCCGCCTATCTGCGTTCGCAAACGAGCATCGAGCCGCTTTCCTACGCGAAGGATACAGGCTTACCTTTTGACCCCGAAGAAATCAAGGAAGAAATCATCCGCGTTGCCCGGATGTAAGACAGGAGACAGAGAATGGCAGAGACACAGACCATATCCGTACAAACCCAGCCCGTCCAGCGCCAGCCAAAGGACTACAGAAGCCACCTGGAGCCTATCTGGTGCCCGGGCTGTGGCGACTATGGCGTGCTGAACGCCCTGCTGAAAGCCATGAGCCAGCTGAATCTGGATCCCGACAGGACGGTGCTGGTCTCGGGTATCGGATGCTCGAGCCGAATGCCGGGCTTCGTGGTTACCTACGGCTTTCACGGCGTGCATGGGCGTATCCTGCCGGTGGCAACAGGGATGAAGCTGGCAAACCCCGAACTGACGGTCATCGGCGTGGGAGGAGACGGCGATGCCTATGCGATTGGCATGGAGCATTTCCCCCATGCTGCGCGGCGCAACATCGACATCACCTACATCGTAATGAACAACCAGATTTACGGTTTAACCAAGGGACAGACTTCCCCGACCAGCTCGCCGCGCTTTGTGACCAAAACCACCCCCTTTGGTAACGTGGAGGGCATGTTGAACCCATTGCAGATTGCCATCGTGTCGGGAGCCACTTTCGTGGCGCGCGGTTACTCCGGCATGCCCAATCAGCTGGCCCGCATCATTGTCGAAGCCATCCGGCATCGCGGCTTCGCGCTGGTGGACGTGTTCAGCCCCTGTGTTACCTTCAATAAGATGCAGACCTACGACTACTATAAGGGTAGGGTGTACGAAATCCCCGAAACGCACGACCCGACGGACAAGTATGCTGCGCTGCGGCTGGCGGAGGAAGAGAATCCGTTCCCCATCGGCATCCTGTATCGGGTGGAACGCCCCACACTGGATGAGGAGCTCGCCCACATCCAGCAGCAGGCATACACCGAGAACCCCAGCGTGGAGCAGCTGTTTAAGCGGTACATGTAGAACAGCACGAAGAAAAGGCAGGGGCATCACCGCCAGACGGGGAACCCCTGCCCAGGTTCTTACACCACATTAGCAGAATACTATTCCTCCCCCGTCTCGCCGAAGTTTTTAACCAGCACACCGAAGTCGAACAGCGTCACCTCGGCGTCTCCATCTAAATCCGCATCGGGGTT
>JGI24188J35168_1001888_pt1 | contig 11832 bp, 8 predicted proteins | sample YNPBryantNP2012_FD_35168 | JGI IMG/M metagenome (IMG submission 35168) | reverse complement strand
GATGGGCATGGATGGTTAGCGTCAAATCATCGATATGCGATGCGGATTCCACAGCTAAAGCGCCTTCAGCGATTAAGTCAGAGGCATGGGGGCCGATGATGTGGACACCCAGCACCGTGCCCGAATCAGCATCGGAAACCACTTTGGTCAGGCCTTCGGTTTCGCCAATGGTCATGGCTCGACCCAGCGCTCGAAAAGGAAACACGCCCGCCTTCACTTTGTAGCCCTGCTGCATGGCCTGGGACTCGGTGAGGCCTACGGTGGCAATTTCAGGATCGCTGAAAATGACGCTTGGGATAGCCAGGTTATCGAATGCTGCCGGCTTGCCTGAAATGACCTCAGCAGCGATTTTGCCCATGTGCGACGCCCGATGCGCCAGCATGGGGCCTTGAATAAGATCGCCAATGGCGTAAATGCCAGGAATTTGCGTCTGCATCTTTTCATTCACTTGAATGAAGCCTCTGGCATCGACTTTCAAACCGATGGTCTCTAATCCGATATCCTGAGTATTGGGACGGCGACCGATGGCGACCAGGACTTTTTCGGCTTCGATGCTGGTCCGATTGCCTTCTTTAAAACAAGTGATTTCTGCCTTACCATTTCTATTTTCAACTTTTTCCACTTTGGTTCCGAGCAGCAGTTTTACTCCATTTTTTTTCAACGATTTTTCAAGCACTCGAGGTAATTCAGGATCCAGAAACGGCAAAAATTGATCCTGAAATTCGATGATTGTGACATCCGAACCCAGCTTCGCGTAGACCAATCCCAGCTCAATTCCCACAGAACCAGCCCCGACGACCACCATGCTCTCGGGAACTTTTTCCAGTCCCAATGCATCGGTCGAGTCAATGATCAGCTCATGATCGAACGGGATGCCTGGCAACGGAATGGGCGATGAGCCCGTGGCGAGGATCAAATTTTTGAATTCAAACCGCTGGATGCCATGCTCGCTGGCCACCAAAATTTTGCCTGGTTCCGTAAAGCTGGCCATGCCTGGAATGACATCAACGCCATTCTTAGCCAGCAACGAGCTAACCCCTGTTCTCAATTTTTCAACAACACCATTTTTCCATTTATGCAGTTGCGGCAAATTGACCGCCACATCTTTGACCATAATTCCCATTTCCGCCGCTTTTTCGAGGTGCTTCTTCAAGCCCGAGACTTCAATCATGGCTTTTGAGGGAATGCAGCCCCAGTTCAGGCACACCCCACCGACAAATTCTTTTTCGATCAGCACGACTTCCTGTCCCAACTGCGCTGCCCGAATGGCAGCCACATATCCACCTGGGCCAGCACCGATGATCACAGTTTCAACTTTTTGTGTGAAATCGCCAACGACCATTTTTTTCTCCCATTCAGGAAGTATAGTTATTCAATATAATCCCAAAAACCATCAGACAAACTACAAAATCAAATTCAATAAATGAGTATCCTCTAAAAAGGCTTTGACCGTCCGCCAATTGACGGACCAATTTAGGCTAATTGATTTTATTGAAGTTCAAACTAGCGCAATTAGCTATTTTAGAGTTAACCCATAAATAATAAGCAAAGTTCAAACTTCATTTTTAATTATCCGAACGAACGAGTTGATTTTATTTAGAAATTGTCTGTTTGAATTTGACATTTATTTGTCATTTGTATTTTGGTTTTTGGAATTTTAATAATGGCATTTCAACTTTTAAAATTTAGACCACATCCACCAGCATTTTCATCGGATCGGACAATAGATCGATGATGTGATTCATGAACCTGGCCATAGTCGCTCCGTCGAGCAGACGGTGATCGAACGACACCACCAACGGCATCATGGTGCGGATCACGATTTGGTCGTCTCTGACCACTGGCTTTTTCCGAGCGGCCAATACCCCGAGGATGGCCACCTGCGGATGCTGGATGATCGGTGTGGCGTGAATACCGCCGATGCCCCCAGGATTGGTGATGCTGAACGTTCCACCCCTTAGATCTTCCAGGTCGATTTCCCGATTGCGGGCTCTGGCGGCCAGCTCCTGGATATCTTTGGCGATCTGGAGAATGCTCTTTTTATCAGCATCTTTTACCACAGGCACCATCAATCCCTGCTCCGTATCAGTGGCGATGCCAATGTGATAATAATCCTTGTAGACGATCTCGCCCGTTTGTTCATCCAATGAGGTATTCACCTCGGGGAACGCCTGTAACGCCGAAACGACGGCCTTGGTGATAAAAGCAGTAATAGTCAATTTAATGCCTCGCTGCTCGGCAATCGGCTTCTGGCGTTTGATCACCTCGAGCAGATCGGTCANGTCCGCCTCATCGGTATGAGTGACATGCGGGATGGTGGAGAAAGATCGGACCATCACCTCAGCAATGCGCCTTCGGACGCCCTTGAGCGGCACCCGGCGAGTAGGTCCATATTTCTCGAAATCAAAGCCTAGCGTAGATGGCTCGTGACTCACGGCTGCGGCGCGAGGGATTTTTGGAGGTGGAGCGGGCGCTTCTTTCACGGCTCGTCGCACATCATCATCGGTAATGCGCCCGTTCGGACCTGTTCCCTTTACCATCGTGATATCCACCCCCAATTCCCTGGCTAAATGTCGGGTATGCGGCGTGGCCAGCACTCGTCTCGGTGCGACAGCCACCTCTTCCAGGACTTTTTCTCGTTTAATAGTCACTGGAGGAGCACCCACCTCAGCCGCTATTTCGACTCTGGCAGGTTTTTCGACAATTTTCTCCGGAATTTCCTCCGCGACCACCTTTTCAGTTTCAAGAATGATAATCGGATCGCCGACTGAAACCGTATCCCCTGGCTTGTGCGGAATTTCTACAACCTTGCCATCGGCCGGCGCTGGCAAGGTGACCACCGCCTTGTCCGTTTCGATTTTGATGATGATCTGATCCGCCTTCACCAGATCGCCCACTTGAACCTCATAGCTGACGATCTCGGCTTCGTGAATACCTTCGCCCACATCGGGCAATCGAAATATATATCTCATAACTAAAACTCCATGGTTTTATGGATCGCTCGCACAACTTTCTCTGAATTCGGATAATTGTAATCTTCCAATTTGGATAACGGAGGTATGATGTCGTAGCCCGTGACTCGATACACGGGAGCCAATAGATGCAACAGGCAGCGCTCCCCGATTTGGGCGGCAAGTTCCGCACCGACACCGAACAGTTTGGGCGCCTCATGAACGATCACCGCTCGACCTGTCTTTTCGACGGACCTGGTGATGGTATCAATATCGAATGGCGAAATGGTGCGCAGATCGATCACCTCGGCATCTACGCCCTCTTTGGAGACATGATCGGCAGCATCCAGCGCGATCGGCACCATTGAGCCCCAGGCGATGATGGTGATGTCTTTGCCCTCTTTCACTACATTGGCTTTGCCAATGGGAATCCGATACATTTCGTCGGGCACTTCTTCTTTCTTCAGCCGATACAGTCGAATCGGTTCAAAAAAGACCACAGGATCAGGGTCTTCGATCGCCGCGATCAATAATCCTTTGGCATCCCGAGGTGTAGAAGGAATAACCACCTTTATTCCAGGCAGGTGGGCAAAATGGGCTTCCGTGCTCTCAGAGTGATGCTCCAGCGCCTTGACGCCCGCGCCATAGGGAGCTCGAATCACCATCTGCATTTGATAGCGGCCCTGACTGCGATGCCGATAGCGAGCCACATGGTTCAAAATTTGATCAAAACCTTGATAGATAAAACCACTAAATTGAATCTCGGGGATGGGCTTCAACCCGTTCAACGCCATTCCCACGCTGGCGCCAATGATTGAGGACTCGGCCAGCGGGGTATCCATCACCCGAGCCTCACCGAACTTCTCGATTAATCCCACCGTTGCCCGAAATACACCCCCATCGACACCCACATCTTCGCCCAGTACCACCACGGTCGGGTCTTCAGCCATCTTCTGATGTAATGCCTCATTTATCGCTTGAATCATGGTTTTTTTTGCCATTGAATTTATCTCCTCAACTGTACAAAACTTCCATATTGATAAGGGACTTTGGGAGTTATTGATTATTGAAGCATTGGATGCTATTCTGCCTTATCAATACTCTAAAACTCTATTGCTCCATTGCTCCAATTTTCCTCTATCAAATCATCCAAATTCCTCAATTTTCTAATCACCTATTTGCCGACCATAAAGCATCCGCACCTCTTCCATTTGCTCTTTGAGAATCCAGGGCATCTCGGCATACATGTATTTGAACATATTGGTCGGATCTGGAGGCTCGACTGCCTCGTATTCCCGAACCGCTTTTTCGACTTCCTGGGTCAGTTCGTCGATCAACTGCTTCTCTTTTTCCTCGGTCCAACCGTGTTTTGCCATAAGGTAAATCCGCAACCGATCGATAGGGTCTTTTTTAGCCCATTCTGCGACCTCTTCAGGCCTGCGATAGCGGGTGGCATCGTCAGCCGTGGTGTGATCGCCCATGCGATAGGTCACCAATTCGATCAGGGCAGGCTTATGTTCCTCACGTGCCCGATCGGCATATTTTTTCACAGTTTTGTAAACGGCAAACACATCGTTGCCATCTACCCGAACCCCATCGATCGCATACGCCGCTGCCTTTTCGGCGATGGTTTCGGTGGCGGTCTGNTTTTCAAATGGCACTGAAATGGCCCAATGATTATTTTGAATAACGAACACCACTGGCGCTTTGAATACAGCAGCCATATTTAGGCTCTCATGAAAATCGCCCTGGGAGGTCGAGCCATCGCCCGACGAAGAAAGTGCCATGCTCTTTTCGCCTTTGAGTTTGGCAGCAATGGCGATGCCCACAGCATGGGTCAGATGGGCGCCGACGGTGATGCAGACGTTGGCAATTTTCAAATGATCCGGAATTCGAGCGCCCCGTTCATCGCCGCCCCAGTACATGAGTTGGTCTTTCATCGAGATGCCTAGGGTAAACATAGCACCGTACTCCCGAAACGCAGGCACAAACCAATCCCCAGCCTGCAACGGCATGGCCATGCCCACATTCGCTGCCTCCTGCCCCCGAACCGAAGCCATGGTGCCCAACCGTCCCTGACGTTGCAAAGACAGGGCCTTGTCGTTCCACATCCTAGTCAGATTCATCAAGCGATACATTTTGAACATCTGTTCTTCAGTGATATCGGCAATGGCCTTTTNATCGGCATTGCCTTTTTCGTCGAGATATTGTATTATTTTTTGCTTCATGATTGCTCCTACTTTTTGTTACCGCTAATTTTGCTAATTAATCTAATTTCGCTAATTATCTTTTTGGCTTCATTAATCGGCCTACATAGCGATGTCAATCTATCTGGGACCGCTAATTTGGCTAATTATGCTAATTTCACGAATTGTCATTTCGGCGTTATTCTCATTGCGTTCCATCTTCTTTCTTTTATTCTCTCGCTAACAATTCTATAACCTCAATTACCGAAATTGGATGAATTGTCGTCATTAGCGGTGCTAATTTGTCGGGTACCGTTAATTTGGTTAATTATGCGAATGTCACGAATTGTCATTTTCGCCTTATTATCATCTCGTTCTACATTCCCTCTTTTGCTCTCTTTAATAATTCCATAAGTTCGAATTAGGGAAATTTGTTGAATTAGTAAAATTAGCGGTCTCACTTTTTAGCCTTAAAATAGACTTGAAATTTGTTTTTTAAAGATCGTCTTTTGGAATTTCGATCCGCCTTTGAAACACTTCTCCAAAATGATGGATTAATCGATTCATCACCCATTGCCTCGACGGCGCTCGTCCCAATACTTCCTCGATTGTGATTAAACTTACTCCTTCCAAACCACAGGGTCGAATAAAATCTGCAGGGGATTTATCTCCATACAAATTCAATGCAAAGCCCCAACTGGTCACCCATTTTGAAATATGAATACCCATAGAGGCAATTTTACCATTGCCCAGCCACAGCCCGATTTGAGCAGCCTTATCACGTTTTCGCGTAGCAACAATCCCCACATCTTCAAGAGTGCGTAAACCAACTTCTTCCAACTTAAACATATAATTGCCGATATTCTGCTCATGTGGCTGCAATTTTAAGATCGGATAGCAGACCAATTGTCCTGGCCAATGATAAGTTAAGCCGCCTCCACGAACATGCTGATGAAGCAGAATCCCCTGGCGCTCAAAATAAGACAGCGGCAGCAACAGATCCGCTGGGTTCAGTTCCCTGGCTCCAACTGCCAGACTCGGCGGATGGGTTAATAATAATATCGTATCGGGAATCAGATCGGCCAGTCGCTCTTGAGCCAATTTTTGCATCAATGAATCCGCCTCATTCAGACCAATGAGGCCAATTTCGGCTACTTTTGTCATGGGCTCAAAGGCCAGGTCGACGATTGGATTTCTAACACTATTTTTTGCTGTGCTGATCATTGGCCCCTTCGATTTGGTCGTTAAAAGCGACTTATTTAGTNTTATATTGACGCAAAAAAATATAGTTCCTTTTTACCCGACACAGGATCGATTGTCATTCATTTGGTCGAACTGTCTAATGCTGCAATTTTCAATTTCAGCCCCAATAATTCGCATCATTTCATGGAACTTTCATAAAAGCTCAAATCGCTTAAAGTTTGATGATTAGATGCAAGACAAGCGGAAGGGATTCATATTTTTTTAGTCAGAGCGGTTGTTTTTTTGTCATCTTGATGTCCATTGAGAGTTATTCATCGATATTTGTATCAATACAAAAGAAGAAATATCTTCTTTCCTTGTTCTTGGCATTTTATCAGATTCTTCTTTAAAAATTTCCGAAATTGAATTTATATGAGTGGTTTTAGCTTTGATTTAAAATGAAAATAATAGTGGCTCTGAAAGTGATTCATAATCAATTTGCAGAAAAAGGCTGTTCGCCTGTTGTAATAGTTCTGCCAAATGGGGCGTTTGTGCTGACGACGTACGGGCACTGGATCGAAGCGGATCCGCCATTTGTGGTGAGTGTGAGATTAAAATTAGAGGAACTTTGCAAAGGAGGCAATGGTAAAGATAATGCATAATCGCTTCAATAATTGATTTAACTTGCCTGAGAAAAATTGACTAATCGCTTTGCCTGCCATGGCGGGATCCTGAGCTTATTTTTTATCATCCAGGCAAAGGAACAGATTGATTAAAAATGAACATCCGAATTATGAAAAACCTATTTCCCCTGCTGATTCTGTCATTATTCCTCGCTTGTGAAAAATCACCCAATGAACCCCGCTATAAAGAGATCATTTTTAGTCTAACTGGATTTGTTTATGAGGCAGATACCAATCCCCCAATTCCAGTTGCAGGCGCCAGGGGGATGTTTGGTGACGTTAATGATTTTTCGGATTCAACGGGTCATTTCTGCATAGATGATATCCTGGGAAGAGAAGGTGTTGATAATGAGCATCTTTTTAGGGTCTTTCACGAAACGCGTGATTCATTAAAAGAAACAGTGATCATGCGGTCGGCTACGACAAAAAACTTTTTCCCTGTCAAGAAAGTTGACTTCTTCTCCGTAGCGCTTGGCAACTGGTGGAAGTATGACTATAGCTGTAACCTCAAGCATCTAAATTATCGATCCTCGTTTGTTGGACAATTAAGATGGGAGCTTTTTTAGACGAGGGAAAATACAAAATNAAAGAAGAAAAAGCGGGTATTTATTACAATTCTGATCTTATGACTCAATGGGATTCAGCCTATACTGATACAACCGATCTTGTAATAACCAGTTCAGATAAAGTTACTTTTTATAGAAATAATTGGGCTCCAGAAGCTACTTCGACGGCACCAATGGACTATAGAATTTACAGATTTCAGTCTCCCAGCATAGGGGACACGCTGCATATCGATAAAAAACTTGAATACGGCTATTAATTAGAAGGCTGATTATGTAAAAAATATCGGACATGTTTCTTGGGACTGGTACGGACCAAGCTATCTCGTTGACATAAGAGAAAAAGCTAATTTGATCGAATATCACATCAATAAATGAGGAGATGAATTTTATGGATTCTTTTCACGTTTTTTTAAAAACGCTCTTTTCAATTATCATTCTTTTTCTTGTGCTATCAAATGTCAAAGTATCTTCCGCTGAACTCAACGACTGGGAAAATCCCCAGATCACTGCTATCAACACCGAGCCGCCCCATTGCACCCTTATGCCTTATGAAAATCTGACCAAAGCCATCGAGGGAAATCGGTTCGCTTCCAAATATTTCAAATCCCTCAATGGCAACTGGAAATTCCATTGGGTCAAGAAGCCCGATGATCGACCGACAGATTTCTACAAGCTGGATTACGACGTGAGTCGGTGGAAGGAAATTCCCGTGCCCAGCAACTGGCAGATGCAGGGCTACGATATTCCGATCTATTTGAACATCCCTTACCCATTTGAAAATAATCCGCCTTACATTCAAAAGCATTTCAATCCCGTTGGCTCGTATCGCACCGAATTCGAAATTCCCGCCGATTGGAGGGATCGCCAGGTGTTCATCCATTTCGATGGAGTCGAGTCGGCCTTCTATCTGTGGATTAATGGCGAAAAAGTTGGCTTCAGCAAGGACAGCCGCACCCCTGCGGAATTCAATATCACCCAGTATCTTCGGCCTGGCAAAAATGTCCTGGCCGCCGAAGTCTATCGCTGGTCCGATGGCTCGTATCTGGAATGCCAGGACTTTTGGCGGCTGAGCGGAATCTATCGCAATGTCTATTTATTTTCCACACCTAACGTTCACATTCGGGACTTTGAAGTGAAATGCGATCTGGATGAAAAATATCAGGATGCCTTCCTGCACGTAACGGCAAAGGTCTGGAATTATGGCAAGGCCGCCTGCTGGAAGCCTGAGGTCGAGGTCACCTTGCTGGATGCGAATCGTCAGCCTGTGGGATCGGATGTTTTGATGAAGGGCACCAGCGTTTACATTCCGCCAGGTGACGAAAGCATCGTGAAAATGAAAGCCCTGGTCAAAAATCCCCTGAAATGGTCAGCCGAAATCCCCAATCTGTACACCGTGATTTTGACGCTCAAGGATCAAGACGGCCAGGTTCTGGAGATCGAAAGTTGCCAATTTGGCTTCCGCAAAGTGGAAATTAAAAATGGGCAACTGCTGGTGAACGGCGTGCCCATTCTCATCAAAGGCGTCAATCGCCACGAGCACCATCCNGATACGGGGCATTACATCACGCTGGAATCCATGATCAAAGACATTCAATTGATGAAGCAGCACAATATCAATACCGTCCGTACCTGCCACTATCCCAACGATCCGCAATGGTACGAGCTATGTGACAAATACGGGATTTACTTGATCGACGAAGCCAATATCGAATCGCACGGCATGGGCTACGATCCTGACAAAACCTTCGCCAATAGGCCCGAATGGAAAAAGGCGCACCTGGATCGGATTCAGCGCATGGTGGAGCGGGATAAAAATCACCCGTCGGTCATTATCTGGTCCATGGGCAATGAGGCGGGCGATGGGATCAATTTCGAGGCCGCCAGCGACTGGATCCATCATCGGGATCCGTCTCGCCCTGTGCATTACGAGCGGGCGCAGCTCAGGCCGCACACGGATATCTATTGCCCCATGTACGCCCGCATTGAGCATCTGGTCAAATATGCCAGCCAGCCGCAGGATCGGCCGCTGATTATGTGCGAATACGCCCACGCCATGGGCAATTCCGTGGGAAATTTGCAGGATTACTGGGATGTGATCGAGAAGTACAATCATCTGCAGGGCGCTTCCATCTGGGACTGGGTGGATCAGGGCATTCGAAAGAAGACGGCCGACGGCAGGGAGTTTTATGCCTACGGCGGCGATTTTGGCGAGGAGCAGACGGATCGCAATTTCTGCTGCAATGGCCTGGTGCTGCCCGATCGCCAGATCACGCCGAAATTGCTGGAGGTGAAAAAAGTCTATCAGTACATCAAATTCAAGCCAGTCGATCTGAAGCGTGGCCAGGTGGAAATTGTCAATAAATACGATTTCAGAGATTTGAGTGATGTGGACATCCATTGGGAAATTCTAGCCGATGGTACATCCATCGATAGAGGATTGCTTTCGAAGCCGAGAATTCTGCCCAAAGAGAGCCGCATCATTACGATCGATTTCTCCAAAATCAAGCCCGAACCAGGCGTTGAATATTTTCTGAATTTCAGCGCCAGGACGACCGAGCCGCAGCCGCTCATTCCCGCTGGTTATGAGATCGCCTACGAGCAATTCCAATTGCCGATCGAGGTGAAAGCTCTGGAAACGACCAGGGCAGCATTGCCCCAATTGACGCTCAGCCAGTCGGCGCAGACGATTTCTGTGAAGGGTAAAAATTTTGAACTCGCATTTGATAAAACAAAAGGGACAATCNCTTCTTTCAAATTTCAAGGCGCAGAGCTGATCACCTCTGGCCCTGAGCCCAACTTCTGGCGAGCGCCCACGGATAACGACTTTGGCAACGGCATGCAGAAACGATGTGCGGTCTGGCGCCATGCAGGTCGGGACCGAGCCGTCGAGAATGTTCAGGTGGAACAGATTTCGGATTCGGAGATCAAAATTTCGTTTAATTTTGATCTGAAAGCGACCGAATCGAAACATCGAACGAGCTACACCGTGCTGGGCAGCGGCGATGTGATCGTGGAAAACCATTTCACCCCAGGGAAAAAGGAGCTGCCCGAGCTGCCCCGCTTCGGCATGACCATGGCTCTGCCCAAAAACTTCGATAACGTCATCTGGTACGGTCGAGGGCCGCATGAAAATTACTGGGATCGCAAGACCAGCGCCCTGGTGGGCGTTTACAAAAGCACGGTTCGAGAGCTGTTTGAGCCCTATATCAGCCCGCAGGAAAACGGCTACCGCACCGATGTCCGCTGGGCAGCCTTTTTGAACGACAAAGGCACTGGCTTGCTGGCGGTCGGAATGCCGCTGATCTGCTTCTCGGCCCTGCATTATACCAACGAAGACCTGACACAACAAAGCCGTGGCACCATGCATCCCACGGATTTGAAGGAGCGGGATTTCGTTTTTCTGAATCTGGATTACAAGCAGATGGGCGTCGGCGGCGATGATTCCTGGGGAGCAAGACCGCATCCTGAATACAGCTTGCCAGCACAGGAGTATTCGTATAGATTCAGATTGAAGCCTGTTTCTAAAAAGGATGATTTGATGGGGGTGAGTAAATCCGGTCGATTTTAAAATGGCTTATTTTGAAAAGATGGGGACCATTATGAGAATGGTCCCCAATTAATTTACACGGCTATGGAATCTATCCTGCCTTTTTGCCAAGCCCTTCAAAATTCGAATTGGAAATTTTGGTTGACTTTCTCTCAAATTCCTTTTATATTTTAAAAGTTTCTAATTTCAAATTCATCTAAGAGGTACAGCCTATGGAACAGCTTGCCGAAAAAAAATATTACTCTCCCGAAGAATACTTAGCTCTGGAAGAAAAGGCGGATTATAAAAGCGAGTACTACAAGGGTGAAATCTTTGCTATGTCAGGCGGATCAGTCAATCATAACTTGATTATTGGAAATGTACACGCCAGCCTCTACCAAAAAATGAGAANTACCAAATGTTTCGCTTTTATGAATGATGTCCGACTATGGATCGCTGAAAAAGATCTCTTCACCTATCCCGACATCATGATTGTCTGTGACAAAATCGAGTTCTACCCAGGGCGAGATGATACCATCACCAATCCACTGGTCATTTTCGAAGTCCTGTCTGAATCCACGAAAAATTATGATCGAGGCGAGAAGTTCCTTTTTTATCGGGCGATCCCCACATTTCGAGAATATGTGGTGATCGATCAAACCAAAATCCATGTCGAACATTTTTATATTGGTGAGCAAGGCAAGTGGGTATTGACCGAATATGATGATCCTGACGATG